>Ga0073899_10001911_pt1 | contig 18960 bp, 13 predicted proteins | sample KloWWTmetaKNB5Ph_FD_88975 | JGI IMG/M metagenome (GOLD analysis project Ga0073899, IMG submission 88975) | Active sludge microbial communities from Klosterneuburg, Austria, studying microevolution and ecology of nitrifiers - Klosterneuburg... | ecosystem: Engineered > WWTP > Aerobic digester >... | reverse complement strand
GCCAGCGGGCCGTAGGTGATGTAGGTGTGGCCGGTGACCCAGCCGATGTCGGCGGTGCACCAGAAGATGTCGTCGGGCTTGAGGTCGAAGGTCCACTTCGTCGTCAGCGCCGCATGCAGCAGGTAGCCGCCGGTCGAGTGCTGCACGCCCTTGGGCTTGCCGGTCGAGCCCGAGGTGTAGAGCAGGAACAGCGGGTGCTCGGCACCGACCCACTCGGGCTCGCAGGTCTCGGGCTGCGACGCCGTCAGCTCGTGCATCCATTTGTCGCGCCTGGCGTCCCAGGCGACGTTGCCGCCGGTGCGGCGGTAGACGATCACGTTCCTGATGCTGTCGCAGCCGCCCAGGCCGAGCGCCTCGTCGACGATGGCCTTGAGCGGCAGCTGCTTGCCGCCGCGCGCCTGTTCGTCGGCCGTGATGACGGCGACGGCACCGGCGTCTTCGATGCGGTCGCGCAGCGACTGCGCCGAGAAGCCGCCGAACACGACCGAGTGCGTCGCGCCGATGCGCGCGCAGGCCTGCATCGCGACGACGCCCTCGACCGACATCGGCATGTAGATGACGACGCGGTCGCCCTTGGCGACGCCCAGCGAGCGCAGCGCATTGGACATGCGGCAGGTGCGCGCGAGCAGCTCCTTGTAGGTAACGCGGGTCACGCTGCCGTCGTCGGCCTCGAACACGATGGCGACCTTGTTGCCGAGCCCGGCCTCCACCTGGCGGTCCAGGCAGTTGTACGAGACGTTGAGCGTACCGTCCTCGAACCACTTGAAGAACGGCGCGTTCGAGCTGTCGAGCACCTTGGTGAACGGCTTCTTCCACGCGACGAACTCGCGCGCCAGCCGCGCCCAGTAGCCTTCGTAGTCGGCGTCGGCCTCGGCCACCAGCTTGTCGTAGGCAGCCATGCCCGACACGTGCGCGTTGCGCACGATGGCGTCGGACGGGGTGTACAGCTTGGTCTCGTCGCTCATGCCTTGTCTCCTTGCCTTCGAAGAGCCGGTACTGTGGAGCCGCCGGCTGACGGGTGCCTTACTCTACCCGGCGCCCCTAGAATCCGCCCACCCCAGCCGCCGACGCCCCTGCCCCATGCCCGACCTTCGCGACCCCGCCGCCGTGCGCATGCGCCCGCTGCCGAACATGATCTTCGCCAGCCGCTGGCTGCAGCTGCCGCTGTACCTCGGGCTGATCCTGGCGCAGGCGGTCTACGTCTACCACTTCTGGGTCGAGCTGGTCCATCTGATCGAGGCCGCGTTCGGCAACAAGGCGGCGCTGGAGCAGCTCATCACGAGCATCGGCTACCGCAGCGACGCGCCCGTCACGGCGCTCAACGAGACGATCATCATGCTCGTCGTGCTGGCGCTGATCGACGTCGTGATGATCTCCAACCTGCTGATCATGGTGATCGTCGGCGGCTACGAAACCTTTGTCTCTCGCCTCAACCTCGAAGGCCACCCCGACCAGCCCGAATGGCTGAGCCACGTCAACGCCTCGGTGCTCAAGGTCAAGCTGGCCACCGCGATCATCGGCATCAGCTCGATCCACCTGCTCAAGACCTTCATCAACGCCGCCAACTACACCGACAAGGTGCTGCTGTGGCAGACGCTTATCCACATCACCTTCCTGATGTCGGCGCTGGCGATCGCGATGACCGACCGGCTGATGGCGCCGGCAGCGCCCGCCCACCACTGACAGCCCGCCCGGCCGCGGCGTCACAATCGGCGCCGCGATGAAGGAAGTCCTGACCGAGGTGTGGGCCGTCGCGTCGGCGGCGGCGCACGTCGGCGGCGCAGTGGCCGTCACGGTCGACGCCGTGCTGCGCAAGCGCCACGTCAGCGCCGTGATCGGCTGGGTCGGGCTGGCGTGGCTGGCGCCGATCGTCGGCTCGCTGCTGTACCTGCTGCTGGGCATCAACCGCATCCAGCGCAGCGCCGTCGCGCTCGGCCTGCGCCAGGCATGGGAGAGCGAGGCGCCGGACGTCCGTGCCGGCGGCGGCGCCGTCGCATTGCGCGACACGCGCTTCGCCGGGCTCGACCGGCTGTCGACGCTGGTGACCGGCAGCCCGCTCGTCGCCGGCAACCGCATCGAGCCGCTCGAGGACGGCGACGCCGCCTACCCCGCGATGCTCGCGGCGATCGACGGCGCCACGCGTTCCGTCACGCTGGCCAGCTACATCTTCGACCACGACAGCGCCGGCCGCGCCTTCGCCGAAGCGCTGCAGCGCGCCCGCGAGCGCGGCGTCGAGGTGCGCGTGCTCATCGACGGCCTGGGCGCGCGCTACAGCCGGCCCGACATGATCGGGCGGCTGCGCCGCGCCGGCGTGCCGGTGGCGGCGTTCCTGCCGACGCGCAACCCGCTGCTGTCGCGCTATGCCAACCTGCGCAACCACCGCAAGATCATGGTCGTCGACGGCACGATCGGCTACACCGGCGGCATGAACATCCGCGCCGGCCACTGCGTGGCGCAGCGGCCGGCGCATCCGGTGCGCTGCCTGCACTTCGAGGTGCGCGGCCCGATCGTCGCCGACCTGCAGCGCACTTTCGCGATCGACTGGGCGTTCGCCGGCGGCGAGGCGCTGCGCGGCGAACGCTGGTTCGCGCCGCCGCCGGCCGAGGACGCCGGGCCCGTGCTGGCGCGAGGCCTGCGCGACGGCCCCGATGCCGACATCGACCACATCCGCCAGGTGCTGCTGGGCGCGCTGGCCGTCGCGCGCTCGCGCGTGCGCATCGTCACGCCCTACTTCCTGCCCGACGAAGTGCTCGTCGCCGCGCTGAAGGTGACGGCGCTGCGCGACGTCGCCGTCGACATCGTGCTGCCGGCGCGCAGCAACATTCGCGTGATGGACTGGGCGACGCGGCCGCAGTTCGTCGAACTGGCCGACGCCGGCTGCCGCATCTGGCTGACGCGGCCGCCATTCGACCACACCAAGATCTTCGTCGTCGACGACCGCTGGTCGCTGATCGGCTCGAGCAACTGGGACGCGCGCAGCCTGCGCCTGAACTTCGAATACAACCTCGAGTGCTACGACGAAGCGCTGGTGCGCCGCCTCGACGCGCTGGTCGACGCGCGCATCGCGATCGCCGAGCGGCTCGAAGCCGCCGCGCTGCATGCGCTGCCGCTGGTCGTGAGGCTGCGCAACGGGCTGGCGCGCCTGCTTTCGCCCTACCTCTGACGGCGCCGCGCCAGCGCCTTGCGCGTCTCCTCGGCCCACAGCACGACGCTGGCGAGCGCGACCAGCGGCAGCAGGCCGCCGAGCGGCAGCGGCGCGGTGTGGAACAGCGCGTTCATCGCGGGCAGATAGAGCACCGCCGCCTGCAGCACGACGCTCAGGGCCAGCCCGCCGGCCAGCCAGCGGTTGCTCGGCGCACCCCAGCCGATCGCCGAGCGCAGCGGCGAGCGGCAGTTGAGCACGTTGAACCACTGGCACAGCACCATGAGCGTGAAGGTCTCGGTGCGCACCAGCGCGAGCTCGGCGCCCTGGCCGATGCGCCAGGCGAACCAGCCGAAGGTGACGACGACGGCTGCCGTCACCATCACGACGAGGCGGCCGAGCATCGAGCGATCGATCAGCGCATCGTCGCGCGGCACCGGCGCACGGCGCATCTCGTCCCCGTCGGGCGGGTCCATCACGAGGTTGAGCGTCAGCGTGCCCTCGGTGACGATGTTGATCCACAGGATCTGCACGGCGACCAGCGGCAGCGGGAAGCCACCGAGCAGCGCTAGCAGCAGCACGACAACCTCGTCGATCGACGTCGCGAACAGGTACAGGATGACTTTCTTCAGGTTGCCGTAGACGACGCGCCCCTGCTCTACGGCGCCGACGATGGTGGCGAAGTTGTCGTCGGTGACGACGATCTTGGCCGCGCTCTTGGCGACCTCGGTGCCCGTGACGCCCATCGCCACGCCGACGTCGGCGCGTGCCAGCGCCGGCGCGTCGTTGACGCCGTCGCCCGTCATCGCGACGACGTCGCCGCGCGCCTGCAGCGCCTCGACGATGCGCAGCTTCTGCGCCGGCTGCACGCGCGCGAAGACGGCGATGCGCGGCAGCTCGTCGCGCAGGTCGGCCTCGCCCATGCGCTCGAGTTCGGCGCCGTCGACGGCGCGGTCGCCGTCGCGCGCGATGCCGAGTTCGCGCGCGATCGCCAGGCCGGTGAGCTTGTGGTCGCCCGTCACCATCACCGGCCGCATGCCGGCGTCGCGGCAGGCGGCGACGGCGACACGCGCTTCGTCGCGCGGCGGGTCGATCTCGCCGGCCAGGCCGAGCAGCCGCGCGCGGCCGGCGAGCGCGTCGAAGCCGGCGTCGAGCGCATCGGCATCGTCGACGCGCGCGAAGGCCAGCACGCGCAGCGCGTGCGTCGCCATCGCTTCGGCCGCCGCGCGCGCGGCGTGCAGCATTGCAGCATCGTCGCCAGCGCACAGCCGCAGCACGGCCTCGGGCGCGCCCTTGACGACGACGTGGCGCGGCGCGTCCGGCGGCGCGTGGCGCGTCGCCATCAGCTGGCGGTCGGAGTCGAACGGCAGTTCTCCGTCGCGCGGCTCGGCGCGCGCCAACGCAACGAGGTCGATACCGCCCTTGGCGGCGAGCACGCGCAGCGCGCCTTCCGTCGGATCGCCGAGCACGGTCCACCCGTCGCGCACGCCGGCCTCGGGTGCGCGCAACTCGGCGTCGTTGCACAGAGCTGCGGCCCCGAGCAGCGCCGCGAGCGCCGGCTCGAAGGCTACGTCGACCCGCCGTTCGCCGATGCGCAGCTCGCCGTCGGGCGCATAGCCGCTGCCCGTGACGGCGACGGCGCGGCCGTCGCGCAGCCACAGCGCGGTGGCCGTCATCTCGTTGCGCGTCAGCGTGCCCGTCTTGTCGCTGCAGATCACCGTCGTCGAGCCCAGCGTCTCGACCGCCGCGAGGCGGCGGATGATGGCGCCGCGCGCCGCCATGCGCTGCATGCCGACGGCCAGCGCGATCGTCATCGCCACCGGCAGGCCCTCGGGCACGACGGAGACCATCTGGCTGATCGCGACCATCAGCACGTCGCCCAGCGGCATCTCGCGCCACAGGCCGAGCGCGACGACGAGGGCGAACAGCACCAGCGCCGCCGCGGCCAGCCAGCGGCCGAAGCGCTCGATGCGCTGCTCGAGCGGCGTGCGCGGCTCGGCGGCGCCCGCCGTCAGGCCGGCGATGCGCCCGATCTCGGTGTGCACGCCGGTCGCCACGACGACGGCGCGCGCGCGTCCTGCCGTCGCATGCGTGCCCGAATAGACCATGTTGTGGCGGTCGGCGAGGCCGGTGGCCTCGGGCAGCGGCTGCACGTGCTTGGCCACCGGCACCGATTCTCCGGTCAGCGCGGCCTCGGCCACGTGCAGCTGCTGCGCGTCGAGCAGGCGCGCGTCGGCGCCGATGGCGTCGCCCGCCGCGATCACGAGCAGATCGCCGGGCACCAACTCGCGCGCCTCGATCTCGCATTCGGCGCCGTCACGCAGGACGCGCACGCGTAGCGCGGCCAGACGCCGCAGTGTCGCCATCGAACGCTCGGCACGGCCCTCCTGCGCCGCGCCGATCAGCGCGTTGGCGACGACGACGGCGAGGATCACCATGGCGTCGCCACGCTCGCCGAGCGCGACGGCGAGCACGGCCGCCACCAGCAGGATGTAGATCAGCGGGCTCTTGAACTGGCGCGCGAAGCCGAGCCACGCCGGGCGCGGCGGCGCCTCGGGCAGCGCATTGGGGCCGTGGCGCGCCTGGCGCTCGCGCACCGACGCCGCGCCGAGCCCGCCGCACGGGTCGCTGCCGGCAGCGTGCAGCGCGGCGTCGACCGCCATCGCGTGCCACGGCGCCGATGGCTCGGCATCGGGGGGCGGGGCGTGGGTGCTGGCGGGGATCACGGGCAAGGCGTGTCGGGACGTGCGCAGGCAAGTATCGCCGCCGGGCACTTCGCCATGGCCACCGCGCCGCGCTGGCTACACTTGGGCCGTCGCAGTCTCTTTCCCGCCCGTCCGTCCGCCATGGCCACTTCGATCCGTCACGCCGACTTCGTCGACAGCATCGCCGCCGCGCTGCAGTACATCAGCTACTACCACCCCGCCGACTTCATTGCCAACCTGGCGCGCGCCTACGAGCGCGAGCAAAGCCCGGCGGCCAAGGACGCGATCGCGCAGATCCTCACCAACTCGAAGATGTGCGCCGAGGGCCACCGCCCGATCTGTCAGGACACGGGCATCGTCAACGTGTTCCTCAAGATCGGCATGGAATGCCGCTTCGACGGCTTCCCCGGCTCGGTCGCCGACGCGGTGAACGAAGGCGTGCGCCGCGCCTACCTCGATCCGTCGAACACGCTGCGCAGCTCGGTGCTCGCCGATCCGCTCTTCGAGCGCAGGAACACCCAGGACAACACGCCCGCCGTCGTCGAGATGGAGCTGGTGCCCGGCGCGACGATCGACGTGACGGTCGCCGCCAATGGCGGCGGCTCCGAGAACAAGAGCAAGATGATCATGATGAACCCGAGCGACTCGCTCGTGGACTGGGTGCTCAAGACGGTGCCGACGATGGGTGCCGGCTGGTGTCCGCCCGGCATGCTGGGCATCGGCATCGGCGGCACGGCCGAGAAGGCGATGCTGATGGCCAAGCAGTCGCTGATGGAAGACATCGACATGCACGAGCTGCTCGAGCGCGGCCCGAAGGACAAGCTGGAAGAACTGCGCATCGAGCTCTACGAGAAGGTCAATGCGCTGGGCATCGGCGCGCAGGGCCTGGGCGGCCTGACGACGGTGCTCGACGTCAAGATCGCGACCTGCCCGACGCACGCCGCCAGCAAGCCGGTCGCGATGATTCCCAACTGCGCGGCAACGCGCCACGCCCACTTCGTGCTCGATGGATCGGGCCCGGCCTACCTCGAGCCGCCGAGCCTCGACCTGTGGCCCGACGTGCAATGGGCGCCCGACTACAACAAGTCGAAGAAAGTCGACCTGAACACGCTGACGAAGCAGGAGGTCGCAAGCTGGAAGCCGGGCGACACGCTGCTGCTCAGCGGCAAGATGCTGACGGGCCGCGACGCTGCGCACCAGCGCATCCAGGAGATGCTGGCGCGCGGCGAGAAGTTGCCGGTGGACTTCACCAACCGCGTCATCTACTACGTCGGCCCGGTCGATCCGGTGCGCGACGAAGTGGTCGGCCCGGCCGGCCCGACGACGGCGACGCGCATGGACAAGTTCACCGAGATGATGTTGGCGCAGACCGGCCTGATTTCGATGGTCGGCAAGGCCGAGCGCGGGCCGGTCGCGATCGACGCGATCCGCAAGCACGGCAGCGCCTACCTGATGGCGGTCGGCGGCGCCGCCTACCTCGTCGCAAAGGCGATCAAGGCGGCGAAGGTCGTCGGCTTCGCCGACCTCGGCATGGAAGCGATCTACGAGTTCGACGTGAAGGACATGCCCGTCACGGTCGCGGTCGACGCCGCCGGCACCAGCGTGCACCAGACCGGCCCGCTCGACTGGCAGGCGCGCATCGCGTCGGGCGCGGCGAAGACGATCCCCGTCGCGGCGGCCTGACGCCACCGGCGTCGGGTCGGGCGGCGGCGCGAGGAGGACCACCGATGCGCATCCGCAAGACCCGCCGCGGCCTCGCGCTGCAGGCCGTGGCCGGCATCAACGTCGTGCTGCTCGGCATGGACATGACGGCCGCCGACTGCGCCGGCCTTCTCGGATTCGCGATACACCGCACCGACCACACCGAAGGCAATGCCGGCTGGCTCTGCGGCATGAAGACCTTCGAGGCCACCGACCCGGGCCTCGGCCCCGAGGCGCGCTACACGACGGACCGCCATCCGATCCAGGGCTTCACCTGGTCGGACTTCAGCGCCAAGCCCGACCACCGCTACACCTACCGCGTGCAGGCGCTGCGCGGCACGGCAGCGGCGCTCGAGGCGTACAAGGAAGTCGAGGTCGAGGTGCGCACCGAGTCCGAGTTCGGCGGCAACCACGACGTCTTCTTCAACCGCGGCGCCGCTGCGTCGCAGGAGTACCAGCGCCGCTTCGAAGGCATTCCGCCCGACCCGAAGAACCCGCTCGATCCGCGCTGGGCCTGGCTGTCGCGCCATGTGATGGAGGCAATCGTCGCCTTCACCGGCCGCGCCGCCGGCCGCGGCTGGGGCCTGCGCGTCGCGGCCTACGAGTTCCGCCTGCCGGCCTTCGCGCACGAGCTGCGCAAGGCGCACCTGCGCGGCGCCGACGTGAAGATCCTCCACGACGGCAACGCCAACCCGCCCGGCGACGACGGTGCCGTGTTTCCGCGCGACGAGAACCGCGCCGTCGTCGCCGAGGCGCGCATCAAGGGGCTGACGCGCGAGCGCGTGACGCGCGCCGATGTGAAGCAACCGCCGATCTCGCATCACAAGTTCATCGTGTTGACGAAGGACGGCCGCGCCGAGGCCGTTCTGACGGGATCGACCAACTTTTCGCTGGGCGGCGTGTTCGGTCAGTCCAACGTCGTGCACTGCGTCGACGATCCTGCTGTCGCGCAGGCCTACCTCGACTGCTGGAACAAGATCGCGCGCAACCCGCCGCACGGCGAGCTGCGCGACGGGTTCGAGGCACGACACCCCGTCCCCGCCGGCCTGCCATCGCCCGGCACCAGCGTGCTGCTGAGCCCGCGTCGCTCGCTCGACGCGTTGCGCTGGTACGCCGAGCGCGCTCGCGAGGCGCCGCGCGCCCTGTTCATGACCTTCGCCTTCGGCATGAACGACGAGTTCAAGCAGGTCTACCGCGACGGCCGCGCGCCGCTGCGCTATGCGCTGCTCGACAAGCTGCTCGCGTCGGGCGTGCGCCGCGAGCAGCGCCCCGCCGCCGAGGCCGAGATGCGGGCGCTGCGCGCGCTGCCGCAGAACCGCTTCGCCGTCGGCAACCTGCTCGCGACGAACCGCTTCGACCGCTGGGTGCGCGAGACGCTGACGGGCCTGAACAGCCACGTGCGCTACATCCACACCAAGTTCATGCTCGTCGACCCGCTCGGCCGCGATCCGCTCGTCGTCACCGGATCGGCCAACTTCAGCGAGGCGTCGACGACGGCCAACGACGAGAACATGCTCGTGATCCGCGGCGACACGCGCGTCGCCGACCTCTACGTCGGCGAGTACATGCGGCTGTGGAACCACTACGCGTTCCGCGAATGGGCCGCGGCGCAGCCGCATCCGTCGGACGCGAAGTTCAGACACCTCGACACCAGCGACCGCTGGTGGCGCGGCTACTTCGGCGACACCGAGCGCAGCCGCCAGCGCCGATACTTTTCGGGCGCGAGCTGACCCCCTAGGGCGCGAGCTGGCGCACGACCTGCTGCGGGTACGGGATCTCGATGCCGGCAGCCGCCAGCGTGCGCAGGATCGCGTAGTTGACCGCCGAGCGCACGTTGGCCGTGCCCTTGAGCGGATCGTCGATCGTGAACGCCACGGCCAGCTCGAGCCCCTGCGGCGCGAACGACTGCAGTTGCACCTCGGGCGACGGCTCGGCGAGCACGCGCGGCACCTCGCGCACCGCGGCGAGCAGCTTCGGGCCCAGCACGTCGAGGTCGGTGCCGTAGGGCACGACGACGACGCTGGCCAGCCCCGTCTTGGTGTCGGCGAGCGACGAGTTCTCGACGCGCTGCGTGATGAACATCTCGTTGGGCACGATCGACTCGCGGCCGTTGAGCGCGCGCACCACGGTGTAGCGCGTCTTGATGTCGGTGATGCGGCCCTCGAAGTTGTCGACCTTGATCATGTCGCCGATGCGCACGCCGCGCTCGGCCAGCACGACGAAGCCGCTGACGTAGTTGCTCGCCAGCTTCTGCAGCCCGAAGCCGATGCCCACGCCGACCGCGCCGCCGAGCACGCCGAGCGCCGTCAGGTCGATGCCGGCGGCCGACAGCGCGATCAGCAGCGCGATGAACAGCAGCACGGCGCGCAGCGCGTTGGCCGCGATCTTGCGCACCGACAGATCCTGCCCCTCGGCCGCCTTCAGCAGCCGCGCCTCGATCGCCGCCGCGATCCACAGCGCGACGACGAGCACCGCGACGGCCGACAGCGCGCCCTGCAGCAGGCCGAGCAGCGACAGCCGCGTCGCGCCGACCCTCCAGCGGATGCCCTCCATCTCGTCGAGCACGAGCGGCAGCACCCCCGTGATCCACAGCACGACGGCAAGCCACGCGATCCACGACACGCTGCGCTCGACGTTGCGCATCACGCGCGACTCGGGGAAGGCGCGGCGCAGCACGCGCACCGTCAGGCGGATCACGACGAGCGAGACGAGGATCGGCAGCACGATGCGGAACACGCTGGTCGGCGCGCCGGCCGGCCAGTAGTGGCGCGCCGCGAAGGCGAGCAGCAGCGCGAGCACCGGGAACAGCGCGCCGTCGACGACGCGCTTGCCGAACCAGATCGAGTCGGCTCGCGGCGCGCCGCGCAGCAGGCGCACGACGAGCCAGGCGATGCCCAGGCACGCGACGAGCACCGCCGCCTCGACCAGCGCGTCGCGCCGCAGCAGCGAGGCGCCGAGCGCGAACAACTCGTCGGAGGTCAGCGCGCGCGCCACGGCCCGCTCAGGCGAGACCGGCGAGCACGCGCAGGTGCGCCCCGACGCTGCGCGCCAGCGCGCTCAGGTTGTAGCCGCCCTCGAGGCACGACACGATGCGCCCGTTGGCATGGCGGCGCGCCACGTCCATCAGGCGCTGCGTGATCCAGGCGTAGTCGGCCTCGACGAGGCCGAGCTGGCCGAGATCGTCCTCGCGGTGCGCGTCGAAGCCGGCACTGATGAAGATCATCTGCGGCTCGAACTCCTCGAGCCGCGGCAGCCAGTGCTGCTCGATCAGCTCGCGGATCGCCGGGCCGCGCGTGTAGGCCGGCACCGGCAGGTTGACCATGTTGGTGCCCATCGGCACGCCGCCGCTGTACGGATAGAACGGATGCTGGAAGATGCCGCACATCAGCACGCGCTCGTCGCCGGCGAGGATGTCCTCGGTGCCGTTGCCGTGGTGCACGTCGAAGTCGACGACGGCGACGCGCTCGATGCCGCGCACGTCGAGCGCGTGGCGCGCCGCGATGGCGATGTTGTTGAGGAAGCAGAAGCCCATCGCCGCTTCGCGCGTCGCATGGTGGCCGGGTGGGCGGATCGCGCAGAAGGCGTTGCTCGCCTCGCCGTCGATCACGGCGTCGGTCGCCGCGACGGCGGCGCCGGCGGCGCGCTGCACGGCGTCCCAGGTGCTGGCGCAGGCGACGGTGTCGGGGTCGAGCGCGCGCATCTCGCCGCCGAGGCGCACCTGCTCGAGGAAGTCGAGCAGCTCGGCGACGTAGCCCGCCGTGTGCGCCAGCTCGATGTCGCTGCGCGCCACCGGCGGCGCGTCGCGGTGCTGGAGCGCGGCGTCGAGGCCGCTGGCCAGCAGATGGTCGCCGATCGCGTCGAGGCGCTGCGGGCATTCGGGGTGGCCCCGGCCCATGTCGTGGGCACGGCACTCGGGCGGCTGGAAGTAGACGGTCGTCATCGCGTTGTCTCGGCGCTTTTCGGGTAAGTTCTCGGCCATGCGCAGGCCGTTGACACAACAACTCACCCGACTCGTCGATCAGATTAGCACGATCATCGTCGGCAAACGGCCGCAGATCGCCGACTGCGTCGCCTGCATGCTGGCCGGCGGCCACCTGCTCATCGAGGACGTGCCCGGCGTCGGCAAGACGACGCTGGCGCATGCGCTGGCGGTGTCGCTGGGGCTGCGCTTCTCGCGCGTGCAGTTCACCGCCGACCTGATGCCGTCGGACCTCATCGGCGTCGGCGTCTACGAGCGCGCGCGCGAGGCCTTCGTGTTCCACCCCGGGCCGGTGTTCGCGCAGGTGCTGCTGGCCGACGAGATCAACCGCGCCGGCCCCAAGACGCAGAGCGCGCTGCTCGAGGCGATGGAGGAGCAGCAGGTCAGCGTCGAGGGCGAGACGCGCGCGCTGCCGCGGCCCTTCTTCGTCATCGCGACGCAGAACCCGAGCGACCAGCTCGGCACCTATCCGCTGCCCGAGTCGCAGCTCGACCGCTTCCTGATGTGCCTGACGCTCGGCTACCCCGACCGCGCGTCGGAGCGCGCCCTGCTCGCCGGGCAGGACCGGCGCGAGGCGATCGCGTCGCTGGCGCCCGTGATGACGCCCGACGAGCTGCTCGCCGCGCAGCGCGACGTGCTGGCCGTGCACGCGTCCGACGCGCTGCTCGACTACCTGCAGGCGCTGATCGCCGCGACGCGCTCGGGCCGCTGGTTCGTCGACGGCCTGTCGCCGCGCGCCGGCATCGCCGTGCTGCGCGCGGCGCGCGCCCACGCACTGCTCGACGAGCGCGACTACGTGGCGCCCGACGACGTGCAGGCCGTCCTCGTGCAGACGATCGCGCACCGCCTCGTGCCGGCGCCCGGCAGCGGCCGCGGCCGCGCCGAGCAGGTGCGCGCGATGCTCGAATCCATCCCTGTTCCCTGATCCCCGATCCGGCGATGACCGCGCTGCCGCTGCGTCCCTGGGCCTGGGCGAGCGCCGGCGTGCGGCGGCGCTGGCGCCGCTGGTGGCAGGCGCGCCTGCCGCGCAGCGACACGCAGCTGCTGACGCAGCGCAACGTCTACATCCTGCCGACGCGCGCCGGGCTGCTGTTCGCCGCCACGCTCGTCGTGCTGCTGCTGGCGTCGATCAACTACCAGTTGAGCCTGGGCTACGTGCTCACCTTCCTGCTCGCCGGCAGCGGCACGGTGTCGATGCACCTGATGCACGGCACGCTGCGCGGCCTGACGCTGCACCTGCGCGCGCCGCAGCCGGTGCATGCCGGCGACGCCGCGCTGCTCGACGTCGTGCTGACGGCCGACGCGCGCGCGCGTCACGGCGTCGGACTGCGCCTCGAGGCGAGCGACGACGAGCGCGCCGCGACGAGCTGGATCGACGTGCCGGCGGGCGCGCAGGCCGCGGCGCGCGTGAGCTTCGTGCCGGCGGCGCGCGGCCGCCACGACATGCCGCCGCTCGTCGTCGAGACGCGCTTCCCGCTCGGCCTGTTCCGCGCCTGGAGCCTGTGGCGGCCGGCGGCGCAGGTGCTCGTGTGGCCGCGCGCCGAACAGCCGGCGGCGCCGCTGCCGGCCGCGCCGGTGGCTGCCGCGGCGAGCGGCGTCGCGCGCCGCGCCGAGGGCGGCGACGCCGACGGCGTGCGGCCCTACCGGCGCGGCGATCCGCTGCGCCGCGTGCTGTGGAAGAAGGCGGCGCGCAGCGGCGAGCTCGTCAGCCGCGACACCGGCAGCACGCTGCAGCACGAGCTGTGGCTCGACTATGCACACTGCGGCGCGCGCGACGCCGAGTCGCGGCTGTCGCGGCTGGCGGCCTGGGTGCTCGCCGCCGAGCGCGCGGGCGTCGACCACGGGCTGCGCCTGCCCGGCGTCGAGCTCGCGCCGTCGCACGGCGACGCGCACCGCCGCCGCTGCCTGGAGGCGTTGGCGCTGTGGCGGTGACCAGCGCAGCGTCGGCGCCGCTGCCGCGCCCGGCGTGGCCGGGCTGGCGCCACCTGCCGCGCGAGACGCGCGACACGCTGTTCCTGCTCGGCGTCATCGCCTGGACCGTCGTGCCGCACGTGCCGCGGCTGCCGTGGTGGTGTTCGCTGATGACGGCCGCGATGCTCGCGTGGCGCGCGCTGCTGGCGCTGCGCAATGCGCCGCTGCCGCCGCGCTGGCTCGTCGTCGTGCTGCTCGTCGCCGTCGGCGCGCTGACGCTGCTGTCGCACCGCACGCTGCTCGGCCGCGACGCCGGCGTCACGCTCGTCGTCGCGATGATGGCGCTCAAGACGCTCGAGCTGCGCGCGCGGCGCGACGCCTTCGTCGTCTTCTTCCTCGGCTTCTTCGTCGTGCTGACGCAGTTCCTGCAGTCGCAGTCGATCGCCGTCGCGGCGGCGATGCTCGTCTCGGTGTGGGGCCTCATGACGGCGCTCGTGCTCGCGCACATGCCGGCCGGCCGCCCGGCGATCGCGCAGGCCGGCCGGCTCGCCGCGCGCACGGCGCTGCTCGGCGCACCCGTGATGGCGCTGCTGTTCCTGCTGTTCCCGCGCATCGGGCCGCTGTGGGGCGTGCCGCAGGACACGGCGGCGACGACGGGCCTGGGCGAGCGCATCGTGCTCGGCGACGTGGCCGAGCTCGCGCTCGACGACAGCGTGGCGCTGCGCCTGCGCTTCGACGGCGCGCCGCCGCCGCGCCCGGCGCTCTACCTGCGCGGCCCGGTGCTCGGCGCCTTCGACGGCCGCGAATGGCGGCGCAGCGAGCGCGGCGCCATGACGGCACGCGCCGGCGAGCTGCGCGTCGACGGGCCGGCGCTGCGCTACGAGATGACGCTCGAGCCGCTGCGCCTGGCGACGCTGCCGCTGCTCGAGATGACGCCGGCGATGCCGCCGATCGAGGGCCTGGCGCTGCGCCGCCGCGCCGACGGCCAGTGGGTGGCCGACCGGCCGATCACGCAGCGGCTGCGCTTCACGACCGAGGCGCACGTCGCCTTCGAGCACGGGCCGCGCGCTTCCGACGCCTCGCTGCGCGAGTTCGTCGCGCTGCCCGAGGGCTACAACCCGCGCATGCTGGCGTGGGGCGCGCAGCTGCGCGCGGCGCGGCCCGGCGCCGACGCGCGCGCGCTGGCGCAGGCCGTCGTCGAGCACCTCGAGCGCGGCGGCTACGTCTACACACTCGAGCCCGGCGTCTACGGCCGCGACGCGATCGACGAGTTCTGGTTCGACCGCAAGCTCGGCTTCTGCGAGCACTACGCCGCCGCCTTCGTCGTCGCGATGCGCGCGATGGGCGTGCCGGCGCGCATCGTCACCGGCTACCAGGGCGCCGACCCTACGCTGCAGGACGGCTGGCTCGTCGTGCGCAACAGCTATGCCCACGCCTGGGCCGAGTACTGGCAGCCGGGCGCCGGCTGGCTGCGCGCCGACCCCACGGCGGCGGCCGCGCCCGATCGCATCGGCGTGAGCCGCTCGCTCGCCGCGCCGCCGGGCGCCGTCGCCGGCGCGATCGCGGCGATCGCGCCCGGCCTGCTCGCCCGCCTGCGCAGCGGCTGGGAGCTCGTCAACCATCGCTGGAGCCAGTGGGTGCTCGACTATTCGCGCGGCCGGCAGCTCGACCTGCTGCGCGAGTTCGGCCTGCGCCATCCCGGCTGGGAGGACCTGGCGCTGCTGCTCATCGGCTCGCTGGTCGCGCTGGCGCTCGCCGGCGCAGGCTGGGCGGCGTGGGACCGTCACCGCCAGGACCCGTGGTCGCGGCTGCGCGCGCGCGTGCAGCGCGAGCTGCGCCGCCGCGGCGTCGACGCCGCGCCGCACGAGGCGCTGCGCACGCTGGCGGCGCGGCTGCGCGACGTGCACGGCGACGCGGCGCACGCGCCGGCGGCGCGGCTCGACGCGCTCGATCGCCTGCGCTACGGCCCCGCCGCCGCGCGCCGCCCGCCGCGCGACTGGTGGCCGGGCTTTCGCGCTTCGCTGCGCGACACGGCAATGCGCCGCGCGCCTCGATAATCGAGCCCATGCGCAGGCGGTGGTGCGAGGCAGTGGCGGCGATGGTGCTGGCGTGTGCGCTGGGCACGGCCTGCGCCGCCGGCCGCAAGGCGCCGCCGGCCGAGGGCCCGCGCTATGCCGAGCGCGCCGACGCGCAGGGCTTCGCCGACGAGGTGGCGGTGCTCTACGGGCTCGATGCGCAGTGGGTGCGCGACGTGCTCGCCGACGCGCGCCAGGTGCCCGCCGTCACGCGCGCCATCATGCCGCCGCCGGCCGGCGTCGCGAAGAACTGGGCGCTCTATCGCAGCCGCTTCATCGACGCGGCGCGCCTGCGCGCCGGCCTCGCGTTCTGGCGCGACAACGTCGCCTGGCTGGCCAAGGCGCGGGCGCTGTACGGCGTGCCGCCCGAGATCGTCGTCGGCATCGTCGGCGTCGAGACGATCTACGGCCAGCAGATGGGCAGCTTTCGCGTCGTCGACGCGCTGGCCACGCTGGCGTTCGACTTTCCGAGCGGGCGCTCCGACCGCAGCGCGTTCTTCCGCGACGAGCTGGAGCAGCTGCTGCTGCTGTGCCACCTCGAGGACCGCGACCCGCTCGCGCTGAAGGGCTCGTACGCCGGCGCGATGGGCATGCCGCAGTTCATGCCGAGCAGCTGGCTGCGCTTCGCGATCGACTTCGACCACGACGGCGAGATCGACCTGCACCGCAACGCTGCCGACGTGATCGGCTCGGTGGCGCACTACCTCGCGCAGTTCGGCTGGGTGCCGGGCGAGCCGACGCACTACGCCGTCGAGCCGCCCGCCGACGCGGCCGAGCGCTCCGCACTGCTCGAGCCCGACATCCTGCCGAGCTTCGATGCCGCCGAATTCGCGCGCCGCGGTGCACGCCTCGCGCCCGAGGCCGAGGCTCACGCCGGCAAGCTGGCGCTCGTCGAGTTGCAAAACGGCGCGGCGCCGCCGAGCTACGTCGCGGGCACGCAGAACTTCTACGCGATCACGCGCTACAACTGGTCGAGCTATTACGCGATGGCCGTCATCGAACTCGGCGCCGCGGTGGCGCGCGAAGCGTCGCGTGCCGGGGTCAGCCTCGGTGGCGCAACGCCGGCGCCGTCACCACTTGGTGAAGCCGCTGATCAGGTCGTCGGGCAGCGTGTCGAGCGGCACGTCGGAGACTTCGAGGCCGTGCCGCAGGTCGAGTGACGAGGCATACCAGCCGCGCGCCGTGGGCGGGCGCGTCGTTTCTTCGTCGACATGCTCGTCGACGGCGGCGGCTTCCAGCGGCACCGTGGCCGCAGCCACGCCGGCCGCCGGCTCGACCGATTCGACGGTGCGCCGCACGGCGCGACCGCGAAGATCGCGCGAGCGGGACGTGAACGACATCCTCATCGCCTGCTCCTGCAAGGATCCGGCTCCGACGGGATTGTTTCCCCGGGGCCACGGCGTGAACTATCCCACGAATCGGCGGCCCGCTCGCGTTCACCGAGGGCTGCGCGGGGTGGCGTTACCTCGCGTTACACGCGGGTTCGCGGGGCCCGATCGCGCGGCGTCGGGCTCGGCATCGACTGATCACTGCGCCGGCGCGTGCCAGTAGCGCGGCGCGCGTGCGCGCTCGCAGCGGCCGACGCCGTCGTCCCACACGTAGGCGCCGCAGGCGGCGCTCTCGCGCACGTCGATGCCGCGCTCGCGATAGCGCGCCACCACGTCGGGCGCCGGATGGCCGAAGCGGTTGCGGTAGCCCGCCTGCACGACGGCGACGCGCGGCTGCACGGCGTCGAGGAAGGCCGGCGTCGACGACGTTCGGCTGCCGTGGTGCGGCACGAGCAGCCAGTCGGCGCGCAGCGCGGCGCCGTGCTCGGCGACGAGCCGCGCCTCCTGCTCGCGCTCGATGTCGCCGGCGAGCAGCGCGCGGTGCCGGCCGTCGTCGATGCGCAGCACGCAAGACAGCGCGTTCGGCTTGGTGCCGGCGCCGCCCGGCGGCGGATGCAGCAGTTCGAAGCGCACGCCGTCCCACTCCCAGCGCTGGCCGTCGGCGCAGCGCTCGCCATTGCCTGCCGGCGCGGGCGCATCGTCGAACGACGACGCCACGGCGCGCACCGGCAGTGCACGCAGCAGCGCCGCCGCGCCGCCCGTGTGGTCGGCATCGCGATGGCTGAGCACGAGGCGGTCGATCGCGCGCTCGCCGAGCGCGCGCAGCAGCGGCAGCACGATGCGCTCGCCGGCGTCGCCGCTGCCGGGCGCATAGCGCGGGCCGGCGTCGTAGACCAGCGTGTGGCGGTGCGTGCGCACGACGACGGCCGTGCCCTGCCCCACGTCGACGGCGATCAGCTCGTAGCGCCCGGACTCGGGCCGCGCCGCCGCCGGCCACGCCAGCGGCAAAACGAGCGGCAGCGCCAGCAGGCGCAGCCAGCGCGGCAGCGGCGCGACGGCGAGCGCGCCGCCGACGAGGCCCGCCGCCTGCGCCCAGGGCGGCGCCGCCGCCGCGAACCACACGGCCCCGGGCAGCGCGGCGAGCCAGCCCAGCGCGTCGGACAACCCAGCCGACAGCCATGCGCCCACGCTCCACAGCGGCGGCGCGAGCGTGCCCAGCAGCGCCAGCGGCGTGACGAGCAGCGTGACGACGGGGATCGCCGCCAGGTTGGCGACGAAGCCGACCAGCGACACCTGGCCGAAGAACACGAGCGTGAGCGGCGCCAGGCCGAGCGTGGCGACGAGCTGCGTGCGCAGGCCGCGTCGCGCGCCGCCGAGCGCGGCCGCGAGGCGGCCCTGCCGCGGCGTCGCCTGAGGCGACGCGCCGGCGTCGGACGCCATCAGCAGCGCGACAGCGACGAACGACAGCCAGAACCCCGGCTGCAGCAGCGCCCACGGATCGAGCGCCGAGACGACGACGGCCGCCGCCAGCAGCAGCAGCGGCCACGGCCAGCGCGCGCCGGCCACCGGCAGCAGGCTCGCCGTCGCCAGCATCCACACCGTGCGCTGCGCCGGCACGCCCCAGCCGGCGACGACGGCATAGGCGACGGCCGCCGCCAGGCCGCCGACGCGCGCCGCCAGCGGCGCCGGCACGGCCAGCGTCAGGCGCGCGCTGCGCCGCCACGCCGCGCCGATCGCCAGGCCGGCGAGCCAGGCGAACATCGTGACGTGCAGGCCGCTGATGCTCATCAGGTGCGCGACGCCGGTGTCGCGGAACAGGTCCCAGTCGTCGCGCTCGTTGTAGTTGGACAATTAAGTCCACCGCTGGACATTAAGTACTTCGCGCTGGCGACTTGACATTAAGTTGGTCGCTAACGCCCCCGCGCGAGCCCGACGCGTTGACAAATAGGTTGCTCGCGATGCTCAAGTCATAGAGGAGAAACCGCCTCAAGTCCAATCGCTGGACGTGCTCGCGCCGGACCGTCGCCGAACAGCCCGCGACCCACCCGGTGCGCCACGACGCGTGCCGCTGCCGGACCGCCGATGGCGGCTACGAACAGCAGTGAGCAGTCGTCGATGG
>Ga0073899_10001909_pt1 | contig 18964 bp, 12 predicted proteins | sample KloWWTmetaKNB5Ph_FD_88975 | JGI IMG/M metagenome (GOLD analysis project Ga0073899, IMG submission 88975) | Active sludge microbial communities from Klosterneuburg, Austria, studying microevolution and ecology of nitrifiers - Klosterneuburg... | ecosystem: Engineered > WWTP > Aerobic digester >... | reverse complement strand
TCGAAGTAGCCGGTCAACAGGCCTGGCCCCTCATCGGCCAGCGCCTCCACGCGGTAGGGCTGCAGGCGCGTGGTCAGCCAGTTCAGTTGCTCATCGGCGCTGCCGATGCTCAGGCGCCGCACTTCCGGGCACAAGGCTGCAAAGGCCGCCGCCGGACGCTCGCAACTCCTGAGCCAGGCGTTCCAGGCTTCATGCAAGGCGTCCTGACCAAAGCCGGGCAACTGGGTCCACGGCACCGCCACCCAACGGCTTCGGCCCTGCACCAACGCCGGCAAGTGCGCCAGCGCGGCATCCGTGCTGGCCGCCGGGGCGCGCAGCGGCGCCGGCGCGGCCCGTTCGGCCGGGCCATACAGCGGCGCGCTGCCACAGCCCGCCAATATTCCTACAATCGCGCCACTCACCACTTTGCACAGGAGTCGTTTCATGGTGCTGATTCTGCTTGAAGCCTTGGGCGCCCTGCTGCTGCTGCTGCTGATCGTGTGGTGGACCATGTTCTCGGGCCGCAAGAACGGCGAGCCGCCCAGCCGGTCGTCAGCGCCCAAGTCGGATTGAACCGGCCGGAGCCGCGCGCGCCGGATCACCCGGTTGGCCCTCCACAAGACCCGCATCGCTATTGATTTCGTAGCACATTGACCAATTCCACCGCCGATTTAACGGCCATCTTTTCAAACACCCGGGCGCGGTGCACCTCCACGGTGCGAACGCTGATGTCCAGCTGATCGGCAATCAGCTTGTTGGGCAGACCCTCGGCCACGCAGCGCATGACGGCGCGCTCGCGCTCGGTCAACTCGGCCAGGCGCTCGCGCAACTGGTCGCGGCCCAGCCGCGCCGCCAAGCAGGCTTGGGATTGCGCCAGGGCCTGCTCGACGCGATCGACCAGGGCGTTGTCGGAGAAGGGCTTCTCGCAGAAGTCAAGTGCGCCGCGCTTGACGGCATCCACGGCGGTCGGCACATCGGCATGCCCGGTGAGGAAGATCACCGGCATGGACTGGTGCAGCCCGCGCTGCACCAGCCAGTCGAACAGCTCCAGGCCACTCATGTCGGGCATGCGCACGTCAAGCAGCAAGCAGCAGGCCTGGCTGGTCGGCGCCCGCAGCAGGGCCTGCTGCAGCGCCCTGGCGCTGTCGAACACCTCGCTGGTCAGGTGCCGCGAACGCAGCAGCCAGGCCAGCGCATCGCGCACGCCCACGTCGTCATCGACCACATACACCACAGCATCTTTGACCGGTTGCATGGGCTCATTCTAGGCGCGGCCAACGCGCCTAGGGCTCCTGCTGGGCGATCGGCAAGGTGAACCTGAACACCATGCCGCGTGGCTGGTTGGGCTCGAACACCAGCGCACCGCCGTGCTGCTCGACCACCGTGCGGCACAGGCTCAGCCCCAGGCCCATGCCCTCGTCCTTGGTGGTGAAAAAGGGCGTGAACAACTGCTGCTGCACGGCGGGCGCAATTCCCAGCCCAAGATCGGCAACCGAGAACTCGACCCAGCGAGCGGCACCAGCGCCGCGCACCCGGCCTACCCGGATGCTCAGCATGCGCTCGGTGAGCGTCACATCGTCCATGGCCTGCATGGCATTGCGCGCCAGATTGAGCAGCACCTGCTCGATCATGGTGCCGTCGCACAGCACCGGCGGCAGCGCCGGCTCCAGCTCGATCTGCACGCGCACGCCGAGTTTGCGCGCTTGCAGGTTGATCAGCGGGAGGATGTCGTCAAGCAGGGCTTGCGCCGCGATCGGTGCGCGCGCCTGGTCGCGCCGGCGCACGAAGTCGTACACGCTCTTGATCACCTTGCCGGCGCGCTCGGCCTGCTGCGCGATGCGCTGCATCGCCACCATCAGGTCGGGGCGCAGCGTGGGCGCGGCCGCCTCGGCCTGTTCCAGCAAATTGAGCGAGCCGGTGGCGTAGCTGGAAATCGCCGCCAGCGGCTGGTTCAACTCATGGCTCAGCAGGGACGCCATCTCGCCCACGGTGGCCAGCCTGGCGGTGGCTTGCAGCCGGTCCTGGCTGGTGCGCGACAGCTCCTCGATGCGGCGCTGCTCACTGATGTCCAGGAACGCGCTCATCCAACCGGTCTGCCTGCCCTGCGCGTTGATCAGCGGCGCCTCGATGATGAGCACCGGAAAACGCGTGCCGTCCTTGCGCATGAAGACCGACTCGTAGCCCTCGCGCGGCGGCAAGCCGCCGGCCAGCCGAATCGCCTGGCGCTGCTGGTACTCGCCGACGAACTCGGGCGGCCAATAGGGCGCCGGGCTGCCATGACCCAGCAGCTCCTCGGAGCGAAAACCCACCATGTGACAGAACGCCGGATTGACATAGGTGATGCGCCCCTGCAGGTCGCGCGCGCGCAGGCCCGTGACCAGCGAGTCCTCCATCGCCTTGCGAAACGCCAGCGCATCGGCCAGCTCGCGCTCAGCCTTCAGGCGCCCGCGCGCATCCTTGCCCAGCAGCGCCATCACCGACAACAGGCCCAGCGACAGCGCCGCCACCAACGCTGTCAGAACGTTGGGAAACAGGTCGGGCGTGCCGCGCCAGCTGTCCACGCGCAGCACCAGCGTGGTGCCCGGCAGGTCCAGTAATTGCTGCGCGCTGAAGACGCGGTTGCCGCGCCGGGGCAGCACGCGCATGGCCAGGCGCGTGCCGTCGCCTTCGGTGAAGGCCAGTTCATAGCCGCGCACCTGCGGGCCGAGCAGCGGGCCGTTGAGCACCTCGTGCAGGGAGTAGGTGGCCAACAGGTAGCCGCCGTTCTGACCTGCGGTCTCCAGCGGCATGCACATGTCCATCACTTCCACGCCCAGGCCATCCATCGAGGGCACGAAATAGCTGCTGGCGAAGGCCGCGGCGTTGAGGCGCCGCGCGGTCGCGCAGGCATGGGCCAGTTCACCTGGACCCGCATCCCGGCCCAGGCGGTCGAACACCGGGGCCCGGTACGGTGTGTCGACATGGTTGAGCAGCCGCAGGGCCGCATCGCGCCGCTCGATGCGAACCAGTTCCCGGTGCTCGCGCAGGATCGCGCCGGCTTGCGCGCCCCAGGCCGCAGGGTTGGCATCGCCGGCTTGCAGCGCCTGCAGGCTTTGCGCCATGCGGGTGAAGGCCGAGCGCACGTCCGCCACGGTTTCGGCGGCATCGCGTTCGAGCCGGTTCTGGATCTGGCTGGCTTCATAGCGTCCGGCCAGCCAGACCAGCATCGCCAACAAGGCCACTACCAGCAGCACCAGGGCGACCCACAGCGCGGGCCGCCGTTGGGCAGGTGCCGGACGATCACCCTGCACGCTCCGCCCCCATCACAACACCCGGTGCGACAGGGCGGGCAATTGGCCGCGCAAGGCCAGCAGGCGCGCCATGCTGAGTTCGGCCAGCACCACGCCGGCATCCTGCGCCTGCTCGGCCAGCACCGCGCCCCAGGGATCGACCAGCATCGAGTGCCCCCAGGTGCGCCGGCCGTTCTCATGCACGCCGCCCTGCGCCGGCGCCGCCACGAAGGCCAGGTTCTCAATGGCTCGCGCGCGCAGCAGCACCTCCCAATGGTGCTCGCCGGTGGTGTAGGTGAAGGCGCTGGGCACCAGCAGCAGATCGGCGCCGCGCTGCGCATAGCCGCGGTACAGCTCGGCAAAGCGCAGGTCGTAGCAGACGCTCAGGCCAATACGCCAGACATGCCCATCGCGCGAGGCCAGCTCGAACAGCACCGGCTGCTCGCCTGCGCTCAGCACGCGCGACTCGTCGTAGTGCTCCGTGCCATTCTGAAACCGAAACAGGTGAATCTTGTCGTAGCGGGCCACGCAAAGGCCGGCGCTGGAATACACCAGCGAGCTGTTGAACACCCGCGCCGGCGCATCCGGCGCAGGCCCCGTCGGCGCTGCCAGCGGTAGCGTGCCGGCCACCAGCCACAGGCCGAGCTCACGCGCGGTATCGGCCAGGAACTGCTGAATCGGACCGCTGCCAAACGCCTCGCCATGGGCCAGCTTGTCGGTGTCGCGCTGGCCCATGATGCAGAAGTACTCGGGCAGCACGGCCAGCTCGGCACCCTGCTCAGCGGCCTGGCGCAGCAGCGAGCGGGCGGCCGCGAGGTTGGCGGCCAGAGCGACGCCTGAGACCATTTGCACGACGGCGACCTTCATTTGCCGGCCTCGCTGGGTGCGACAGTGGCGGGCGCAGCAGCGCGGCGATCGACCTTGGTGATGCGCGGATCGGCCCAGCTGCCATCCACGTGAAACTCCTGCGTGGCCGCCTCGATCAGGGGCTTGCGCAGGAACATCTGGGCCAGGAAGGTGCCCAGCCCGACCGCCGGATTGATGGCGGTGGCAATCAGCGAAGCGGTGCCGGCGTTCACCTCGGGCACCACCACCACCCGGATGTCCTGCGTCTCCTTGGCAATGTCGGCACGCCCATCCATCAGCACCGCCGCGTTGACGCCCTTCATCTGCAGATTGTTGGTCCTGGCGATGCCCTGCTCGATCACCACGTCACCCCGGAAGAAATCGAAGGCAAAGCCCTCGCTGAACACGTCGCGGAAGTCCAGCACCAGGCGGCGCGGCAGCGACTGCAGGCTCAGCACCCCCAGCAACTTGGCCAGGCCCGGGTCCTGCTTGAGAAACTGGCCGCTTTCGACGTTGATGCCGAAGTTGCCACTCATCGAGGCGTAGTCCACGGTGATCGGCGAGCCGATCCACGCCACCTGCCCTTCCATCTTGCCCTTGCCACGGCGCACCACGTCCTTCATGCCCAGCCGGGTCAGGAACTGGCCCGCATCCGCGATGTCGAGCTTGAAGTTGAGCACCGTGCGCCGGCGTTCCACCTGGCTGCCCGGCGCGGCTGCCTCGCCCGCGCCGGCCTGCGCATTGAGACTGGTCCAGTTGCCGGTCGCCGACAGACTGGCCTCCGGGGTCACGATGTTGAACTTGTTCAGGCGCCACTCTCGGCCGCTGCCCTCGCGTCGCGGCGAGCCGGCGCCGCGGTTGATGGCATCGATCTCGACACGCCCGAGCCGCTTGCCACGCAACTCGAAATCATCCACCACGATGTCCAGCGCGGGAATGGTGGCGGGCTGTTCGTCAAGCAGCGTCTCGACTTCCAGCGCCGTGCTCGGTGCGATCTTCAGCCGCGCCAGACGCGCAAACACCCGTCCGAGGCCGCTGCCGGAGGGTTGACGGTACTCCAGGTAGCCATTGAGCTCGGTGGCATCCAGATTGGCTTGCCAGAGCAAACCGTCGCGCGAGCCGCCCGCCACCACGTTGTGCAACTTGCGCTCGCCCACCGTCAGCTCGCCGGCACGAATCGCCATCACCGTGGGCAGATAGCCCAGCGCATCGGCGCCGCCATTGCCGTTGGGCGCGCCGGCGGCGGCGGTGGCGCCCGGCGCGGCGCCGCTGGTCAGTTCGGCACCCGCCGCCTGCGACAGCACACGGCTCCAGGCGTCAAGGTCGACCCCATTGAGATTGATGTTGGCCAGCACACCCTCCTCGGGCAGCGCCACCGCCTCGTCGCTCGACAGGCCCACGCCGATGGCGCCACGCAGCACCTTGGTCTGCGACGAGCTGTGCTCGCGCACATAGGTGACCGCGCCGACGCGCCCCATCTCAAGCGACAACTGGTCACGCAGCACACCCGCATCGCCCGAGCTGGCCAGCAGCGATTCGCGCAGCAGCGCATTCTCGAACCTGATCGGCAGCGCGGCCTGCGCCGGCTTGTTCAGCGGCGCCGGCAGGCTCAAGCCCAGTCCCTGCAGCGTGCTCTGCACCTTGAGCTCCGGCAAGCCACGACGAAACGTCAGCGTTGCCGCGTAACTGGTACTGCCGCTGGCGTGTTGCGCCAGACGCGCCAGAAAGCCCAGTTCCCTGGCCTGGCGCAAACCCTCCGCTGTCACACCACCCTGCGCACGCAACACGATGGCCGGCGCCGCCGCAACGGCGCCGCTGACCGCATTGCCTGCCCCCGGCGCCACACTGCCACCGTCGAGCCGCACGTCGCCGCCGAGCATGCGCGCCTGCGCGCCGCTGAGGCTGAAGCCCGATTCGGAGAAATTGACCACGCCACGCGCCTTGCTCAGGCGCGGTGAATCCTGCGAGAACTGCAAGTCGTTGTCGGCCAGCGTGACGCTGCCCTGCACGCCGGACTTCTCGATCGCCGCCAACGGCAGGTTCAGCTTCAGTCGCAAATCCGCCTTGCCACTGCCTGCCGCCTGATCCAGAGCACGGCCAATCATCGAGGCCACCGGCGACGCGTTGACGTAGCCCAGCATGTCCCCCAAGGGGCCCTGTGCATCGAGTTCAACCACCACGACGGGGTTGTTGTCGAGCGAGGCGATCAGCCCCTGCGCCTTGCTGACCTGCAGCGCCGCGCGCGCGCCGAGCTGCGCGCGCGCCTGGTTGACCTGCAGCCGTGCGCGCTCCACCACCAGTTCCCCGCTCATGTTGGTCAGAGCCGGCCAGGGCAGGCTGTCAGCAGGCTGCAGGCTGCGCGGCACGTAGGCGAAGGTGGCGTTCTGGATATTGGCCGAGATGCGGAACTCGCCTTGCCGGGGGTCCTTGAACGGCATGTCGTGCAGATCGCCTTTGACCTTGAAGCGCGCACCGGTGGCCACCGCCGAGACAATGGCGTCGCGCACGTAGTGGCGCGCCGACGCCGGGATCACCAGCGGCAGATAGCGGTGCACCTTGGTGCCATCGGCCCGGCTCAGGCTCGCCTGCAGATCGAGCACACCCGGAAAGCGCGCGTGCGCGCCGGAGCGCAGTGGGTCGGCGGTTTCCCACTTGATCTGCGCCTCGCCCTGCGCGTCGGCGTTGCTGAACTTCAGGTTCGGCAGCTGCACCGCGATGCGCTCACCATCGACCTGCCATTTCACTTGCCCCGAGAGTTGACCGACCCGCACCAGCGGGTCCTCGAATACCCCGGGCAAGTCCACCGCGCCGTCTTGCAGCAGCAGCTCGGCCTGACCACCGGCCTGATTGAGGTCGAAATCCAGCGTCAGGCCCGCGACACCGGGCGTGCCTACTGGCACTGATACCTGCGCTGGGGTGCTCGGCGCCGCGCGCGACGCCATCTCGAACTGCAGCACCCGTCCCTTGGCCTGGTACTTGGTGATCGCCTGCGCGCTGCCCTGCCAGTTCAGCCGCAGGCTCTCCACCAGTCCCTTGGGCACGTAGGTCTGCAGCTGGGCGCGTACCTCGGGGCCAAATGGCAGCCGGTTGGCAATCTGCGACAACGCGGCCAGGTCCAGCCGGTCGGCGCTGAGCTCACCCTTGGCGGGGGTCTTGCCATCGGCGCTCTGATGCTGCACGCGCACGTTGCCGCCGGGCCAGCGCAGGCCATCACCGGTCTGAAACTGCAAGGCCTCGGTGGAAAACCCAAAGCCACGTGGCAGCAGCTGAGCGCCCAGCCGTCCCGACACCGAATGCAGCGCCATCGGCTGCAGATCCGGCCCCAGCGTCACCTCGACCGATTCCAGCGCCACATCGGCGGTGGCACCCTGGACTTGGCCGCGTTGTACATCGACCCAGGCGCGCAAGGCGCCACGCCCCTGCGTGAGCTGCACGCCCAGGTCGGCATAGCGACGCAGCTCGGACAGATCCACATGGCCGAACAGGGCGTACAACTGCCCGTCCCATTCACGCCACTGACCGTCGTGCGCCGACAGCAGCGGCTGGCGCAGCAGTGCGCGCAGGCTGAAGCGCTGACCCCACTGCACGGGTGGCGTCGCGTCAAGTCGGGCACTGTGCTGGCGCAGCCGGTTGCGCAGCACGAAGTTGACCTGTTGCAGGGCCAGCGTGGGCAGGGCGCGCTTTTCGTCGGTCCATTGAACCGTGCCCTCGTGGATGACAAACTCCGACTGGGAGAACAGCCAGTCCGCGGCGGCATTGTCGGTGTCCGGCGCGGCCGAGAAGTCGAGTCCCGCCACAAAGATCCGGCCATCGGGGGCGCGGCGAATGTTGAGCTCGGGCCGGTCGATATACAACTGCTCGAAGCCCATGTTCCACAGCGACCGTGGCGACAGGGCCGCCAGCACCCGAGGCAGATGCAGTGACTCGCGTCCCTGGGCGTCGAACAGGCGCACCCCGACCAGCTCAAACGATGGGATCATGCCGTTGGACTGGGCCGCGATGGCGTCGATGCGCACGCGCACCCCCAGAATCGCCGAGGCCTTGGCCTCAAGCTGCGGGCGAAACTCGCTGATTCGCGGCACAATGAACCAGTGCAGTGCACCCCATGCCAGTCCGAACATCAACCACATGACCACCATGAGCCACAACGCGGCCTGCGCAAAGCGGGCGAAGCGGTGCGGTCGTGATGGCTCGGGAAGCGGCTGCGGGTGCATTGTGAACGAGAGGATTTGCCAGGAATTATGACCCGCAACCCATTGTCAGCTCACTCCCGATTTGGACAGCGTATTCGTCGCCGCTACGAAAGCCAGCTGTCGGTGCTGCAGGGCGGCATTCCGGATCGCGAGGCGATGGCCTCGGCCCATGCTGCCTTGCTCGGCCAGGGCAACGACATGGGCGGCGCCTTGCGCATCACGCGCCAGTTGGTGCTGGAGCGCCTGCTGCGGCTGGACTGCGATGAAGGCGTGACCTGGGACCGCATTGCCCAGGCGATGACGGACCTGGCGGAATTCTCCCTGGACGTGGCCTGCGGGCATGTGCAGCAGGCGCTCGACGAGGTTCACGGCGCGCCCATCGGGGTTGGCGGCGCGCGCGCGCAGCTGTGGGTGATTGGCATGGGCAAGCTGGGCGCGCGTGAACTCAACGTCTCCAGCGACATCGACCTGATCTACGTCTACGACGAGGATGGCGAGACCGCCGGCAGCACCGAAGGACGCGGACGCATTTCCAACCAGGAGTACTTCGCCAAGGCGGTGCGCGCGATCTATGGGCTGATCGGCGACACCACCGAGCACGGCTTCGTGTTCCGGGTCGATCTGGCGTTGCGCCCCAACGGCAACTCCGGGCCGCCAGCGGTATCGCTCGACGCGTTGGAGGAATACCTGCACGTGCAGGGTCGCGAATGGGAGCGCTTTGCCTGGCTCAAGAGCCGCATCGTGGCGCCGACGGCGCTCATCGGCAGCGGCTCGGCGCAGGCGCTGCGCGCGGTGGTGCTGCCCTTTGTGTTTCGGCGCTACCTGGACTACAGCGTGTTTGACGCGCTGCGGGTACTGCACAGCCGGGTGCGCGAACATGCCGCGCGGCGCAGTGCCGGCCGCCCCGAGCGCGCCAACGACGTGAAGCTGTCGCGCGGTGGCATCCGAGAGATCGAGTTCATTGTGCAACTGCTGCAGGTGGTGCGCGGCGGCCAGTTCCCGGAGTTGCGCACGCGCCCGACCTTGAGCGCCTTGCCACGCCTGGCCAAGGCCGCGCTGATGCCGCAGGCCAGCGCCGATGCGCTGGCACAGGCCTATGTGTTCCTGCGCCGCGTGGAGCACCGAATCCAGTACCTCGACGACCAGCAGACGCACATCCTGCCCACCAGCGACGAGGATCTGAACTGGATTGCGCGCACCATGGGCTACGCCAACTCATGCCCGTTCCTGAGCCAGCTCGATGAGCACCGTGAGATGGTGGCGCAGGAGTTCGACCGGCTGCTGGGCGGCCCGGCCGAGCGCGAGTGCACCAGCTGTGGCAATGCCGCCGCCAACGGCATCGCGGCCGCCAGCGACCTGGACGACCTGGTGCCACAGTTGCCCTCGGCGTTTGCCCAGCGCATCGTGGCCTGGCGCAGCCACGCTAGGGTGATGGCCCTGCGTGACGAGTCGCGCGCGCGCCTGACCAAGCTGATCGCGCGCACCGCGCAGTGGCTGCGCGAGGGCCAGGCCAGCGAGGAAGCGGCGGTGCGCCTGACCGACTGGATCGAGCCGCTGCTGCGCCGCGAGAGCTACCTGGCCCTGCTGCTGGAACGCCCCAACGTGCACGCCAGGCTGTTGCGCCTGCTGGGCGCGGCGCGCTGGCCGGCACGCTACCTGATGCTGCACCCCGGCGTGATCGACGAACTGGCCAACCCCGACATGCTGCACGAGCGCTTCGACGCGGCGGAGTTCGAGCACGACCTGGAACAACGCCGCAGCGCCCTGCGCTCGACCGATGAAGACGACGACGAAGGCCTGCTCAACCTGTTGCGCCGCGCGCACCACGCGGAAGTGTTCAGAACCCTGGCGCGCGACATCGAGGGCGCCCTGACGGTGGAACAGGTGGCCGACGACCTGAGCGCCCTGGCCGAGTCGGTGCTGCGCACCACCACCCAATGGTGCTGGGAGCGCTTGCGCAACCGGCACCGCGATCAGCACCAGTTTGCCATCATTGCCTACGGAAAACTGGGCGGCAAGGAGCTCGGCTACGGCAGCGATCTGGACATCGTCTTTGTCTACGACGACGATGACGAGCGCGCCGGCGAGGTCTATGCCAGCCTGGTGCGCAAGCTGATCAACTGGCTCACCGTCAAGACCGGTGAGGGCGACCTGTACGAGATCGATACCGCGCTGCGACCCAACGGCAATTCAGGTCTGCTGATCACCAGCTTCGAGGCCTACGCCAACTACCAGACCCAGCGCGGCAGCAACACCGCCTGGACCTGGGAGCACCAGGCCATGACGCGGGCGCGCTGCGTGCTCGGCCACGCGGCCCTGCGCCAGCGCTTCGACGCGGTACGCAAGGCGGTGATCACCGCCCGGCGCGATCCGCTTGGGCTGCGCCAGGAGATCATGACGATGCGCGACAAGGTGCGCCTGGCGCATCCGCTGCGCGATGGCGGCTTCGACCTCAAGCACAGTCCGGGCGGCATGATCGATGCGGAGTTTGCCGCGCAGTTCCTGGTGTTGTCGCAATCGGGCGGGCACCCCGAGCTGATTGACAACGCCGGCAACATTGCGCTGCTCGAGCGCGCCGAGGCGGCCGGCCTGTTGCCTGCGGGAGTGGGTCACCCTGCCGCTGACGCCTACCGGCAACTGCGACGCCTGCAGCACCACGCGCGCCTGAACGAAGAGCCGGCGCAGGCCAGCCCCGACGAGGTGGCGACCCAGCGCGCGGCGGTGCTGGCGTTGTGGCAGTCGGTGTTCGGGGACTCGCAGAACTGACCCGGCTCCCGCGCGGTTGGCCAGCCTCAGCCGGCTGCGCCGGCGCGGATGCGCGACACCAGGCGCGTGGTGGAGTACCCGTCGACGAACGGCAGCGCCAGGGCACGCCCGCCATAGGCCCGCACGACGCCGGTCTCGGGCAAGCGGTCCATGTCGTAATCGCCGCCCTTGACCACAATGTCGGGACGAATGTCGCGGATCAATTCGGTCGGCGTGTCGTCGTCGAACCAGGTCACCAGGTCCACCGACTGCAAGGCGGCGATCACGATTGCGCGGTCTTCCTCGCAGTTCAACGGACGATCTGGGCCCTTGCCCAGTCGCCGCGCCGAGGCATCGGTGTTCAGGGCCACCAGCAGACTGGCACCGAGTTCCCTGGCCTGGGCCAGGTACATCACATGCCCGCGATGCAGCACATCGAACACGCCATTGGTGAACACCAGCGGCCGGGGCAGGCGCTGGATCTGGTCGGCCAGCGCCGATCGGGCGTGCAGCTTGCCAAGAAAGGACGGGAGCGGTGCCGGATGGGTCATGGAGCGGATGCTAGCAGGCCCCAAGCGGGCGCGAGGCGTCGCCGCGCTCAAGATGCGCCCTGTTCTGTCGATCTCTATGGGCATAATCGCACAACGCATGAATCTCGTCACGATCAACATCGACTCCATCCGGCTCGGCCAACCGCTTCCGTTTTCGCTGCGGGGAGAAGACGGCACCCTGCTGGCGCAAAAGGGCTTCGTGGTGGCGTCTAGGGATTCGCTCAAGATCGCCAGTGGCGGACGGGACCGGTTGTTCGTCGATGTCGACGAGTCCGAGAATTTCCGCCGCGCCTACGTCGGCAAGTTGTACGACCTGGTGCGCGAGGACCGCGCCCTGGGCAAGATTGCCGGCGTGGAGATCGCCAGCAAGGACCTTGGCACGAACCGCGCCGAGGCCAACGACGACATCACCGACTGGCTCGATCTGCAGGTGCAAGCCAACGCGATGTTGCGCGACATCAACGCCGACACCTTCCAGGCCAAGCTGGCCCGGCTGCAGCGCCAGCTGACCCGCCACCTTCATGGCAACCCGGACGGCACGCTGTTTGCGTTGATTCACCTCTCCGCCAGCGAGGTGCGGCTCTACAGCGCCACGCATGCCATGCTGGTCAGCGCCATGTGCAGCCTGGCGGCGCGCGAGGTGCTGAAGTGGCCGGCCGAACTGGAAGCAACGGTCGGCAGCGCCGCCCTGACCATGAACATTGGCATGACAGAACTGCAGGACCGCCTGGCGCTGCAGAAAGAGGCGCCCAACCCGGATCAGCGACGCCAGATCGACCGGCACGCAGCCCTGTCGGTGGCCGGCCTGCAAAGTCGCGGCATCACGCAGGCGAGCTGGCTGGAGGCGGTGGCGCATCACCATGACAAGGTCCCCGGCCCCCTGGATTCGCGCCCCGATGGTCTGCGCATGGCCCGGTTGATCCAGCGCGCCGACATGTTTGCGGCACGCTTGGCGCCGCGCGCCTCGCGCGTGCCCGAGCCCCCGGCGGCGGCCATGCAGGCCTGCTATTTCGACGAGAACCGCCAGATCGACGCGGCCGGCGCGGCGCTGATCAAGACCGTGGGAATCTATTCACCGGGCTCACTGGTGCGGCTGAGCACCAACGAAATTGCAGTGGTGACGCAGCGCGGCTCCAACACCACGACGCCAAAGGTTGCGGTGCTGATCAATCGCAATGGCATGCCCACCGGGGAACTGATCGTGCGCGATACCAGCCAGCGCGACTACAAGATCGTTGCCAGCGTACCCCATCGCGAGGTGAAAGTGCAGATCAGCCTGGAGCGGTTGTTGCCGCTGACCAAGGTGGCGGCGTCCGATCGGCCCTGGTGACGCCCGTCACGTCGTGGCGCCTGGGCAGCGCAGCACACGAAGTGGCAAGCGTGGGGGCCTTACCTCAGCTCGGCACGGTATCGGCAAAGCTGGGACGTTGAACCAGCTTGTCCTGCAGCTTCAGCAGGTTGGGGTAGCGGCCGCGCCAGTCAATCTGCGGGAAGCGGAAGTCCAGGTAACCCAAGGCACAACCGACGCCGACATCGGCCAGGCTGAAGTGGATGCCCGCGCAAAAGGGTTTCTCGCCCAGCCCCTGGCTCATCGCCTTCAAGGCAGCCTCGACCTTGCCCAGCTGACGATCGATCCAGGCCTGGCTGCGCTGCGCCTTGGTGCGCCCCGGCCAGGTGGCCTCCAGCCGCGCCAGAATCGCGGCGTCCAGCACGCCATCGGACAAGGCCTCCCAGGTCTTGACCTCGGCGCGCTCGCGACCGACGCTGGGAATGAGCTTGCCAACGGGTGACAGCGTATCGAGGTACTCCACGATCACGCGCGAGTCGAACAGCGCCTCGGCACCCTCCATGATCAGGCAGGGCACCTTGCCCAGCGGATTGGACTCAATGATCTGCGTATCGGCCGACCAGACATCCTCCAGGACGAAGTCATAGTCGAGTTTCTTCTCGGCCATCACGACGCGCACTTTGCGTACATAGGGGCTGGAGCTGGATCCGACGAGTTTCATGGGTGATCTACTGTTGCAGGAGCGTCGATTCTATCCATTGGGGTTTACGCGGGTCCGGCGCCGTGCCGCGAGTGCGCGCAACCTACAATTGCGGTATGACTTTTTCCACTATTTCAGCGCTCTCCCCACTCGATGGGCGTTACGCCGCCAAGCTTAGCAAACTGCGTCCCATCATGAGCGAGCAAGGCTACATGCACCGCCGCGTGCAGGTCGAAGTAGCCTGGTTCATCGCACTAAGTGATTGCGGATTCGCCGAATTCAAGCCTCTCTCTCCCGGAGCGCGCACTTACTTGCTGGGTTTGGTGAAGCAATTCTCCGAGGCCGATGGCGAAGCCATCAAGGCGATCGAGAAGACCACCAACCATGACGTCAAGGCGGTCGAGTACTGGATCAAATCCAAGTTCGACGCGCGTCCCGAACTGCTCGCCGCCGGCGAGTTTGTCCACTTCGGCTGCACCAGCGAGGACATCAACAACACCAGCCACGCCTTGCAGCTCAAGGCGGGCCGCGAGCAGGTCGTGCTGCCGGCACTCGACGCGGTGATCGCCAAGTTGCGCGAGATGGCACACGCCTACGCCGACGTCGCCATGCTGAGCCGAACCCATGGCCAGACCGCCAGCCCCACCACGGTGGGCAAGGAGGTGGCCAATGTGGTGGTGCGCCTGGTGGCCGCGCGCGAGCGCATTGCCAACGTCAAGCTGCTGGCCAAGATGAATGGCGCCGTGGGGAACTACAACGCGCACCTGTCGGCCTGGCCCGATTACGACTGGGAAGCGTTCAGCCGGCGCGTCATCGAAACCCCGGAACCCCTGGGACTGGGTCTGAGCTTTCAGCCCTACAGCATCCAAATCGAGCCCCATGACTACATGGCGGAGTTGTTCGACGCGGTGGCGCGCACCAACACCATCCTGGTGGACTGGTCGCGCGACGTATGGGGCTATGTGTCGCTGGGCTACTTCAAGCAGAAGCTGCGCGCCGGCGAGGTGGGTTCGAGCACCATGCCGCACAAGGTCAACCCGATTGATTTCGAGAACGCCGAGGGCAACCTCGGGCTGTCCAACGCGCTGCTGCGCCACATGAGCGAGAAGCTGCCGATCAGCCGCTGGCAGCGCGACCTGACGGACTCCACGGTCCTGCGCAACATGGGCGTGGCACTGGGTTACGCGGTGCTGGCCTACCAATCGCTGCTCACCGGTCTGGGCAAACTCGAACTCAACGAAGCCGCAGTGGCCAAGGATCTGGACCAGGCCTGGGAGGTGCTGGCTGAGCCGGTGCAAACGGTGATGCGCCGCTACGGCTTGCCCAAACCCTATGAGCAATTGAAGGACTTCACGCGCGGTGAACCCATGACGCGCGAGTTGATGCAGGGGTTCATTGCCAAGCTGGCGATCCCGGACAACGACAAACAGCGCTTGCTGGCGATGACCCCGGGCAGCTATGTCGGGTCGGCGGCCCAATTGGCCCGGCGCGTTTAGGCGCAGCCCGCCAAGCGACATGAGCACCCACTTCGACTACATCATCATCGGCGCAGGCACCGCTGGGTGCCTGCTGGCCAATCGCCTCTCGGGCGACGCCACCAAACGCGTGCTGCTGATAGAGGCCGGACGCAAGGACGACTACCACTGGATCCACATCCCGGTGGGCTACCTCTATTGCATCGGTAACCCACGCACCGACTGGCTGTACCACACCGAGCCCGAAGCCGGCCTCAATGGGCGCAGCCTGCGCTACCCGCGCGGCAAGACACTGGGCGGCTGCTCCAGCATCAACGGCATGATCTACATGCGCGGCCAGGCGCGCGACTACGATCAGTGGGCTCAGCTCACCGGAGATCCAAGCTGGAGCTGGCAAAGCGCCTTGCCCTATTTTATGCTGCATGAGCACCACCACTTGGGCGCCAACGCCTGGCACGGCGCACGCGGCGTGGCGCCAGCGCTGATGAGCGACGACCGGACCCCCTACCGCAAGGGGCTGCGCCACCACAACGCCGGAGGCGAGTGGCGCGTCGACAAGCAACGCCTGCGCTGGGACGTGCTCGACGCCTTTGCCCAGGCGGCCCAGCAGGCCGGCATCCCGGCCAGCGCCGACTTCAACCGCGGCGACAACGAAGGGGTTGGCTACTTCGAAGTGAATCAGAAGGACGGCTGGCGTTGGAACACCGCCAAGGCCTTCCTGCGGCCGGCCTGCTATGGCCGCCCGAACTTCGAGATGTGGACCTCGGCCCAGGTGGCGCAACTGGCGATCGAGCGCCAGCCCGACGGTCAGCTGCGCTGCGCCGGCGTCCAGGTCTGGGCCGGCCACGAGATGATCACGGCCAACGCCAGCACCGAAGTCATCCTGTGCGCCGGCAGCATCGGTTCGCCGCAAATCCTGCAGCTCTCCGGCATCGGCCCGGCGCAGTTGCTGCAGCAGCGCGGCGTGGCGGTGGTGCAGGACACCCCCGGCGTGGGCGCCAACCTGCAGGACCATCTGCAGATCCGTTCGGTCTTCCAGGTCAAGGGTGTGAGCACGCTCAACACCCAGGCCCATTCGCTGCTGGGCAAGGCAAAGATTGCGCTGCAGTATGCCTTGCAGCGCAGCGGCCCGATGAGCATGGCGCCCAGCCAGCTCGGCGCCTTCACCCGCAGCGATCCGGCGCAGCCCTATCCCAACATCGAGTTCCACGTCCAGCCGCTGAGCCTGGAGGCCTTTGGCGAGCCGCTGCACACCTTCAATGCCTTCACGGCCAGCGTGTGCAACCTCAACCCGAGCAGCCGTGGCAGCGTTGCCATCCGCTCCAACCGTTTCGAGGACGCGCCGGCCATCGCGCCCAACTACCTCAGCACCGACGCAGACCGCAAGGTGGCGGCCGACTCATTGCGCGTGGCGCGACGAATCGTGGCGCAACCTGCATTGGCCAAGTACCAGCCGGTGGAATACAAGCCCGGCGTGCAGTTCCAGAGCGATGCGGAGCTGGCCAAACTCGCGGGCGACATCGCCACCACCATCTTCCACCCGGTGGGGACCACCAAGATGGGCCGCGACGACGATCCCATGGCCGTCGTTGATGCCCGCCTGCGGGTACGCGGCGTCGCCGGTTTGCGCGTGGTGGATGCCGGCGTCATGCCGCTGATCACCAGCGGCAATACCAACTCACCCACGCTGATGATTGCCGAGAAGGCGGCGCAATGGATCGTCGAGGCCGCCGCCGGGCGTGACAAAGGGTAAATCCCGATGCCCGCCGACAGACCGCCTCTTTAGACTTGCGGCACTCGTCAAACGGGCCCGGTCCCGTCAACATCGAGAGCCCCTGGAGACAAGCCAAGATCAAACCCGAATAAGAACCCCGCATCCACAAGCAGATGCGTTTTAACAAGGCACCAGAGCAGTCTGGTGCCTTTTTTATTGGCAGCACCAGGGCCAGCGCGGCGCGACGCGCGCGCCGGCAATGCGAGAATCAGCCGATGGAATTGCTTGTGGTGTCGTTGGCCTCCCTGATGGCCGGTTTCGTGGACTCGATCGTCGGTGGGGGAGGCCTGATTCTGGTGCCGGCCCTGTTTGCCACCTTCCCCAATACCCATCCTGCCACGCTGTTCGGCGTCAACAAGGGCGCCTCCGTCTGGGGCACCGGCATGGCCACCTGGCAATACAGCCGGCGCGTGCAGATGCGCTGGTCAGCCCTGCTGCCCGCCGCGGCAGCAGGCTTCGTGGCGGCTTTTGCCGGCGCCTGGCTGGTGACCGTGATCTCGCCTGGCCACTTGCGCCGCGCCCTGCCGCTGGTGCTGCTGGCGGTACTGATCTACACGCTGGCCAAGAAGCAGTTGGGGCGCGAACACACCCCGCATTTCACCGGCCGTACCGAAGCCCTGCTGGCGTCCTGCATTGGCGCGGTGATCGGCTTCTACGATGGCTTCTTTGGCCCAGGTACAGGCAGCTTTCTGGTATTCATGTTCGTGCGGCTGATGGGCTACGATTTTCTCAGCGCCTCGGCCGCGGCCAAGTTGATCAACACGTCAACCAACATTGCGGCGCTGATTCTGTTCATCGGAACCGGCCACATCTGGTGGCACTTTGTGCTGGCCATGGCACTGGCCAACGTCGCCGGCAGCCTACTGGGCACGCACCTGGCACTCAAACACGGCACCGGCTTTGTGCGCACGATGTTCATCGTGGTGGTCAGCGCCCTGATTCTGAAGACCGGCTACGACGCCTTTCTGCGCTGAGCGGCCTCAGCGCGGCGCCGCGGCGGCCGTGCGGGCCGGCGCACTAACTGGCGGCTTGGGCGCGCTGGCGGGCGCCGCCGGAGCGTTTGCGGCCGGTGTCACGAATGCCGCGGTGGCCGCGCTGCGCGGCCAGGGCACATCGGCGGCGGCCAACGGCTTGCCGATGGGCGCTGCAGCCAAGCCCTTGCGGACGGCCGCCATGTCCTCGGCATTGGGATACTGGCCGAGCAGCCAGTAGTCGAACACGCGGCGCGCAATGGGCGCGGCAGATCCGGAGCCCCAACCGGCATTCTCAACGATCACGGCCAGTGCGATCGTCGGGTTTTCGATCGGGGCAAAGGCCACATAGAGCGCATGGTCGCGCTTGTGCTCGTCGGCCTTGACGCTGCTGTACCGCTCGCCGGCCCGCAGGCCGACGGCCTGGGCCGTGCCGGTCTTGCCGCCACTGGTGTAAGCGGCGCCGGCAAAGACCCTGGACGAGGTGCCTTCCAGCGTCACGCCGTGCATCGCATTGCGAATCACCTCCACGTGCTCGGGCTTGAGCGGCAGCGGTTCGAGCGCATCGCTTTCCAATTTCAGGCTGGTATGCTGAACCGCGTCCTTGATCTCGCGCACCAGGTGGGGCTTGAAGCGGAGCCCCCCGGAGGCGAGGGTCGAGTAGGCGGTGGCCATCTGCAACATGGTGAAGTTGTTGTAGCCCTGGCCTATGCCCAGCGAGATGGTCTCGCCGGGGAACCATTTCTGCTGCTCGGGTTTCCTGAACTTCTTGCGCTTCCAGGCCTGCGACGGCAGGTCGCCGGTGACCTCACCCTGCAGGTCGATACCCGTGAGACGGCCCAGGCCAAAGGGCTCCAGCTGGTCGTGGATCACGTCCACGCCCATCTCGTTGGCAAGGCTGTAGAAATACACGTTGGACGAGCTGACGATGGCCAGGCGCATGTCCTTGGGGCCGGGGCGGTCCGCCTCCGGGCTGCCAAAGGTGCGCCCGCCAAAGCTGTAGGTCAGGTTGTCCTGGATGACCACATTGGCGGCACGCTTGCCGCTGTTGAGTGCGGCCATGGCCATCAGCGGTTTGTAGGTCGAGCCCGGCGGATAGGTGCCGCGCAGCGCGCGGTTAAGCAGCGGCTTGTCGATGTCTTCGTTCAACGCAGCCCAGCTGTCGGCGTCGAT
>Ga0073899_10001904_pt1 | contig 18971 bp, 17 predicted proteins | sample KloWWTmetaKNB5Ph_FD_88975 | JGI IMG/M metagenome (GOLD analysis project Ga0073899, IMG submission 88975) | Active sludge microbial communities from Klosterneuburg, Austria, studying microevolution and ecology of nitrifiers - Klosterneuburg... | ecosystem: Engineered > WWTP > Aerobic digester >... | reverse complement strand
CTACTTGCTCAGCGCCTAGTGGTCTGTCAACCAAGAAGCTTGGGTTTGGCTGATGGAAAGGGAACACAGATCAACGCTGATAGACCCAGATAGACGCAGATGGCTGGCTGCTTGGCTTTTATCTGTGCTTATCCGACTTCATCTGTGCCTATCTGCGTGCGCTTGCTGTCGCTCTACCCAAAGTTTTATGCTTGACAGACTACTAGTACAGGTGGGCGTAATTCTGCCAGTAGTAGGGACAGGCCCCCGTGCCTGTCCGACCCCCGTGCCTGTCCGACCCCCGTGCCTGTCCGACCCCCGTGCCTGTCCGGCTTCCGGGCGCACACCGGGGTGCGCTCCTACCAGGCAACCAATGAGGTGTTTCAGCCCGTGTGTACTAGCATGACGATTATGACATTCCTGGATGCAGGATGCAAAGTCGAAATTGAGAGACGAAATGCAACTATCCATCACCGAAAATGCGCTTGAAACACCGCTCGCCGGTTTTCCACAAGCCGAATGGATCACCACCCACCCGACTGCCCGCATCGCCGCCATCAAGCAGCGACTGCTCGACGAGCCGCGTTCCCTCGACGTCGAACGGGCGCGCTACACCACCGAAGCCTACCGCGCGACCGAGGGTCAGCCGATGGCGCTGCGCCGCGGCCAGATGTTGCTGCACCTGGTGCGCAACCAGCGCATCACCATCCAGCCCGGCGAGTTGATTGCCGGCAACCGCTCGCTGCTGCCGCGCATGGGCGTGGTTGCGCCCGAAGGCGCGGTGGCGTGGATCGACAAGGAGCTGGACATTTTGCCCACGCGGCCACAGGATCGCTTCCAGACCACGCCGGAGGTCATCCGCGAACTGCGCGAGGAGATTTTCCCCTACTGGCGCGGGCGCACGCTGGAAGAGACCGTCGCCCAACGCGTGCCGGATGACGTGCGCGTGGCCGTACGCGGTCGCGCCTTCTCGCTCAACCAGACCGACCACGCGCAAGGCCACATCCTGCCCGACGTGGCGGCGTGGCTAAAGCTGGGCATCGGCGGGCTGCGCGATCAAGTGCTGGCAGCCCGCGCACGTGTCGAGCAAGAAATTTCTGACGCAGAGACGCAAAGGCGCGGAGATTCGCAGAGGGAAAACAGAGAAAAAACCGAAGAGGAATTCTCTACGCCGCCTCTGCCTCTCCGCGCCTCTGCGTCGAGTAGTTCAGAAACTTCTGACGCAGAGACGCAGAGGCGCGGAGGTTCGCAGAGAGAAAAAAAGGGAGAAACCCCAAAGCATTTTTCTGCGTTTTCTCTGCCTCTCCGCGCCTCTGCGTCAAACAGTATCGCTGAACGAGAGATTTTCTATGATGCTGCATTGCTTGCGTTGCAGGCGGCGCAGGAATTTATGCTGCGCTACGCCGATCTGGCGGCGGAATTGGCGGGCGAGAGCGCTGACGCGGCGCGGGTGGGCGAACTGGAACACATCGCCGCCAACTGCCGCTGGCTGGCCGAGAACCCGGCGCGCGATTTTCACGAGGCATTGCAGGCGGTCTGGTTCCTCTTTGCGCTCTTGCAGATCGAGTCGAACGCCAGCAGCTTTTCGCCGGGGCGCTTCGACCAGTACATGCTGCCCTATCTGGAACGTGACCTGGCCGCGGGCAAGCTGACGCAGGCAGAGGCGCAGGAGCTGCTCGAAGCGCTCTGGCTCAAGTTCAATGAGATCGTGCTGCTGCGCTCCAGCAGCAGCGCGCGCTACTTTGCCGGCTTCCCCATCGGCTTCAACATCGCGCTGGGCGGGCAGTGCGCCGACGGCGGCGACGCCACCAACCGGCTCTCCTTCATGTGCCTGCGCGCCCAGGCCGACCTCGGCATGACGCAGCCGAACCTGTCGATCCGCATCCACGAGGACAGCCCCGACGCCTTCCTGCGTGCGGCCTCGTTCGTGGTAGGCAAGGGCAGCGGGATGCCGCAGGTCTTCAACGACGCGGTGATCATTCCCGGCCAAATGGCGCGCGGGGTAACGCCGGAAGATGCGGCCAACTACGCGGTGGTCGGCTGCGTGGAGCTTTCGACGCCGGGCAAGGCGCTGGGCTGGAGCGACGCCTCCATGTTCAACCTGACGCGCATCCTTGAACTGACGCTCTTCGGCGGCAAGGACCCGCAGACGGGCGAGCAGATCGGGCTGGCAACGCCCACGCTGGCCGAAATGGCGAGCCTCGCCGAGCTGGAAGCGGCCTACGACGCACAGCTTGCCCACTTTGTCCCGCTGATGGTCAAAGGCTGCAACATTGTCGACCAGATTCACGCCGAGCTGCTGCCCTCGCCCTTCCTCTCGCTGGTGATCCAGGACTGCATCGCGCGCGGGCTGGATGTAACCGCGGGCGGCGCGCACTACAACTTCTCCGGCGTGCAGGGCGTGCAGATCGCCAACGTCGCCGACAGTCTGGCAGCGGTCGAGCAGGCGATCTTTGCCGAAAAATGGCTCACCGGCGCGGAACTGCTCGCCACGCTGCGCAGCGACTACGCCGGCGGCGAGGTGCTGCGCCAGCGGCTGGTCAACCGCGTACCCAAGTACGGCAACGACGACGCCCGCGTCGACCGCTATGCCAGCCAGTGGGGCGACCGCTACGCCGAACTGGTGGCGCAACATGCGACGATTCGCGGCGGCGTCTATCAGCCCGGCTTCTACACCGTCTCCGCGCACGTGCCCATGGGCGCGCATGTCGGCGCCACGCCCGATGGCCGTCACGCCGGCGCGCCGCTGGCCGACGGCGGTCTCTCGCCCACGGCCGGCCGCGACCGCCGCGGCGCCACCGCCGTGCTCCAGTCGGTCAGCAAGCTCGACCTCAAGCTGGCCTCCAACGGCACGCTGCTCAACATGAAGTTCCTGCCCTCGTTCTTTGCGGGCGAGCAGGCGCTGGACAAGTTCGTGCTGCTGCTGCGCGGCTTCTGCCGGCTGCACATCCCGCACGTGCAGTTCAACGTCGTCTCGGCGGAAACATTGCGCGCGGCGCAGGCCAACCCGGAGGAGCACCGCTCGCTGGTCGTGCGCGTGGCGGGGTACAGCGCCTATTTCACAGAACTCGACCAAGCGTTACAAAATGAAATCATTCAACGAACGGAGTTTGGCAGTGCAGAATAGATCACAGTCAACTGAGCAAGTCCTGCGCCACGTTGTCCTTTTCGGCTTCACGCCGGAGACGACGCCCGACCAGGTGCACGCCATCGAGGAAGCCTTTGCCGGTCTACTCGCGCAGATTCCCGAAATCATCGACTTCGAGTGGGGCACGGATGTCAGCGTGGAGAGCGCCGCGCGCGGCTACACGCACTGCTTTCTGGTCACCTTTCGCGACGAGGCCGGTCGCGCTATTTATCTGCCGCACCCGGCGCATCAACGCTTTGTGGAGATGGCGGGGCCGCACTTTGCGCAGGTGCTGGTATTGGACTACTGGAACCGGTAAATAATAGGCCACGGATGAGACGGATTTGACGGATTTTCACTGATGAAAACTTGGAGAATCTGCGTGAATCCGCCTAATCCGTTAAATCCGTGGCCTATTCTCTTCACTTTCTGATGAGGAAAGAATATGACTGAGCAATTCGATCTGGTGATCATCGGCACGGGGGCGGGCGGCGGGACGCTGGCCTATGCGCTGCGTGACAGCGGGCTGCGCATCCTGCTGGTCGAGCGCGGGGACTTTCTGCCGCAGGAGGCGCAGAACTGGCAGCCGGCCGCAGTCTTCGACCAACGGCGCTACAAGCCCGACGAGGTGTGGTATGGCGCCGACGGCAAACCTTTTCATCCCGGCGTACATTACTTCGTGGGCGGCAACACCAAGGTCTACGGTGCGGCGCTGCCCCGTCTGCGCGAGCAGGATTTCGGCGCGGTCGAACACGAGGGCGGTGTGTCGCCGGCGTGGCCGATCACCTACGCCGACCTGGAGCCGTACTACGTCCGCGCCGAGGAAATCTATGCCGTGCACGGTGAGCCAGGCGAGGACCCGACCGAGCCGCCGCGCTCCGGGCCGTTCCCTTACCCGGCGGCGCCGCACGAAGCGTACATCGACGATCTGAGCGATCGGCTGCGCCAACAGGGGTTGCATCCCTTCCACTACCCAATGGGCATCGACCTGCGCGAGGGCGGGCGCTGCATCCGCTGCAAGACGTGCGACGGCTTCCCGTGCCAGGTGCTAGCGAAGAGCGAGAGCGACGTCAACTGTGTGCGGCCGGCGCTGGAGAGCACGAACATCACGCTGTGGACGAACACACTGGCGCATCGGCTGATCACCGACAGCACGGGCAAGCGCGTAGTTGGCGTCGAACTGGAGCGCGGCGGCGAGGTGGTCACAGTCAACGCCGACCGCTTTGTGGTGGCGTGCGGCGCGGTCAACTCGGCGCTGCTGCTGATGCGCTCGGCGAACGACAAGCATCCCACCGGGCTGGCGAACTCGTCCGGCCTGCTGGGGCGCAACTACATGGTGCACAACAACACCGCGCTGATGGCGGTCGATCCGCTGCGGCGCAACCCGACCGTCTTTCAGAAGACGATGGCGGTTAACGATTTCTATTTCAGCGGGCCGGACTTTGCCTACCCGATGGGCAACATTCAGTTGCTCGGCAAGCTGCAAGCGGGCATGTTGACCGCCGCGCAGCCGCTCGTGCCCAAGCCGATTCTGCAAGGGATGGCCGACCGCAGCGTGGATTGGTGGGTGATGTCCGAAGATCTGCCCGACCCGGCCAACTACGTCGAATTGCGCAGTGACGGCAAGGTGATCGTGCATTGGACGCCGAACAACCGGGTGGCGCATCGCAAACTCGTTGAGGCGGCGCGACAGATGATGCGCGATGCGGGCTATCTGTTCGTCTTCGTGCAGCCGATGGGCATCGACACCAACTCGCACCAATGCGGCGCCGCGCGCTTTGGGACGGATCCGGCAAGCTCGGTGCTCGATCCCTTCTGCCGCACGCACGATGTCGAGAACCTGTACGTGGTCGATTCGTCCTTCTTCCCGTCGTCGGCGGCAATGAATCCGGCGCTGACGATCGCAGCGCAGGCGCTGCGCGTGGCGGAGAAGATTGGGAGATTAAGCGATTGAGAGATTGGAGATTGGGATTTGACGCGGAGGAGATCGGGAGACAAGGAGATCGGGAGAGAGGGAAGGTAAGTGATGGTGATGAAACTCTTGTCTCTTGTCTCTCTTATCCTCTGCGCAACCTCCTCTTCCTCTGCGTCTCTGCGTCAAGCTGTTTTTATTCGTGTCAATCCGCCAAATCCGCGGTCTATTCTTTGAGGTAATTGACTTGACAGCAATTGATTCATCCGTGGCGATTAGCATTGCCGAACAGCGTGAACTGGAGCAGGTCGAAGGCATCGTCTTCGACATCCAGCGCTATTCGGTGCACGATGGGCCGGGGCTGCGCACGAATGTCTTTCTGAAGGGCTGCCCACTGCGCTGCGCATGGTGCGCCAACCCGGAGTCGCAGCAGATGCAGCCGGAGCTGATGCTCTCCGCGCACAACTGCATGAGCTGCGGCCAGTTTGCAGCGTCCTGCCCGGTCTGCTGGGAAGCAGCGGATCACGTGAATATCCGCGTCGAAGAACTGGGCGACCGACCGGCGATCTGCCCGACCGGCGCCATCCACTGGGTGGGTGCGCGGCGCCTGGCGGGCGAGGTGATGGCCGAGGTGCGCCGCGATGCGCCTTTCTACGGCAACGACGGCGGGCTGACGCTCACCGGCGGCGAGGCGACGATGCAGCCGGCCTTTGCCGAGGCGCTGCTGCGCCTGGCGCGCGCCGAGGGCATCCACACCGCGCTGGAGACGGCGGGTCACACACAGTGGACGGTCTTCGAGCGGCTGCTGCCGCATCTCGACCTGTTGCTCTACGATGTCAAGCAGATCGACAGCGACGTTCATCGCCGCTACACCGGGCTGAGCAACGCGCTGATCCTGGACAACTTGCGGCGCATCGCCCGCCTGCCGGCGCCGCCGATCGTCGTGCGCGTGCCGGTGATTCCGGGCTTCAATGCCGACGCGGCCAGCCTGACCGCGATTGCCAGTTTCGTGCTCAATCTGGAGCGCGCACCGCTTGAGATCAACCTGCTGTCCTATCACACGCTGGGCCGGGCGAAATATCAGTCGCTGGGCCGCGACTATCCGTGGGCGGATCAGCCGCGGCTGGCGGAGGATGAGATGCAGCGGCTGGCTGGACTCATGGCTGACCAGGTGTTATCGGCGGGAATCGTGGTGCGGGTTGGCGGGTGAAGAATAGACCGCGGATGACGCAGATTTGGCGGATGAACGCGGATGGGACAGCACACTACTGTCGTGTTAAGGCTGATTTGATCGGCTAAGAAACTGAGTTTTTGTCAAAAACTCAGTTTCTGAATATCACTCACTTGACGCTTGATACAATACTACAACGGATTTAGGGGAGAGTCGGATTTAATGCCGCCAGTGTAAGGAGCGCGTGCATGGGCGAACGGTCAATCCGTTGTTTCCCCGAATCCGTTGTAGTGTTTGATGTGATTTGCAATCAACATCGGAAAAATTGAGGAGAAAGCAGCCATGCACCAACAGTATAATTTATCTCACCGCGACGCCCTACGTGTGGTCGAAGCGATCCGCGCTGAACTGGAGCAGCAAGGCAAAGGCGCGGCGATTGCCGTGGCCGACGCGCACGGCGAATTGCTCGCCTTCCTGCGCACCGATGGCTGCAAGCTGCCGTCGATCCAGATCGCGATCAACAAGGCCTTCACCGCCGCGCGCGAGCAGAAGCCCAGCCGCGCCATCGGCGAGTCGGCGCGCGACGACCGCTGGCCGATGACCAACTTCGGCGATCTGCGCTACACGGCGTGGGGCGGCGGCGTGCCGCTCCTCCATGCCGGGCAGGTGGTAGGCGGCGTCGGCGTGAGTGGCCTGCCAGAGGAAGAAGATATGGTGCTGGCGGCGCTGGGCGCGCGTCTGCTTGAGGAAATGGGGCAGTAGGGGTTTGGGGTGTTGAGGTTGTAGGGTATTCCTCACGGCGCATCCTACAACCCCAACACCCCAACACCGCATGATATACTCTTTTCACGCCCGCCGGCTTGAACGGCCAGAAAACGCGATTGAACCGGATGCCCATGAGCGAGCTAAGTGCAGCCAAACGAGCCGAATACCGCGTGGGCGCAGTGCAGCGGCAGCAGCAGGCGGAGCAACGTCGTCTGCGCCATCTGGCGCGTGCGCAGGAGGTGGCAGGCGCCGCCGCCAGTTTGCTGCGCGCCACCTACCACGCGACAGAGGTGATTCTGTTTGGCTCAACCGCGCAGCCGGCGCGCTTTCACGAGCGGTCGGACGTCGATCTGATTGCCTGGGGCATGGACGAGCGGGCGTATGTGCGCGCTGTCGCTGATGTCAACGGGCTTGACAGCTACATGTTCGTCGATTTAGTGCGTGGGGAAGAGGCGTCGCCATGCCTGCTCGCCGTAGTTGCAGAAGAAGGAAAAGCTTTATGACACCGTGGGTGGCGGGCATCGACCTGGGCGGCACCAAGATCGAGATTGGGCTGGTGGCGCCTGATAACTCTATTGTGGCGCGGCGGCGCTTTCCAACCGAGGATGCCCGGGGGCCGGCGTCGGTGGTGGAGCGGATTGCGGCGTGCATCGAAGCGTTGCAGGCGCAGGCCGGCGCGCGCGTGGCGGCGGTGGGCGTCTGCACGCCAGGGCCGGTCGATCACCTGAATGGCGTGCTGCATGACCCGCCCAACATCCCTGGCCTGCACCATGCGCCGCTGGCCGCGCTGCTGAGCGAACGACTCGGCGTGCCCGCGCGGCTGGAGCATGACGCCAAGGCAACCGGGCTGGGCGAGTATCACTTCGGCGCCGGACGCGGCGAGCGCAGCATGGTCTACATCATCGTCGGCACGGGCGTCGGCGCAGCGATCATCGCCGACGGGGAGATCTATCGCGGCGCACACAACTCGGCCGGTGAGTTCGGGCACACCACCCTCGACCGTTACGGCGCGGTCTGTTCGTGCGGCTCGCGCGGCTGCGTGGAGACCTTCATGAGCGGGCCGTGGCTGGCGCGACGCTATGCCGCGGCACAGCAAGGTGGGGCGCCGACGCTGGAGACGGAAGCGCGCATCGATGGAGAAGCGATCGCTGCGCTGGCTGGGCAGGGCGATCCGCTGGCGCTGCACATCCTCAGCGAGGCGGGCGATGCGCTGGGTACGGCCATTGCCACGCTGGCGATGATCCTCGACATCGAGTGCTACGTGATCGGCGGGTCGGTGGCGCACTGCGGCGAGCTATTCTTTGCGCCGGCGCGGCAGGCCGTGCCACGCCATTCCTTCCGCTCGGTGGGCGAACGCGTGCGCATCGTGGGCAATCAACTCGATACGGACGCGGCGATCCTGGGCTGTGCGTGGCTGGCGCGGCAGGCGCTGGGGCGATAACGATGTGGCCGCGGAGCGCTGCGCCCAAATATGGGGCGGCCAGCCTCAGTGGGTAACGCGCTCTCACCTTCTCTGCGCCGCATTATCCGTTTTTCGTTTAAGTTTTGCCGCTTTCTGAATCTGGGATGTGTATCTATAATCGATTTATGTCTATGCCAACTTTGGTTACTAAACTATATATCCCCCCACTCCGGCCTAAAGTTGTCCCCCGCACCCACCTGATCGAGCAACTGAACGAGGGCTTGCACCGCAAATTGACCCTGATCTCCGCCCCCGCCGGCTTTGGTAAAACCACACTGGTCAGTGAGTGGATTGCTGGTTGCAAACAGTCGGTTGCCTGGTTGTCGCTGGACAAAGGGGATAACGACCCCACACGCTTTCTGACTTACCTCGTCGCTGCTTTACAGACCATTGCGACGGATATCGGAGGGGGAGTGCTGAATGTGCTTCAATCGCCTCAGCCACCCTCAACTGAATCAATTTTGACGACCCTGCTCAATGAAATTGTCGCCATCCCAGACAAGTTCATCCTCGTCCTTGACGACTACCACGTTATTGATTCCAAACCGATTGACAACGCGCTCGCCTTTCTGCTTGAGCATTTGCCGGCGCAGATGCACCTGGTCATTGCCACCCGGGAAGATCCACACCTACCCCTGGCCCGGTTACGCGCCCGTGGCCAATTGACCGAACTGCGCGCCGCCGACCTGCGGTTTACGCCCGCCGAAGCCGCCGAATTTCTCAACCAGGTGATGGGGCTGAACCTCTCGGCAGAAGACATCGCGGCATTGGAGACCCGCACCGAAGGCTGGATTGCCGGTCTGCAATTGGCTGCGCTTTCTATGCAGGGGCACCAGGACGTATCCAGCTTCATCAAGTCTTTCACCGGCAGCCACCATTTTGTGCTGGACTATCTGATGGAAGAAGTTCTGAACCAGCAGCCCGAAAGCGTTCAGAGGTTCCTGCTGCAGACATCCATCCTGGAGCGCCTGTGCGGCCCGCTATGTGATGCCGTTCTGCGCGACCCATCGGCTTCGGGGCAGGCAACCCTGGAATATCTCGAACACGCCAACCTGTTCCTCGTCCCCCTGGACAATGAGCGGCGCTGGCACCGCTATCACCATCTCTTTGCTGATCTGCTGCGCCAGAGACTGCATCAGAGCACAGCCTCGTCTGCACAGGACGAAGGACGGGGCGTAGCCGAACTGCACAGCCGTGCCAGCCAGTGGTATGAAGACCATGGATTGGAGATTGAAGCTTTTCAGCATGCGGCTGCGGCCAATGATGTCGCGCGCGCCGAGTACCTGATAGATGCAAAAGGTCTGCACAAGCACCTGCCTGGCGTAGCTGCCATGCTGGATTGGCTGGCGTCGCTGCCGACAAGTGTTCTGGATGCCAGACCTTCCTTGTGGATGAAGTATGCTTCAGCATTGCTGGTTCGCGGCCAAACGACCGGCGTCGAAGCGAAACTACAAGCGGCTGAGGCAGCTTTACAAGGCGCCGAACCGGACGAAAAGACCCACGGCCTGACCAGGCAAATTGCCGCCCACAGGGCTACGTTGGCGATCTATGATTACCAGATAGAAACCACCATCGCCCAGTTGCGTCGCGCCCTGGAGACCTACCGGCACTATCTGCAACTACTTGGTGATCAGCCACCTCCGAGTGCCAACGAAGCGTATTTTGGCATGGCCCAAATATTCTACGAATGGAACGATCTGGATGCCGCGGAGCAGCACGGACAGCAGAGCCTTCAACTGGCGCGGCAGTATGATAAAAGTATTGATAGATTTGTTATCCGTGAGATATTTCTTGCCCGCCTGAAACTGCTGCGGGGAGATGTGGCCGGCGCGGCCGCCATGTTGGCGGAGACCGAGCAGTCCGTGCGCCAGAATGACTTCGTGCACCGCATGCCTGAGCTCGCTGCTATCCAGGTAACGGTGCTTCTAAAACAGGGCAATTTGGCAGCAGCCGTTGATCTGGCTGGGAAGCACGAACTTCCCCTCAGCCGCGCCAGGGTACTCCTGGCGCAGGGAGACCCGTCCGCAGCGTTGGCGGTGCTGAGGCCATTGCGTCAACAAATGGAAGCAAAGGGTTTGGCAGACGAACGTTTTAAAGCGATGATTCTTCAGGTAGTCGCTCTGCATGCGCATGGCGAAAAGGATGAGGCCCTGCAACTGCTGGGCGAAGCGCTGGCGCTGGCCGAGCCGGGCGGCTTCATTCGGATCTTTGTGAACGAAGGGGCTCCGATGGCGGAACTCCTGTCCGCAGCGGTTGCTCAGGGTATCAGGCCAGAGTATGCCACCAAGCTGTTAGCCGCCTTCGAGGGGGAGAGGACCGATGAACGACCCACATCCTTCGTTCCCGGCCCCCATCGTCCCCTGGTGGGATCGTCTTTGGTCGAACCGCTCAGTCCACGCGAGTTGGAAGTCCTGCGCTTGATCGCCCAGGGTCTTTCGAATCAGGAAATCGGCCAACGGCTTTTCCTGGCCCTGGATACCGTCAAGGGCCACAACCGCCGTATCTTTGAAAAGCTACAGGTGCAGCGGCGCACCGAAGCCACCATTCGCGCCCGCGAACTGGGTTTGTTGTAAGTGCAAGTGTAAGTCCTCCCCACGATCCTCCCCTTCCCCCTCAACAATTCAAAAACAACACCTCCAGCCAACACTAAAGTGTCTATTCGCTAACATTGTGTTGGAGATATGATCTTTGTAGATTGAGCAAGTGGCACGGGCTGCAATGACCGGCCGCAATCAGGTACAAGGTGATGTCGTACGAACTCGAACCAAGACCGACTGCAAGTCAACCCGTGGCCTATCAGATCAGGCTCAAGGGCCATTTGGGTGCTGAGTGGACAGACTGGTTTGACGGCTTGACCATCACGCTGGAGGAGGATGGCGATACGCTTCTCACCGGCCCGGTGGTTGATCAGGCCGCGCTGCATGGCTTGCTCAAAAAAGTGCGTAATCTGGGCATGCCACTGATTTCGGTCAGTCCTGTTGAACCCGGCCAGGCAGACACGTGAGCGGTCAGATGTCAAATCGTAAATCAGCGTAAGCGTCTTGGTTACGCCAAAATCGTTCAAAAAAGGAAATAAACATGAAAACCTTGCAAAAATTTGGCGGTTTCGCCGCACTGTACCTGGCAGTCGCCTACCTGATCGGCATGGCCCTCTTTCTCGTCGTTCTGGACTACCCCAGCATCACCGACCCAGCTCAAAAGGTAGCCTTGCTGATCGACAAACAGATGATCGTCTTCTCAACCAACCTGCTCATGTACGTGTTCTTTGGCGTCGTTCTGATCGTCATGGCGCTGGCGTTGTACGAGCGGCTGAAGTCCGGCGCACCGGCAATCATGCAGGTGGCAACCGTGATCGGGATCATCTGGGCTGGCTCGCTGATCGCCAGCGGCATGGTCTCGAATGCCGGGATCGCCCCTGCCGTCGCGCTCTATGCCAAAAACCCGGTCCAGGCAGCGTTGACCTGGCAGGGAATTGAATCCGTGGCAAGCGGGCTGGGCAACGGCAATGGCGAAATTCTGGGCGGTCTTTGGACGCTGCTGGTCAGCCTGGCCGGGCTGCGGGCTGGCGGGCTTCCCAAGGCACTGAATATCCTCGGCTTGCTGGTTGGCGCCGTGGGCATCCTCTCCATTATCCCGGGGTTGACCGAGATGCTGGTCGGTGTCTTTGGCTTGAGCCAAATCATCTGGTTCGTCTGGCTTGGGATTGTGCTGCTGCGCAGCAATCCGGTCAAGACAGCGTAAAAACCGAGTAAGTTCGCCCAACAGGGCAAACAAAACGGGTGTATCCAAAACGGGTAGAGACCCTTCGGGTCTTCGTGCGGTGAAGGCGACACATTGTCACCGATGAGAAACCCGAAGGGTCTGGCGCTCAACCGAGTTTGAACACACCCAAATCAAACAAGGAGAAATAGAAATGGATACGACCAAAGGAAGTCCTCATGGAACAAACCGAAAGACCGCGATCCTCGTGGGCGTGCTGTTCATCATCGGCACGGTGATGGGCGTGCTGAGTGTGGTCTTTGTCTCGCCGGTGCTTGACGGCCCCGGCTACCTGGCCAGGATTGCCGCCAACCCTGCGCCGATGATCCTGGGGGCGTTCTGTATGCTGGCTATGGGCCTGGCGCTGGCCTTGGTTCCGCTGGCCCTGTTCCCGATCCTCAAGCGAACCCACGAACCCCTGGCCGTCGGCTATGTCGTGTTCAGAGGCGGGTTGGAGACGGTGACAGCGCTTGGAGTGGTGGGAAGCTGGCTCTTGCTTGTCACGCTCGGCCAGGAATACGCGGTCGCCACCGCCGCGGCCGGGAGCCCGACGGGGCCGGAGTTTCAAACCTTAGGCGTGCTCATCAGCAAAGCAGCCGAGATCAGCGCGAGTGCCACCGCGGTTGTCTTTCCGATTGGGGCCATGATGCTTTACGTGGTGTTGTATCAGTCAAAACTGATCCCGCGCTGGCTGTCGGTCTGGGGGATGATCGCGGTCGTGCTGCATCTGGCGTTGACCGGCGTGGCCGGTCTGGCCAACGTTCACGAATCCTCGCTGATCCAAGTGGCGGCGAACGCGCCGATTTTGGTACAGGAGATGGTGATGGCGGGCTGGCTGATCGTGAAAGGGTTCAATTCGCCGGCAGTCGCGTCGAAGTCTGCGAAAACGGCGACGGACGAGCTGTCGAGCGCGGCGTAGATCATCAATAGCGGGGAGAAGGAAGGCTGAAGACCCTCCCTCTCTCCGCTCAGCTACAGGCAAATGCTCGTGGAATAGACCATAAAAAGCGGACGCGACACATCACAAGCAAGAAATCAAACAAGGAACATCCAAAATGAAAATCATCGTACTAAACGGAAGCCCTAAAGGCGAAGACAGCATCACCCTACAGTACGTCGCGTACATTCGAAAGCATTTCCCTCAACACGATTTCAGAATCGTCCACGTATCCCAGCGCATAAAAAAGATCGAGAGAGACCTGGAAGCCTTTCAGGAAATCATTGATGAGGTTCGATCAGCCGATGGCGTTTTGTGGTCTTTCGGACTTTGGGTTCTATGTGTCCCAGCTCAGTATATGCGGTTCATCGAACTAATTTCTGAGAGGGGAGTGGAAGAGGCATTTGAGAACAAGTATGCCGCGGTGATGACCACTTCCATCCATTTCTACGATCACACCGCCCACAATTACATGCGGGCCGTATGTGAAGATCTTGGTATGAAATACGTCGACGCTATTTCTTTGGACATCATTGACATGATGAAAGAAGAGAGAAGACAGGAAATGACAGTTTTTGCCGATGGCTTCTTCAAGGCGATTCAAGAACAGCCTGCCACATCGAAGCTGTTCAAGCCGCTCACCTTCAGCCATTTTGCGTACCAGCCGACCAGGCCGGAAACCAGAACTGATGCCAAAGGCAAAAAGATTCTGGTCCTGACCGACGAGTACGACAGCGATACCAACCTGGGAAAGATGATAGCGCGATTCAAGCAGTCCTTTGTAGATGAGATAGAGGTGATTGACCTGAACGATATTGACATACGCGGCGCTTGCCTTGGTTGCATGCGCTGTGGATATGATTACACCTGCGTCTATAAAGATGGTTTTGCTGACTTCTACAATCAACGCGTGAGATCTGCGGATATTATCGTTTTCGCAGGAACTGTCAGGGGTCGGTATCTGTCATCCACGTGGAAAACGTTCTATGATCGGGCTTACTTTTGGAACCACACGCCGTCCCTTGCTGGAAAACAATTGGGATACATCATTGCGGGACCTTTGAGACAAAACCCTAATCTCATTCAAATCCTCGAAGCTTCTTCCACTGCGCGGCAATATGCCAATCACGTAGATATCATCACCGATGAGGGCGAGAACTCAGAAGAGATTGACGCTTTGTTACAGAGTTTTGCGCAGCGTCTGGTCAGTTTTGCTGAAAAAGGGTATGTGAGACCGCAAAACTTTCTCGGTGTTGGAGGGCATAAGGTTTTTAGAGACAACATTTGGGGAAGGCTTCGCCCTCTTTGGCAAGCAGACTACAGGTATTTCAAGCAACACAGGCTATTCGACTTTCCGCAGAAAGACTACAAAATCAGGGCGTTGACGCCTATCCTGATGTTGTTGACCAGGATACCAAGTGTCAGAGAAAAGTACTATGCCAATGTAAAGGTCTTCCCCTCTGGAAGATTGAAAAAACTCATCGAGCACGTAGATGAGCACACACCGTAATCGGTTCACTATAGCTTTACTGCTCAATATATGGTTCTGGCGGTATGGGTCTGCGAAAACAGCGACGAACGAGATGTTGAGCGCGGCATAGATTCGCTATATCGGGGAGAGGGAGGGCTGAAAACCCTCCCTAGAACCCTTCCCTGCGGCGGCTGGACAATACCACCGTATTCAAAATAAGAGGAGACCCAGAATGAATTCTACTCGAAAGATTGCGCTCACCGCAGGCGTGATGTTTATCATTGCGACTGTCGCCGCTCTTCTAGCGAATGCGCTCGTACCTGACCCCACTGGTGCGGACTACCTCACGAGCTTTTCCGCGCATGCGAACCGGGTATCCGCAGGCGTGCTGCTCTACCTCATCGGGCATTTCGCATGCGCCGGCATCGCCATCGTAATGTATCCGGTTCTGAAGAAGTGGGATGCGGGCCTGGCCCTTGGCTCCGTCATCTTCAGGACCATCGAAACGATCTTCTACACGGTCGGCGTCGTGTGCCTGCTGTCCCTGTTGACGCTCGGCCAGCAGTTCACAACAGCGGGAGCCGCCGATCGTACGTCGCTTCAGGCTATCGGCAATTTGTTGGTGAGCGTACGCGACCACGCCGCGCTGATGGGAGTGTTCGCCTTCTGCCTGGGCGCATTTATGTACTACACCCTGTTCTTCCAATCACGGCTCATTCCCCGCTGGCTATCGGGCTTTGGTGTCGTCGCGACCATCCTGATGATGACGGCTTGTGTGTTGGCCTTGTTCAGCGGTAACCGTATTACCAGCTACATCCCCCTGGCGGCTCCTATCGCCGTGCAGGAAATGGTTCTGGCGGTTTGGCTGATCGTGAAAGGATTCAGTCCATCAGCGAAATCCCGCGAACCGAGCGCGATTGGGTCAACCCTGTGGGCATGACGCTGGTTTTTGCAACCGGCTTGCCCGCTTTGCCGATAATCACTTCCTCACCATGCAAGACTTGTTCAACAAGCTTGGATAAACTGGCTTTTGCTTTTGAGCTATTGGTAATTTGCATGACGGTTTCCTCCATTTACTGAAACTCAGTAATTCACGATTTGCCTCACACGGAGACACAAAGGCACAAAGTTGAAGATGGCGTCTTTTGTGCTCTTTGCGGCTTCGTGTGAGTTTCGTGAAGTACTGAAACTAGTGGTCTGTCAACCAAGAAGCTTGGATTTGGCTGATGGAAAGTGAACACAGATAAACGCTGATAGACCCAGATAGACGCAGATGCGTGACTGCTTTGCTTTTATCTGTGCTTATCCGATTTTATCTGCGCCTATCTGCGTTCACTTGCTGTCGCTCTACCCAAAGTTTTATGCTTGACGGTCTACTAGCTCCAGCATAGTCTGGTCTGGTCTGGTCTGGTCTGAAAATAGCGTCGACGCAGAGTCGCTGAGAGGCAGAGGCTCGCAGCGAAAAGCGCTTTTCATCGGTATTGGCGCCGAAAAGGCATGGCGCCTGTTCTGAAAATAGCCTGTTTTCATCGTTATCGGTGTTGCAGACATGTTGCCTGTTCTGAAAATAGCCTTTACTGTAGAGTCGCAGAAAAGCAGAGGCTCACAGAGAAAAGCGAGAAGACAAAGTGATAGGGAATTATGTTGGATCAGATGATAGAAAGATGTATCGAGTCCGTCTTGCTGACGGAGATGGAAGAGATTAATGAAGAAAGGTCGTCTTGAGGCATTCAGTGACGGTGTCATTGCGATTCTGATCACCATCATGGTGCTAGAACTAAAGACTCCACACGACACCGACTGGCAGGCGCTTCGTCCGCTTGTTCCGGTGTTGCTGACGTATGTGCTCAGCTTTATCTTTCTGGGTATTTATTGGAACAATCATCATCATTTACTCTACGCGGCGGAAAAGATCAACGGCAAGATCCTCTGGGCCAATCTGCATCTGCTGTTCTGGCTGTCGCTCATCCCATTTGTCACTGGCTGGATGGGAGAAAACCACCTTGCCCCGCTGCCGACCGCCATTTATGGTGTGGTGCTGCTGTGTGCGGCTGTCGCATATACGATTTTACAATCTCTGATCGTTGCGCAACTGGGAGCAAACGCACCGCTTGCGCGTGCAGTAGGCAAGGATAAAAAGGGAAAGCTTTCGCTGATAGGTTATACGTTGGCGATACCTTTGGCTTTCGTCAATCAGTGGATTGCAGCGGGGTTATATGTCTTGGTGGCGTTGATGTGGCTGATCCCGGATCAGCGAATTGAGTCGAGGTTGAGTGAGTAAGGTCAGCAATAAAGAATCGAACTCCATACGGCCAGCGGCGATCCTTGGCTGGGCGTGGCTGGCGCGGCAGGCGCTGACGGGATAGTGATTGGTCTATCGTGCATGAAATCGTGCAGCTTTTTCGGCTTTCGGACATGGCCGCTCACCAGATTTGCGGGTGATGGATGCCTGCGCTCAGAGGAAATGGTTGATTATTCTGCCGATTTGACTGATAATCCACCGTGGGTGTGTGTCATGATTTTGCAGAAGTAGGATTGTGATAGCGAGCACGACCGATGGGGGAACGACGCCAGGGATGGTCTGGAGCAGGGCGGCGTGATTGTGGAGAAGAGCCAGGCATCTGGGTGTCAGCAGGAGGGTCAGATGCAGGTAGTAAAGGTGGCGAGGGTGCGGGAGTCTGCGTCGGTATGGGGGCAGTTGTCCTTTTGCATTTGGCTTTGAAACGCTGCTGGGCGAGTTGATAGCGCTTCTGGCGGGCTTGAGAACAGAGGCGTTGCTCAATTTGTGGCCAGGCTTCGTCCCATCGGTGACTACAGAGGATGGTGCGCAGTGCCAGCATGGGGTTGACATGCGCTGGCTGCCAGTGCATGCCAGCGCCTTTGAGTCGCGCCTCAACGACCAGCTTGTTGGCGCTTTCCACCATACCGCTGCCAATGGGCCACCCCTGCTGGATGAATTCTGGATAGCGCATCTGTTCTTGCCGTTTTTCCAGATAGGCAACGTGCTCGGCAAAAGCCTCTTGCCTGGAAAGAGGGATGGACAACTGGCGTAGTTCCTCCAGCAACTTGTGCGCCCCTTCTGCTTTCAAGGTGTGGAGTTTTTTGCTAAGCCACTCCTGAGCGGCAACGTCGCTCTCCTGCGGCATCAAAACTGCGATGGCGGCGATGCGTTGGGCCGCATGGGCAAAGTCCAAAATCCGCACAGCTTTGGGGGCATGGTGGTCAATCAATCCTTGCAACCATTCCGCTCCGTCGACAACAGCACCAACTTGACGACTGTTCTCCAGACCGCGCCGATGGGTTTCCACCAATGCCAATCGCGTGAACTCCTCTGCTGTAGTCAGACGCGAAAAGTAACTCTGTGCCTGGGTGCAGCTCTCGCCTGTCGTGGCTTTACCGACTTCTCCCACGACCAGTGTCCGCACCTCTTTCCACTCCCCATGCAAGAGCGGAACCATTGCCCCATCACCACTGAAAACCATCTGTTCTGCGCCAGCCGGGGCAGGCGGCGCCTTGCGCTCCAGTTCTGCCACCTCCTCGCTTTGCAGTTCCACATAGACGGCGCCGGCTGTTTCCGTCATACGCACCGCAGTTGATGGACTCACCCGCACGCGTACGATTCCCGCCAAGGTGTTCACCGCCGCCTGAAATGGCATCCATGCCCCCAGACGCACCAGACATTCGTACAGGTGGGGCGTGTACTCGCCTGGCAACAGCGCCAACTCTTCATCCAGGAGGAAAAAATCCAACCCCGCATTCGGGGCAGACCGCATAGCTGCGCTCGATCTCGATACTCTCGCCACCTGCCGTTCTCAACCTTCGCCTCCCCTTCCCTCGCTTGTGCGTCTCTGCCCCACACTGGGGACACTTTGGCTCTGACCCTTTCTCCCAATCCACAGCCCAACTGTTCGCTGCTATCTCTCCCAGCAGTTTCGCCCGCATCCGCCCCATCTGTTCATCCAATTCAGCTTCTATCTCTCGCATCGTTGCCTTGGGGTGATTCCGTCGCCATTCCTTCATCCCTTCCACCACTTCCATTTCCATTGCTTCTCTCCTTCCCCCCTCCAACACCCATCGCACCTCCCACCATTTTATCCCTTTTGCAAAATTATGACACGCACCCATCCACCGTGGAGCGGATCATATCTCTCCAAAAGCGTGCTATGATCCTGGGAAGGCAAAATGAGCACTCATTTGCTCGATAATTGATAGTTAGCCCGCTGCCTTTCAGCAGGGTATCATTTCAAAACAAAAGGAGAAGTCAATCAATGTCGAATACATCTTTGGACAATGTTCAGTGGGGAGCAACACTACTCCTGAACTTCTTACGGTCTGTCGCCGCAGGTATTGTATGGTTTGTCATCAGACTATTAATGCAGGATTCGTTT
>Ga0073899_10001902_pt1 | contig 18978 bp, 12 predicted proteins | sample KloWWTmetaKNB5Ph_FD_88975 | JGI IMG/M metagenome (GOLD analysis project Ga0073899, IMG submission 88975) | Active sludge microbial communities from Klosterneuburg, Austria, studying microevolution and ecology of nitrifiers - Klosterneuburg... | ecosystem: Engineered > WWTP > Aerobic digester >... | reverse complement strand
TGCGGCGGGTGCCGGCGATCGCCGAGCCGGCGCTGCGCCGGTTCCAGGCGATCGATCCCCAGGAGGCCCGGCGCCGCGCGTTCGCGGCGCTGCGCTACCTGCTCGGTCAGCTGGCGGCGCGGCAGCCGGTGGTGGTCTACGTCGACGATCTGCAGTGGGGCGACGCCGACAGCGCCGGCTTCCTCGGCGATCTGATCGCGCGCAGCGATCGGCCGCCGATCCTGGTCGTGCTGGCCCACCGCAGCGAGGACACCGACAGCGCCATGGTGGCCGCGGTGCAGCGCCGCGTGACGACCGCGTCTGAGCCGCCCGACGTGCGGGTGCTCGAGCTGCCGCCGCTGGCGGTCGACGACGCCCACGATCTGGTCCGGCTGGTGTCGGGCTTCGACGGCGACGTCGGGCCGTGGGCCGAGTCGCTGGTGCGCGACGCCGGCGGCAACACGATGTTCCTGGTCGAGCTGGCGCGCTCGGCCGGGGTCGCCGGCGGCGCGGCGACCCTCGACGAGCTGCTGCGGCGGCGGATCGCGCAGCTGGCGGCGCCGGTGCGCGCGCTGCTGACGACCTGCGCGGTCGCCGGCCGGCCGATGCCGCTGGCGATCGCGGCGCAGGCCGCCGACGTCGACGACGCCGGCGCGGCGCTGGCGACGCTGCGCGCCGAGCGGCTGGTGCGGGCCACCGGCGATCGCATCGAGCCGTTCCATGATCGCGTGCGGGCGGCGGTCACCGACGAGCTGCCCCACGACCGGCTGGCGGCGATCCACGCCGCGCTGGCGCGCGCCTACCACGCGCTGGCGCCGGATCAGCCCGAGCCGCTGGTCGATCACCTGCTGGGCGCCGGCGCCACCGACGAGGTCGCCGCGCCGGCGATGCGCGCCGCCACCGCCGCCGCGCAGATCCTGGCGTTCCGGCGCGCCGCCGACCTGTACGCGATCGCGCTCGAGTTCGGCGAGCTGCCGCCGGCCGAGCGCCAGGCGACGCTGGTGGCGCAGGCCGGCGCGCTGGTCAACGCCGGCCAGGTGACCGCGGCGGCGGTGGCGTACCGCGAGGCCGCGGCGCAGGCTCAGGGCGAGGCTCGCTTCGAGCTGCGCCGGCTGCAGCTCGAGCAGCTGCTGCGCGCCGCCGAGCTGCGCGAGGGCATGGCGCTGGCCAACGAGCTGCTCGCCGAGCTGGGGCGGACGCTGCCCGTCGGGCCGCGCGGCGTCGCGTGGGCCGTGATCAAGCAGCGGGCGGCGCTGCGCCTGCGCGGCAAGCGGTTCAAGCCGCGCGCCGCCGCCGCGCTGCCGCCGGCCGCGGTGCGCGAGGTCGACGCGCTGTGGTCGATCGCCAGCGGGCTGGCGTTCGCCAACCCGGCGCTGGGCAAGGTGGTGCAGCTGTGGCACCTGCGCGCGGCGCTGGCGCTCGGCGAGCGGTCGCGGGTCGCGCAGGCGCTCGCGATCGAGATCGGCTACCTGGGCGTGGCCGGCAGCGCGACCGCCAAGGCCTGCCAGCGCGCCGGCGCCGAGGCCCAGGCGCTGGCCGACGAGCTCGGCGAGTCGCGGCTGATCGGGCTGGTCGCGACCTGCAAGGGCTTCGCGACGTTCTTGAACGGCCAGTGGAACCAGGCGCGCCACGATCTCGAGCTCGGCCACCGGCTGATGAGCGACGAGGGCGTCAGCGCGCGCTGGGAGCTCGACCTCAACGAGATGTTCCACCTGGCGGCGCTGTACTACGCCGGCGAGACCCGCGAGCTGGTGCGGCTGACGCCGCTGTACCTGCGCGACGCCGAGGATCGCGGCGACGTCTACGCCCAGCACGGCCTGCGCGCGTGGCGCTCGAACCAGGCCTGGCTGGTGCAGGACAAGCCCGAGGACGCGCGCGCCCACGTGCTCGGCGTGGCGCAGGCCCGCGCCGACATCGCCGACTTCAACCTCCACGACTACTACCAGCTCCTGGCCAACGCCCAGATCGATCTCTACGCCGGCGACGGCGACGGCGCGCTCGAGCGGACCCAGGCCAGCTGGGTCAAGCTCGACCAGGCGTTCCTGTTCCGCATCCAGAGCGTGCGCATCGAGGCGCAGTACCTGCTGGCGCGGAGCGCGCTGGCCACCGCCGACGGCGCGCGCAAGGCGGAGCGGCTGGCGCTGGCGGAGCGGGCCGCGGCGGCGCTGGCCCGCGAGCCGGTGGCCTGGTCCCGGGCGCTGGCCAAGCTGGTGCGCGCCGGCGTGGCCCACCGCGGCGCGGCCGTCGCCGACGCCGACCGCGCCTACCGCGACGCCGAGGCCGCGCTCGCCGCGTGCGACATGGCCAACTTCGCCCGGGTCGCGGCGCTGGCCCGCGGTGAGCTGATCGGCGGCGCCGACGGCGCGGCGCTGGTGGCGACCGCGGAGGCCGGCCTCGCGGCCCAGGCGGTGGTCGACGTCGGGCGCTGGACCCGGATGATCCTGCCGCGGCCGTGATCGCGGCCGGCGCAGCCGCGGGTCAATCGAAGATGTCGAGGCCGCCGTCGAAGAAGCCGCCGGCGTCGCTGGCCGCGTCGCCGACGTCGCCGCCGACGTCACCCGCCGCGTCCCCGAGGTCGCTCGCGCCGTCGGTGGCCTCGGCCAGGCCGCCGGCGCCGTCGATGTCGGGCATGTGCTCGCTGACCCCGGGGGTGTCCAGGCCCCCGATCGCGTCGCCCGCAAAGTTGACGATCGTGACGTCGGGCGTCATCGCCATCGACCAGATCGCGGTCCACAGCAGCACGTCGGTGACCATCCACAGCGGGCTCGGGTAGTAGGCCCAGTACGGATCGTAGGCGGGCGCGGTCGGCGGCGGCGTCGTGGTCGGGGTCTGGCCGGGGCGGCGCACCTGCACCTCGGCGCGCGCCACGGTGGCGGTGGCCTCGGGCATGGCGGCGGCGATGGCGTCGCGGACCCGGACCACGAAGCTGTCGAACTGCAGCCGCGCCACCTCGATCGTCGCGCGGTCCTTGGTCAGCGGCTCGATCCGCGCCCGGTAGGCGTCGGCCGACTCGTCCCGGCGTGGCTCGAACGCCTGGACGCGACCGCCGATCACGACCCGCACGGCCGGCTCGTCGACCGGGTGCTCGCCGCGGGCCTGGACCTCGATCACCAGGTGCAGCCCGGCCTCGACGTGCTCGACCGCGAGCCGCAGCAGGCCGAACGCGCCGCCGATCGCCGCCGACTGCTCGTGGAACGCCAGGAACAGATCGCCGAGGTCGTCGGGGCGGCCGGCGCGATCCTGGAACAGCACCAGGTCGTCGACGACCAGCGACACCGCGTTGGTGGCGCCCAGCGTGGTCAGCGCGTCGCGCACCGCGTCGACCACGGCGCCGGCCTCGAGCGCCGCGCGCGTCGCGCCGGTGCGCAGATCGGGCTCGCCGCCGAACGCGCGCTTGACCTTGTCCCAGAACCGAGGCTGCCGCAGGACGACCTCGCCCGCCACCCGCACCGCGATCACTCCCGAGAGCTTCATGCCCGCACGATAGCCGAGTCCGGCCGCGGCGGGCACGCGCGCACGGCGCGGTCACGGCGGCGGCGCCGGCGCGACGTCGACCCGGCCGCGGGGCGGCGCGGCGGTGCGCAGCGCGTCGCGGCCGGCGCGCTCGGCGTCGATCGCCCGCACCTGGGCGTCGATCTCGGCGACCAGCCCGCGCTTGCGCCGGTAGTCGACGGCCGGCGCCGCGACCCGGGTCGACAGCGCCGAGCGCGCCCGCAGGAACTCCTGCCGCTCGCGCATGCGCCGCTCGAACACCGCGCGGCCCTCGGTCGAGTCGTCGATCAGGTGTGGCGTCAGCACGATCAGCAGGTTCGACTTGGTGCGCACGTGCTTGGTCGAGCGGAACAGCGCGCCCACCACCGGCAGATCGCCGAGCAGCGGCACCCGCTCGTTGGAGTCCTCGACGCGCTCGTCGATCAGGCCGCCCAGCACGAGGTTGTCCTGATCGCCGACCACCACCGTGGTCTCGAGCTTGCGCTCCTTCCAGGTCGGGCCCAGGCCCTCGAAGTCGGAGTCGCCCAGCTGGTTGTGCTCGAGCGCGACCTCGAGCCGGATGCGGTCGCTGCCGGGCGCGGCGCCGGGCTCGGCCGGCGCGACGTGCGGCGTGATCTTGAGCGTCAGCGCGACCTTCTCGCGATCGATCGACGCGCCGCTCGAGGCCAGCGTGCCGGTCGCGGCGGTGCGCGACAGGTACGGGATGTTGGCGCCGACCGAGATCGTCGCCGGCGTGTTGTCGAGCATCATCAGGTGCGGCGACGCCAGCACCTCGATCTGGCTGTCGGTAGCGACCGCCTGCAGCAGCACGCCGAACGACGGCACGCTCTCGCCCAGCAGCGTCGAGTCGAGCGCGCTGCCGAGGATGCCGCCCAGCACGCCGGCGCCGGCGTTGGCCAGGCTGGTGGCGGCGGTCACCGACGACAGCGTCGTGGTCTGGAAGCCGCCCAGCGCGACCCCGCCGTCGCTGGTGTCGCTGCCGAGGTGCCAGGCCGCGCCCAGCGCGCGGTTGGTCGCCTCCGAGACCTCCAGCACCATCGCCTCGACGTAGACCTGGCGGCGCGGGGCGTCCAACTCGTCGAGCATCGCCCGCACGGCGAGCGTGTCCTGGGGCGACGCCTGGATCAGCACCGCGTTGGTGCCCTCGTCGGCGGCCAGCTTGACCGTCCCGACCACCGCCTTGTCGCCGCCGCCGCCGCTGGTGAGCGGGGCCAGGGCGGCCACGACCTCGCTGGCGCGGGCGTTGCGCAGGCGGATCGCGGTCATCGCGGCGCCGTCGCCCTGATCGCGATCGAGCACGCCGACCAGCGCCGCGACCCGCTGGTAGTCGGCGGCGGCGCCGACCACGAACACCGCGCGGGATCGGCGATCGGCCACCAGCTTGGGCTCGCGCGCCGGCGTCGCGCCGCTGGCCGGCGTCGCCAAGAGCGGCGTCAGCACCTCGATCAGCGCGTCGGGATCGCGGTGCTCGACCGGCACCGCCCACACGCCGGCGCCGTCGCCCGGACGGTCGAGCTCCTCGACCAGCGTCTTCATCCGCGCGATGTGGCGGCCGTCGTCGGTGATCAGCAGCGCGTGCAGGTTGGGCAGCGGCGTGACGACGCCGGCCTTCGACTTGACCAGCTCGAGCGCGCTCTTGAGGTCGTCGACCGCCGCGTGCTGCGGGCGCAAGAGCAGCCGCATCGCGCTGCCGCCGCCGTCGGGGAAGCCGCGCCGGATCGCCAGCGGCGCGTCCTTGGCGCTGGTGGCTTCGACGATCTCGTAGATCGGCCCCTTGGCCACGACCGCCAGCCCCATCGAGTCGAGCGCGGTCTCGAACAGCGCCCAGGCCTGGCCGGCGTCGAGCTTGCCCGGCGTGATCATCGTCAGCTTGGCCGAGCGCGCGGCGATGCCGCTGGCGTAGACGAAGCGCTTGCAGGAGATGCCCATCGCCCAGGTCACCAGATCCTTGACGCCGACCTCGTCGGGGAAGCCGACCTCGAAGCTGGTGCGCGGCTTGGCGCAGGCGAAGCGGCTGTCGTCGCCGTCGTCGTCGCGGGCCGCCGCGACCGGCTGCTCGCGATCGGCGATCGCGGGCGCGGCCAGGCTGGCGAGGAGGAGGGCGACCACGGAGCCACGCAGGAGGTGCATGCCCAGCACCTTCAGCAACCGTCGTGCCGCGGCGTAACCGCGCGATCCGCGGTCGCGCCGCCGCCGCGCGCTGCCAGCCTGGCACGCCGGCGCGATCGGCGGTGCCGGCGCGGCGTGCGACCGAGGGGTGTCACGGCGAGTCGCGGCGCGCGGTCGCGGCCGTCGCACCGTCGCATGTCGCGCGCGAGGCCTCGGAGCCTCGACGTGCGATCGTCGCTCAGCCGGGAATCATCGCGCGCGCCCGGAGATTCTCGACGATAGGGGGACCATGCTGGAACAGCATCCTGGCGCGCGCGACGCGAAGACGTGGCTCGAACCTGGCGGTGTCGAGGCCGAGCTCCAGCTGGCGTCGTTCGAGGCGGTGGTGCCGATGGCCGCGATCCTGGCCGGCGTGTTCGCGGTGTTCCTGGCCTGGAACACCGCGCGGCTCGGGACGGCCTTGACGCCCGCGATGACCGTCAACCACGCGCTCGCGATCGCGTGGTTCGTGACCGTGGCCGCCGTTGCCCACGGCCACCGCCGGCTGGCGCGCTACGGCCACGCGGCCGGCGCGGCGCTCGCGGTGCCGGCCGCGGCGGTGTGCCTGCACCTCGAGGTGGCCACCGGCGACCCGCTGTACGCGGCGTTCATCGGCCTGGCGGTGGTCGCGGTGCCGGCGCTGATCATGTCGACCGCGTGGGCGGCCGCGACCGCGGGCGGGGTGGTGGTCGCGGCGCTGGCCATCGGGGGCGCGACCGGCGCGGGCCCCGGCGACGCGGCCGGCGTGCTGGTGGTCGCCGGCGCGATCGGCGCCGCCATCCACGTCGTCCGGCGCCGGTGTCGGCTGCGGGTGGTGGCGCTGCGCCAGGCCGAGCGGCGGGCCGCCAGCGAGCGGCTGACCGCGACCGCGCAGCTGGCCGGTGGGCTGGCGCACGACATCAACAACCTGCTGTCGGTGATCGCGATCAACGCCGATCTCCTGGCCGAGCCGGGCCTCGCCGCCGATGAGCGCGAGGTGCTGTGCGCCGAGCTGCGCGACGCGGCGCGCCGCGGCACGGCGCTGACGCGGCAGCTGGTGGCGTGCGGGCGCCCGGCGCCGGCGGCGGCGCCGGCGATCGCGGTCGGGGCGGAGGTCGAGCTGCTGGCGCCGATCCTGACCCGCGCCGTCGGCCCCGCGGTCGCGGTGCGCGTCGCGGTGGCGACGGCGGCCCGGGTGGCGTTCGACGCCGCGCAGCTGGGGCAGGTCCTGCTGAACCTGGCGATCAACGCGCGCGACGCGATGGCGGACGGCGGGCGGCTGTCGGTCACGGTGCGGGACGCGGAGCGCGGCGCGCCGCCCGCGACGGCCGGCGCCTGGGTGGCGATCGAGGTGCGCGACACCGGCGCTGGGATGGACGCCGCGACGGCGCGCCGCGCATTCGAGCCGTACTTCACCACCAAGCCCGCGGGCCGCGGCACCGGGCTCGGGCTGGCCATGGTGCGCGACATCGTCCGCCAGCACGGCGGGACGATCGACCTGACCAGCGCGCCGGGCGCCGGCACCGCCGTGATGATGTACCTGCCGGTCGCGGTCACCGGGCCGGCGGCGGTGGCGCCCCCCGCCGCGCCGGACGCGCCGGCGCCGCGGCTCACCCCGGCGCTGGCGCTGGGGCGATGAGCGTCACGCGCGCTCGGGCGGCGCGGTCGGCAACGGCACCGTCGGCTCGGCGGCGGCGGCGTCGAGCGGCGCGGTCGGCGCGCTGGTGTCGACGCCGGCTGGCACCAGCGGCGGCAGCGCGTGTCGGGGCGCGCCGCGCAGGCCCTGCAGCGCGCGCATGACCGCCAGCGCGTCGGCGAAGCGGTGGGTCGGCGTCGCGGCCAGGCAGCGCGACAGCAGCGCGTCGAGCGCCTGCACCGTCGCGCGGTCGCGATCGTCGGCCACCGGCAGCGCGCGGCGATCGCGCGGCGGCGTGCCGGTCAGCGCGAACCACAGCAGGCCGCCGAGGCCGTAGACGTCGGCCTGGGTGGTCGCGGGCGCGCCGCCGAGCACCTCGGGCGCCATGTACGCCGGCGTGCCGATCACCACGCCCGACTGCGTGACGCCGTCGTCTTCGCGCGGGTCGGCGCGGCGGGCGATGCCGAAGTCGAGCAGCTTGGCGAACGCCGGCTGGCCGGCGAGCTCGACGACGAACACGTTGGCCGGCTTGAGGTCGCGGTGGAGGATGCCGCGGGCGTGGGCCTCGGCCAGCGCGCCCGCGATCTGCGCCACCACGCCGAGCGCGGCGTCGATCGGCATGGGCCCGTCGCGCTCGACCAGCGCGCCGAGATCGCGGCCGTGCAAGAGCTCCATCGCGTAGTACCAGACGCCGTCGTCGGTGACGCCGTAGTCGAACAGCCGCACGGTGTTGGGGTGCGACAGCTCGGCGGTCGCGCGCACCTCGCGCTCGAAGCGCGCGATCGCCTGCGGGTCCTGGCCCTGCTCGGGGTGCAAGATCTTCAGCGCGACGTCGCGGCGCAGGCCGCGGTCGTAGGCCTGCCACACCTCGCCCATGCCGCCGCGGGCGATGCGTCGGCCCAGGCGGTAGCGGCCGATCGACCGGCTCTCGTAGACCCGCTGGCGCAGGCCCCACACCACCTGGCCGGCCCACGTCGACATCAGCCAGCCGCCGGCGAAGTACGCCTGGTAGAGCAGGAACGTCGTGCGGTCGTGCTCGTCGGCGAACTGGGCGCGGATGGTCGGCGAGATGATCGTCGCCACGCCCATCACCGCGCCGTACATCGCGGCGGTGACGCCGAAGTAGACCGCGCCGCGGCGCCACGGATCGGCGCGCGTCATGCTCTGGATGAACAGGATCAGCAGCACGCCGCCGCCGTAGGGGCTGGCGATGCCGCGGTAGCCGACCGCCATGATCGACAACAGCAGCGCTGACAGCACGAACCCCGACGCGGTCAGCCACGGCAACGCGACCCGCGACGGCACCCGCCCGAGGATTCGCATCAGCGTCAGCATCCACGCCACCGCGATCGCGCGCAGCAGCATGAAGACCCACAGCTCGCCGTAGCCGAGCCGCCAGTGCACGAAGGCGTCGGCACCGGCGAACGCGATCCAGATGCCGATGCCGACCTTGAACACCAGCCGGGTGCGGGTCACCTCGGCGAGGTGATCGGCGCGGTCGAGCGCGGCCTGCCGCTCGACCGCGGGGTTGGCTGGGGTCCGCCCGGACATCCGATCCATGGAACCACGGATCGCGGCGTCAGGGTTGCGGCCAGCGGTCGCGGGCCGGCACCAGCGCGCCGTCGCGCGCGGCCAGCCCCGCCGCGATCAGCCCCGCGGCCAGCGGGTGATCGGCGGCGCGCACGCCGTCGATCGTGCGGATCATCGCCGGTTCGCCGGCGGCCCGGGCGTCGCGCGCCACCCGGGCGATAGCCTCGGCGGTGGCGGCGTCGGCGCGCCAGGTCGCGATCGCCTCGAGATCAGGCGGCAGCCAGGCCGCGGGGTGACCGTCGACGGTGATCACCGTCGCGCCGACGACGCGGCGCGGCCGCGCGTCGCCGACCACCGCGGGCCACGGCAGCACCGCGCCGAACGGGTTGGCGCAGTCGGCGGCGCTCAGCGTGACCACCGGCGGCGGCTGGCGCGGGCGGGCGTGGCTGCGCAACAGCTCGACCGCGCCGGCGGTGGCGAACTGCAGCGCGGCGAGATCGGCGACGAAGTGGCCGCGCACCAGCTGGCCGGCGTCGTCGAGCGCGCGCAGCACCGGGTAGGCCGCGCCGAAGCCGCCCTCGGCGGTGGCGCTGTCGCGGGTGACCACGCCGTAGCGGGTGAGCCACTGCTGGAGCAGCGCGTGGGCCCGCGCGGCGGCGTCGAGCCGCGGCGGCGGCACCACCGACCACCGCCCCTCGGCCGCGGTGGGCTGCGCGCGCCGCGAGCGGAACGCGGCCGCCGCCGCCCGGCCCCGGCCGCCGCGCCGCGCCGCGACCGGCTGCTCGTGGCCCAGCTCGCGCAGCGGGCGGAAGCTGTCGTTGGCCACCAGCCCGCGCCAGGTGAGCTGCCAGAGCGCGCGCACCAGATCGCCGGGGAACATCGGGATCGCCGCGCGGATCTCGGTGAAGAACAGCGCGCCGCGCGCGGCCAAGAGCGCGAGGATGCGGTGGTCGAGCTCGCCGGCCTCGGCCCGGGCCGCGGCGTAGGCCTCGGGATCGGCGAACCGCTCCGCGTGATCGGCCAGCGCCAGCACGATCCGCCCGTCCCGGTCGCCGACCGGGGCCACGCCGCGCCACACCACCTCGCCAGCGGCGGCCAGCGTGTCGAGGTCGGCGGGCGAGTAGTCGGCGACCCGCGCCGGCAACAGCTCGTCCTCGAGCGCCGACGCCAGCACCGGCAGGCCCTGCAGCTTCTCGATCGCGTCGAGCACCGCGTCGAGGCCGCGCCGGCGGTGGACCACGCCGTGCCACGCGTGCAGGAAGCGCACGTACGCCGCGGCCGGCACCGGCGCGATCTGCCGGCGCACCCGCGCCAGCGATCGCGATCGCAGCGTGCGCAGGTGATCGGCGGCGATCCACTCGGCGCCCTGGCCGCCGGGGCGGAACTCGCCGGCCACCAGCTCGCCGGTCGCGACCAGCGCCGCCAGGGTCGGGGCCAGCGCGGCGGCGGCGGCCTCGCCGTAACGCGCGGCTAGGTCGGCCAGCCCGAACGGGCCGCGGGTCCGGGCCAGCCGCGCGATCAGATCGCGGCGCGGGTCGGGGCCGCCGTCGAGGAACGCCGCTGGCAGCCCGGCCGGGACCGCGGCGCCGATCGCGGCCTGGTAGCGGCCGGCGTACTCGATCGGGATCACGCGGTCCCCGCGCGCGCCGACCGCCAGCGCCCGGCCGGCGGCGATCAGCGCGTCGACCTCGGGCGCGCCGCGCGCGACGTCGCCCAGGTAGCGCAGGCGATCGTGCCAGCCGTCGGCGGTGGTCGGCGCGTCGTCGGCGCGGGCCAGCGCCGCCTCGAGCTCGGCCAGCACCTCGGCGTCGATCAGCTCGCGCCACGGCACGTCGCCGATCAGCTCGCGCAGCCGCGCCGGATCGATCGCCAGCGCCGCGGCCCGCCGCTCGAGCGGCGGCGCGTCGCCCTCGTACATGAAGCTGGCGACGTAGCCGAACAAGACCGCGCTGGCCGCCGGCGACGGCGCGTCGACCAGCCGGCGCTCGACGGCGATCGTGCCGTCGGCGATGCCCCCCAGCACCGCGCGCAGCGCCGCGACGTCGAGCACGTCGGTCAGCACCTTGCGGTAGGCCTCGAGGACGATCGGGAAGTCGGGCACGCGCTGCGCGCCGCGCAGGAGGTCCTGGGCCTTCTTGCGCACGTGCCACAAGGGCGTGCGCTGGCCGGGGCGGCGCCGCGGCAGGAGCAGCGCGCGCCCGGCGGCCTCGCGGAACCGCGCCGCGAACATCGAGGTCTGGCCGCACAGCCCGGTCAGGTCGTCGACGACGGTGGCCGCCGCCGGGAACAGCCAGCCGTCGCCGCCGTCGAGCCCGCTGCCGTCGGGCAGCCGCACGACGAAGCCGTCGTTGGTCCACAGCAGCTCGACCTCGAAGCCCAGCGCCGCCCGCGCCGCGTGCTGGGCCAGCATCGCCCACGGCGCCATCACCCGCGCGCCGAACGGCGCCAGCACGCACACCCGCAGGTCGCCGAGGTCGTCGCGTGACACCTCGACCACGACCGTGCGGTCGGTCGGCACCGCCGACACCCGGGCCTGCTCGGCCAGCTCGCTCACCAGCACCTCGGCCGCCGCCGGCGCCAGCGCCAGCTCGCCGACCAGCCGATCGTGGGCCGCCGCGGCCGGCACCGCCGCCAGCTCGCGGGCCAGCGCGCCCATCCGCTGGCCCAGCTCGAACGCGCGCATCGCGCTCTCGCCGCGCCAGAACGGCATCCGCCCCGGCTCGCCCGGCGCCGGCGACACCAGCACCCGATCGTGGGTGATGTCGTCGATCCGCCAGGTCGACGCGCCGAGCACGAAGCGATCGCCGACCTTGCTCTCGAAGACCATCTCCTCGTCGAGCTCGCCGACCCGCGCGCCGGGGCCGGTGGCGCCGCTGACGTAGACGCCGTACAGCCCGCGGTCGGCGATCGTGCCGCCGCTGGCGATCGCCACACGGTGGGCGCCGTCGCGGGCGCGCAGCCGGCCGGTGGCGCGATCCCAGTCGAGCCGCGGCCGCACCTCGGCCAGCTCCTCGATCGCGAACGCGCCGCACAGCATGTCGAGCGTGCGGTCGAAGCTGTCGCGCGGCAGCTCGGCGAAGCACGCCGCCCGGGTCACCGCCGCGTACAGCTCGTCGACGTGCCAGGCGTCGACCGCGCACATCGCCACCAGCTGCTGGGCCAGCACGTCGAGCGGGTTGCGCAGGTAGCGGCTGGCCTCGACCGCGCCCTGCCGCATCGCCTGGGCCAGCGCCGCGCACGCCAGCACGTCGCCCTTGTGCTTGGACACCAGCACGCCGGCCGACGCGGCGCCGACCTGGTGGCCGGCGCGGCCGACCCGCTGCAGGCCGCTGGCCACCGACGGCGGCGGCTCGACCTGCACGACCAGATCGATCGCGCCCATGTCGATGCCGAGCTCGAGCGAGCTGGTGGCGACCAGCCCGCGCAGCGCGCCGCGCTTGAGCGCGTCCTCGATCGCCGCGCGCTGCTCCTTGGCCACCGAGCCGTGGTGGGCGTGGACCAGCACCTCGCCGGCCAGCTCGTTCATCGCCGCGGCGGTGCGCTCGGCCAGCCGCCGCGAGTTGACGAACACCAGCGTGCTGGTGTGCGCGCGCACCAGCTCGACCAGCCGCGGGAACACCCGATCCCAGTTCGACGCGGCGGGCCCGGCGGTCAGCGTGCCGGCCGCGGTCGGCGCGAACGGCATCTCGATCGTCAGGTCGAGCTGCTTGGGCCCGGCCGCGTCGACGATCGTCACCGGGCGCGCGCCGGCCAGGAACCGCGCGACCTCGGCCAGCGGCCGCTGCGTCGCCGACAGCCCGACCCGCTGCAGCGGTCGGCCGGTGAGCAGCTCGAGCCGCTCGAGCGACAGCGCCAGGTGCGCGCCGCGCTCGTTGCCGACCAGCGCGTGGATCTCGTCGACGATGACCACCTCGACGGTGCGCAGCGCGGCGCGCGCGGCGCTGGTCAGCATCAGGTACAGCGACTCGGGCGTGGTGATCAGCACGTCGGCGTCGCCGCGCGCGATGGCCCGGCGATCGCGCGCGCTGGTGTCGCCGCTGCGCACCGCGACGGTCACCGGCGCGGCCGCGCGCCCGCTCGCCTCGGCGGCGGCGCGGATGCCGGCCAGCGGCGCCATCAGGTTGCGCTCGACGTCGACGGCCAGCGCCTTGATCGGCGACACGTAGACCACCCGCGTGCCGCGCGCGCCGTCGGGCCGCGGCGTGAACAGCAGCCGATCGAGCGCGGCCAGGAACGCGGCCAGGGTCTTGCCGCTGCCGGTGGGCGCGACCAGGAGCACGTGCTCGCCGCGCGCGATCGCCGGCCACGCCTGCACCTGCGGCGCGGTCGGCGCCGGGAACGTCGCCGCGAACCACGCCGCGGTGGGCGGCGCGAACGGAGCGAGCGCGGCGGTCACCGGGCAGGTATGCCACAGGCGGGCGGCGACGCCGAGCCGGCGCGGGCGGCGGGCCCGGCGCGATCACCGCACGATCACGGCGCGGTCGGCGCCGGCGCCACGTACCCGACGGTGATCGCCTTGGTCCACGGCGAGCGGCGGCCGTTGGCGTCGATCCACGCGAAGCGCAGCCGGGTGCCGGCCATGACCGGGCTCGGCGCGCCGCCGCAGCCCTTGCCGCCGTACGAGTCGCGGACGAGTCGGCGGCCGCTGCCCGGCGCGGGCGGCGTCAGCGAGAACCACGCGACGTGGCCGTCGACCAGCTCGGCGATCAACGCGGTGGCGCGGGTGGGCGCGGCGGCGCCGAGGTCGAGCTCCATGTGCGACGGCACCACGCCGTACGGCACCGCCTGACCGCTGCCGCGCGCCGTCGAGGTCAGCTTCTTCACGCGCGGCGCCGGCAGCGGGCTCGCGCCGCCGGGGATCTGGTGGAGCGTGGCGACCACGCTGCCATCGCCGCCGACCACCTCGAGGTCGCGCTCGACCTTACTGGGGAAGCGCCAGCGCTGCATGCCGTCGGCGAGGTACTCGATCGCCGGCGTCAGCGCCGCGCCGCCCTTGACCCGCACGCTCAGCTCGCCGCTGGCGCCCGGGCCCGCGTCGTCCTCGCTCGGCCCGCCGCGGTAGTAGTCGGGCGTCATCTCCAGCCGCACCAGCACGGCGCCGTCGGCGGGGATCGTGGTCGTCGGCGTCGTGACCAGGGTCAGCTGCGACCGCGTCGGCGGCGGCTGCGGGCAGGCCCACGCGGTGGTCCCTGTGGTGAGCATCACGGTCAAGCTAGCGAGGAGCGGCGCCTTCATCCCGCTACCTACGCGCCACCGCGGCGATCGATTCATCGCGATCACGGCGTGAACGTCGCGGTCAGAGTGGCCGACGCGGTGTCGTGGGCCATGATCGCCGCCAGCACCTGGGCCCGGGTGCTCGACAGCGTCACGCCAGGCAGCGGGCTGGCGTCGACCGCGTACAGCGCGAACTCGTAGGTGTGCGTCGAGCCCGGGCACGGGCCGAGGTAGCCGCGGGTCTGGTTGTCGTAGGCCAGCGGCTGCTTGGCGCCGGGCACGTCGGGCGGCTCGGCGACCTTGTCGACGCCCTCCGGCAGGTCGGTTCGGACGCCCGGGATGTCCCAGATGATCGAGTGCACCAGCGGGTTGCTGCGATCGGTGAGCACGAGCGCGTAGCCAGGCGCGCTCGGCCCGCCGGTCCACGCGAGGGGCGGCGACACGTTGGCGCCGCGGCAGCTGTACATGGCCGGGATGGTGCCGCCGGCGGTGATCGCGGTCGAGGTCAGCGCCAGCGCGGCCGGCGGCGCGTCGATCGCGGTCGGCGCGTCGATCACCAGCGGGGCGTCGACCACCGTCGCCGCGTCGTGGTCGGCGTCGACGGCGGCGGGCGCGTCGATCGGGGTGGCGGTGTCGTCGCCGCCGCACGCGGCGGCCAGCACGAGGGCGAGGGCAGGGCGCAGGCGCATCGGGCGATGCTCGCGGCCGCGGCCCCCGCGGTCAAGCCGCGATCGCGGTACGATCGCGCATGGCCGATGCCGCGCCTCGCTCGGGTTCGCCGTGGTTCTGGCGTGGGGCGGCCCTGGCGTTCGCGGCGCTGATCGCCTTCGCGTTCTACAGCGAGTGCCGCCAGGGCGAGGTGCAGGATGCCGACGCCGAGCGGGCGATGCGCTGCGCGCTGGGGCCGCCGCCGGTGGCGGTCGATCAGATCGCCCCGCGCTACCGGCGGGTGCACGCGCTGGCCCGCGAGCGCGACCTGCGCCACCCGCAGATCTGCCGCAACACGTTCTTGAACGCCGCGCGCTACCACGGCAACGCGTCGAGCCGCGCGCTGCAGTTCGCGCTCGAGCGCGTGCCGCCGCTGCTGGCGGCCGACGACGCGACCCTCGACGAGGCTGCGCTCATCGACGCGCTGACCGCCGTCGCGCGCCTGCTCGCCTACGATCAGCCGCGCTGAGCCACCGCGGCGCGCAGCACGTCGGCCAGCGCCGCGGCGCTGGCGTCCCAGCCGCCGCGGGCGCCGCGCGCCGCGACCTCGGCGGGATCGTACGCCTGGGCCAGCGCGCGCCCGAGCGCCGCCGCCAGCGCAGGCGGCTGCTTGGCCGGCACCAGCTCGCCGAGCAGCGGCGCGTCGATCAGGTCGGGCACGCCGCCGACCGCGGTCGCGACGACGCGGCGGCCGCTGGCCAGCGCCTCGAGCACCACGTTGGGCGTGCCCTCGGCCCAGCTCGCGAGCGTGAGCACGTCACACGCCGCCAGGTAGTCGGGGATCTTCGGCAGCGGCTGTGGGCCCGCGGCGACGATGCGCGGATCGCGCGCGGCCGCCGCCTCGACCGCGGTCCGCTCGTCGCCGCCGCCGACGAGCACCAGCCGCGCCTGCGGATCGGCGACCTGCGCGAACGCCGCCAGCAGATCGAGCACGCCCTTGCTGGCCTTCAGGTTGCCGACGTACAGCGCGATCTTCGCGTCGAGCGGCAGGCCCAGCGCGCGCCGCGCCGCCCCGCGATCGCGGGGGTGGAACAGCTCGGCGTCGACCCCGTTGCGCACCAGCGCGATGCGCGCGCGATCGACGCCGAGCGCGGCCACCTCGTCGGCCAGCGCCTGGCTGACCGCGACCACCCGCGCCGCCTGCGGCAGCGCCCACGCCAGCTGGCGCCGCGGCCCCGGCAGCTTGGCGTTCTGGTTGATGTCCGAGCCGTGCAGCTTCACCACCGCCGGCACGCCGAGCAGCCGCGCCGCCAGCACGCCGGCGAAGCCGTCGGGGTAGGCCCACGACGCCAGCACCACGTCGACCTTGCCGCGGTAGCGCACCAGGTGCGGCGCCAGCGACGCCAGGTACAGCGGGCCCCAGGTGCCGTGGCCCAGCCGCGGCACGAACAGCGTGCGCGGGTGCCGCACCGGCAGCCCGGCGATCGTGTCGCGCGCCGGCACCGCCGCCAGCCGCCCCGCGCTCGACCACCGCGCCAGCAGCCGCGCCCCCGGATAGCTGGGGATCGTCGCCAGCACATCGACGATCTCGACGTGCCGCGCCAGCGCCGCGAACTGCTGCCGGTTGAACGGCGCCGACAGCGGCTCGGCCGCGTTGGGGAAGATCTTGGTGACGATCAGGACGCGCATGTTGCTGCGAGCGCGCGCTGGCACGACGGTCAGAGCAGGAAGACCTTGTCCATCCGCAGCAGCTTGAAGATGGCGAGCGGCTGATCGCGGGCGCCGGTGACGGACACTTGGCCGCCGACGGCGCGCACGCGCTTGTACAGCGCGACCAGCGCGGCGACGCCGGAGCTGTCGATCAGGTCGAGGCCGCTGAGATCGACGACCACCTTGGGGCGGCGCTCCTCGACGATCTGCTCGATCGTCGAGGCCAGCCCCGGCGCGGTCAGCACGTCGAGCGTGCCGGCGATACGCAGGTTGGTGGTGTCGCCGTGGTCAGCGCGGGCGAAGTCGATAGGCACGGGTTCCTCTCACGCAGTGCGGGTTGCTACCACGGACGGTTCGACCGCGGCGACGCGGCGCTTGCTCAGCCGCCACAGGTTGGGCGGCCCGGGTTCGTAGTCGACGACGTCGAGCATCGCCCGGGCGATGTGCAGGCCCATCCCGCCCTCGGGCAGGGCGTCGAGGTCCGGGCTGCGCACGCTCTCGGGATCGAAGCGGCGCCCGGGGTCGGTCATCTCGACGGTGATGCCGTCGGGCGTCGCCGCGATGGCCAGCTCGATCTGCGGGTCGACCATCCCCTTGCACGCGTGGAGCGCGACGTTGTTGTAGATCTCGGCGAACGCCGACACCACCGCGACGTCGAACGGGTCGCGGACGTCGTAGCCGGCGGCGAGGTCGTCGCCCGAGCGCTCGCCGCGCACCAGGCGGCAGGCCTCGGCGACCAAGCGCACCGCCAGCGCGCGGTGGCGCAGCGAGCATGGCGCGGTCATCCGGATCGTCCGGGGGTCCATCGAGGTCCCGACCATACCAGATCGTGCCGCGCGTTGGGCGCTCCCGACGCGCACCGTTGGCATGGTACCGTGCCGTCGATGCACCGCAGTGTTCGCCTGGTGAAGCGCGCGATCGACGTCGTGGGCGCGATGGCAGGCCTGGCCCTGACCGCGCCGCTGATGCCGGTCATCGCCGCCGCCATCTACATCGACTCGCCGGGGCCGGTCCTGTTCCGGCAGCGGCGCGCCGGCGGGTTGCGCGACGTGAAGTACGAGGGCGGGGTCAAGCGCTTTCGCTTCCACGAGTTCGAGATGCACAAGTTCCGGACGATGCGGCCGGACGCCGAGCGCTTCACCGGCGCGGTGATCGCCGGCAAGGACGATCCGCGCATCACCCGGGTCGGCAAGTTCCTGCGCAAGTCCCGCCTCGACGAGCTGCCCCAGTTCTGGGACGTGCTGCGCGGCGAGATGAGCCTGGTCGGCCCCCGCCCCGAGCGCCCCGAGCTGATCGAGAACCTGGCCTACGCGATCCCGTTCTTCGAGGAGCGCATGCGCGACGTCAAGCCCGGCATCACCGGCCTGGCCCAGGTGTCGCTCGGCTACACCGGCGAGGTGCCCGAGGGCAGCGACATCGCCAAGCTGGCCTCGACGCTGCAGAACCCCTACGACCTCGACGAGACCAAGGGCGCGCTGGCCGACGACATGCGGATCAAGCTGCTCTACGACCTGGCCTACACCGCCTCGCTCGAGGATCTGAAGACGTACCTCGCGACCGAGCTGCGGGTGATCGCCAAGACCCCGATCGTGATGCTCAAGGCCGCGGGGCGCTGAGGCCGTTCCCGCTCACGTAACGGGCTGTCTCGAGGGGGCGTCGGGCGGCGAGGCTGGCGGGTGTCCGGCGCCGGACACCCGCGGCTGTCCGGGGATGGCCGGAGATCCGGACGAATCCGGCCATTTTTGTCCGAGATTCGGACACGCAGCGCGAGCTGTCGCGAGGTTACGGCTGGCGTGCGGCTTGCTGAGGGGTTGGGCATGGTGGACAGGGCAGCGGGCGGACATAAGGTGAGCGAGGTGGCGGCGGCGGCGGCGGCCGCCGCGGCGGCGGGCGCGGACGACTGGCGCGTGGTCGACCGGACGCTGCGCGGGCTGGCGCGGCGGCGGGCGGCGCTCGACGTCGAGGAGGCGGCGTGGCTGCGGCGCGCGCGGGCGCTGGGCGTCCATCGCGAGTTCGGCTTCGCGACGTTCTTCGAGTACGTCGAGCGCGTGCTCGGCTACGCGCCGGGGCCTGCGCGCGAGCGGCTGCGGGTGGCTGACGCGCTCGCGGTCCTGCCGAAGCTGCGGGCGGCGATGTCCGCCGGCGACGTCGCGTACAGCGCCGCGCGCGAGCTGACCCGGGTCGCGACGGTCGACACCGAGGCAGCGTGGCTGACGGCGGCGGCCAAGCACACCGTCCGGGAGATCGAGGAGATGGTGAGCGGGCGGCGGCGGGGCGACTCGCCGGACGACCCGCCCGACCCCGCCGCGCGGCTGCACGAGCTGCGGCTGCTGCTGCCGGCGGCGGTGCTGGGCAAGTTCACCGCGGCGCGGCGCGCGCTGGAGGCGGCGTGCGGGCATCCGCTCACCGACGGCGACCTCATCGCGACGTTGTGCGATGGGAAGCTGGCGGGCGCGGGCTCCCACGCGGAAGGTGCCGCGGCGGCGTCGCACGAGGGAGATGCCGCGGCGGCGTCCGGCCCCATGTATCAGATCGCGATCACGCGGTGCCCCGACTGCATGCGCGCGTGGCAGGACGTCGCCGGGCACACGATCGAGATCAGCGAGACCGAGCTGGCGCAGGCGTCGTGCGACGCCGAGCTG
>Ga0073899_10001901_pt1 | contig 18978 bp, 18 predicted proteins | sample KloWWTmetaKNB5Ph_FD_88975 | JGI IMG/M metagenome (GOLD analysis project Ga0073899, IMG submission 88975) | Active sludge microbial communities from Klosterneuburg, Austria, studying microevolution and ecology of nitrifiers - Klosterneuburg... | ecosystem: Engineered > WWTP > Aerobic digester >... | reverse complement strand
GTGCACGATGCCCGCGACCTGCGCGCGGTCGAGCGTGCGGCCGGGATGCAGCGTCAGCATCACGGAGGCGCTGGGTTTCTGCTGCTCGCGAAAGAAGCCGTTCTGGTTCGGCAGCGCGAGGTGCACGCGCGCGCCCTGCACGGCGGCCAGCGCCGTGATCGAGCGCGTGAGCTCGCCTTCGAGGCCGCGCTGGAACGTCAGGCGCTCCTGGAACTGCGTCTGGCCGAAGCGCGCCGAATCCATCAGCTCGAAGCCGACGACGCTGCCCTTGGGCAGGCCGGCCGACGCCAGCTTGAGGCGCGCGTCGTGCACCTGCGCGGCGGGCACGAGAATCGCGGCGCCGCCGTCGGCGTGCTTGTAGGCAATGTTCATCTGCGACAGCTGCGCGATGATGGCGCCGCCGTCCTTGTCCGACAGATTGGCGTAGAGCACCTTGTAGTCGCCCTGGCCGCGCCACATCGTCAGCGCGAGCGCCACCGCCGCGATGCCGGCCAGGCCCAGGCCGAGGTTGAACTTGCTGCGCGCCGGCAGCGCGGCCAGTCGGGCGACCGGTCCGTCCTGCGCGGGCAGGTTCGGCGTGCTGGCGGGAACGATGGCGTTGTCCATGAGGGCGGGCAGTCGAGGGCTGTCGAACGGAATCGATTATTCGGAAACTGAAGTCCGCGAGTGCCGCGAACAGGCCCCGATTCGGCAGTCAGTTCCAGCCAACGTCGCGGCCGCCGCGCCCTACCATGGGAACCGTCCCCCACTCCCTGTGGACGCAGCCCCGCCATGGACGTCAAGCTCAAGCCCTTCGATTTCGCCCAGGCCGTCGCCCGCGCCGGCCTGACGACCAGCGGCCAGCCGATCGCGCGCGGCAAGAGCGTCGAGGGCCCGGGTTTCCAGGGCGCACTGGCCAATGCGCTGAAGTCGGTCAGCGCGGCGCAGACCGAGGCGACGCGGCTGCAGCGCGAGGTGCAGCTCGACAACCCGACCGTCAGCCTCGAAGAGACGATGGTCGCGATGCAGAAGGCGCAGATCGGCTTCCAGGCGACGCTGCAGGTGCGCAACCGGCTGGTGCAGGCCTACACGGACATCATGAACATGCAGGTGTGACCTGCGGGATGGCGATGGCGCCGTTGCTCGTCGGGTGCAACGACGGGTCAGCCAGCAGTTCGCCCACTTGCCGGTGCAGCGTGAAGCTGCAAACCAAGAGCGGCAACGACCTTGAGGATGGTGCCGAACTCGGGGTTGCCACCGGGCGGGAGCGTCTTGTACAGGCTTTCTCTACCAAGACCGGGTTCCCGTGCAACCTGAGACATGCCTTCGGCACGCGCAATGCCCATGTCTTCATTTCCGGGGCTGGACGGTCGCCTCCCCCGGCCGACGAGTCCAGCCGGTCCGGCGCTCGGCGTCGGAACTGGACTCAGAAGTTGTGCCGCAAGCCGATCTCGGCGCCGCGCGACGTGCCGCCGCCGGCCATCCCGGCGGGGCCGCCGGGGACGGTGAAGGCGGCCGCGCCGTCGTTGGAGATGTGCGCCAGCGTGGCATACAGGGCGGTGCGCTTCGAGAAGCTGTAGACCGCGCCGAGCCCGATCAGCGTGGCGTCGTTGGCGTCGATCGACGTGGCGCCGACGCGCCCCGCCAGATTGGCGCGGTTCCATGAGGCCTTGAGTTCCCACGGCCCGATCGGAACGCGCACGCCGAGCAGCAGATTGGTCTGCCGTGCGTCGGCGATGTCGAAACGCCGCACGGCGGCCGAGACCCGTGCGACGCCGAAGTCCCAGCTGCCGCCGAGCGCGTGATCCGACAGGTGGGCGCCGGCCGTGAGGTCGTTCTCCACGCGCGTCGTCGCCGCCGAGACGACGAGCGGGCCCGACGCGTAGCCCAGCCGCGCGCCGATCACCTTGTGCCCCCCGGTGGCGGCGGTGCCGCCCTCGCCAGCGCCCGCGAGCACCTGACCCTCGAGGCCGCCCCAGCCCGCGGGCAGCCACCACTGCACGGTGTTGTTCGCGCGTGTCAGCGCATGGTCGGCGCCCGGGCCGTAGGCGGCGCGGATCGGCCCGACCGGCGTGACCGAGATCAGCGAGCTCGAGCTCGCCGCGCCGACGTAGGCGAACGGATCGAAGCGGCCCCAGTTGAGATAGCTCGGGATGTAGTCGCGCCCGGCGCGCAGCTCGCCGAACGACTTGCCGGACAGGCTCACCGTCGATCGGCGGTCCCAGAACCTGTTGCCGGCCGCCTGCGCGCCGCTGTCGAGCAGCAGCCCGTGCTCGAGGTGGAAGCCGGCCGACAGGCCGCCGCCGAGATCCTCCTGGCCGCGCACGACGATGCGGCTGGTGGCGTTGGCGCCGCTGGCCAGCGAGGACACCGAGCCGCGGCCTTCGTTGCGCACGTGGCGCGCCGCGGCATCGGCGACGCCCGAGAGGGTGACGCCTTGCGCGCAAGCGGCCGAGGCGGCCGCGGCCATGCAGGTGGCGATGAAGCAGTTCTTGACCATGGTGTCGTCTCCTCGGGTCGTCGTTGTCGATCCAAAATAGTTGCAAAGACTATTCAAACAATGGACAACGACAACTAGTGAAAGCGAGCATCGTCAACTGGTTGTGTTTGTCCATCAAGTCGTATATCGTGACCACGAAATGGGCACGACGATCGCGAAACCCCTGGTGCGCACCAAGCTCGGAGCCGGCGCCTGCACGATCCGGCGCGTCGAGGTGCGCGCCTGCGTGCAGCGCCAGCAGGATCCGGGCTGGCGCTTCGCGCGCGGCAGCATCCCCGAGGTCCACGGTTGGCTCGTGACGCTCGTGTCGCAGGCCGGCGTGCGCGGCGAGGGGCACGTGCTCGCCACGCCGCTCGCGGCGCCCGACGCGGCGCGCGCGCGCCGCGTGATCGGCGAGGTCACGCCCGCGCTGATCGGCGCCGATGCGTCGCGCCTGGAGGAACTGCTCGCCGTCGTCGACGAGGCCGCTGTCGGCGATCCGTGCGTGGCGGCAGGCTTCGTCGCGGCGCTGTACGAGCTGGCGGCGCGCAGCGCCGGCGTGCCGCTGCACGGCCTGCTCGGCACCCGGCTTCGCGACACCGTCCCCACGGTGCGCCTGATCCCGATTGCCGCGCCCGAGGCGATGGCCGCGCAGGCGCGCGCGCTGGTGCTGCGCGGCTGGCGCGCGCTCAAGCTCAAGCTCGACGGCAGCGCCGACGACGACGTTGCGCGCGTGCGCGCGGTGCGTGCAGAAGTCGGCCCCGCGGTGCGCCTGGCCGTCGACGCGAACCAGGCCTACGCGGCCGACGCCGCGATCGAGGTCTGCCGCGCCCTGCGGCCGCACGGCGTGGCCGTGATGGAGCAGCCCGTGCCGGCCGCCGACCGCGAGGGGCTCAAGCGCGTCAGCGATGCCGCGCCGATGCTCGTCGAGGCCGACGAGGCCATCGGCTCGCTGGCCGGCCTGTCCGAGCTGATCGCGATGCGCGCGGCGGGTTCGTACAACCTCAAGATCCACTATCTCGGCGGCCTGCACAACGCGCTCACTGCACTGCGTCTGTGCGAGGCGGCGTCGGTGCCGTGCCGCCTCGGCGCCGTGTTCGCGCCACGGCTGGCGGCCGCGCAGGCGGCGCACCTGGCGGCGGTGGCGCGATCGCTGCACGGCGGCGCCGAGATCGCCGGGTTCGACCACCTGCTGGACGACCCCTACGGCGGCTACGAAGCTCGCGACGGCGCCGTGCCGGTGCCGAGCGGCGCGGGCAGCGGCATCGCGCCGCTGCCGCCGCGCGCCGAAGACGAAGCAGGCCTCGACAAGGAGACACCATGACCGCACCCGTCACGCGGCGCACCCTGCTCGGTGCCGCCGCCAGCCTCTCGCTGGCGCCTGCGTCGTGGGCGCAGGGGCCGTCGGCCGCAGATGTCGCGGCCTACCCGAACCGGCCGATCCGCATCGTCGTGCCCTACGCGCCCGGCGCCATCAACGACGTGCTCGCGCGCGCTGTCGCAGAGCGCCTGCAGGAGGCGCTGGGCCAGCCGGTGGTGGTCGAGAACCGCGCGGGCGCCGGCGCGGTGATCGGCAGCCACGCCGTCGCATCGGCGCCGCCCGACGGCTACACGCTGCTGCAGGTGGCGGCGGCGCACGCCATCAACGCTACGCTGGTGTCCAAGCTGCCCTACGACTCGATGCGCGACTTCGAGTTCATCACGCTGGCCGCGGGCTCGCCGTTCCTGCTGGTGGGCAGCCACCACTTTCCGGCGCGCACGGTGGCCGAGCTGGTGGCGCTTTGCAAGCAGCGGCCCGGCGACTACTCCTACGCCTCGTCGGGCAACGGCGGCACGGCCCACCTGATGGGCGAGATGCTCAAGCACATGGCGGGCATCGACGTCGTGCACGTGCCGTACAAGGGCACTTCGGTGGCGATGACGGACCTGATCGGCGGACGCGTGCACTTCACGTTCAGCAGCTATCCGGGTGCCGTGAGCGCCATCAAGGCGGGCCGCGTGCGTGCGCTGGCCGTCACCAGCAAGCGGCGCTGGAGTGCGTTTCCCGATCTACCGTCGATCGCCGAGGCCGGACTGCCGGGCTACGACGCCGATGGGTGGTGGGGTTACGCCGCGCCGGCGGGCACGCCGCGGCCGATCGTCGACAAGCTCAGCCGCGAGATCAACAAGGCGCTTGCCTGGCCGGCGCTGCGCGCCCAGCTCGACGCCTCGGGGCTCGACGTGCGCGCAAGCGGGCCTGAGCGGTTTCGCGCCCATGTCGCGTCCGAGATCCGCGTCTGGAGCGCGGTCATTCGCCAGGCTGGCGTCAAACTGGATTGATCATGCGAACCACGCTTCCACCCGATGCCCTGGGCAGGTCCGTGCGCGCACTGCGCCGCTTCGGCGCCTGGGCGGTGCTGCTCGTGTGCGGTCTCGCGCAGGCCGCCTACCCCGACAGGCCGATCACGCTCGTCGTACCCTTCGCCGCGGGCGGGCCGGCCGACGCGATGGGCCGCACGCTGGCGCGTGCGATGAGCGTGCGGCTGGGCCAGGAGGTGATCGTCGAGAACAAGCCCGGCGCCGGCGGCGCACTCGGCATCGCCGCCGTGGCGCGCGCACCGGCCGACGGCTACATGATCGGCATGGCCGGTACCGGGGCCATGGTGTATGCGCCCTTCATCGTGCTGCGACCGCTGTTCGATCCGCTCACCGCGCTGACGCACCTGAGCCCCATGGTGCGCACGCCCAACGTGCTCGTCGTGCGCGCGGACTCGCCGTATCGCACTGTGGCCGACCTGGTGGCGCGCGCGCACCGCGAGCCGGGCGCGTTGAACATCGCGTCGGCCGGCGTGGGCAGCAGCACGCACGTGGTGGGCGCGCTGTTCCAGCGCGAGGCCGGCATCCGCATGAGCCACGTGCCCTACAAGGGCGCCGCGCCGGCGCTGCAGGATCTGCTCGGCGGCCGGGTCGAGCTCTTCTTCGCCGAGACGCCGGCCGTCGCGCAGTTGATCCGCGGCGGCAAGCTGCGCGCCCTCGTCGTCACCGACGGCAAGCGCCTGGCCGCGCTGCCCGAGGTGCCGACGGCCATCGAAGCCGGCCTGCCCGCGCTGCTCGCCGAAGGGGCCTACGGACTGGTGGCGCCGCCCGAGCTGCCGCCCGACATCGCCCGGCGCCTGCTCGGCGCCGTGACCGACGCCTTGCGCTCGCCCGAGGTGGTCGACAAGTTCGCCGGGCAAGGCGGCATCGCACAGCCCGGCACGCCGCAGTCGTACCGCGCGCAGCTCAAGGCAGAGCAGGAGCGCTGGGGGCCGATCATCAAGGCGGCCGGCATCCAGCCCGAGTGAAGGCGAGGCAACGACAGGTACTCGATGGCTCTTCGCACACGCATCACGGATCTGCTCGGTATCCGACATCCCATCATTCAGGCCGGCATGAGCTGGGCATCGTCGTCGGCGCTGCTGCCGGCGACCGTGTCGGGCGCGGGGGGGCTGGGCGTCATCGCCGCCGGGCCGATGCGCAGCGGCGACCTGCGCGCCGCCATCCACGCGCTGCGCGCGCTCACCGACCGGCCATTCGCCGTCAACGTGGCGCTGTACAACAAGCGCGCTGCCGAACACCTCGACGTCGCCTACGAGGAGCGCGTGCCGGTGATCGTGGCCTCGCAGGGCAGCCCGCGCGGGCGCGTCGAGCGCTTCCACGCGGCCGGCGCGCGCTGGCTGCACGTCGTGGCACACCCCGAACACGCGCTCAAGGCCGAGGCGGCCGGCGTCGACGCGATCGTCGTCGTGGGCGGCGAGGCCGGCGGCCATCCGCCGCCCAGCGGCACCGCCACCACGGTGCTGGTGCGCAAGGTGGCTCAGACGGTGCGCATTCCTCTCGTCGCCGGCGGCGGCGTGGTCGACGGTGCCGGCGTCGCCGCGATGCTGTGCCTGGGTGCCGACGCCGTGCAGATGGGCACGCGCTTCCTGCTCACGCCCGAGGCCTCGCTGCACGCCGACTACAAGCGCAAGGTGCTCGCTGCCGGCATCGGCGACACCACGCTGGTCGGCTGGCGTGGCCTGCCGATTCGCGCCGTGCGCAACGCCTTCACCGACGAGTACGAAGCCGCCGAACGCGCCGGCCGTTCGCGCGAGGGGCTCGAGGCGTTGTTCGGCAGCCGCTCGCTGAAGATGGCGGCACTCAAAGGCGACGTCGAGCGGGGCAAGGTCGAGGCCGGCCAATGTGCCGCGCTGATCGACGACCTTGTGCCGGCGGCGCTGCTGGTGCAGCGCATCGCCGCCGAGCTGGAGCAGGCGATGGAGCGCCTGATCGGCCTGCGCGGCTGACCGGGCGAAGCTCGGACGAAGGACCCTCATGACCGCTGACCTGCTGATCGACGACGAAGGCGCGGTGCGCGTGCTGCGCCTGAACCGGCCTGAGCGGCGCAATGCCCTGAACCATGCGCTCAGCGCCGCGCTGCTGCAGGCGCTGCGCGACGCCGACGAGGCCGACGGCGTGCGTTGCGTCGTGCTCACCGGCAGCGGCCCGGCGTTCTGCGCCGGCGCCGACATCGCCGAGTTCGCGCAGCTCACGCCTGACCAGGCCGAGCGCGTCGCGCAGCGCGCCGAGCTGACGATGCAGCTGCATCTCGCCATCCCACGGCTGCGCAAGCCGGTGATCGCCGCGATCAACGGCGCCGCGATGGGCGGCGGCGCGGGTCTGGCGATCGCCTGCGACCTGGCGCTCGCGGCGCGCTCGGCGCGCCTGGGCTACCCGGAAGTGCGGCACGGCATCGTCGCCGCCATCGTGCTGCCCAACCTCGTGCGACAGGTGGGGCGCAAGGCGGCGTTCGAGCTCGTCGCCACCGGCGAGGCGATCGGCGCCGAGCGTGCGCTGGCGCTCGGCATGGTCAACGCGGTGCACGAAGACGCCGCGCTGCTGCCCGAGGCGATGCGCCTGGCCGCGCAGCTCGCATCGCGCAGCGCCGACGCGATGTCGACCACGAAGCAGGTCTTCCACGAAGTGGCCGACCTGCCGCTCGCGCGCGGCCTCGAGATCGGCCGCGCGGCCAACCGGCGCATGCGCTGCTTTATCGCGCCTCCCGCCGGCAGCGCGGTCCTTGCAGGCGAGAAGTCGAGGGCCGAGCGCCGGGCCGCGCCGGTCCGGCCGACGTATTCGTCGGACAAGGGGTCGTCATGAGGCCGTTGCAGCACCTCACCATCGTCGACCTGTCGCGCGTGCTCGCGTGCCCGTTCGCGTCGATGATCCTGGCCGAGCTGGGCGCGCGCGTGATCAAGATCGAGCAGCCGGGCAGCGGCGATGAAACGCGCGGCTTCGAGCCGTTCGCGCAAGGCGAGCACGGCCGCGAGAGCGCCTACTTCATGGCCTTCAACCGCAGCAAGGAGTCGGTCACCGTCGATCTGCGCTCGGCCGTGGGCCGGCAGATCGTGCGCGACCTTGCGGCGCAGGCCGACGTGCTGGTCGAGAACTTTCCGGTCGGCTCGCTCGCGCGCCACGGGCTCGACGCGCCGGCGCTGCGCGAGCTCAACCCGCGCCTGGTCTATCTGTCGTGCACCGGCTTCGGCCAGACCGGTCCGTATGCGCCGCGCAAGGGCTACGACACCGTGTTTCAGGCCATGGGCGGGCTGATGGGTCTGACCGGCGAGCGCGGCGGCGCGCCGGTCAAGCCGGGGCTGCCGGTGGCCGACCTCAGTTCGGGCCTGTGGGCCGCGATCGCGATCCTGGCCGCGCTGCAGGGGCGCAGCGCGCAGGGCCGCGGCTGCCACATCGACCTCTCGATGCTCGACGCGCAGGTGTCGATGCTCACGCTCGGCGCGGCGCGCTGGTTCGCGCTCGGCGAGGTGCCCGAGCGCATGGGCACCGAGCACCCGGGGCGCGTGCCGTCGGCGAGCTTCGTCGCGCGCGACGGACGCTGGCTGCACATCACGGCGAGCGACCAGCACTGGCGCACGTTGTGCGAAGTGCTGGACCTTGCCCCCTGGGGCGGCGACGCCGAGCTGCAGTCCAACGCCGGGCGGCTGCACCGGCGCGCCGAGGTGATGCAGCGGCTCGCCGCAGCCGTCGCGCGGCGCGACCGCGCGGCGCTGTGCGAGGCCTTCGATCGCGCCGGCGTGCCTGCCGGACCGGTCTACACCGTCGACGAAGTGCTCGCCGATGCACACGTGCGCGCGCGCGGCATGGTGGCGCAGTTCGGGCATCCGGCGATCGGCACGTTCCCGGCGCTGCCCGTGCCGCTCAAGTTCGACGGCTGGGACGATCCCAGCGTCGGGCGGCCGCCGCTGCTGGGCGAGCACACCGAGTCGGTGCTGCGCGAGCGCCTGGGCTTCGACGACGAGCACATGGCCGAGGCGCGCCGTCGTGGCGCGATCTGACGACGACGAACCGGGAGCACCGCTTGCGATGAGTGTCCACGAACCACCATTGCTCTACGACGCGCGCGACGGCGTCGCGACGATCACGCTCAACCGCCCCGAGCACCGCAACGCGCTCGACCTCGCGATGTGCGAGGCCCTGCTCGCCGCGGCGCGCGCCGCGGCGGCCGACGATGCGCTGCGCCTCGTGTTCGTGCGCGGCGCCGGCGGCGCCTTCTGCGCCGGCGCCGACCTGAAGGAGCGCCGCAGGATGGACGAGCAGGCCGTGCTCGCGCGCCGCCTGCGCGGGCTGTTCGCCTACGAGGCGCTGGAGCAGCTGCCGATGCCGGTGGTGGCGCTCGTCGACGGAGCGGCGGTCGGCTCGGGCGTCGAGATCACCGCCGCCTGCGACTTCGCGATCGCCACGTCGCGCGCGCAGTTCTGGACGCCCGAGGCGCTGTGGGGCACCGTCGGTGCCACGCAGCGGCTGGCGCGCATCGTCGGGCGCCGGCTCGCCAAGGACATGATGTTCAGCGGCCGGCGCCTCGATGCGGCGGCGGCGCTGCAGGCGGGCCTGGTGACGCGCGTCGTCGAGCCGCACGCGCTCGCCGACGCGGCGCGCGCGCTCGCCGACACGCTCGTAAAGGCACCGCCGCTCGCCGTGCGGCTGGCCAAGCGCTGCATCGACCGCAGCGTGCAGCCGGGCGGGCGCGGCGCGCTCGCCGAGGAGCTGCTGGCGATCGAAGACAACCTTGCCGGCTCCGACTGGCGCGCCGGCATCGCAGGTTTCGGAGAGAAGGCATGAGGCTGCCGGCAGGGCTGGCGGCACAGGCGGAGCAGCGGCCCGACGCAGCGGCGCTGATCACTCCCGGCGGCGCCTGGACCTGGAGCGAGATGCAGGCGCGATCGCGGGCCGTCGCCAAGGCTCTGTTGGCGCATGGCGTGACGCGCGGCGACTTCGTCGGCCTGCTGTGCCCCAACGACGAGCACTGGGTGGCGTGCTTCTACGGCGCGGCGCTGATCGGCGCCGTCACGGTGCCGGTGAACACGCGCTTCAAGGCCGACGAGATCCGTCAGTGCCTTGCCAGCGCCGACGTGCGGCTGGCGATCGCCGTCGATCGCTTTCTCAACATCGACTTCGCGGCGTTGCTGCGCCAGGCCGAACCGGCGCTCGACCACCGCCTGCCCGGCACCGTGCTGCCGCGGCTGCGCAGCCTGGTCGTCATCGGCGGCGACGTGCCGGCGGCGGCACAGCCGTGGTCGCAGTTCCTCGCCGCCGGCGACTCGATCGCCGATGCGGTGCTCGACCGCCACGTCGCGCGCGTCGCACCGCACGATCTGCTGCTGATCCAGTTCACCTCGGGGACGACGGCGTTCCCCAAGGGCGCAATGCTCACGCACGACGGCATGCTGCGCAACGCCGCCGCCTGCGCCGCGCGCATCGGCATCGCGCCGCACGACGTCTACTTCAACAGCCGGCCGTTCTTCCACGTTGCGGGCTCGACGCTGTCGCTGCTCGTCGGGCTGACGAGCGGCGCGACCATCGCCACGCTGCCCACCTTCGACGCGGGCGCCGCGCTGGCGCTGCTGCACGAGCGCCGCTGCACCTACATCTCGGGCAACGACACGTTGTTCCAGCGGCTGATGGCGCATCCGTCGTTCGTGCGCGAGCGGCTGCACCTCGTAGGCGGCTGGGCCGCCGCCGGTCCCGACACGATGCGGCGCATCGTCGACGAGATGGGCGTGCGACGCATCTGCTGGGCCTACGGCCTGTCGGAGGCGTCGCCCAACGTCGTCATCAACGACTGGCGCGACGCCGAGGCGCTGCGCATCGGGGGGCTGGCGCTGCCGCACGAGGGTGTCGAGCTGCGCATCGCCGATGCGGACGCCGGCCGCCCGTGCGCGCCGGAGCAGGTGGGCGAGATCCAGGTGCGCGGCTGGAACGTGATGCTCGGCTACTATCGGCAACCCGACGCCACCGCGCGCGCCTTCACGCACGACGGCTGGCTGCGCACCGGCGACCTCGGCGCACTGCGCGGCGACGGCCGCCTGCGACTGGTGGGCCGCATCAAGGACGTGTTCCGCGTCGGCGGCGAGAACGTCGCGCCGGCAGAGGTGGAGCAGGCGCTGCTCGCGCATCCGGCGGTGGCGTCGGCTCAGGTGGTCGGCGTGCCCGACGCGGCGCTCGGCGAGGTGGCGGCCGCCTTCGTCACGCTGCGCCCCGGCGCCGCGCTCGACGCGCCCGCGCTGATCGCGTGGAGCCGCGAGCGCATGGCCAACTTCCGCGTGCCGCGCCACGCCGCCGTCGTCGGCGATTTCGACGCCATCGGCATGACGGCCAGCGGCAAGGTGCAGAAGGCGAAGCTGCGCGCGCACGCCATCGAGCGATTCGGGCTGGCGCCGTGCGCCACGCAGGAGGCCGATCCGCGATGACGGACGACACCGCCACTGCCGGCGCGGCTCCGGCCCGCGACGTCGTGCTGTGCGAGTGCTTCGCGCGCGACGGGCTGCAGCACGAGCCTCGATTCGTCGACACGGCGACCAAGGTGCGCCTGATCGCGCGCTTCGCCGCCCTCGGCTTCGCGCGTGTCGAGGCCACGTCGTATTCCAACCCCGAGGTCGTGCCGCAGTTCGCCGACGCGAGCGACGTGCTGCGCGCGCTGCCGCGCCGAGCCGGCGTGATGTTCAAGGCCACCTGCGCCAACGTGCGGGCGGTGCGGCGCGCGCTTGCCGACCTCGACGCCGGCTTCGGCGCCGACGAGATCAGCCTGCTCGCGTCGGCCTCCGAGTCGCACTCGCAGCGCAACCTGCGGCGCAGCCGCGCCGATCAATGGCGGCACATCGAGGAGATGGTCGAATCCGCGCGCGGGCGCTTCCGCCTGGTGGGCACGCTGTCGGTGGCGTTCGGCTGCCCGTTCGAGGGCCGCGTCGACATGCGCAGCGTGCTGGCCGACGTCGAGCGATACGCTCGCCTGGGCGTGAAGCGCGTGACGCTGGGCGACACCACCGGCATGGCCACACCGCCGAGCGTGCGCGCGCTGTACGTCGAGCTGCGTGCGCTGTCGCCGGACGTGATGCCGATCGCCCATTTCCACGACACGCGCGGCACCGGCCTCGCGAACTGCGTGGCCGCGCTCGAGGCCGGCGCCCGCCACTTCGACAGCGCGATCGGCGGCGTCGGCGGGCACCCCGCCCGCGTGCAGTACGGCAGCGGCCACACCGGCAACGTGTGCACCGAAGACTGGGTGGCGCTGCTCGAGGCGATGGGCGTGCGCACGGGGCTGCGGCTCGAACCGCTGCTCGACGCCGGCCGCGACTGCGAAGCGGTGCTCGGCCGCCCGCTGCACAGCCGCGTGCTCGCCGCCGGCCTCGCGGCTGCGGGCGAAGCATGAGCCGTTGCGTGCTCGCTTGCGGCGCGGGCTCAGTCGCTGCCGACTGCCTTGTTCAGGCGCGCCAGCAGATAGCGGATCTCGTGCAGGTCCGGGCCCTGTGCCGCGTCGCCATTGGCCTTGAGCCTGACGCTGGGCGTGCGGTCGACCACCTCTTCGCCGGCGGCCAGGCGGCGCTCGTCGTCGAGCGCCTCGCGCGCGCTCAGGCTCACCAGGTCGAGCATTTCCATCAACTGCTCGCGCTGCGTCGCGCTGAGGCGGCCGAGCAGCCGCTCGTTGCGGCCCACGGCGTCGGCGAACGCCTTCTGATAGAGCGCATCGCCTTTCTTCGTGAGGCGCAGCGCGACGGAGCGCGCGTCGATCTCGCTGCGCTCGCTGGCCACCAGGCCGCACTCGATCAGGCCGCCGACGGTGCGGCTGGCGTAGCTTTTGTCGAGTCCGGCGCGACGCGCGAGCTCATTGAGCGACAGCGATTCGGCGGCGCCCAGGTGCGCCAGCGCGCGCCACTCGAGCAGCGACAGGCCGAACTTGCGCTCGACGCGGGGCGTGGTGACGGCGGCCGACATGGCGGCCAGCGCATGCAGGCGCGCCGACAACAGGTCGGTGATGTCGCGCGGCGGAGTGGTGGAGATAGGCTTGCTGCTCATGGCGTGCTGCGAAACGGTTGTGCTTGTCCACCAGTGTACTTTCGAGGGGCGCATCGATGATCGACAAGATCGCCGCGTCGGTGGCCGACGCGCTGCACGGCATCGCCGACGGCGCCACGGTGCTGATCGGCGGCTTCGGCACGGCCGGCATTCCCGACGAGCTGATCGACGGGCTCATCGCGCAGGGCGCGCGCGAGCTGACGGTGGTCAACAACAACGCCGGCAACGGCCAGACGGGGCTGGCCGCGCTGCTCGCGGCCGGACGCGTGCGCAAGATCGTCTGCAGCTTTCCGAGGCAGGTCGACAGCCAGGTGTTCGACGGCCTGTACCGCAGCGGCCGCATCGAGCTCGAGCTCGTGCCGCAGGGCACTCTGGCCGAGCGCCTGCGCGCCGCCGGCGCCGGCATCGGCGCCTTCTACACGCCCACCGGCCACGGCACCGAGCTGGCGCGCGGCAAGGAGACGCGCGTGATCGACGGCAGGCCCCACGTGCTCGAGTACCCGATCCGCGGCGACGTGGCGCTGATCAAGGCCGAGGCGGGTGACCGCTGGGGCAACCTGGTCTACCGCAAGGCGGCGCGCAACTTCGGCCCCGTGATGGCCACGGCGGCCGAGTTCACCGTGGCTTCGGTGCACCGCATCGTCGAGCCCGGCGCGCTCGACCCCGAGGCCATCGTCACGCCGGGCATCTACGTCTCGCGCATCGTGCAGGTCGCGCGGGTCGCCACGCGCGCCGGCGGGTTCAAGTCGGCGGCCACCGCCTGAGGGAGTGCGAGCGATGAACCGCTGCGAGCGCCTCGGCAAGGACGCACTGGCGCGCCGCGTCGCGCGCGACATCCGCGACGGCTCGATCGTCAACCTGGGCATCGGCATGCCCACGCGGGTGGCCGACTGTCTGCCGACGGGCATCGAGGTCGTGCTGCACAGCGAGAACGGCATTCTCGGCGTGGGCCCCGCGCCGCCCCCCGGCGAAGAGGACTACGACCTCGTCAATGCCGGCAAGCAGCCGGTGACGCTGCGCCCCGGCGGCGCCTACTTCCACCATGCCGACAGCTTCGCGATGATGCGCGGCGGCCATCTCGATCTGTGCGTGCTCGGCGCCTATCAGGTCTCGGCCACCGGCGACCTGGCCAACTGGCATACCGGCGAGGCCGGCGCGATCCCCGCCGTGGGCGGCGCGATGGATCTGGCGATCGGCGCGCGCCAGACCTGGGTGATGATGGAGCTGCTGGACAAGCAAGGGCGCAGCAAGCTCGTCGAGCGCTGCAGCTATCCGCTCACCGGCATCGCCTGCGTCGCGCGCGTCTACACCGATCTGGCCACGTTCGCATGCGGCCCCGCCGGCCTCACGCTGATCGATGCCGTGCCGCGCCTGTCGCGCGACGCGCTCGAGGCGATGATCGGTCTGCCGCTGCGCGGCGTCGCCTAGCGCCCGCTCCGCCGTCGGCGGCTCGTCGTCGCCGCGCTTGGCGGCTCATCACTGCAGGCCCAGGCGCACGGCGCCCCGGTGGCGGTCGCGATCCTTGCGCGCTCTGCGCGCCACCGATGCTCGCGTCGAGGCGTTGCAGCCGCGAGGCCGTCAACTTCCGCCAACATCCTGCGACCCCTTGGGCGCCGCGTGGTGGGTCAGAACTGGAACGCCAGCCTCAACCCGCCCCAATGCCGGCCGGCCGCCGTGATCGGCGCCGCCGCTTCCTTCATCACGATGAACTTGCCGCCGCCCATGTCGCGGCGATAGGTCTGCAGCAGGAACGGCCGCGTGTTGCGCGCCGAGGCGAGGCCGGTGCGGTCGTCGAAGATGCGGCGGTAGCGGCTGTTGGCCGTGTCCCAGGCCAGGTCGCCGCGCTGCGGGTGGCAGTACTTGCGGTTGTGCGTGGCGATGTAGCCGTTGCGGTCGGCGGCGATGCAGTACACGACTTTCGGCGACATCTGGAGCATCGGCTCCTGCACCTGCGGGAACAGGCGGTCGGCGAGCGCGACGAAGCGCGTCGTGTGCTGCAGCGGGTGGGTGCCCGCGATCGGGCGGTACTGTTCGTCGAACAACTCGGCTGCGCCGATCGCGCCGCTCTTCAGCGCTTCGTCGAGCAGCGCGCCGATCTGCGCTGCGGCGCGCTGCGCGGCTTCGATGTAGGGCGTGTCTGCGGTCTGCACGCCGGAGCCGGCGACGATCTCGATCAGCTGCTCGGACAACTGCAGGAAGGTCTCGCTGCGGCGCTGCGCCGCGTCGAGCGAGCGGCCGGTGCGTTGCGTCTCGGCGTCGAGCGTGCTGACCTGTGCGCCGAGGCCGCCGCAGATCTCGCGGCTGCCGGCGGCGGCGGCGTCGATGCGGCCGACGCTGCTTTCGACATCGGCCAGCGCGCTCTGGAATGCGCCCGGCCTGGCGTTGCTGCCGGCATCGCTGCGGATCTCGGCGGCCAGGCCTTCGATGCGGCCATCGAGCTCGCCGAGCGTGCGCATGATGTCCTTGGAGCTGCCTTCGACCTTGCCCGCCAGATCCTTCACGGCCTCGGCGACGACGGCGAAGCCGCGGCCGGCCTCGCCGGCGCGCTTGGCCTCGACGCTGGCGTTGAACGCGACGAGCCGTGTCTGCAGCGCGATCTGGCCGATCTGGCGCGCCGCGTCGGCGACGGCGCGCAACGTGTCGACGATACCGGCGACTTCGTCGCCGACGCCCTGCACGGCGCTGCGTGCGCGCTCGACGGCGGCGCGGCTGTCGCCGCTCTGCGCGCCGATCGCGTCCTGCGCCTGCACGACCTGCTGCAGTTGCTGCATCAGCGCCTTCAGCGCCTCGGACTGACGCGTCGACGCGGCGAGCGCGTCGCCGATCAGGCCGCGCACCTCGGCGGCCTCGCGGCCGACGTTCGACGCCTGTTGCGCGAGCCGGCCGACGACGGCGCGGCCGTCGATGGCGTCACTCGCGGCGGACGATCCGGCCGGCGCAGCGACTGCGTCGTCGTTCGCGGCGGGCGCCGTGCCCGACGAGCGCTGGCGGCGCAGTGTGAGCAGGCGTCGCATCGTGTTCACGGCCGGGCTCTCCGTGACGTTGATTCGGTAATGAGCGCTTGGCGGTGGCTGAGCGCGTTCATCGGTTCACCACTCGCGCAGCTTGACGCGCAGCCGCGCGATCGTCTGGCTGTGGAGCTGGCAGACGCGCGACTCGGTCACCTTCAGCACCGCGGCGATTTCCTTGAGGTTCATGTCCTGCTCGTAGTACATGCTCATCACGAGCTGCTCGCGCTCGGGCAGCGTCTTGATCGCGGCGACCAGCGCCTCGCGCATGCGGTGGTCCTGCAGTTGCGCGAGGGGGTTCGCCTCCTCGTCGGCGACGTGGCGGTCGAGGTAGTCGCTGTCGCCGTCGTCGCCCGACATGTCTTCCAGGTGCACGAGCTGCGTGCCGCGCACCTTGCCGAGCAGCTCCTGGTAGTCGGCCAGCGCCATGCCCATCTCGGCGGCGATCTCGCTTTCGTGCGGCGCGCGGCCGAACCTCTGTTCGAGGCGGTGCACGGCGGCCTCGATCTCGCGCTGGTGCTTGCGCGAGCCGCGGCTCATCCAGTCGCTGCCGCGCAGCTCGTCGAGCATCGCGCCGCGGATGCGCTGCGTCGCGAAGGTCTCGAACTGCACACCCTGCGCCGCGTCGAAGCGGGAGAGCGCATCGGTCAGGCCGATCATGCCGACCTGGATCAGGTCGTCGATCTCCACGTTGGCGGGCAGCTTGGCGATCATCTGGTGCGCGAGGCGGCGCACCAGCGGGCTGTACTGCTTGAGCATCGACGTCAGGTCGAGCTGGCCTTTGGCGGTGTACATGGATCGGGACTCCGGAAACATCATCGAACCTCCGTCGCGGCGCGGGCCGCGGGTCGGCTCCACAAGGCAGGGGGCAGGCCGTGACCCGGCGGCGCGCCGCCGGGCGGCAGGCCGGGCTCGCAGGCTGCGAGCAGCTCGCGCACCAGGCGGCGCAGCGCGGCGTCGGGCGCGTCGGTCGCGGCGCTCGCCGGGTCGACGCGCACCCAGTCGTGCAGCACGGCACCGAGGTAGGTGTCGGCGCATGCGGCGAGCTGCTGCGCGATGCGTTCGGCGCGCGGCGATGCCGGCGCGGCGGTAAGGAGCAGGTCGTGCGCCATCAAGCCGGCGCGCTGCGCCAGCAGCTTCATCGCGGCATAGGCGTGCATCACGGCGTGCGGCCGGTCGTCGGCGAGCAGCAGCGGGCGCACGTTGCGGCGCGCGAACATGCGCGCCAGGTCGGAGGCGCCGGCATGCACCAGCAGCACACCGGCCTGCGGCGCGGCGTCGGCCACCGCCTGCAGGAAGCCGGCGGTCGAGCCGCGGGTGTCGACGTGGCGCACCGGCAGGCCGCGCGCGGCGAGGTACGACATCTGCGGCGCGAGCGGCTCGATGCCCTCGGCGAGATCCATCATCGCCAGCTCGCGCGGCGCGGGCGCGCCCTCGGCGGCATCGACGACGAGCGTGTGCAGGCCGAGCTCGGCGAACGCGGTGCACAGCCGTTCGAGCAGCACGCCGGCGAACGGCACGTGCGGGTTCGAGACGACGGGCAGGCTGCGCGTGCGCGACTGCGCGAACAGGCGGCGCAGCCCGTGGGCCTGGTCTTCGTGGGCGCTGTCGAACATGGTCGGTGCGTGCAAGGCGTCGGCGGGTCAGGGGCGCGCGGCGGCGCCGAGCGGCGCGGCCGCGTGGCGCGGCGTGCCGGCGAACATCAGGCTCACGTCGCCGGCGTCCATGCGGAAGGCGGTGCCGGCAGTCGCGCGCAGCGCGCGGTGCACCAGCGCCTTGGCCGACAGGCGGTGCCAGTCCTCGGGCACGCGCTGGCCGTTGGCGACGCCGACGACCTTCATGCGGTGGCGGATCACGGCGTCGAGCGCGGGGCCGAGCTTCATCGCCTCGTCCATCTTCGAGATCACGACGCCGGCGCACTGGCTGGCGCGGTAGGCGAGCATCACGTCCTCGATCGTCTCGCCCTGCGCCGCGGCGTTGACGACGAGCAGCTTGTTGATCGAGCGGTGCGACAGCATGTCGAGCAGCTCGCGCGTGCGGCTGTCGCGCTGGCCGATGCCGGCGGTGTCGATCAACACCATCTTCTTGGCCGACAGCAGTTCGAGCAGGTCCTCGAGCGTCGCGCGGTCGTGCGCCGTGTGCACCGGCACGCCGAGGATGCGGCCGTAGGCGCGCAACTGCTCGTGCGCCGCGACGCGATAGGCATCGAGCGTGATCAGGCCGAGGTTGGCGGCGCCGTGCCTGGTCGCGAAGGCGGCGGCGATCTTGGCCGTGCTCGTCGTCTTGCCGACGCCGGTCGAGCCGATCAGCGCGTGCACGCCGCCGTGATCTTCGAGCGCGCCGTCGTGTTCGTTGGTCAGCAGGTTGCGTTCGAGCACGCCGCCGGCCCAGGCCAGCTCGTCGCCGATCGAGGCGTCCATGCCTTCGACCAGCTTGCGGATCAAGGCCGGCGAGAAGCTCGCGTCGAGCAGCTTTTGCGTCAGGCGCGCCTGCGCGGGCTGGCGCTGCAGCTTTTCCATGAAGGCGAGGGCGCCGAAGCGGTCCTCGATCAGGCCCTTCATCGAGCGCAGCTCGTTCATCATGTCCTGCTGGTCGCGGCGCGACGCGGCGGCGGCGGTGGGAGCGGCCGGGACGTCGTCGGCCCAGGCCAGGCTGTCGTGCAGCAGCGGCGGGTCGACGCGCAGCGGCGCGGCGGCGGCGCGCATCGGGGCCGACACTTCGGGTCGTGCCGGTTGCGGCGCGGGCTGCGCCGGGGCGACAGCGGCCGCGGTGACTGCGGGCGCGATCGGCGCGGCGACGGTCGCCGCCGCCTCGGGCGTGCGGTTCGCCGCCTGGCGGCGCTTGAGCATGCGCTCGCGCACATAGTCCTGGAACGACAGCGTGCTCATCGACAGGCGCTCGACGTCGCTGGCCACGTCGTCGGCGGCAGACTGCTGTGCGGCACCGCGCGTGCGCGCGGAGGAGGCCGCGGCCGCCGGCGCCGGTGCGCCGGCGGCCATGCGCTCGATCTGCTGCATGCCGTCCGGCGCCATCGCGAGCACCTCGACGCCGTCGCCGGCGGGCTTGGTCGACAGCACGACGGCGTCGTCGCCGAAAGCCTGCTTGACGAGGGCCAGTGCGTCGCGGGAAGTGCGCGCGTGGAAACGT
>Ga0073899_10001900_pt1 | contig 18985 bp, 10 predicted proteins | sample KloWWTmetaKNB5Ph_FD_88975 | JGI IMG/M metagenome (GOLD analysis project Ga0073899, IMG submission 88975) | Active sludge microbial communities from Klosterneuburg, Austria, studying microevolution and ecology of nitrifiers - Klosterneuburg... | ecosystem: Engineered > WWTP > Aerobic digester >... | reverse complement strand
GTGCCGTCGCTTCTCGGAGGCTATTACAGCACAACCCGGACGACGCTCCGTACAATGCTCGCATGGATGAACAGGTTCCCGACTGGTTCGAGAATATCGACGACCCTGAGCTGGAGAGCCGGGAGCACGCATCACGCGGCCCGAGGTTCTGGATCGCGATCGTCACCGTGCTGATTATCCTCGGGCTGGCGGTGATCCCTTTGCTCGATCTGCTCGATCTCGGTCCTCGCGCGAATCACTCGACGCCCAGCCTCTCCCCTGCCCAGCAGGTGGGGTGGAAATTCGGCATTGCCATGCTCCAGGCTGCGTCGGTTGAGGATGCGACGCGTCTCGCCGCGACCGACCAGTGGCCGAGGATCTCGTCGATCATCGATGAGCGCCACGCGGTCGACCAGCCGTTGCTAGTTGGAGCGCAGATCGGAATCGGGGTTGTTCGCTGTAACGATTCGGCGCCGGCCGACGCGGTATGCTTTCACGCTTGGCTCTACACGACCGGCCGGCCGGAGATCATGCGAATTCGCTACGTGGTGTCTGGCCCGCCGGACGCCTTGCTTGTGACGCAGATCGACCGCGTGGCCCCGCGGACTGCTGCTCGCTAGTCGCCGGGCGCGCTGAGAGTCGAAGCGGCTGGGATTGTCTTACTCGAGTCATTTCGCTGTCTTGCCGGCAACTGCGCCGCTGCTGGGCGTGGCATGACGTGGACCGATAGATACGCCATCGTCCCGATGAACAGTGAGACCAGAATGCTGTGCGATATCGTCGCCAGCGTGCTCACTTGCGTCAAAACAACAATCCCTCCGCCGATTGCCTGAATGCTGACGAAGACGAACGCAGCGACGCTCCCCCAGAACAGATCTGGCCGCGTTTCGCGAAGACCGCGCGTCCAGTAGAGCAGGACTCCCACGCCGACCACCAGCAGCGCGGCCGAGACACGGTGCGTGAACGCGATACCGACCGGGCCGCTGAGCCCCGGGTAGATTCGCCCGTTGCACAAGGGCCAGTCGAGGCAGGCGAGCATCGAGTTTGTGTGCCTGACGTAGGCGCCGAGATAGACGACGATGTACGTGTATCCGGTCAGTCCCAAGACTGTCCACCTCAGTCGTTTGCTGGTCGGGCGGTCTCGCAGCGTATCCCAACTGTCGATGTCGTACATCAGCGCCGCGACCAGGACGGTGCTGGCAAAGGCGATCAGCGAGATGCCGAAATGTAGTGCCTTGACCTCCTCCGACTGCGGCCACATGACCGCCGCCGCGCCAAGGCCGGCCTGCAAGAACAGGAACGCGATCATGATTGGGACATAGATGCGCATCTCGCGTCGGTGGCGGTAGAGCTTGAGGGCGCCAATCGCGGTCGCGAAGATCAGAACCGTCGCGATCGTCGTCACGAAGCGGTGGCTGAACTCGATCGCCGTCTTAAGTGTGTATTCCGGGATGAACTGGCCGTGGCAGAGCGGCCATGAGTTACCGCAGCCATCGGCCGAATTGGTGTTGGTGACCAGCGAACCCTGGATCAGCACCAGCAGCATCACCAACGCGTTCGCCAGCGCAATCCGACGGACGACGGTCTTCAATCGAGATCGTTCCATACTTGAGCTACCCCCGAGGACGTGCATATCGACCTGCGGTCAAGGATACGACGTTGGCGCATGCCCGGCGAACAGCCACTCCAGTCACCGCCAACCGGCAACCGCGAATCATGCCCGCCGACGACAGCAGGCGTCTGGCTGGTCTCCGTCTGGTAGCATGCGCCCGGGTGAGATGTGTGGTCAGAGAATTGGAGCAACGAATGGCTGCGATGCGGGCGATCCGTCCCGGGATGCCGGTCGAAGAGCTGGAAACGCCTGTTCTTACGGTCGAGCTCGATGCCATGGAGCGTAATCTGGCACGGATGATGGAGACGCTCAATGGGTCGTCGATGCGTCTGCGTCCGCATCTGAAGACGGCGAAATCGCCGGCCATAGCTCACCTGATGATTGGCGCCGGCGCGGTCGGTATCTGCTGCGCGAAGCTGTCCGAGGTCGAGGTGATGGCCGACGCTGGCATTCAGGACATACTACTCACCAGTGAGGTCGCCGGTCCCGGCACGTTCGACCGCCTGGTAGCTATCGCCGCCCGATTGCCCGACTTCAAGGCAGTTGTCGACAACGCCTGGGCAGTCGATCAAATCGCTAGCGCCGCTCGGGTCCGCCGTGTCGTTGTGAAGCTGCTGATTGAGATCGATGTCCTCACCGGACGAAGCGGTGTTGTGGATAGCACGGCGGCACTCGCGCTGGCCGATCTCATTCGCGCGACGGATGGCGTCGAGCTGGTCGGATTGCACGGCTACGCCGGCCACGCCCAGGTTCAGCCAGAGGCAGTTCGACGCGAGCGCAACGACCCCGCGATGGCACTTCTCGCCGATGTTGTTGAGACGCTTCGGGAGCATGGCCACGAGATCCCCGTCCTGACTGGCGGTGGCACTGGCACTGCGTCGATGGACGCCCAACGCGGGCTGCTGACGGAGCTGCAGGCCGGCTCGTTCCTGCTGATGGATGTTGCCTATCGGAATGCCGGGGCGCCGTTCGAGAACGCGCTATTCTGCCGCTCGACGATCATCAGCCGGCCGACACCCGAGCGTGCCGTCTGCGACGCTGGGCAAAAGACCCTCACGGCCGATTCTGGCCCGGCCGAAGTCATCGGCCGGCCGGGAGTTCGCTACCTGCGTGGCTCCGATGAGCACGGCTCGCTCGTTGTGGAACCTGTCGCGCTGGAGGATGATCTGGCTGTTGGCGACGTGATCCAGCTGATCCCCAGCCATGTCTGCACAACGATTAATCTGCACGATGTTCTTGTCGGAGTTCGCGACGGACGTGTTGAGGTGGTCTGGCCGGTCGCCACGCGTGGCCATGTCTGGTAGGTCGGGAATGCGACGATTGATTGTCAACGCTGATGACTTCGGTCGGGCTCCCGGTGTGAGCCGCGGGATCGTCGAGGCACATCGTGCCGGAATCCTGACGAGCACGACGCTGATGGTCAACCTACCGTTTAGTCGAGACGCGTCTGATCTCGCCGTCAGCGTGCCGGCGCTCGGCGTCGGGCTGCACCTCAGCTTCTGCTATGGGGAATCACTGGCAAGCGACGCCCCCTCGCTGCTCGGGGACGATGAGCTGCTGGATCGAAACCTGGCGCGGCTGCAGGGCCGGCTACTGGTCGAGGATATCGACCGGGAGGCGCGTGCCCAGCTGGAACGTTTCCGCAAGCTCACAGGGCGCAATCCGACCCATATCGATAGTCACCAGCATGTCCACTCCTGGCCAGAGGTTCGCGAGGCCGTTGCCCAGATCGCGCAGGAGAATGACCTGCCGCTCCGTGCGATTGATGCCGATCACCGCGCGTTCCTGCGCCAGCTCGGGGTGCGGACAACCGATCACTTCGTGGGCGACTTTTTCTCTCCCGGCAGCATGACCGCCGACCGTCTGCTGATCGCCCTCGAATCGCTGCCCGACGGCGACACAGAATTGATGTGCCACCCCGGCTACGACGATGCGCATCTTGCCGACAGCTCGTTCCGTCGGGAGCGCGAGGGCGAGCTGATGCTGTTATGCCGAAGCGATGCTCGGCGGGCTACGGCCGGAACATCGCTCGTCAGCTTCGCGGACCTGTAGTTACAGACAGCGAACGCCCGGCCACCAGGCCGGGCGTTCGTTGCGAAAGGTCGCGATCGCTCAGTAGTGGACGATGACACGGGTTCCGTATGGCGCCCACGAGTAGAGCCATGCGGCGTCGCTGACCGGCGCGTTAACACAGCCATGGCTACCGGAATAGCCGAACGAGGATCGCCAGTAGGCGCCGTGGATCGCGAAGTCCGCGTAGAAATACATGACGTACGGCACGTCCTCGGTCTCGTACTTGCTACCGTCGACGTTGTAGCCGCTCATCGTCTGAGAATCGAGCTTTGAGTAGATGCTGAACTGGCCGGTCGCCGTCGGGTACTCTGCGGCGCCATCGACGATGTAGGTCTGGAGCACAACGGTCTGACCCTCGTACGCCGTCAGCAGGTAGCTCGACAGGTTGACGTCGATCCACTTCTCGCCCCCGCCGCCCGGCGTCTTGTTCGTTGTCTCCGCATAGGTCGGCACGCCATCGGGCTTGGCCCCGGTGAGCTTCAGCGAGGAGTTCAGCGCCGCATCGAAGATGCCAAGCGGTAGCATCGAGACGCCGTAGTTGGTGTTCCAGGAAAGCGCGCCGCGCTCGAAGAACTGATACGTCGTGCCGCCGATCGAGAATTCTTCGGAGATCGGTATGCCCAGACGATCGCCGGTGTCCCCCTTCTCCCAGGCGTGGAGGAAGGCGTTGGCGAGCATGCGGCCGTTGTCAAAGACGCGGGTCGTGTCGCTGGCAGTGTGGTTGATCGGCCGGAAGGCTGGGTGCAGCTTCAATAGCCCGAGGCTAGCGGCGACCGACGATCCGACAGGGGCTGTGACAGCATCGGCCGGCGCTGCGTTGTCGAGCGATGGCTTGGCGATCTCCATCCGGGTGAAGGTAAACCATTGCGTCCAGCCGTTGTTTCGCTGGATGGCCGGGCTGACCGGCTCTCCTGCTTCTCGCAGTCCGCCATGGTCCTTCCAGGCATCGTAGAACGGGTTGCTCAGAACCTGACCGGTCTCGTCAAAGTAGACTTTATCGGCAGAATCCTGGCTTGCAGAGGCAAACGCTGGAGTCAAGCTGGCAATAAGTACGCACGCGAGAACAATGACTATCCAGCGGAACGTTGTCTGTGTCTTGCGAATATTAGAATGCATCATCGCGAACGTACGAACCCTTTGTTATCCCAGCCGAGCGTGTCGAGCTCAAACTTAGCAGGATTGTGTCTTTCGGGCAACTGCCAGATCGGACGGCGGCGATAACCATTGCCGTTCGCCGCCACGGGTGACGGGCCTTGGCGGCCATCCGGTCTGCCTAGTCGTCGTCGCTAGGCGCGTCATCCTGCGGGGTTGCTGGCTGTGCCACCCGCATCGACGCGGCGACCAGCTCGGCGAGGTCCTTGACGGCGAAGGTCTCCTCTGCGCCAACCCCTTTGATCCCATCCTCGAACATCGTCATGCAGAACGGGCAGGCGGCGCAGAGCACCTCGGCGCCAGTGTCGATTGCTTCGGTGACGCGCGCCTGGTTGATCCGCGTGCCGCGCGTCTCCTCCATGAACATGCGCCCGCCCCCGCCACCGCAGCAGAACGACTTGTTGCGGTTGCGTCCCATCTCGATCAGCTCGATCCCCGGCAGCGCGCTGATCGCATCACGTGGCTCGTCGTAGACGCCGTTGTAGCGACCGATGTAACAGGGGTCGTGGTAGGTCACCTTGCCCTGGGCGATCGCGGAGTCCGGGTCGAGCGTGATCCGGCCTTCGTCGATGAGCTGGTTGATGAGTTGGGAATGGTGGACAACCTCGAAGTTTCCACCGATTTGCGGGTATTCGTTGGCGATCGCATTGAAGCAGTGCGGGCAGGCGGTGACGATCTTCTTGAACGAATACTGGTTCAGCGTCTCGACCGTCTGCATCGCCAGCATCTGAGCCAGATACTCGTTGCCGACTCGCTTGGCCGGGTCTCCGTTGCAGGTCTCCTCCTTGCCGAGGATGGCGAAGTTGATGCCGGCCTCCTGGAGGATGCGTGTCAGCGAGACTGTCGTCTGCTGGCTGCGCGAGTCGAACGAGCCGAGGCAGCCAACGAAGAACAGGACCTCGACATCCTCGCCGGCCGCCGCTTTCTCGGCCATGACTGGCACGGGCGCGCCGACCTTGCGTGTCCAGTCGGCTCGCTGGTTCTGGGGAAACTGGTACGGGCTATTGAGCCGTTCGAGGTTGTTGAACATCGACACGAGCTCGTCGGGGAACTCACCCTGCTCAAGCACCAGGTTGCGGCGCATTCCGACGATCATCGGCACATGCTCGATGTAAACCGGGCAGTGCTCCATGCAAGCGCCACAGGTCGTGCAATCCCAGAGCTCGGCCGGGGTGACGACTTCGCCGATCAGCGATCGTTCGGACCCGACTCCCCAGCGATAGCGCGCGAGGTTCTCGCCCTCGCCCACTTCGCCGGAGAAGATGTCGCCACTATCGGCGGCATACCCGGCGATCTGCAGAATGAGATCGCGAGGATGAAGCGGCTTGCCGGTGTTAAATGTTGGACAGTACTCCAGGCATCGCCCGCAGTGCATACAGGCGTCCACGTTCATCAGTTGGGCCCAGTTGAAGTCCGCGAGGGCGGCGATGCCAAATGATTCCGCCTCCTCGAGATCCGGGATCGACGCGAGCTCGCCCATCGGCCGTAGCCGGCGGAAGAAGACATTCGTCAGGCTGGTGAAGAGGTGAACCATCTTCGAGTACGCCAGGTAGCTGAGGAAGATGTAGGTCGTGACAAAGTGCCCCCACCAGTTGATCCAGTGCAGGTGGCGGATCGTGTCGACCGATAGCCCCTGGAGAGGGATTGACATTGGATAGGACACAAACGACCAGTCCGCCCACGGGTCGCGAGTGACGGCGAGGCGCAGCGCCTGGAGGATGAACCCCTGGATGCTGAGGACCAGGAGCATCGTGAGCAGGATCAGGTCGTCTGCGGCCGTCTCCTGGTACTTCGGCCGGATGCGGAATCGCCGCAGGAATGCCATCAGCACCCCGACGATCAGCGCAACCCCGCCGATGTTCACCATCAGCTTGTAGCCGAGATAGAAGTTGCCTCGATAGAAGGACCAGTGGAACAGCGGGACAGTGATGTCATCCTCGATCGCAACGATGACCGTGCCGATGAAGAGGATGACGAAACCCCCGAAGATGCAGGCGTGCATGATCCCGGCATAGCGCTTGTTCCGGCGGATAATCCGGCCGTGGAAGATGCTCTTGACCAGGGCGCCTCGCAACCGGATGCCCCACTGGCCGAAGCGATCCTCGGGCTTTCCCCGTCGCCAGACGCTCACCCTCCGGGCCAGACCGAAGGCGATGAATACGAACGGCAGGACCATCGATGCAAGCAGGATGATCCTGGAGATGCTGCCGATATTCCAGAGAATCTCGCGAGTCGGGATCATGCCTCGGCTCCTTCCCGGTCGACCGTGGCCGGGTCACCGGGGTTCGGCTGGTCGTTTGCGGCGCGGTTGATCCGCACGATCGTCATGCCTCCGGTCAACAACGTTGCCGCCAGCATGAGCGCGCCAATGAGCGCGCCGAGAAACAGTAGCAACGAGCTGCGGTCGTTGTCCGCGTCGCCGGCCAACCCCGCCAGGAGCGCGACAAGCGCCGTGACGGCCGGCGCGATCGCCAGGACAGTCGAGATGATCCCGATTACTGCGCGGCGGCTGCGAAGCCAGGCAGGAGTTCGGAGGGTTCGTGGGGGGGCGAGACCGGCGTCGATGCCGAGGCCGATCCCACCGAGCGCAACCAGCCCCGCGGCAAAGACGCGAAGCTGGTGAACCCCGCCAAGCTCAGAGATGATTAACCCAGCGACGCCGAAGGCAAACGCCACCGCCGAGAATAGCCGCAGGTGTTCGCTGAGGAGCGCCCTGAGCGCATCACCGCGCGGCTTCGGCGCCGACTGCGGTTCATCGACCGTGGACATCGCTCACCCCTCGTCTCCACGCCGGCCATGGCGCGCTATCCCCGTCGGAGCTGTTCGGTCAGCTTCGGCACGATCGTCATGACGTCGCCGACGACGCCGAGGTCGGCAAGCTCGAAGATCGGCGCGTCCGGATCGCGGTTGATCGCGATGATGTACTTGCTGCCCTTCATCCCGGCGATGTGCTGGATCGCGCCAGAAATGCCACAGGCGACGTACAACGTAGGCTTGACCGTCTTCCCGGTTTGTCCGACCTGGTGCGAGTATGGAACCCATCCAGCGTCCACGATCGCGCGGGTTGCGCCCGGCGCGCCGCCGAGTGTCTTTGCCAGGTCTTCCACCAGCGCGTAATTCTCTGGCTGACCAAGCCCCCGTCCGCCCGAGACGATGATCGACGCATCCTCGAGGTTCGGGCCTTCACTTGCCTCGACGACTGTCTCGATGACTTTCGTCCGCAGCGTTCGCTCTTCGATGGCGATGCCCACCGGCCTCACGTCCGCCTGTCCGCCAACCTCCTCGGCGGCGAACGCCTTGGGGCGAATCTGGACGAGGTGCGGCTGCGAATTGCGGAGTGTTACTGTGCCGGTAGTCTCGGCGCCCCACGGAACGGTTACCCGCAGGTCGTCACCGTCGTAGCGCACGTCGGTTGCATTTGCAATGACGCCGACGTTCAGCTTCGCTGCCAGCCGTGAGACGAGATCCCGCGCCGACGGCGTGCTGGAGAACAGAATCAGGTCGGGTGGGTCGCTTGCGATCATCGCCGCCAGCGTCGCCGCGTGTGGCTCTGCGAGGTATTCGGCGTACCGTGGGTCGTCGCCGTGGTGGATGACTGTCGCGCCGTGGTTGCCGATGCTTGTTAGCGCATCGCTGCCAGCGGGGCCGAACACGACCGCCTCGGCGGTACCGAGCGCGCGTGCTGGAGTGAGGAGCTCCAGAGATTGTCTGTGGACTGCGCCATCGGTGACTTCAGTCCAGACCCAAACTCGCTTTTCTGTCATCTACGCCACCTGGATTTTCTTCAGGTAGGCGACGATCTGCTCGACGCTATCGCCGCCCTCGTCCGTGATCTTGACGCCCTGCTTCTCCTCGCGGATCAGCGCGACCGTCAGAACTTCTTCCTTCGCTCCGGTCTCGCCGACGGAATCTGCGGCAACTCCGAGCGCCGCTGTGTCCTTCGCGTCCACCGGCTTCTTCTTGGCTTGCATCATCAGCTTGAATGATGGGTAGCGCGGCTCGGCAACCGACGCGGTGACGGTGACGAGCGCCGGCAGTTGTGCCTCGACGGTCTGATAGCCCGTCTCGGTTGCCCGTTGGACGGTGACCTTGCCGCTGTCGGCAGATAGCGAGCGGGCGAACGTGACCTGTGGCAGGTCGAGCAGCTCGGCGAGAGCCCCGGGAACCATTCCAGTGTAGGCGTCGGTGCTCTCGACGGCGCAGACGACCAGGTCGGGGGATTCGGCGCGGATCGCAGCCGCGAGCGTTCTGGCAGTGCCGAGCGCGTCGGAGCCGGCCAGCGCGTTGTCCTGGATATGGATTGCTCGCCCGGCGCCCATTGCCATTGCGCGGCGCAGTGCGTCTTCGGCGGCGGCCGGCCCCATCGTCAGGACGACGACCTCGCCGCCCTGTTTTTCGACGAGCTGTAGAGCGATTTCGATTCCGTATTCGTCGGACGGATCGAAGATTGACTGGGCGGGATTGCGCTTCAGCCGCTTCGTGCCGGTGTCCACTTCCATCGGCATGTTCGGGTCGGGGACGTGTTTCGCGCAGACGACGATTTTCATCGCGGCAGACAATTCCTTTCGTTACGCCGAGTGTCGCCTCGAGTATCGACGGGGAAGGATGCACTGGTGCTTCGGGCCGGCATGATAGGTGAACTAAAGCATGGTTGGCAAGCCTTCTGCTCGCTGGTTGGCGCGATCAATCGAAGAATTTCCGTTGACGTGTCTCAGCCCGGCGACGCTGCAGACGCCAACCAGCCTGCGTCAGGACGATCGTATCGTAATAGTCCCCAGTCATTGGTGGGCCATCGTTTGGGAACGCGATGAACTTGCTATGGGCGTTGACGACGCCGTCGATGGCTTCTGTGAGTGTCGTGTTGCCCGTGAAGTGAGCGTACATGTTGCGACCAAGGAACGTCCGGATGATGTCCGCGGCTCCGTGAAGGTCGGGAATCCCGTATGCGCTGCGATCGAAGATGAAGTCTTCGGCGAATACCTCGTCGACGCGGCCCCAGTCGTGATCGTCGACGATATGCCCGTAGTCGGCCAGCAGCGCGTGGATCTGGAGGATGTCGTCGGCCGTCAATGTCATTCGTTCGCTCCCCTCTCGATCGATAGTATGGCGCAATCCAGGGGAATGTCGTGGGCACGCAAACGCCCACTGGCTAGAGACTCCGGGAGTCTGTTACCAGTGGGCGTCAGGCGTAGGTAGTAGCGGGGGCAGGATTCGAACCTGCGACCTTTGGGTTATGAGCCCAACGAGCTGCCGCTGCTCCACCCCGCGGTGGTGGTGGTGGATGCGTGTGTGAGGGTGGGTGTTGGTGATGACGAGTCGGGGGTGGGCGCGACGGCCTCGCCTCCCACGCAGTTGCCCGCGCAGTACTCTCCGGCGCTGCCCGGGGGCACGACCCGGTGCGGGATGGGACGGGGTGGGGCCCGGGCGCTCTGGGCCACGCCCACCCCCGGCTCGTCAGTTGGTGGTGGTCTAGATGGCGTGGGTTTGCCGTGGTGGTCGGGAGACGCGCGTGGGCGGTGGTGGTGGTGGAGAGTGGGGTGGGGTGTGTGTGGGAGGGGGAAGAAGAACCGCCCTCGACCATGAGGACGGCTTGGCTCCAGTCGGTTACCCGCTGTCCACCGGCCGCCTCTTAACCCGGTCGTCTTCCGGGGGTCTTACTCTGTAATGATGAGAAGGCTCATCTTGGGGTGGGCTTCCCACTTAGATGCTGTCAGCGGTTATCCCTGCCAGACGTAGCTACCCAGCGCTGCCGGATGTCCGACAACTGGCACACCAGCGGTCTGTCCAGCCCGGTCCTCTCGTACTAGGGCCAGCCCCCCGCAACCTTCTATGCGCCCACGGCGGATAGAGACCGAACTGTCTCACGACGTTCTGAACCCAGCTCGCGTACCTCTTTCATGGGCGAACAGCCCAACCCTTGGGACCGCCTCCAGCCCCAGGATGAGACGAGCCGACATCGAGGTGCCAAACGCTGCCGTCGATATGGACTCTTGGGCAACATCAGCCTGTTATCCCCGGGGTAGCTTTTATCCGTTACGCCACGGCCCTTCCACGCGGGACCGTGGGATCACTCTGCCCGACTTTCGTCCCTGCTCGGGTGGTCACCCTCGCAGTCAAGCCCCCTTGCTGCCAGTGCACGCTCCGGCCGATTTCCATCCGGCCTGAGGGGACCATTGGGCGCCTCCGTTACTGTTTAGGAGGCGACCGCCCCAGTCAAACTCCCCGCCAGCCACTGTCCCCGCGCCGGATAACGGCCGCAGGTGAGAGCGCCGACCTGGCCAGAGTGGTATTTCACCGCCGCCTCCCCCGGGACTGGCGTCCCGGGTTCATTGGCTCCCACCTATCCTACACAAGCCAGATCTACGCCCGATGGCAAGCTGGAGTAAAGCTCCACGGGGTCTTTTTGTCCTGCCGCGGGTTGTCCGCATCTTCACGGACAGTTCAATTTCACCGGGTCCCTCGTTGAGACAGCGCCCAGATCGTTATGCCTTTCGTGCGGGTCGGAACTTACCCGACAAGGAATTTCGCTACCTTAGGACCGTTATAGTTACGGCCGCCGTTTACCGGGGCTTCGGTTCAGAGCGTGAACCCCTCCCCTTAACCTTCCGGCACTGGGCAGGCATCAGCCCCTATACGTCCGGTTTCCCGTTCGCAGAGACCTGTGTTTTTGGTAAACAGTCGCCTGGGCCGCTTCACTGCAACCCCCTCCCGCTCCGGTTCGCGAGGAACCATCACGGTACCGGGGCCCACCTTCTCCCGAAGTTACGGTGGTAATTTGCCGAGTTCCTTAACGAGGGGTCTCCCGTCCACCTTGGTCTATTCGACCTGCCCACCTGTGTCGGTTTGCGGTACGGGCACAGATCACCTGGCTAGAGGCTTTTCCTGGCAGTTCAGGCCCAACCCACTTGGCCGGGGTGTCCCCCGACCTCGCCATCGCCTCTCGGTCATCGTCGCGGGGGATTTGCCTCCCGCGGCTCCCTACCGGCTTGGACGGATTGCTCCGCTGGGCCTGCCGCCCTGCGTCCCCCCATCGCTCGTAACGGGGATCTGTGGTACGGGAATATTCACCCGTTGTCCATCGCCTACGCCTTGCGGCCTCGGCTTAGGCCCGACTCACCCGCAGCTGATCAGCATGGCTGCGGAACCCTTGGGCATTCGGTGGGGCGGATTCTCACCGCCCTTGCGCTACTCATACCGGCATTCGCACTCGTCGCCGCTCCAGCCGTGCTCCCGCTCGACCTTCTCTGCTGACGACGACGCTCCCCTACCATACGATGCATTGCTGCATCCTATCCGCGGCTTCGGTGCTGGCCTTGAGCCCCGGTACATTGTCGGCGCCAGCGCACTCGACCAGTGAGCTATTACGCACTCTTTCAAGGGTGGCTGCTTCTAAGCCAACCTCCTGGTTGTCTGTGCACGCTGACAGCCTTGTCCACTTAGGCCAGACTTGGGGACCTTAGCCGGCGGTCCGGGCTGTTTCCCTCTCGACGACGAAACTTAGCTCCCGCCGTCTCACTCCCGATGGATCGGCGCCGGCATTCGGAGTTTGGTTGGGGTCAGTAAGCGGGAAGCCCCATCGCCCATCCAGTGCTCTACCTCCGGCGTCGCCTGACATCGAGGCTGGCCCTAAAGCCATTTCGGGGAGAACCAGCTATCTCCAGGTTCGCTTGGCATTTCACCCCTACCCACAGCTCATCCGCGCCTTTTGCAACAGACGTCGGTGCGGGCCTCCACGCGCTCTTACACGCGCTTCACCCTGGCCATGGGTAGATCACCTGGTTTCGGGTCGACCGCCCGCGACGTGATAGCCGAAGCTATCGTTCGCCCTGTTCGGACTCGGTTTCCCTCTGGCGCCGGGTATCACTCCCTCAACCGCGCCACAGACGGTCACTCGCCGGTTCGTTCTACAAAAAGCACGCCATCAGCCTGCCCGTCCCGTAGGCCGGGCAACAGCCTCTGACAGTATGTCGGCACACGGTTTCAGGATCTATTTCACTCCCCGCGCCGGGGTGCTTTTCACCATTCCCTCACGGTACTGTTCGCTATCGGTCGCCTGCGGTATTTAGCCTTGGAGGGTGGTCCCCCCTGCTTCCGGCGGGATATCACGTGTCCCGCCGTACTCCCGGATTCCTGACCGAGTCCGTCGCTTTTCCCCTACGGGACGCTCGCCCTCTTCGGTGGCCCGTTCCAGTGGCCTTCGGGTAAGCGGCGGATTGATAACTCGGTGCGGGTGCTGCCGCCCCCGCTCCAGGCCCGTCCAACCCCAGACGACCATCGCCGGCAGGCTGTGCCAGCCGTCTGGTTTCGGCTTCTCCCGTTTCGTTCGCCACTACTCCGGGAATACTCTCTTTTCCTCGGGGTACTCAGATGTTTCACTTCCCCCGGTGCCCTTCACCCGGCCTATGTGTTCAGCCGGGGATGACGGAGGTCCACCTCCGCCGGGTTGCCCCATTCGGACATCCTCGGATCATTGCGTGCCCGCCGCTCCCCGAGGCGTATCGTCGCGTGGCCACGTCCTTCATCGGCCGCAGGCGCCAAGGCATCCACCGTGTGCCTTCGACGCGGTTCTTCTTCGTCTCCCGCGTCCCACGTTCTCTCCACCACCAGCACGCGCCTCGCGCGTCTCCCGGCCACCCGGTCGACCACGCCGGCCACCTGCCAGCAGTCCTCACACGATCGACAGCCCGGCTTGGCTGCCGTCGCGCGCATCCTCCACTTGGTAAGGTGCCGGTGGAGCTGCGGGGATTCGAACCCCGGACCTCCGCCGTGCAAAGGCGGCGCTCTCCCAACTAAGCTACAGCCCCGTCTCGACGACTCCACTCGCCGCCCGCCTTCCCTGTTCGGGAACAGCGGTGGGCGTTCGTGGACTCGAACCACGGGCCTCACCCTTATCAGGGGTGTGCTCTAACCAGCTGAGCTAAACGCCCCCAGGCCGTGGCTCCGGCTGAAGCCACGCGCTGGCGCCGTGCCAACTGAGCCGTGATGCCCCCGTGCGAACCAGAAACTTGAAAAGCGGATTCAGTGTCTGCGGTCAGTGTGTGGTCGCCCCTCCCCGTCCGACCCCATCCGCCCAGGCCCTCCCCCCGGTTTGTGCCGGGGCTCGTCAGGCGTGGGATGGTGGATGACGGCGGCGGGTGACTCGCGGTGCGACCGTTGACCTGGAAGGGATCCGTCCTCGATGACTCGAGACCCGGATCCGGCTCCCTAGAAAGGAGGTGATCCAGCCGCAGCTTCCGCTACGGCTACCTTGTTACGACTTCGTCCCAGTCACCAACCCCACCCTCGGCGGCTGCCTCCTTGCGGTTGGCCCACCGACTTCAGGTGTTGCCGGCTTCCATGACGTGACGGGCGGTGTGTACAAGGCCCGGGAACATATTCACCGCGGCAATGCTGATCCGCGGTTACTAGCAACTCCGCCTTCATGAGGGCGAGTTGCAGCCCTCAATCTGAACTGAGACCGGGTTTGGGGGATTGGCTCCGCGTTACCGCTTGGCAGCCCACTGTCCCGGCCATTGTAGCGTGTGTGTCGCCCAGGGCGTAAGGGCCATGCTGACTTGACGTCATCCCCACCTTCCTCCGGTTTGGTCCGGCAGTCTCGCTAGACACACCATGGTAACTAGCGACGAGGGTTGCGCTCGTTGCGGGACTTAACCCAACATCTCACGACACGAGCTGACGACAGCCATGCAGCACCTGTCTCACCGCTCCCGAAGGCACTCCTCCCTTTCAGGAGGATTCGGTGGACGTCAAGCCCTGGTAAGGTGTTGCGCGTTGCGTCGAATTAAACCACACGCTCCGCTGCTTGTGCGGGCCCCCGTCAATTCCTTTGAGTTTTAGCCTTGCGGCCGTACTCCCCAGGCGGGGCACTTACTGCGTTAGCGCCGGCACGGCAGGGGTCAACTCCCGCCACACCTAGTGCCCATCGTTTACTGCGTGGACTACCGGGGTATCTAATCCCGTTCGCTCCCCACGCCTTCGCGCCTCAGCGTCAGGTCAGGTCCAGGCGGCCGCCTTCGCCACTGGTGTTCCTCCGGATCTCTACGCATTTCACCACTACACCCGGAATTCCACCGCCCTCTCCCTGCCTCCAGCCAGTCCATCTCGACGAACCCTCCCCCGTTGAGCGGGGGGCTTTCACCGCCGATGCGACCGGCCGCCTGCGCGCCCTTTACGCCCAGTAATTCCGGACAACGCTCGGCCCCTACGTCTTACCGCGGCTGCTGGCACGTAGTTAGCCGGGCCTTCTTCCGGGGGTACCGTCACTTCCTTCGTCCCCCCGAAAAGCGGTTTACACCCCGAAGGGCGTCCTCCCGCACGCGGCGTTGCTCCGTCAGGCTTTCGCCCATTGCGGAAAATTCCTTGCTGCTGCCTCCCGTAGGAGTCGGGGCCGTGTCTCAGTCCCCGTGTGGCTGGTCGTCCTCTCAGACCAGCGACCGATCACCGCCTTGGTAAGCCATTACCCCACCAACTAGCTAATCGGACGCAGCCCCCTCCAGGCGCGACCCCCGAAAGGGCCTTTCCTCACCTCCGTCCCCAGAGATGAGCGTATGCGGTCTTACACCCCGTTTCCGAGGCCTATCCCCCACACCTGGGCAGGTTAGCTACGCGCTCCTCACCCGTCCGCCACGGTCGACGCCCGAAGGCGCTCCCGTTCGACTTGCATGCATTAGGCACGCCGCCAGCGTTTATCCTGAGCCAGGATCAAACTCTCCATCATGACTCGTCCCGGCCACGCATCACTGCGCCCCGGTGACTCGTGTCCTGTTTCGTGATTCTGTGCCTGACTTCAGCACACAGTCCCCACTCCACATTAGTCACTCGCCCGCACGTTGGCATCACGGCTCAGTTGGCAAGGTGCTCTGCCCCGAAAGATCGGGGCCACGCAAGACCTCGTCAAGCGCACCGAGCAGTCTATCTCGCACTCACGAGAGTGTCAAGGGGACTTTCGGCACCCGTACGAAACGCGACCAGCGGCCACGGCGCTCGGGCAGCGCCCACACCGGCCTTGCGACACCCAGTATATCGCGAACGACCGCCCACGTCTACTATTCCTCCCAACTCCACGGTACGATGGATCCTCATGGATCATCGCCCGTTTTGACACGAGGAGGAATCGGACAGTATGCCTCAACGAAAGCCAGTGATTGGCATCACACCATCCCCTATGGAGGATTCCCAGCCGCACGGTTCCTTCGATCGATACGCGATCTCGACGACCTACACGGAGGCGGTGGAAGCGGCCGGCGGGGTGCCGCTCGTTATCCCGCCACAGGCCGGCAACATCGATGAGATTCTCTCGATCGTCGACGGGTTGCTCCTGAGTGGTGGTGGCGATATCGACCCGATACTCTACGGCGACGACACCCTGCATGAGGCCACCTACGGCATCCACCCGGGGCGCGATGCGCTCGAGTTGGCACTCGCCCGAGAGGCGGTCGCCCGCGATATTCCCACGCTCTGTATCTGTCGCGGCGTCCAGGTGTTGAACGTTGCGCTCGGCGGCACGCTCATCCAGGACATCCCCGGCCAATATTCGACGGAGATCGAACACCGGCAACAGGAGCAAGGCATCCGTAAGGAGGAACCGGGGCACACGGTGGCGGTTACTCCCGGGTCGGTCCTTGCACGCACGTATGAGGCAGACACGATCGAGGTCAACTCGTTCCACCACCAGGCGTTGAAGGACATCGCCCCCGGCTTATCGATCGACGCGGTTGCCCCCGACGAGATCGTGGAGTCTGTCTCTGCGTCAGCCGGCCGGTGGATCCTCGGCGTTCAGTGGCATCCGGAGATGATGTTCCGCGAACGCCCCGAACACCTCAAGCCATTTGTGGCGCTTGTTCAACAGGCTCGACTGTCACGCGACAACTCCTGATTTCCTCTGTCAAACAACAACACGAGGGGCGGCTCTGTCGCCGCCCCTCGTGCCCCGGAGTTGATAACTGTGGGGTGTTCCTACGCACTCACGTGCGCCACCATACGCTCGTCGTCGGGAATGCCGATCGGCGGCGCCGTGGCAGCCCGCTGCTGCTGGAATGACTGAGGCATCGCGACATCGAGCGCGTCATCGATCGTGTCAACGAGCACAAACCGCAACTCGTCCCGTAGACCGGCCGGCAGGTCGTCGAGGTCACCCTCGTTGCGACGCGGCAGGATGAACGTCGTGACGCCAGCTCGGTGCGCCGCGAGCGCCTTCTCCTTGATTCCACCAACCGGAAGAATCTGACCACGTAGTGAGACTTCGCCGGTCATAGCGACGTTCTCGTTAGTGGGAATACCGGTCAGGAGCGAGACGAGCGCCACCGTCAGCGCAACACCAGCCGATGGTCCATCCTTCGGTGTCGCGCCGGCCGGAACGTGGATATGGATATCCAGATCCTTGAACCGCCCAGAGTCGATGCCAAGGTCTCGTGCTCGCGACCGGACGAACGACATGGCTGCCTGCGCGGACTCCCGCATTACATCCCCAAGTTGGCCAGTAATCGTCATGTTGCCGCGGCCATCCATCGAGGTCGTCTCGATGAACATGATGTCCCCGCCAACCGCCGACACGCCAACACCGATGGCAACTCCGGGCTGCGCCGTGCGCGTCTCGAGCTCTTCGTAGAAAAATCGAGGGCGGCCCAGGTATTCCCGCACAAGCTCGGGAGTTATCGCCGCCGGAACAGACTCGTCTGCGGCCAGGCGCGTCGCGACCTTCCGGTAGACTGTCCCGATCTCACGCTCCAGATTTCGAACTCCGCTCTCACGAGTGTAGCCCTGGATCACACTGAGAACCGCGGCATCGTCCCAGGCCGGCGCTGACTCACCGAGCGCGTTCGCGGTGCGCTGACGCGGCACCAGGAAGCGCTGGCCGATGTTCAGCTTCTCCTCGTCCGTGTACCCGGTGAGGTGAATGATCTCCATCCGATCGCGCAGAGGCCCGGGGATCGGGTCGAGCAGATTCGCAGTCGTGATGAACATCACGTTGCTGAGATCGAATGGGACGTCGAGATAGTGATCTCTGAATGTGTCGTTCTGCTCGGGGTCCAGAACCTCCAGCAGGGCAGACGACGGATCGCCACGCCAGTCAGCGCCGAGCTTGTCCACCTCGTCAAGGACAAAGACGGGATCGTTCGTGCCGGCCCGTCGGATCGCCTGGATAATTCGTCCCGGCATGGCGCCGATATACGTCCGTCGATGTCCTCGAATTTCGGCTTCGTCGCGCACGCCGCCCAGCGACATTCGCGTGAACTTTCGCCCGAGCGCATCGGCAATCGATTGCGCAAGTGAGGTCTTGCCAACACCCGGAGGACCAACGAAGCACAGAATCGGCTCTCTCGCGTCGATTGGCTCGCCGCCAGCGGCGTGATCGCGTCGCAGCTTGCGAACGGCCAGATACTCCAGGATACGGTCTTTGACCTTTTCCATGTCGTAGTGATCGCGATTCAGAATCTCGCGCGTCTTCTGGATATCGATGTCAGTCTCAGTCGAGATATTCCAGGGTAGCGAGACCAGCCAGTCCAGATAGGTCTTGATCACGCCATACTCGGCTGAGGCTGGCTGAAGCTTCGATAGCCGATCCAGCTCGCGATCAGCCTCGCGGCGCGCCTCTTCGGGCATGCCGGCCTTCTCGATCTGCTCGCGCAACTGCTGAACTTCGGCCTCCTGGCCGTCGCCCTCGCCCAGCTCGCGCTGAATCGCCTTGAGCTGTTCGCGAAGGTAGTAATCCCGCTGCGACTTCTGGACCTCTTCCTGAACGTCCCCCTGGATCTTCTTGCCGAGCTCGAGAAGCTCAAGCTCCTTTGCCATGTATCGACTCAGATGTGTCAGCTTGTCGCGAACCGAGTCGTACTCCAGAAGGATCTGGCGCTCGTCCGGATCCATGCGCAGATTCGTCGCGATGAGATACACCAGCTGGAGTGGCTCATCGACATTGAGCGCGGTCGTAACGAGCTCGTCCGGCAGGTTCGACACGAGGCTGACGAGGCGCTGGAACAGCTCAACTGTCGAGCGCATCAGTGCCTGTGTCTCAATGTCGTCCGTGTCGTGCTCGGGCAGGTCTTTGATAATCGCCGTCAGATACGGCTCTTCATCGACCCAGTTCACAATCCGTACGCGCTTGACCCCCTGAACGGCCAGACGCACTGTGCCGTCCGGCACTCGCATCATCTGGTGGATCGTCGCCAG
>Ga0073899_10001897_pt1 | contig 18997 bp, 16 predicted proteins | sample KloWWTmetaKNB5Ph_FD_88975 | JGI IMG/M metagenome (GOLD analysis project Ga0073899, IMG submission 88975) | Active sludge microbial communities from Klosterneuburg, Austria, studying microevolution and ecology of nitrifiers - Klosterneuburg... | ecosystem: Engineered > WWTP > Aerobic digester >... | reverse complement strand
GTGGCCACGCGCCGGAATCCGGTGATTCGCACGTTCTATCAGCGCCTCTGTCAGGCGGGGAAAGCAAAGAAGCTGGCGCTCACGGCCTGCATGCGGAAGCTGCTCACCATCTTGAATGCGATGCTGAAACGTGGAACGGCGTGGCGGGTGGCAGCCAGTCAGTCGGCTTGATTTTTGAGACAGTTGCTGACCCTATGTTAGAAAACGACACCATCAATCTGGGAGTCGAACGGGCCAAAACCCTGGCGCACGTTCTGCAGTGCCATCCCGCCGTCCTGGTCTTTCCCGGCTGGGACGTGACCAAGCCATCGGCAGCGTAGCCACTGGCCGGCAAGAGTCGGATTCACTCTCTTCTAATAAATCTCTCAATCCTCGTTGCCAAAGAGGTACCTCCTCATTTTTGCGACAGCCACCCCCGCGCCTTCCAAAGCAGGATACCTCTATGAATCCCTGCTGGTTCGCTTCAGACGTTGCCGGATGTGTTCTTGAGGTCAGTGCGCGCTGGTGCGGCGAAAGCCGCTATCGGACGGGCAATCCGAAGCGGTTCCATCGGATCGCCTTGGAGGTGCGATCAATCGAGAAATAGATAAATTCCGCCTTGCCCAGGATCCTGTCCTTGGCGACATACCCCCAGAATCGGCTATCGAGGCTGCTCTCGCGATTGTCACCCAATACGAAATAGGAGTCTGGAGGAACAGTCGCCGGGCGAAGATTGTCTCGGGCATTCTCTGGCTGGATCTGTGTGTCGGTGTGCTGGATATAGCTTTCCGAGAGAACGGCACCATTCAGATAGACCACCTGATCGCGCACCTCTACGACATCCCCGGGAAGCCCAATGACTCGTTTGATGAAGTGTTTGGTTTCGTCCTGGGGAAATTCAAACACGATCACATCAGCACGCCGCGGCATCGCATGGCGATAGGCTCCTTTGTTCACAACAACATGATCGCCCGGCACCAGCGTGGGGAGCATGGCTCCGCTTGGAATCTGAAAACTACGCGACCAGGACTTTGCCTCAACTGCAAGGTCTTGAAACGACTCTTCCCAAAACGCCCCGCGGGCAGCATCGAGTAAGGCGCTTTCTGGTCGATTGCCTCGGTCATCATAACTGTCGAGAATCCCTTGCGCCTCACTCCTGCTGAAGAGCGAGCCGTAATATTCGGCCAAGCGGGCTTCTAAAAACGCCGGCGGGGCCAGGTCGACCAACATATAGTTCATGGTCTTCACCATGGCTTGCTTGATGGTCTCCAGCTCAGACGCGTTCAACGTACCCGCGAGGACCTCCTTGATCTGCAACTTCTTGCTGATGTTCTCGGCATCCCCCTGTTTGCTGAGCGCCTCCATCAATGATCCGTTCGCAACGTCGCGTCGAGCCAGCTCATGATACACAGCCGCCGTATGCTCCAGTTGCGTTGCGTCCGCCCGAGTATGGCTGTGCACAACAGACAGCAATACGACGCCCGACAGCAAACCGATGGTCAAGAGGATCAGCACGCGGGAGTGATTGCGGAAGAACATACTATGAACTGTAGCCGTGAATGCGGTTACGGTCAACGTGGGTAGTGAGGATGATAAAGACCGGAGAATTGCTTCTCACGATAGATGCGGAGCTCGATCGGTTACTCCTGGCCGGGGATTGTCACATTGCGTGCCGTCGGGGCGAGAGTGAGCGCCCCCCTCACTGCGAACCAGATCCTGGCACCATCCGTATGACTCCCCAATAAACGATACGCCTAGCTTAAATTGGCCGGCTTTCGTAAGTATCGAGCAGCCTTGCCAATGAACAGTTTTGTGTTATTCGAAAACAAGGGATCGCCAGGTAGGGAGAATGGTCCATAAAGGAGCCCTACCTCCACCGATTTTACAACACCTCGCGTGAGACGAACGACAAAGTTATCTAGATCCCTTGCATTCAATTCGTGCTTCCCATCGTGAGTAAGCTCCGTGGAGAACTCGTGAATTAGCAGGACCACCCTCCCCACTCGGCGACGTTCCCCTTCACACATTGCCCCAGCGCACGCTGTCATGAGTTGGTACCGAATGTGATTCAGTGAGGGCTCCTCAGCATGCCGCTCTTCAAATAGAGCGCGGACTAATAGCTGCACCCGCGTTATGCCCTTGCTCCGTTCGTCCTTCAATTGCCGCTCGAGAGCGGAAGCCAACGTACCGCCAACCGTGTCGCCAAATGGTTCATCCGCTTTGCCTTCTACAGCGATTAGGAAGCGGCCGTATTGATCGACTGCCTCGACAGCAAGATCGCTGTTTCGCGGCTCGCCCCCTAACCCATCAAAGGAAAATTTAGCCTCAGGTTCGGCTGTCCACTGCTGAATGAGCCCAAATTCTGCATGGTTCGCAAGGACCTGCGCGACTTCTTGAGGAAAACATGGGCTTACACAAGGCAGCCATGCGCGAGCCAATTCCATCGCGCTACGGTTAGCCTTCCACTGATTTGAATGCTTCGGAGGGGCTGTCTTCTCCCAGTCCTCCAAGATCCGAATCACAACGCCATTTTTCTGAATCATCGTTTACCAACGCCGTTCTCAGTCATTATATTTCTTCGCATTGCCATACGCCTTATCGACAGGATATTTGGCCTCGTTCTTCTTCAGTTTAGAGAGTACGGCGGCATTCACATCAATTCCGGTGTCATGGCAAAGGTACGACAAGAGAATCGCAATGTCGGCGATTTCATCCGCGACCCGCTCTCGCCTCGGACTGTCCAACAGACTGGCTACCTCTTCATGCGATTTCCACTGAAAGAGTTCGAGCAGCTCACTCGACTCTACCGTAATGGCGGCCGCAAGTTCCTTGGGTTTGTGAAATTTCTCCCAATTACGCTTCGTTCGAAAATCAAGCAACGCCGCCATCACCTCTTGGTTTACCATCACCGGGCCTCCCTCTGGCTATCCGAGGTAGACATTGCGGTTGTGCCACTCCAAGAATTCCATTGCCGGCCGATCCGAGCTGGTCGGTGGAACAACCATGAGCCTCCGGCCATGTAGATCATAATAATTCTTCCCGTTTTCGAACTCTTCCCTGATTTTCCTGCTTACTTCGACTGTCAAGTCCGGAGCGACTGATAGATAGCCGAGATAGCCGAGATCGAAGAGCTTGTGTAGGTCGGATCGCAACAGCAACCCATTCGCAGTCCTGTGCGGACCGGATTGAGCGAAGGGTTGGATATGTGCAGCCTCAAGAGCAGGAAGTGTTCGCTCGCCGGTAATAGCACAGCGCCGAGCATAGGCGTCTGTGACGAGAACTCGAAACGCTCCTTGGCCCAGTCTCGCCCTTGTTAGAAATTCAGCGCTGTACCGTGCAGGTTCTTCCGCCTGAAGTGAGCCGCCTTCAAGGGCGGTTACATCGGGAGCGCGCTCGAGCATTCTCGCCTGAACCTGGCTCCAAAGCGCGGCACCGGTAGGCTCCGCTGTATCATATGTCTTGCCGATCATGATGCCCCGGCCCCAATCAGAAGGAATGGGGACCCACTCTGATCGTTCGAAGAAAAATGGGTTGGTCAATACAGTGCAGCCGATGACAGGGTCATGCTGCGGCGGCTTGTCCCTCCTGTAACCCTCTATCAGCGTGCGTACCGATTCAACTGAAGGAGCGCCATTCTTTTCAGCAAACGCATCCCAGGCGAGAGAAAGAGGGATATTGGAATGGCTGACAAGAAATCCTCCGCCGACGACAAAATTGAGCGGACTATGGAGCTTAAAAAGAAAAGGAGCGCCAATGTGGATGGCCTTAAAGGTTCCCGGGCCACTGGGTCGCCAGAAATTGACCTCGTCGGGCTTTCGCCTGGCAAGGAACTCAAACCACTTGTTGTCCGTGATAGCGACGAAATACTTCATGTGGAAGTCAGCTAACGGAAAACTCCACCCGAGATACGACCCTCAACGAACGCATAGACTTCTCCCAGACGCTGCTGAGACTACGGAGTGCCCGCAGGGTCGATAGGTGGTTGTGGCGTAGCGCTCAACAGTAACCGGCACTATTGAACGATGCTACACTGATTCGTGATCGTATAGACCATATCGCCGATGAAGCGCCGAAAGGATTCGTTCTCGACGAACTGCTTATACACCTGTGTGTCGTCCTTCAAGAGATGTTGCATCACTTTGGCTAAGGCTTGGTCGTGAGCCATGCGTGCAGTGTGCGGTGTATTCTCCTTCGCGTTCTGATAGGCGGTGTCGGCAGCGACCTTGGGAGCGATGTCGTCGCGGATACGTTTCGCGACTCGATCAGTGTCGGTGAACAGCGTGCCGAACTGCTCATTGAACATCTTGAGGATGTTGCTCAGACGGTCAAGCTCGGGCTCGGCCTTATGGCCATGAGCATCCGTCGGTACTGGCTCGATCTCCGCATCCTTGTCCGCTAAGGCAATCTTCATTGTGGCCTTCTTCTCAACGCGGTAGCTGTCCATGTCGATGGCGTCGAGAATGCCTTTGGCGAGATCCTCTTCCTGCGGCGCGGGTAACTTGGGCACCAGTAGATTGAGCAGGATGGAGAGTTTCTCCCATTCTGGATTGCTGTAGGGAATCACCGACGACAGAAAGCTGTAGGTGCGACAGAACACCTTGGCCTTCCCCTTGAAGCCAACCTGGCCATTCTCGTCGAGCTTACTCACATAAACGGCCACGCAGGCATCGAGGATCGGATCGAGTTGGTCTCGCTCGGCGTCACCCAAGAACAACGTCACCACTTGCTTTACCTGCTCCGGTGAATAGACCTGCGCTGCATCCAGCGCCGCCTTCAGGTCGTGCAGCTTGTTGGGATCAGTCTCCTCGGCAAGCAGCGTGGTGCGGTAGTAGTCCTGGAAGGCGAAGGTGATCGCCTCGCTGTTGTTCTGAAAATCGAGTACAAAACAGTCGTGCTTTTGCGGGTGCGCGCGGTTGAGTCTCGACAAGGTCTGCACGGCTTTGATGCCCGAAAGCGGCTTGTCCACATACATCGTGTGCAGCAAGGGCTCGTCATATCCCGTCTGGAACTTATCGGCGCAGATCAGGAAGCGATACGGGTCAGTCTGAATCTTTGAAGCGACCTCACTACTCGGGAAACCGTTGAGAGACGATTCGCTGACCTTGGTTCCGCCGTACTCGTGCTCGCCCGAGAAAGCGACAATCGCCTGATACGGACTCTTGCGTTCTGCCAGATAGGCTTTGAACGCGTGGAAGTACTGGATAGACCGCTCGATACCGTTCGTCACCACCATCGCCCGCGCCTGGCCGCCAATCTTTCCGGCTGCCATCACCTGCTCATGGAAATGATCCACCATGATCTCGGCCTTGATCTTGATCGCGTGGTCATGGCTTTCCACATAGCGCCGCAGCTTCTTCTGAGCCTTCTTGGTATCAAACTCTGGATCGTCCTCCGTCTTTTTGACCAGCTTGTAGTAGCTGTCCACCGGCGTATAAGCCTTGAGCACATCGAGAATAAACCGCTCCTCAATCGCCTGCTTCATCGTATAGCTGTGGAAGGGTCGGTGCTTGACCTTGCCCTCGGCATCTGGCGGCAGCGGCTCGCCAAACATCTCCAGCGTCTTGTTCTTGGGGGTAGCGGTGAAGGCAAAGTAGCTGGCGTTGGTCAACATCTTCCGCGCCGCCATGCGCCTGGCGAGCGCCTCATTGACGAGATCTTCCGGGTCGGTCCCCTCCTCTTCGTCTCCCTTGGCATCGCCGAGCGCTTGGCTCATCGCGGCGGAGGTCTTGCCACCCTGGCTTGAGTGGGCCTCGTCAATGACGATGGCGAAGCGCTTGCCGCTCTCGGTGGCGATCTCATCGAGGATATGGGGGAACTTCTGCACCGTCGAGACGATGATCTTCTTCCCCTCCTGAATGAACTTGCGCAGGTCACCCGAATCCTTGGCATGACCGACCGTCGCTCCGACCTGCATGAACTGCTTGATGGTCGTCTGGATCTGGTCGTCGAGGAGTCGCCGGTCGGTGACGACGATAACCGAGTCGAAGACCTCCTTGTCCTCGCGCTTCAGACCGATGAGTTGATGTGAAAGCCAGGCGATGGAGTTGGACTTGCCACTGCCCGCCGAGTGCTGGATCAGATAGCGTTTGCCAGCGCCGTGGGCGCGAACATCGGCGAGTGCCTGTCGCACCACACCAATTTGATGGTAGCGCGGCCATACCTGCCTTCTCTTTTTCCTGCCAGTGCGCGGGTCCTTCTCCTCAACGATCTGCGCGTAGTTCTCGAGAATGTTGGTCAGCCCAGCCGGGGTAAGTACCTCTTTCCAGAGATAGTCGGTCTTGAGCCCATGCGGATTGGGTGGATTCCCTGCGCCGCCGTTGTATCCCTTGTTGAAAGGCAGGAACCATGAGCCCTTGCCCTTGAGCTCAGTGCACATCTGAACCTCGCTGTCGTCCACGGCAAAGTGCACTACGCAGCGGCCAAACTCGAAGAGCCGCTCGCGCGGATCACGGTCACGCTTGTACTGCTCGATGGCATCCGCGACGGTTTGCTTGGTGAGGCTATTCTTCAGCTCGAAGGTGGCGATGGGCAGGCCGTTGATGAACAGGCCCAGGTCGAGCGCGCGACGCGTCTCGTCCCTGCTGTAGGCAAGCTGACGGGTGATCGAGAAACGATTCTGCGCGTGCAGTGTCTCGGCCTTGGCGTTACCCGGCGAGGGCGTGCCATAGAAGAGGTCGAAGTGCACCGGCCCGTGGTCGACGCCTTTGCGCAATACATCAATGACGCCACGCTTGCCGATCTCGGCTGAGAGCCGGGCAAGAAACTTGAGGCGGTTGATGTCCTTGGGGTCGTTCGCGTCGGCCATCGCCAGTTTCTTGAACGCCTCTGGCTGGGTGGCAAGCAGAAAGGCAAAGAGCTGCGGCACATCCAGCGCGTGGGCACGGTCATAGTCCTGTGCGCTGCCTGCGACATAACCAGTCCCGCCATAAGGCGCGAGTCGTTCAGCGGCCATATTCGGCGCCACTCCGTGGCCGTCCGTACCCGTCATGTACCGCATGATGAGCGTTTCAAGGCCCTTCTCGCTGGTGTCGGTGGTCACATGGAACCTCTAATCAAATAGCCATCAAGTACCAAGAATTCTCTTACCTGTTGATTTCAAAGGAGCAGACCTTCCGTTTCGCTTATCAACTCCCGCTCTAATCAAACAACCATCAAGCAATGGGATTCCGTTCTGAAGGATTCAAGAGGCTCGCATGCCTAGACAGCGGGGCGCCGTTACAGTAGCGATGAGGGATTCCAGATCTCTCGCTGATTGAAATGGAGTTCACGCTTGATGTGTAGCAGGCAGAGCGGTAAGCCACCCCTTGTCCTGAAGCACATGCCAGGCAAGGGCAATCTGTTGGGGGGAGAACCGGCGCTTCCGCTCGTTCCATCTAAATGTCGCCGTCGTGGCTTCATCCGGCGTCACAGCACCTTCCTGTGTTGAAACCCAATGAACCGTGGATAACAGCTCAAGACCGAATGGAGTCTCAAACCCCTTAACGAGGTCGGCAACCCTCTCGAAACGACGTTGTGTGTTGGGATGGCCCTCTAGATACTGTTCCGCATCGCCGATAGCTCCTGGCACAAGCTCCAGGGGCTTCTCAGGGTCGTCAACTCCATCGGTATAGCCTGAGGTAAGATGCCCTTCGACACTCAAGAGAAGGTGTCGCAGGTTTTCTGCATACGGACCGTACGGAGCTTTCACATACCGGAGCCGAAGAGAAGCCTCTCCCGCCGCCTGCATGAAATAGAGCAGCTTGTGAACTTCCAGCAGGCTAATGAAGGGATCCATCAACCCGGCAAGATAGCGCTGCATCAATCCAACCAATGCAGCGCGCGCTTCCGTCATCTTTGGCACCGGGTGGGATGATTGCGATACTGAAGGCACGGGAGCTACGGCAGGTCCAAAAAGCAGCACTCGCACTTCCGGCATCGCAGCCATTGCGTGTTCAATTCTGGGGCGCACCTCTGCCCAATCTAGCCCCCCCTGCCCACAGCCGAGGGGAGGAATCGCAATGGAGTGAATGCCAAGCCGACGAATATCCGACACAAGAGCCTTGAGCCCCGATTCAATATCAACCAGCTGGCTCTTGCCCTTCCAATGGCGCTTGGTTGGGAAATTAATCACGTAGCGCGGATTGGTGAGGCTGCCGGTTTCGAAAATGAACATCTTCCCGGGCTGCAGCTCACCCCGCTTGCACACCGCTTCGTACGCCTTGAAGTTATCGGGGAAGGCTTTGCGAAACTGGAGGGCGATGCCGCGGCCCATGATCCCGACGCAATTGACCGTGTTTACCAGCGCTTCCGCGTCGGCAGCCAAAATGTCGCCTGAGGTGGTTTCAATCATGGGATAGCTCCTCTTCAATAATACCAATGGCGAAGAATTTCAACAGGAGGCCTGTGAGTCGCACCTTCCAGTGCTGTCTCCGCCCGAGCTTTTATATCCGCGGAGCACACTCCGATTCGACGTATGAGTTTCCATGGGAACGTGTCATGCACGAGGAACTCTGCCTGCTTGCTTTCCTTCACATCAGGCGAGCGAAAGTCCTGCTCCGAGACCGCCGCCCAATTGATCGAGTCTAGCTCATCAAGACGATCGCGGAACTCAACGTAATAAGACCCTGCGTTCGAAAGGCTAAACACCCAGCGGAAATCTTCCCTGTTTGCCCATCGCACCACCTCATGCAGGTCGGCCTCCAAATGTAGAATCGGCTCCTGTCCGCCGCGATAGGTCAAATCCTGATGATTCGCCCGGTAGAGCAAGTACAACATCACAGATCGTGGGCAAAAGTAGAACGGCACATAGTCTCCGACCTTGGTGTCGGGATGGCATGAAACCGCAATTTCCTCAATCCGTCGTTTCTTGATTTCCGACATCCCAATCGTCACGCTCGGCCCACCCCGTGCAAGCATTGTGGCGTCAGAAACCAGCACCCCTTCGCGGACTATGGCAGCCAGATTATCCACATGCGTGATGTGGTAGATCTTCGGCTGTGCCGGAACCGGACTCACGCCTCAGCCTCCTCGGGCGCTGTGTCGAGGTCCGCGCCTTCAATTTCCTCCTCACCCTCAACAAGAGATTCGGTGTTATCGAGCCGTTCGAGGCCATCAGGTTCTTCCGGCAACTTGGCCGCCGCCTCACGCACATCAAGCTTGCCGGTGACGACATCGGCGACGAGGCGGGTGCGGTATTCGCGCAGGAGCTCGATCTCGCTTTCGAGGCGCGAGGTAGCGATCTGGAACTGTTGCAGCTCCCCATCTAAATGATCAGCTACAGCCTTCTGCTCTGTTAACGGCGGAAAGACGAATCGGTGGCGCCGGAGTTTCTCGCAGGTGAGGTGAGCAAAGGTGTTTTCATTGCCGTCGGCCGAGAACACGCCACGCCCAGCAGCTAGCTGCATTTGGTAGAAAAAGAAACGCGCGTAGTCACGACTACCGTCCAGACAACGAACTCGGTGAAGCGCCTTCTGAAAGCCACACACCGACAGCTGCTCATCCCAGAATGCAGAACGCCCGACTTGACCACCCTCGCACACCAACAAGTCACCCCGCTTGACCGTGTACCGAGCAAACTCGCTCGGTGGGATATCCATCACTGGCAAGTCATCCGTTAAAACTCTGTCCCACTGCACATCTCGATTTCGAAGATACGGTACGGAATGACGTCCCGTAATGCGTTTCGCATCCAACATCTTCCCGAGCTCGACCGAGTACCGCATCCGCAGGCTTATTACCTCCCAATGCTGCGGAATGTCGCCGAGCCAGGGGATGCCGGAGGGCTTGAGGGGGACGGAGGGGTCGAGGCCGCGGGTGACGGCGCGGTGGATGATGGCCTGCTTCTGCTCGTTCAGCAGCGCGATCACCTTCCTCTTTGCCCGGATCGCCCGCTCCAGCCGCCCATTCGCCCAGTCCAGAAACCGCACGATCGCCGCCTGCTCGTCAGGCGAAGGGACAAGCACGGGAATCTGTCGCATTCCAGGAATGGACAAATCCCACTGACCGACTCGCACTCCGTCGGATGCCTGCCCAAAATGCGCGACATAGGGTTTGCTGCGAAGCAACCTCTGACCAAAAGCATGGTTGGCGATACGAAAGTCGAAGACATAGTAGGCTGGGCTGACGATTCCATCGCACGGAGCGATCCCCATTGAGCCCTGCCACGCCTTCATCTTGTTGATCACAAGATTGCCAGCGCGAGCAACCCTGTAATTGCTCAGGTCTTCCGGAATGACGTTGTGATTCTCATCTGCATCGGTGAGGGAACGGACGAACACGCCTTTCTCACGAGCAACCGACAAAAGTGGCAGATCTGCCCGATCGCGTTCTGCCCGCTTCGAGATGAGCGTACGGAGGTTTCGTACTTCCCACTTCGCCGGGACAACGCCAAGCCATTTTGATCCCGACTCCTTATATTCCGCATACGGCTTGAGGTCGGCAATCATGCCTGGCCCCCGTCGCCCATCTGGCGCTCAAAGGACTGGCGCACGAGACCCATGATGTAGGGAAGTTCGTCGAGTGACTTGAGGCCGACCTCTACATCACCGTTCCCCCAGCGGCTTATGTTCGTGATGTCTCTGCATAAGCCTTTGGGGTCATCAATCTCAGAAAATTTCATATTGAGACTGAGCCGGAGTCGCTTGGCCTGCGGTACTACGTCGACGAAGTTCGTCTCGGCCCTATAGGCGACATACAACTTCATGAACTCCTCGGTGACACAGGGATCAAGAGCGAGAACCTCCTTGCGGAAGGCATCGAACAGATCTCGCACGGCAGCTCCATACATCTCACTGCCTTTCGCCAGGTATGGATGGTCGTCAATGGTGTAGCTGCCGGTCACGGGCGCCTTCTGTGGCTGATAGCTGACCAGTGTTGCCGCATCAAGCTTGGGTGCTGCCCACACGGCGAGTGCCAGATTGGCCAGACGCCCGGCGCGTTCCTGAATTGCAGCTTCATCCCACACGTCGAGCTGTCCAAGCCCAGCATTGACCTTGAGTGGGCTTTGCTTGAAGCCGCCTGCCATATCGCGTTTCTCGTTGAAGGGGCGATCGCTATACTCGGCGTTGTAGCCAGTGAGCGTGAGGTTGCCGAGTGTATGCAACCACTGCTGCTGCACGCGCTGCCAATCCTTGCCAATTGACTGCTTCCATGTTGCCGAGAGGTCAGGATTCTGCGGGAGGATATGCTCGATGGTGTATTCATCCACCGGCACACGCTCCTTGCGATCATGGTTTTCCAGACGGCGCAGCCAGTAGCTACGACTCCTGAAGTTGTAGAGGTCACGGGTCTGCAGGTCGCGGCGGAACTCCTCGTCTCCGGGGAAACGGCGATACGATGGCAACAAGAGAAAATGCGCCTGAATACTCTCCAGGTAGCAATCCTTCTTGAGCGCCTTGCCGAAGGTGGCAAAGGTCTTATTCATCGAGTTGGTCGGGATGGCGCAGATGGCACGGCGGAACACGTAAGCCTCGACTAGGCGCACCGCGCCGGCAAAATCGGCGGCGCTGAGTTGGTGATTCGCATAGTCGTGATACAGCTCCAGCAGAAACGGGTACGCGACATCGACCTTCAGCTCCCGCAAGTCATGGAAAGCAGTACCGAGCGTTGCGTCTTGCTCGCTACCCAGCGCAAGGGCGCAGAAGTAGTGTGCGTAGGCGCGGATCTCCTTCACCAGCGCCTCGATACCCGCATCCCGCACTGGCGTGGTGCGGGAGTAGTCCTTGAACGCCTCGTAGACTTCGCGCTCGCGTGGGATGTCGCCCGTACGCACAGTGAGGTAGTGGCGCATGAAGCTGTCAAACTCGGTACCATAAGCCTCCTGCCCGAAGTCCACCTCCATCGGCCGCCAGCACTCTTCGTAGAGACGAGACTGGAGGGTAGGCTCAAGGCCCATGAGGATGAAGTTACGGATCAAGTCGGCCTGGCTCAGCTCCTTGCCGGTCGAGTTCATGCTCTCAAAGATGAGCTGAGGGTTATCCTGGTCGCGGCTGAGCGCGATATCCACGACGACCAACTTGGCGAGGCCGCGGCATACAGGAGTAAGATCACCCTTCTGTTCACCGAGCAACTCGGTGAACAGGGCAAAGTTCTGCGTCACACGTAGCGACGGTTCCTTCGGTTGCTCAGTATTCTTGATAACTGCCTTGAGCGAGGCGTTGTCTGTCTGCGAGAGCAGGAGCTTGAAGTAGCGGTCGCCACTTTCGAGTGGATTGCTCAAATAGTAGTGCCGAAGCTTGGCAGCGGAGAAGCCGTCAACCGGCTCACCCTCACCCAGTGCACGGGCCAGCGCTTCGATGAGCAGCGACACCGTGGTCAGGCGCTGCTGACCGTCTATCACAAGAAGGGGAGCTTTATGAACGACCTGCGAGAGCCCCTGCTCGACATAGACGATGGAACCGATAAAATGGACGGTGACATCATCGCTCGACCCGGCTCGAAGAATGTCGTCCCACAACTGACGGCATTGCTTCTCTGACCACGAATAGGTGCGCTGGTAAATTGGGATGATAAACTGTGGTGCCTTCTCCAGAAAGCTGAGTAGCTTGGCTTCTGTGGCTTTCACTTGGCGCTCCCCTTCAGCAGACCATCCAAGAGCCCTTCTGCCTCTTTCTCGATGGCGACGATATCGGCGCTGATCTCTTCCAGCGTGCGAAGCGGCTGTGGCTTGTAGAAGTGCCGGGTGAAGCTCACCTCGTACCCAATCTTGGTGGCGTCCTCTTTGATCCAGGCATCGGGCGTATAGGGCAGCACCTCGCGACGGATAAAGGCTTCGATCCCGCCGTCTTCCAGGAGAGGCACCTGCTCGGTGTCGCGCAGATCGGAATCAGACTCGTATTCAACAATGGCGGACTTGCCGTCCACCGTGGCCTCGAATAAACCGCGCAGCGGATCGGCTTTCACTTTGCCTGGCTTGTGAACCTTACCGATAACAGGCGGCGCGGTCTCGACGCGCCAGCTCACAGCTTTGAGGATCAGCTTGAGGTCAGCGGCAGCGAGCTTGACGTCTTCCGTCTTAAGCGCAGCATCGACGCGGTCGCGGAAGATGTTGTGGTCTTCGAACAGTTGATCGCCCAGCGCCTCGCGCAGTTTCGTGGCGACCTCAACCAAGCGGCCATCGCGCTCCCAGGTTTTTGGTTCCAGCAGCCTCTTTTTCTTCTTCTCCGGCAAGCCCTTCTTCGAACTGGCGCCCTCCTCATCGTCGCCTTCGTCTTCGTCGCTGCCCCACTCGCCAAGACGTTTCTCCAGCTTTGCCGAGATTTTGGAAAACTTGGTGAAGAGAGAGTCACCGAACTCCTCGTACAGCGTGGCGCGCAGGTCTTCATCTCCTGATGCAAATCGCAGCGTCTCGATGGCTTTAAGCGTGAGCTGGCTGTGCAGGCGAAGCGGGCGCTCGACCGTGACCTTCCAGTAGCCGAAAGCGGCGTTGGGGAAGATCTTCGACTCGGGCGTCTCCTTGAAGTCGAGGAAAGTCCGGCTGATGCGCTCGATGTCCTCGGCCGAGAGTTCACAGTTTTTCTTCCCGAGATTCTTGCGCAGCGGCTTGAACCACTGAGTCGCATCGATCAGCTGCACCTGGCCCTTGCGTTGTGCCGGTTTCTTGTTCGACAACACCCAAATGTAGGTCGCGATGCCGGTGTTGTAGAAGAGATTGAGCGGGAGCGCGACGATGGCTTCGAGCCAGTCGTTTTCGATGATCCAGCGGCGGATGTTGCTCTCGCCCTGGCCAGCATCCCCGGTGAAGAGCGACGAGCCGTTGTGCACCTCGGCGATACGACTCCCCAGCGCCGACTTGGCGTTCATCTTCGACGCCATGTTGGCGAGAAAGAGCATCTGGCCATCGCTGGAACGCGTGACGAGCGAGAGTTCCTCGCCCTGGTGCATCACTTTGAAGCGCGGGTCGCGCATGCCGTCCTTGCCGCCCATCGCTTCGAGATCCTTCTTCCAGCTCTTCCCGTACGGCGGATTGGAGAGCATGAAGTCGAACTCTTGTGACGGAAAGGCGTCGTGCGAAAGCGTGGACCATTCCGCACCGCCGACAATGTGGTCGGCGCTCTCTCCTTCGCCCTTCAGCAGCATGTCCGCCTTGCAGACTGCATACGTTTCCGGATTGATTTCCTGGCCGTAGAGCAGGCTGGTGACCTGCTGCTTGCGCTTCGCGCCGATGGCTGTGAGTGTTTCCTCCGCCACCGTAAGCATGCCGCCGGTGCCACAGGCGCAGTCATACAGCAGATAGGTGCCGGATTTGATCTTGGCCTCGATGGGCAGAAACACGAGGTTCGCCATCAGCCTGACGGCATCGCGCGGCGTCCAGTGCTCACCGGCTTCCTCGTTGTTATCTTCATTGAACTTGCGGACCAATTCCTCAAAGACCGTACCCATCGCGTGGTTGTCGATGCCAGCCGGCGAGAGGTCGATCTCGGGATCAAGAAACTTGTTGATGAGCGTACCGATGGCATCGGCCTTGGACAACGTGTGTAGCTGGTTGCGAAACTTGAAGTTCTCGAGAATGTCCTGAACGTTGGGCGAGAAGCCGTTGAGGTAGTCTTCGAAGTCAGCAAGTAGCTGCTGCTGATTTCCACGGGACTTGAGATCGCGCAGAGTGAACTTCGAGGTGTTGTAAAAAGCCTGGCTCGCAGCCTCACAGAGCGCCGCACGCTGCTCGGTGATGCGTGCCTTATCGAGCATCTTTTTGGTATCTAGCACCTTCTGCTTAGTCGGTTCGAGTACTGCGTCCATGCGCCGGATGACGCACATCGGCAGGATCACGTCCGGGTACTTGCCCCGCTTGAACAGGTCGCGCAACACATCATCGGCAATACCCCAGATAAAGGAGACGATCTTGTTATGAGTTGCTTGATCCATTTTTCATTCCGCAAGGCTCAGTAAGCTCTTGAATTTCTTCCGGCATCCCACCCGCCCGGGAGTGCGCCTTTTTATTAAGACTTTTGGGACCATTTGCGCCGCAGGATACTATTTCCAGCGCCTTAATTCACTCGCGTTTTTACAAGCAAAAACGGCTGGTGGGAGCCCGGGGGATTGGGATTCGTCGTTCGTCTCTCGTGAAGCGTCCTTCGTTGGGATCGGGCTAGACATGCGTTGCCTCACCGACTCTTCCCCATCCCTCTCCCACCCCCCCACGGCGCAAACGGCACGGTGGGATTGAACTCATTGATCGGATTCAACGGATTCTCCGGCCGATAGCGATTGACCGGGTTGAACGGATTGTGGGGATTGAATTGGTTGATCGGATTGGCGGGGTTGCCGGGATCGAACCGGTTGATGGGATTAAGTGGGTTCGTCGGGTCGTAGGCATTGATGAAATTGAGCGGGTTGGTCGGCTGATACTGGTTGATGGGATTGAAGATGTTAAAGTCCCGCTCGTACTTCTCGTCGAACCCCTGCTCCGCCCAACCTGTCCCGTCCGACAGGACAATCAACAGCCCTCCGATGAGTCTGAGTTGTTGCACGCGGCCCTCCCTTCAGGCCCGGTCGCCGGTCCAATGCCGGCGATCTTCATGGCCTGCCTGAGGCTACCATGGCCACGTGACATCGGAGGTCACTAACGATTGAAGAGCCGGACATACTCGTGGAAGACGAACAAGCGACTCCGTTTTTGCCCGGTGAATTCCTGCAAGATCCCGAGCTTGACGAAATCGTCTATGAGCGCGGCCGCGGTGTTGGTTTGTGCCTGAATCAGCTGTGCCACGGCTTTGATACTGACCATCGGCGTTTGATAGAGCGTCCGCATGAGCGCTTGCGCATTGGCCTGGCGGCGCACATGGAAGGTGGGCACCTGCTCGCGTTCGATCCGCTCCTTGAGCGCGAGAATGTCCTTGAACACTTGGATGGACAAGGCGGCCGTCTCACGAATACCCAGGAGAAAGAAGCGCACCCATGGCTCCAATTTGTGGGTGGAACGAACGGCCATCAATTGGTCGTAATACTCGCCCTTGTGGCGTTCGAAAAAATCTGAAAGATACAGCGCAGGTTTGCGCAGGATGCCAAAGCTGACCAGATAGAGCACGACGAGGAGACGGCCTAACCGCCCGTTGCCGTCCAGGAATGGATGGATGGTTTCAAATTGGTAGTGTACGAGTGCAATTTTGAGTAGATGCGGGACATGGATCTGATCATTATGCATGAACTTCTCAAGATCGCTCATGAGCTCCGGCACATGCTGGTGGTGCGGAGGAATGAACGTCGCATGTTTGAGGCTCACACCGATCCAGTTTTGGCTGGTCCTGAATTCGCCGGGCTGTTTGTGCTTGCCCCGCACGCCTTGCAGCAGGACGGCGTGGGTTTCCCGCAGCAGCCGATTCGATAACGGCATGTGAGGCAATTGTTTCACGGCAACATTGATGGCCTGAACGTAATTATGCACCTCCTGCCAATCATGACGCTTTTCCGGGTCGAGATCACCCTTGTCTACGAGCGCCTCTTCAATGTTGGTTTGGGTTCCTTCGATCCGGCTGGAGGTCGTCGCTTCTTTGGTGATGTGCATCCGAATGAAAAAATCCACATCCGGAATGAGTTGGGAAAACGCATTCAGCTCCCCTAACAGGCGATTCGCTTCCTCCAGCAATGTCTGGATTTGGGGATCGGACAATCTCCATTCGTGATTGATGCTGGTGGGAAGAAAGCTTCTATACTCGTATTGCTGTTCGTACTCCCCGGCCCTGAACTCGCTAATTTCCATCGGTTCCCCAGGTACCCGTAACCATCCTGCCGAATTTGATTTAGCCGACGCCGTTATGTCAAATTCCCCACACCAAATTGATATAACGTACATCAAAAGTCAACTGGAGAGCAGTGAACCTTCTGTCGATCCTTCAGTTTCCCGCCATCGGCCATAGGCCATCTGTTCCCATTCCTCTCACCGATTCACCGGGTTGAAGGGATTGTTGAAGTTGAACTGGTTGATCGGATTGGCGGGGTTGCCTGGATCGAACCGGTTGATCGGATTGAACGGATTCGCCGGATCGTAGGCATTGATGGGATTGAGCGGGTCGGTCGGCTGATACTGGTTGATGGGATTGAAGATGTTAAAGTCCCGCTGGTACTTCTGGTCGAAGCCCGGCTCCGCCCGGCCTGTTCCGGCCATCGCCACCAGTAAGAGTGCTCCGACAAGCGCTGCCTTTCGCATGTGTCCCTCGCGCATAACCGCCTCCTTTCCGCCTGATCACTCCCTGCCTGCAGCATACTCCCAGCCCGTGACATCCGGAGTCACAATGGGGGGGACCGTATCTCGTCATTCGTGAAGCGTATCTCGCGCGGGATCGGAGCTGATTGGGTATGGTTGATGGCCGATGGCAGGAGAAAAGCGCAAGGCGGAAGCCTTAGCGGCTACCAGCTTTGATTTCGTAGGTCGGGATCGAGGTTCCTGTCACGCGGGCATACAGGACGGCGGGATCGAGGTCGGCCCCGATTGGCCAGAGGATGGTGCCAAGGTCCGGATGCACGCGAAGCTCCCGGAAGCGATCGAGATCCGTTAGTGGAGCAAACACGCCCTCAAACCGTAAGATGGCTGAGAGGTCGAGCTCACCGACTACTCCATCTTCAAATCGAAGGCGGACTTTGTACCCTTCCAACGCAGTGGCTTCGACAATATCCTTTAGCATGGCCTTCATCCCTCATACGGCAATGGCGTCTTTTAATACCTTCTTTCGAACCAGGCGTCGAAGGCCACGCTCGGATGCCACATCGACCGATCGTTTCAGCAATCGCTCCAGGTCGAGGATCAGTGCCGCATGGTCCAGCAGGCTTCGCCCTTCCTCCATCTCAACGAGGAAGTCGATGTCACTATTCCGACGAGCGGTTCCACGCGCGACCGATCCAAACACCCTCACCTTTCGCGCACCATGGCGTGCAGCAATTTTGAGAATCTGCGCTCGCTTGGACTGGAGTAATTGGCGTATGCTCATCACCTGTCTCCTGTGCCTAGCCCGCATTATTCATGAGCACTTCTGCTGCAATCGCCGATTCACTGCTACGACGTGCCTTCGGCCGGCGGGCTCGCCCCTCGGACCCTCAACGTACTGCACAAGTACGCGTCGGGTCCTCCCGGCTCCGCGCGCCAAGACACGGCCGGCTCACCGCCTCGCCGGCGTCCGCAAGCGTGGCTCGACTTATTCGTCGAGCCGCGGACCTCGCCACGTGACTCGGCGCTTTCGCGACGAACCGTCATGAATAATGCGGGCTAATGTAGCCAAAACCCGTGGGAAGGCCAGCTGGAAAGCCCCCGCTGTGCAGTGTAGCTCGGTCGGAAGCGAGACATCATAGCTTATGGCCAATGGCTAATGGCCGGACCTCGAAATCTGGGGGATCGTCGCTCGTCTCTCGTGAAGCGTATCTCGAAAGAGCGGTATCTCGTCGTTCGTGAAGCGTCGCTCGTTGAGGAACGGAAGGCCGTACAACGGGATAGGCACGACCGTAAAGCTATGCTGCCCGCCCCTTTCTGCTGCGCCCTTCGCCGCTGATCGCTTTGGCAAGATCGGCGGAATTGGCACCGAGGAGTAAGAGCGAGCTGATCAAGAGGTCCATGGACACGGAGGGGTCGCCGGCTTCCATCTTCGCCACCCTGGATTGGCTGGATTGGAGGCGCTCAGTCAGTTGAACTTGTGACAGACCCTGTTTAGTTCGTCGCTCTCGCAGACTCCGACTGAGCGCTAACTTCATGTCGATGAGCGCCGCATCCGCGTCTGACAGGCCCAGAAACTCATTCACCGACCCGACGGCCCATCCGGCCGCTTCCAGTTTGGCTCGTTTTGTGTTCTTCATTTGAAGTGCCCGCAGAAGGTTCTAGGCAGCTTTTGCAGCCGCTTTCGCTAGGAGTTCATGAATCAAAGATTGATAGGGCTTCCCCTGCTTGGCGGCCATCTTGCGAAGCTGACTCAGAAGTTTCGGGGACAGGCGAATAGCGATCAACTGCTTGGCCATGCCGCTGGCCGGCCGGCCGACTCGACGCATACGTTTCAACTCTGCGTCCGTCGCTTCCGGGATATCGGAGAAATCAATTTGCGAGTCCGGTATATGCTTGACG
>Ga0073899_10001896_pt1 | contig 19018 bp, 16 predicted proteins | sample KloWWTmetaKNB5Ph_FD_88975 | JGI IMG/M metagenome (GOLD analysis project Ga0073899, IMG submission 88975) | Active sludge microbial communities from Klosterneuburg, Austria, studying microevolution and ecology of nitrifiers - Klosterneuburg... | ecosystem: Engineered > WWTP > Aerobic digester >... | reverse complement strand
TGGTCTTGCCGGCGTCGGGGTGGCTGATGATGGCGAACGTGCGTCGCCGAGCGGATTCGGCGATCACGTCCGTACTCATGAGGATCCAAGGTTACCGGCGTCGGGTTGGGTAGCCCCGGCTGGTCGTCTGGCTCCCGTCAGCCCTTGACGTAGGAGAGCTTCTCCGAGATGCGACCGTCACGGATGGCAATCAGGTCGATGCCTCTCACGTACCCGTCGCCCCACGTGTAGCGGAAACGCTGGACCACACGGTCGCCGCAAACAAGGATCTCCTCGGTGTCGAAATGGCTCGCCGGATTGGAGAAGATGCCTTCCCACGCGGCGCGCAGCGCAGCGCGCCCTACGTGACGAGAGCCGTCCGGGGCCGGACCGGTGGCGTCGAATACGGCATCGTCGGTGACCATCGACAGCGCCTCGTCCAAGTCGCGGGCGTTCCATGCAGCGTTGAACCGGTCGATGAGGGCACTTACCTCATGGTCGTCCATCGAGCCTCCCCGGGGTGATCGTGTTCCCTCGAACCCTACCCTCGTTCTCCACAGCCCGGTTTCAGGCGATGCTGCGCCACGCCGCGAGTCGCTCGGCGCTGTCGTCGCCGGGTAGGGGAAGCTGGCAGACGACCTTCAATCCCGGCCACTCGCTAGGTGTCAACTGTTGGTATTCGAATGCCAACTCCCCGGCCCGGGGGTGGCGGTAGAGGCGGACCCGGGTCTGGAACTGGGCCACGTCGAGCTGTGGCCACCATTCGGCAAACTCGGGACTGGCGGCCGTCAATCGTTCGACCAGCGCGTTGACCGCCGGGTCAGCACGCAATCCGGCGGTGCCGGCACGGAACTCGGCGAGGATGCGGTGGGCCTGATCTGCCCAGTCGACGATCAGGTCTCGTGCCGTGGGCTCGGCGAAGATCACCCACAGCAGGTTGCGCTCATCGTCGATCAGTTGGTCGATCATCGGATAGAGGCGGGCCTGGGGGCGGTTCCAGGCAAGGAACTCCCACCGTGGACCGAGCACGTATGCGGGCGCCGGCTCCATGGCCGTGATCAGCCGCACCAGTGCATCGGGCACATCGTCGGGCGCGGTGACGGCACCTTGGCCGGCAGCGGGCGCACGGGTGGCCAACGTGAGAAGGTGCCGGCGCTCCGCCTCGTCGAGTCGCAGGGTGCGGGCGATTGCCTCGAGCACGTCCACCGAAGCATTGATCGGGCGGCCCTGCTCCAGCCAGGTGTACCAGGTGACAGACACCCCGGCCAGAAGGGCGACCTCTTCACGGCGCAAGCCCTTTGTTCGCCTTCGGCGACCTTCGGGCAGGCCGACGTCGGCCGGTGTGAGGGCGTCGCGCCGGGCCCTCAGAAATTGGGCGAAGTGCTCCCGGCGACGTTCCACCTCCCCATTGCAGCACGTGGCCGGGTATCTGTCGCGCCCGTTCTGCATGCGGGACTGGTGCTGTGCCTACCCGGGTCCCATCCCGAACTTCCCCCAAGGAAGCTTGTGGGCGCAACTGTGAATTCACGGAAGGCGACGTCGCCTTCTGTGAATTCACAGAACGGGGCTCAGTCGGTGAGTGGTTGGGTCAGGTCGTAGAAGATGGTGCCATCGACTGTGATGCTGGCGAAGCCGGCGGTGACCCAGTCGTCGATCTCGGCTGAGGTGCCCCGTCCCTGGCCGCCACCGATGGCGCCACCCGCCAGGTAGTAGTGCACCTCGCCGTCGGCAACGAGCTGCTCGAACCCATCGAGAGTGGGCCAGGGATCTGTGCCGTTGAACCCACCGATGACCATCACCGGATCGCCGGTGGCGAGCTGGTAGCCAGCGGCGCGGTTGGCGCCGGCGGTGGCGAGGGCCCAAGTGAAGGCATCGCTGCCATCCTCGAGGAACTCGACCACAGCGTCACTCGGTGTGGCGCCATCGAGCAGTCCGCCCCCGCCGGCGGCGGGACGCCCCGCCTGAGCGTTGGGTGGGAACTGGCCGCTGGGTGGGATCTGGTTGTTCGGACGGGGAGGCAGCCCGTTCTGGCCGTTGGGCGGGAACTGGTTGTTCGGTGGGATCATGGGTTGGTTCGGCCGGATTGGCAGGCCGTTCTGCCCGTTCTGGACGGCAGGCCCGTCGCCGGGACGGGGGATGGGACCCCTGCCCGCCGGACCCGACCGGGACTGCCCGGCGGGCCCGGCGAGCGGTATGGCCCCGCCGGATTCGGTGTTAACGGTCCCCAGGCTGTAAGCCACAGGACCGGCCAGCGCGGCCACAGCCGCGATTGTCAACGCGACCGACCCGAAGGTCTGGCCCAACCTCTCGCCGGCCATCACACCGGCGAGCAGACCGACCACGGCCAATACGGCGGCGATGAGCACCAGAGGACGCAACCAGGGCAGCCAGTCGGGGGTGCGGCCGAGAAGCACGAAGGCCCACCACGCAGAAAGGGCGGTGGCGGCCGCGAGCAGGCCACCGGCCCACCAATCGCTGCGGCGCGCCCACAGCACCGTCGTCCCGATGCCCACCAGAGCTCCGATGGCAGGGGCCAGGGCGATCGCGTAGTACTCGTGAATGATGCCCTCGCCGAGGCTGAAGGTGGCCCCGGTGAAGAACAGCCAACCACCCCACACCAGCACAGCTGCCCGTAGCCGGTCGGTGCGGCTGTGCAACCCGGCGAGCGCGACGCCGACGATCGCGAACAGGAGAGCCGCTGGGATCAGCCAGCTGGCCTGACCACCCCACGAGTCGTTGAAGAGCCGGGTCCATCCGGTCGGACCCCAGGACCCGGCCTGGCCCTGACCGCCGCCGCCGATCACGCTGCCGGTCTCGTTGCCGGTGAGGCGACCGAAGCCGTTGTATCCGAAGACGAGGTCGAGCACGCTGTTGTTCTCGGACCCGCCGATATAGGGGCGGCTGTCGGTGGGCCACAGCTCGACGATCGCCACCCACCATCCGGCGGCAGCCACGAATGCCAAACCACCCAGAACGAGCTGCCACAAACGCTTGCCCAACCTGGGTGGGCCCGCAATGAGGTAGGCGAGGAAGAAGCCCGGCATCACGGTGAGCACCTGGAGCATCTTGGTGAGGAAGCCGAACCCGAGGAAGACACCCGCCCACACCAGCCACTTGGTGGCTCCGTCCTCCAGCGCTCGCGTCACGGCATACGCCGCGGCGACCATCAGCAGCACCAGCAGGGCGTCGGGGTTGTTGAACCGGAACATCAGCACGCTGACTGGCGTCAATGCCATGACAGCGCCGGCGACGAGCCCGGCGGTGGCGCCGAACCATCGGCGCACGGTGAGATAGAGCAGCCCGACCGCGGCGACCCCCTCGAGCGCCTGGGGCACGAGGATGCTCCACGAGTTCAGGCCGAAGACCCGCGCCGACAGCTCCATCACCCACAACGAGGCGGGTGGCTTGTCGACGGTGATGAAGTTCGCCGCGTCGCTGGACCCGAAGAAGAACGCCTTCCAGCTCTTGGTGCCGGCCTGCACTGCTGCGGAGTAGTAGTCGTTGGCCCACCCCGCGGCGCCGAGCCCCCAGATGTAGAGCACGGCGGTGCCGACGAGCAGGACTAGCACACACGGGCGTACCCAGATAGCGTCATCGGCTCGGCCGCGCAGAAGGCGGCGCAGGCGACTGTCAGCCGGAGCCGCCGGCAGCTCGGCGGTGGCAGGCGGCATGTCAGCGGGTGTCGGCGGATCGAGCAGCATCATCCGCCCAGCATCGACCACGTCGCTGAGAGCATTCTCCCGGTTCGCTGAGAGATCGCTGTGAACCTCGAGGCGAGGATCCGGGCGACGATCACGCCCCCAGTCTCGCACCGCTGGTTAGGTGGGCCAGAATGAGGCCGTGATCAATTTGCAGGCCATCCTCGCCGACCTGGAGGTCTTGGTGACCACTGAGTCACCGTCCAACGACGTCGCCTGCCTCATCGAATCAGCTCACATCCTGGCCGACGTCATCGCGAGGAGACTGGGCTCACCCGCGCAGATCATCGACGGACCCGCTGGCCCTCACGTGCACTGGATGGGTGGGGGCACGCCGCGGGTGTTGATCCTCGGACATCACGACACTGTCTTTCCTGTCGGCACGGTGGCAGAACGGCCCTTCGAGGTGGTCGGCGATCGGGTAACGGGCCCGGGAGTGTTCGACATGAAGGCCGGAATCGTGCAGGCCATCCATGCCATCGCATCGCTCACCGATCCCAGCGGAATCGAGCTCTTGATCACGGCCGACGAGGAGGTGGGCAGCGACACCAGCCGAGACCTCATCGAGGCCCGCGCACTTGCATGCGGGAAGGTGTTGGTGTGCGAGCCCAGCGCCGACGGTGGGGCGCTGAAGACGGCCCGGAAGGGCACTGGAATGTTCGATGTCATCGTGCACGGCAAGGCTGCCCATGCGGGCTTGGAGCCGTGGAACGGGGTCAACTCGCTCGTCGCCGCCGCCGAGATCATCGCCCGCGTCACCACCTTCGGCGACGAGGCCCGGGGCACGACCGTCACCCCGACCATGGCCTGGTCGGGTACGGCGGAGAACGTCGTGCCCGCCCTCACCCGGGTGAAGGTCGACGTCAGGGTGGAGCAGGCCGGGGAGAAGGAGCGTCTGGAGACCCTGTTCGCCGGGCTGTCCGGTGACGACACCTCGGTCGCCGGGGCGACGATCCAGGTTCGCGGTGGGATCACCCGGCCGCCCATGCCGGCGACGGCTTCGGCCGACTTGTTCGCCCTGGCGTCGCAAGCAGCGCGAGCCGCCGGACTGGACGAGATCAGTGGAGCGGCCGTTGGTGGTGGCAGCGACGGCAACTTCACCGCCGCCCGCGGAGTGCCCACCCTCGATGGGTTGGGTGCGGTCGGCGGTGGCGCCCACGCTGACCACGAATATGTGCTGATCGACACCCTCATCCCCCGGATCCAGCTCCTCGCTGCGATCCTCGACCGCATCTAGCTTTCGGCGTCGGGTCGGGTGGGAGGGCCGCCCTCGAGGGCGGTGAGGCCGCCGGGGCCAAGGGTGCCTGCCTGACGGTAGATGTCGAGCTTGGCGCGGCTGTCGTCGATGTCGAGGTTGCGCATGGTGAGCTGGCCGATGCGATCGAGAGGACCGAACGCCTGGTCCTCCACCCTCTCCATGCTCAGTCGCTCGGGGTGGTAGGTGAGGTTGGGGCCGGTGGTGTCGAGCACGGTGTAGTCGTCTCCTCGGCGCAGGCGCAGGGTTACCTCACCCGTCACGGCAGTGCCCACCCAGCGCAGCAGAGGCTCGCGCAACATCAGGCCCTGGGGGTCGAACCAGCGACCTTCGTAGAGCATGCGGCCGAGGCGACGGCCCATGGTGCGGTAGTTCTCGATGGTGTTCTCGTTGTGGATCGCGGTGACGAGCCGCTCGTAGGCGATGTGCAGCAGGGCCAGCGCCGGTGCTTCGTAGATGCCGCGGCTCTTGGCCTCGATGATGCGGTTCTCGATCTGATCGCTCATGCCCAGGCCATGCCTGCCACCGATGATGTTGGCCTCATCGACCAGGTCCACCTTGGTGGCGAACTCCTTGCCGTTGATCGCCACCGGCCAGCCTTCGTGGAAGCGGATGCTCACCACTTCGGACTCGATGACGACCTCGGGGCGGTAGTGGGCGACACCCATGATCGGCTCGACGATGTCCATGCTGGTGCCCAGCTCTTCGAGCGCCTTGGCTTCGTGGGTGGCACCCCAGATGTTGGCGTCGGTGCTGTACGCCTTCTCCTTGGTGGCCCGGTAGGGAAGGTTGCGGGCATGGAGGAACTCGCTCATCTCGGTGCGGCCGCCGAGCTCGGTGACGAAATCGTGATCGAGCCACGGCTTGTAGATGCGCAAGTGGGGGTTCACCAGCAAGCCGTAGCGGTAGAAGCGCTCGATGTCGTTGCCCTTGTAGGTGCTGCCGTCGCCCCACACGTCGACACCATCCTCGTGCATCGCCCTGACCAGCAGGGTGCCGGTGACGGCCCGCCCGAGTGGGGTGGTGTTGAAGTAGGTCCGCCCGGCCGTGGTGATGTGGAAGGCACCACACTGGAGCGCCACCAAACCCTCGTGCACGAGCTCAGTGCGACAGTCCACCAGGCGTGCTTCTTGGGCGCCGTACTCCTTCGCCCGGTCGGGTACACCGGGTAGGTCGGGCTCGTCGTGCTGGCCGAGATCGGCGGTGTAGCAGTAGGGGATGGCACCCTTCTCGCGCATCCACGCGACAGCAGCGGAGGTGTCGAGACCCCCGCTGAACGCGATTCCGACCCGTTCACCGACGGGGAGCGAGGTGAGCACCTTGGACATGTGGCTTGACGCTACCGACTTGCCGTGCGGTACATGCCTGTGAATGACGCCGCCGACACCAGCAAGCCGCCTGCGGCGAGGGTGAACTCGACGACGGCGTAGCCGTTCACCCGGCCGACGTCGCCGATCGCGAAGATCGCACACAGTGCGGCGCCTCCCAGACCTGCCCACGGAAGCCACCTCAAATGGCGAAGCCCCATCGCTGTCAGGGCGAGGGGGGCAACGAGTGGAAGCAGGTTCAACAGGATCGGCCGTGGCTCGGTCTCCGGGCCAAGCCACCAGGTGGACAATCCGGTATTGCGCGAACTGACCCAGACCCCCACGAACGCGCCGGCGATACCGAGCCAGGCCATCCAGAACACCGAACCCCATGAGGGAGTGAGCTCACCGGGTCGCGGCGGTACAGAAAGCGCCCGGATCGGTGGCGGGGGTGGTGGCACGGCGAAGGGTGGGGCGTCGGGGGTCGGCTCCATTCGCAGCCAGGGTACCGCTAGCCTGACCCGCCGTGACCCGCGAGCCCTTTCGAAAACTCAGCATCTTCTTCCCGATGTGGAATGAAAAGGCCTACATCGAACGTGCGGTGGGCTACGCCAAGGAGGAGTGTGAACTGCTCATCTCCTCCGGCGAGATCCTCGACTACGAACTGATCGTGGTCGACGACGCGAGTACCGATCTCACCCCGGTCATGGCCGATGAGATGGCCGCGGCCGATCCCCATGTTCGCGTGGTGCACCACCCGCTGAACCGCAAGTTGGGCGGTTCGATGAAGACCGGGTTCGCTTCCGCCACAGGCGACCTGGTGCTCTACAGCGATGCCGATCTTCCCTTCGACATGGCCGAGGTCGGCCGGGCGGTGCGCCTCCTGCGCTACTACGAAGCCGACATCGTCAGCGCCTACAGGCATGACCGTACCGGTGAAGGCAGCAGTCGGGCCATTTACACCTTCTTCTACAACGTCCTCATCCGTCGCTTGTTCGGGGTGCGCTTGCGCGACATCAACTTCGCCTTCAAGCTCTGCCGCACCCTCATCTTCGAGCACGTCGAATTGAAGAGCGAGGGCTCCTTCATCGATGCCGAGCTGATCATCCGCGCCAAGAAGCGTGGCTACGACGTCATCCAGTTCGGGGTCGACTACTTCCCTCGCACCCGCGGGGCCAGCACCCTGGCCTCGCTGGGTGTGATCAGGACGATCCTCAAGGAGATGTTCCAGCTGCGCAAGGAACTGAGGGGTCTGAAGCCCGTCAAGGGCTCCCCTTGCTGAAGCCGCCCCGGCTGGTCCGGTTGGTAGATTCGATCCGACCACCCTTCCCGGAGCGTAAGTGAACACCCGCAGGCCCCCAGCCCCCCAACCTCGTCGGCGGCCCCAACAGCCGCCCCAGCGGCGCCGGCCAGCTCAACAGCCTCCCGTGCCTGCGGTGAGGAAATGGCTGCCGGCGATCGCCGCTGCCGGGGTGCTGGGCATAGCCGTGTTCGCCGGCTTCTCGGGAGGAGACGAAAGCCCCGACGTGGTGGCCGGCGAGAACCCGGGTGCTGTCGACGACAGCCTGCTAACCATCCCTGCAAGCACCCTGACCCCGGTGGTGGTCAACACCGACCCTGCCGTGGTGAAGACCCAGCTCGATCGAGCTTTGAGCAAGGGCATGTACGGCGAGTCGGTGAGGGCACTCCAGCAACGTCTCCACGACCTCGGCTTTGATCCGGGCCCTGTCGACGGTCAGTTCGGCACGGGCACCCAGCAGGCGCTCTGGGCCTTCGAGGGACTGGTCAGCAGTCTGAAATACGACGAGCAGACCGGTGTTCTCACCAACGACCTGTGGCAGGTGATGCAGGACGACCTGGTGTTCCAGCCCCGACGTTCAGGTGGCGCAGGCAACACTCACATGGAGATCTACCTCGACCTGCAGGTGGGCATCGTGTTCAGCGACGACCGTCCCACCCTCATCACCCACATCTCCTCGGGCGACGGCGAAACCTGGTGTGAACTGGTCAAGTACGACACCAACGACCAGGGTCAACCCCTCGAGGAGCCGATCGAGAAAGACGTCTGCGGTGTCTCCAAAACCCCAGGCGGTGTCTTCAAGTTCTACCGCCGCTACGACGGCAACCGTCAGGGCCCGCTCGGCGGCATGTGGAACCCGGTGTACTTCAACTACGGCATCGCCGTGCACGGGGCGCTGAACGTGCCCGACCACCCGGCGTCACACGGGTGTATCCGCATTCCGATGTGGATCGCCGACTACTTCCCGTCGCTGGTCAAGAACGGTAACCGGGTCTACGTCTGGGACGGCGTGAAGGAACCCGAACAGCAGTCGGAGAGGGAGATGACACCGATCTTCAATTACGCCAACCCCGACTCCACCACTACCTCGTCGAGCAGTACGAGCACCACGACGACCGTGGAGTCGACGACCACCACCAAGCCCACCACCACAACCTCCCCGGCGACGACTACCACCAAGCCGACCACCACGACGAGTTCGACACCGGCGGCCACGACGACCACCTGAGATGGAGTCGGCGCCGGCACGGGCTCAGTGCCCGGCTCAGCGCCAACTCTGGTTCAGCAGTTCAGGTGTTCAGAGCTTGATCGGGGTCAGCCGAGATCGCGGCAGACGTTGAGCCCACCCAGCACACCGGTGCGGAAGGCATCAACCTTCTCGAAGGCACTTCCGTTGATGTTGGTGTCGGTGGCCTCGTCGCTGCGGGCTATGGCAGTAATGACCGCTTCGTCGAGGTCGCCCGCCGACAACACGATCACGCTGTCCTCGGCCGCCATCTGGGGCACGATCGACACCACCCAGGCGCCCGTCAGACAGTCGTTCATCAATGCCCGTGGCTCGCCGGTGCGCTGGCTACGCAACGCGGTCTGGATGGCATCGCTGTAGGCATTGGAGAACAGGTACCCGACCGAGAGGTCACCGGTTAGCGGGTCTGCCGCCAGAACGGCTGCAGTGTCCTGATCCCAGTAGATGACATTGTTGGTGGGGCAGAACACGACATTTCCTTGGAAGGCACCCTGGTCCACACCGTCGCAGGTGGGGTAGGGGCCCGCACTCGGGAACGCTTCGAAGGTGGGCGCGGTGAAGGGCACGCTGTTGGCTTCGGCCAGAGCCACCCAGAAGTAGTCGAGGCTGGCCGGGATGAGGGTAACGATGTCGGCCGCGCCGAGGTCGGGGTCCGGTGCCGGGTCGATGAGGGGCAGGTTGCCTGCGTTGGGGTCAGTGGCATCGAACTGGATGTCGATGAGGTTGTCGAGACGGTTCTCGTCGAAGAAGGTCGCGCAGCGGGTCACTCCGCCTACGAAGCCATCCTGGAAGGCACCCACCCGGTCGAAGCCGGTTCCGTGGGCATCGGGGTTGAGGAGACCGCCGCTCTCGACTGGATCACGGATCTGCAGCATGGCGATGAGACCGGCGCGCACATCGGCGTCATCGAAGAAGATGAGGTTGCTGCCCCCACTCGCCACATGAGCGCTCCACGCCCCGGCGAAGCAGTCGGCCTGTTGTTCTTTGAGGATCACTGCTTGCTCTGCTGTGCCCGCCCGGAACTGCACCGCATGGCCGAACTCGTGTGCGAGCACAACTGCGACAGCCTCCTTGCCCAATTCGGCGACGAGCGATGGCAAGAGCTCGTAGTCGTCGTACGCCATGAAGTCGTCGGGGCGGCAGTAGAAGGCACCGCGGGACCAGACGTCCTCGTAGGACGAGAACTCATTGCCGCAGCCGGGAATCGTCTCGACTCGATCCGGGTATGCCGCGTAGATGCCGGCCTGTAGGGGCACCCATTCGCCCCCGTAGGCCTCGGGGTAGGCCTGCGCCCAAAAGTCCTGGATATCGCCGAAGGCGGCGGTGAGAAAGCCGTCGTAATCCCTGGCTTCCTTGTTGCTGCCAAAGTCGACGACACCTGGGATGACCTCGTAGGTCGGCTCGACCGGAGTGGTATCGCCGGTGACGGTGGATTCGGTGGGGAACAGGCTGCCCCCGCCGCCCGCGCGAGCCTCGATGGCCGTCACACCCGGGTCCTTCACTCCGCATGCCACGGCCCCGAGTGCGGCCAGGCCGACAAGAACTGCTACACGTGTACGCACACTTTGGAGCATAGGCACACAGGCTGACGGCAGAATGGCTCAGTGACACCGATCGCCAAGACATCTGTCTACCTCGACCGCATCGCGCGGGCCCGCAAACGCATGAGCGAGACCGGTGTCGACGTCCTGCTCCTGTCGGTCGGCAGCGACCTGCCCTACCTGGCCGGGTACGAGGCGATGCCTCTGGAACGGTTGACCATGCTGGTGGTGCCCCGGACCGACGATGCCACCCTGGTCATCCCGCGGCTCGAGGCGCCACGAGTGGTGGAACAGCCGGGAGTGTTCACCCTGCGCCCGTGGGACGAGACCGAAGACCCGGTTGCCCTGGTCGCAGGGTTGATCTCCCAGCCTTCTCGAGTCGCCGTCGGCGAAACGATGTGGGCCAGGTTCCTGGTGGACCTCCTCCGCCACTGGCCGTCGACCGGGTCGGGCGGAACCCACTATGTGCGTAGCAGCGAGGTGATGAGCGCGTTGAGGATGTGCAAGGACCCCGCGGAAGTCGCCTCCCTGCAGGCCGCAGGCGCCGCAGTCGATCGGGTCGCTGCCCAGCTTCAGGCTGGGGAGATCCCCCTCGGCGGACGCACCGAGGCCGAGGTCAGTGCGGATATCTCCTCGCGCCTCCTCGCCGAGGGGCACGAGGCGGTGAACTTCGCCATCGTCGCTGCCGGCGAAAACGCGGCATCGCCGCACCACCATGCGGGCGGGCGGGTCATCGCTGATGGCGACATCGTGTTGTGCGACTTCGGTGGAACGATGGCCGGCTACTGCAGCGACATAACGCGTTGCGTTCACCTCGGTCGGCCACCCTCCGAGGTCAGCGAGGCCTACGCCGTGCTCCAGGCTGCCCACGCCGCCGGAGTGGCCGCCGGTGTGGTGGGCGCCCAATGTCAGGACGTCGACCGGGCGGCGCGGCGGGTCATCGCCGACGCCGGGTACGGCCGGTATTTTATCCACCGCACCGGTCACGGCATCGGCATGGAGGCCCACGAGGATCCCTACATGGTGGAGGGGAATTCCCTGCCCATCGCTGCCGGTCATACGTTCAGCGTGGAGCCGGGCATCTACCTGCCCGGTGATTGGGGAATGAGGCTGGAGGACATCGTCGTGGCCACGGCAGCGGGACCGTCGAGCATGAACCACGCGGACCGCGCCCTCGTCGTGCTCGGCTGATGGGTCGCGGGCTAACCACCCGTGGCGAAGGCACCTTCGTCGATCGACTCGGACCATAGGGTGAGGGTCACCAGAACGTCACCGTCGTCGAGCTTGGCGAGCAGACCGTTGTCGAGAACGCAGTACACGGCTGTACCGCCTGGGAGTGGCACGTCGACACAGGTGGCGTGCTGGTCGACGAAGGTCTCATCGTGAAGCACGCTGGGGCCGATCATCGCCTGTGCATCCCGTCGCAGGCGCTTGGCGGTGTCGGCCGCGTAGAAGTCGATCGTGAGCCCGACATCGCTGGCAGCCTGAGGCACGAGGCCATCCATGCAAGGGGAGGATTTATCCACCGTGCAGGTCTCGGTGGCCGATCCGATCTGCACGAAGCGGGCATTGCCGATGGTGATGCTGCGGCGGTTACCTGCCAGCACGGCGATCGACGTGTACTCCAGGGCGCCGTACTTGCGCAGTACGGAATAGGCCGCAGTGGCCGGGCCGGTTGTCGCGCTGTCGAACTTGGCGAGTACGGAATCGATGGAGGTGTCGCCGGTGATCGCTCCGGGACCGAACGGGTCGTCGCTGAACGAGGGCCGCTCACCGACCTGGCAACCAGTTAGAACGAGGAGGCAAACGAAGAGGGCGCTGAGTCCGTGACGAGGCACGGCAGACGATCGTACGGCTGAACCGGGGGGATCGCGGTATCGGCCCGGCTCGAACGGGCCCGGGTAGTTAGCCTTCCAGCCGTGATACGCCTCGATGCCGCCACCGTGCTGCTGCAGTGGTCGGCGGGTGGGTTGTTCTTCCTCTGGTACACCACCCGCCATCGCGAAGTCGGGGTCGGGTACGGCTGGCTCTTGCGTTCCACCTACCTGGTCTTCGCCGTTGGTGCCGCAGTTGCCGGGTTCCGGTACGGGCCGGTGCCTCTGCGCGAGGCTTCCGCGCTGGCTGTGTCGGCTGGTGCTCTGGTGGCTCTGGTGGTGTCGGTCCTGACCCGCAAGGCCGGTGTGGCCGGCCAGAATGCCGAGCATGATCGCCGGTCGGCGAGGGTGGCGCAGATGACCGGCATCGAACGCCCGGTGGCTGCACGCGGGGATGGTGTCGAGTTCCCTCCCGCTCTGGACCTGCTGGCGCCGGCCCTCTCCGTAGTGGGCCTGGTGGCGGCAGCCGTCGACGCGTCCTCCGCCGGCACGGGACGCGACCTGGTCGTGTCCTTGTTGCGCACTTTCGCCGGCGCCGCACTCCTCGGGGCTGTCACCGATGCGATGCTGCTCGGTCACTGGTACCTCGTCCAGCCGGGTCTTCCCCGCCGTCACCTCAACGAGCTGGTGAAGGTTCTCGGGTGGGTGTGGCCAGTCGAGGTGGTCGCGATGCTGCTACCCACGGGCATGGTTTCGGTTCTCAACGGGTCGATCGACGACGGGTGGAGTGGCCAACTCGGCTGGTTCTGGGCGGCGTGCGCACTCGGGACCATCGTGCTCGTCGTGGTCACCCGGGCCGCGCTTCGCGAGAAGGAGTACTCGGCGGTGATGGCAGCCACAGGCCTGTTGTACCTCGCCATCCTCACCGCCTTCGGCACGGACCTAGTAGCCCGTGCGGTCCTCGCCGGCTGAGCTAGTCCCTTCGGAGCCTCCGGTTTCTGGGGCCGGATCGTCCCACCGAGCGATCTGGGGCTGTTCCGTCTCGGCGGCCGCGACGGAACAGCCCCAGATGTGGGCCGAGAACTCGTAGTCGCACTCTTGCCCGGTCGGGGGTTTGCCGAAATCCGCGTCACTTCGAGCTCGTGAACGGATCTCCGGCGCGACGGACACCACGGCTGGCGAGGATGCCGACCACTGCCAGTGCCGCGGCGAGGCCGAAGTTGGTGCCGATCGCCCCAGTGAGGCTCCAATCGGTGCGGTCGGCGATGGCCACCGTGGCCCCGCCGATCCCTCCCATCAAGGAGAAGCCGAGGGCGTCGGCCAGGTTCACCTGGCTGCTCACCAATCCCTCGCTGCCCTCGGTGGCGAAGGTCATCGACGACACCGTCGCCGGGTTGAACAGCAGACCCATTCCGAGACCGCCCATGGACCAGCCGAGGAAGACGGCCCACAGGGGCCAACCCGCCCACAGCACAGGTGCGGACAACACGACCCCGGCCAGCATCACCCCAAACCCCACTCCCACCGCCCTTGATGGCTCGCCGTCGGGATTGCGGGCCCTCAGCCACTGACCGAGCGACCAGGCCACGGCAGCACCCATGATCACCAGTCCCTGTTCCAACGGGCCGGATCCATGAACGCGGTCGGCCGCGAGTGGGATGAAGCTGTCGACACCGAGGAAGGTTGCCGTAGCCAGAATGCGACAGGAGATGATCGCTGGCAGACCGGGCCGGGCGTGGGCAAACCCGGCCGGCAGCAGACCGCGCAGGGAGGGGATGGCCACTGCCAACCCGGCGAGGGTGGTCGTCGCGGCGGCGACGGGGTGGGCGAACTGAAGCCCGGTGACGATTGCCCCGACGCCTACCGCAGCGGCGACGGCCCTCGGCACCCGACTGCCGGAGCGCGTCGACGTGGCGGAGGCGCCATAGTGTCGCATCGGTTGCACGGCCAAAGCACCAACAGCTAGGGCTGCCGGCACCAGCCCGAGGAACACCCACCGCCAGCCGAAGGTGTCCGTGATCCAGCCGGCCACGAGGGGGGCCACCATGGCGGGCAGAACCCACCCGGCCGAAAGATAGGCGTAGATCATCGGATGGCGGTCGTCGGGGAAGGCCCGTTTGACGAGCATGTAGGCGATAGGTGCGAAGCCCCCGGTGCCGGCTCCCTGCAGGACGCGCCCCACTACCACCCAGATCATCGTCGGTGCTGAGGCGGCGACGATCAGGCCGACCACGAGGGTGGCCACGCAAAGGGTAAACGGCAGGGCCGGTCCACGCCTATCCGCCATCTCGCCCGCCGCCACCAAGGTGATGAGGTTGGCCAGGGTGTATGCGGCCAATGACACCCCGTAGAGGGAGTCGCCGCCGAGTTCGTCGGTGATGGTCGGAAGGGCAGTGATGATCGCCGTCACCTCGAACGCGACCAGGGTGACTGATAGCACCAGCCCGACCGCAAGGAGCCTCTGCTGCGCGGTGAGGGGGGCTGTCACGCGGCGAGGCCGGTCAGAACGGCGTGCCCGGCGCCACCAGCGGCCACGGGCGGTTGCGTTCAACAGTAAGGGCCATGTCGAGCAGGAGCTGCTCTGTGTGGTGGCGGCCGATCACCTGGAGCCCGATGGGCAGGCCGTCGAGGGTGCCGGTGGGGATGCTGATCGCGGGGTTTCCGTGAAGGTTGGCGGGGAAGGTGAGCCGCCCGTTGTTCCCCTCGCCGACCTCGAGGCCGCCGAACACTCCGGGTAGTGGGCCATCGGCGCCGAAGGCCACATCGGGATTGCTGGCGGTGATGATGAAGTCGACGCCCTCGGCAGGGTCGAAAACGCGGGCCATCGCCTCATTGACCTCGACACGTCGAAGCTCGATCTTGGCTCGCGCTGCGGAGTCGTACCTGCCTTCGGCAAGCTGCATGCCGAGGCTGATCTCGGGGGTCAGATCGTCGGCGCAATCCGGCCACTTGTCGCCGAGCTGGGCCTCGATCTCGAGATTGCCGCTCAGCGCCCATGCTGCCCCCATCCGGGGCATTGCGGTGTCGACGCCCTCGATCCGGGTCAGGCCGATGTCGTTCACCAGGTCCATCCCGGCACCCTCGAGCAACTCCCACATCATCGGCGAAACAGTGGCGTTACCCCAGGTCGGGGCGAAGGCGACACGGCCACCGCGCATGGCCTCGACATGGCTGCCGAGACCGGCTTCCCAACCTTCGACCCGCGGCAGACTCAACGGATCGCGGGCATCGAAACCGTTGCACACGTCGAACCAGCGGGCCGTGTCGCGCACGGATCGGGAGAGGCAGCCAAGGGTCACCGTGAGGTTGCCGTACTGGGCGCGAGGGCCGCGAGGGATGCGGCCATATGTGGCCTTGAGCCCAACCAGCCCGGTGAATCCGGCGGGGATGCGGATGCTGCCGCCTCCGTCGCCGCCGGTGGCAATCGTGCACAGCCCACCTGCCACGGCAGCGGCGGCTCCGCCACTGCTGCCACCTGGTGTGAGGCCGAGGCGCCAAGGGTTGTGGGTCGTGCCGTGGAGCTTGGTCCGGGTGAGGTTCATCCCCCCGAATTCGCTGGCCGTTGTCTGCCCGGCGAGCACCGCACCCCCCAAGTCGCGCACGCGCTGCACCATGGTTCCCGTGTGCCCCGCAACCTGGTGGCGCAGAGGCACAGAGGCGTGGCAGTCTGGCCACCCGGCAACCTGATCGAGCTCCTTGACCCCGATCGGCACCCCGCCGAACGGCTTGTCTATGTCGGCAACCCTCGCCGCGGCCTCGGCCTCTTCGCGAGGTTGGAAGCTGAAGGCGTTGAGTTGGCTGTCATCGATGGCGGCGTAGGTCGCCCTCAGCTCCTCCAGCGGCGATCGCCGGCGTGCGCGGAACTCATCGACGAGAGAGCAGGTATCGCCCTGCCACGGTGTATCCCCCATGACGGACCACTGTACTGCGGTGGGTTCATGGAGCGCTCCGTGGTCCGGTGCGCGGATCGTCGCCCTAGAGTCGACTGGTCATGGACAGCCGAACATTCCTCGGGCTTCAGCAGAGCCATAACCCCTTCCGCTGGACGCTGGAAGTCACCCCGTCGATCTCGACAATCGGTGGCTTCCTGTTCGGCGGGTGTGGCCTCGGTGCCGCGATCTCTGCGATGGAGGGCACCAGCGAGCGCGAGACCGTGTGGGCGACCGCCCAGTACCTCTCCTACGCCAAGCCCGGTGAGGTGATGGACATCGATGTCACACTTGCCGTCGAGGGCCACCAGATGACCCAAGCCCGTGCCGTGTGCCATGTCGGCAACCGCGAGATCCTGACGGTGAATGCAGCGTTGGGGCATCGCCCTCTCGATGTTGCCGGCCAGTTCGAGACCATGCCCGACGTGCCCCCACCCGACAAGTGCAAAGTCGGCCAGCACAGGATGCCGGCGGAGAACACCATCTCCGAGCGGCTCGACCAGAGATTTGCCAAGGGGCGGCACTTCGACGACATGGACGGAACCCCGGGCGACGGTCAGACCCTCGTGTGGGCGCGTCTTCCCGATGTGCTCGACGGTGTCGATGCCACGGCACTGGCCATCATGGGCGACTTCGTACCGATGGGGGTGGGGCAGGCGCTTGGGGTGAAGGGAGGGGGCAACAGCCTCGACAACACCCTGAGGGTGGTGCACCTGGTGCCCACCGAGTGGGTTCTGCTCGACATTCGGGTGCACGCGGTGGAGCGCGGCTTCGGCCACGGGCTCGTGCACATGTTCGCCGAGGACGGCACCCTGCTGGCCACCGCGAGCCAGAGCTGCATAGTGAGATTCTGGAAGGGTGAGTGGCCACCCTCCAGGGGTTGAGCCACGTGACAAAGGGGAACAGACCATGAACCTGCCGATGCGACCCGGAATGACAGTTCCCCTGCCCGGCCCGTTGCACAGCCATCGCGCCAAGCTGGCTGAGCTGGCCGATATGGGCTACACCGACATCTGGTCTGCCGAGAGCGACGGTGCCGACGGGTTCACCCCCCTGGCGATGGCGGCTGCATGGGAGCCGCGCCTCAGGCTGGGAACAGCGATCATCCCCGCCTACACACGTTCGCCGGCCTGCTTTGCCCAGAGTGTGGCTTCGTTGGCCGATGCCGCACCGGGCCGCTTCGCCATCGGTATCGGAAGCAGCAGCAATGTCATAGTCGAGCGCTGGAACGGCATCCCCTTCGTGGAGCCCTACAAGAAGGTGCGCGACGTGGTGCGCTTCCTGCGCGACGCGCTGAGCGGCGAGAAAGTGTCCAAGAACTACGACACCTTCGCCGTTGACGGCTTCCGCCTCGGTGTGCGACCCGAGCAGACACCACCGATCTTGGTGGCCGCGCTGCGCGAGGGCATGCTCCGCCTGGCTGCCCGGGAGGGTGACGGGGCGATCATCAACTGGTTGTCGCCCGAAGACGTGGTGAAGGTCGCCGGAGTGGTGACCGAGGCCGCTGGTGGGGTCGAAAAGGAGATCGTGGCCCGGATCTTCTGCTGCCCGAGCGAGAATGCCGAACTGGTGCGGAGTTCGGCCAAGTTCGCCATTGCTGCTTACCTGAACGTGCCCGTCTACGCCGAGTTCCACCGCTGGCTGGGTCGCGGCGCTGTGCTGCGGCCGATGTGGGATGCCTGGCAGGCCGGTGACCGCAAGGTGGCGCTGGCTGCGATTCCTGACAGCTTGGTGGACGAACTGGTGGTGCACGGCAGCCCCGAGCAGTGCCGGGCCACGATCAGGCGCTACTTCGAGAACGGGGTGACAACCTCCTCTCTGGCAATCCTGCCCCTCGACCCGGACCTGAAGCACTGGGACGCGGTGCGTTCTCTGTCGCCCGCGGCGGGCTGAGCGGGCACGTCAGGCAGCCTGTTCGGACGGCCCCGGCTGACGGGCCGCTGTCCGCGCGGCCAGCTGGGCCTTGATGGCGGCGACGTGGGCCAGACCGCGTGCCCGAGTGCGTTGGTCGAGCCGGAACTGGACGGGCAGGTCGGGCGCCGATAGGAGTGCCAGCTGCTCGGGGGCCTGGTGGGCGGGGGTGCAGGGGAGCATGGCCCCATGGTGCCAAAGGGGTCTTACGCGGTTTCGGGCCACCCGCGGCTCAGCGATCCGGGGCCGTGGATTCCCGGCCGCCGAGACGAATTGGCCCCAGATCGCGTGGTGGGACGATCAGGCCCCAGATCTCCCGGTGCCGGGTGAGTGCGGGGCGGGTGGCTGGTTTCCGGTCAGGCGACGATGGCGACGGAGGCGGCCAGCGATCCCACGGCCAGGGCCAGGGGCGCAGCGTAGGCGGACCACCTTGGCAGAGGCTTCCAGGCCGGGGCGAGCATCACGAAACCGCACAAAGCACCGCCGATGGCGCCGCCAACATGCCCGCCAACGGAGATCCCCTTGATGCTGAAGGTGAGCACCAGGTTGAGCAACAAGGTGGTGCCGATACCGGTGCTGAACACGTTGACTCCCCTCCGGTGAAGCCCCACCGCGGCTCCGGCCATCAGGCCGAACACGGCACCGGATGCTCCACCGGTGAGCCCACCACTGTCCACCAAGAGGACACCGAGGGAGCCAGAGAGCAGGCTGGCGAAGTACATCATGGTGAGCTTGGTGCCGCCCAGAGCCCTCTCCAGCAACATGCCCAGTTGGTAGAGGAGGAGCATGTTCATCGCGATGTGGAAGACCCCGAAGTGGATGAAGCCGGAGGTGACCAGCCGGTACCACTGGTGCTCGGGGATCGCCCCTGTCTGGTCCCAGTTCCCCTCCAATCCCTTGAGGATGTTCTTGCTGAGTCCGAGGTTGGCGTGAGCCTCGGTCACGTTGCCGCCCAGAACACGAGTGTCCAGCGCGGCCATCAACAAGAACACCAGCAGGTTGAGGCCGATCAGCGCGTAGGTCACCGGGGTGAGGACG
>Ga0073899_10001895_pt1 | contig 19027 bp, 21 predicted proteins | sample KloWWTmetaKNB5Ph_FD_88975 | JGI IMG/M metagenome (GOLD analysis project Ga0073899, IMG submission 88975) | Active sludge microbial communities from Klosterneuburg, Austria, studying microevolution and ecology of nitrifiers - Klosterneuburg... | ecosystem: Engineered > WWTP > Aerobic digester >... | reverse complement strand
CGTCTCTGACCAAGGTGGACGCATCTGCAGCTGAGGTAGCCAAGTACTCGTTGGCTCAAGGCGACCTACTGCTCAACACACGGAACTCTCGGGACTTGGTCGGCAAGACGGCGGTCTATCGGGGTGAGCCACGACTCTTCAACAACAACATCATGCGGATCCGCTTCGATGGCCGCGTGCTCCCCGACTTCGTGCACCAGTACCTCTGGACGCGAGAGGGTCGGCAACAACTGGATGCTCGCAAGTCGGGTACGACTAGCGTTTTCGCCATGTATGCGAGGTCGTTCGCATCGCTCGAACTGCCGGTCCCGCCGCTCGAGTCGCAGATTCGCTACGCCGACCTGATCGCGCAGGTCGAAGCCCAGCGCGCCGCCGCCCAGCGCTCCCTCACCTCCCTCGACGAGCTCTTCGCCTCCCTGCAGTCCCGCGCGTTCTCGGGCCGCCTCTGATCACCTCCGCATCGGAGTCGTGAACCTCGCGTGCACCCTCGGCCGCTGGGCCGGGTCGACCCGTTTCGGCGGGATCACCTGCGGCACCCCGTCCGCCCGGAACTCGACCCTCCAGCGGTCCGCGGTCGGGTCCCGTCCGGGCTCCACGATGCCGTGGTGGTGGTCGCAGACCAGCACCAGGTTCGTCAGCGACGTCTCCCCGCCGGCCCACCACGGCTTCCGGTGGTGGGCCTGGCAGGCGTTCGGCGGCTTGTCGCAGCCGGGGAAGATGCAGCCCCCGTCCCGGAGTTCCAGCGCGGCCCGGATCGGTGCGGTGACCAGCCGCTGGGTGCGGCCGACGTCCAACAACTCGGACTCCCCGCCGAGCACCGCGGGCATGAGGTCGGCGTCGCACAGCCATTGGCGCAACAGGCCGGCCGGCACCGGCTGAGCGCTCCCGACCAGCTGTCCCCTGAGGAGCCCGCCGTCGACTGCGGCCTTGGCGAGCTTGTCGTACGACATCGTCACCACGATCCGGGGCCGGTCGCCGCCGTGGTTGGGGGCCAGCGACCCCCTCGCGTGGGTTTGCACCATCGCCATCAGCGCGTCGGCACGGTTCATGGCGGGCGTGAGGTACTCCGCGTGCGGGTCGAGCCGGTCGATCCCGCGCTTGCGGACCGCGGCGTAGGCGTCGACGATCGCGATGAACGCCTCCGCGTCGGCCACCGGCAGGCTGCCGCGCAGCAGTACCGAGCCCTGGTGGTCGGGCGTGAACGTCAGGTACCGGTTGCGCAGGGCGAGCCGGTGCTCCCGCTCCAGCCGGGCCGCCTCGCGCTCCTCGACCGTTTCGGGGGCGAGGGTCTCCAGCAGGTAGCGGCTCAGCCCTGATCCACCGGCCGTGGTTTCTGGTGGTTTCCTGGGTCGTTTTTGAGGGGTCGTTCTTTGTGTGGGCGCGGCGGGTCTGCCGGTCTGTCCGGCTTTTCCACGGGTCCTCGGGTTGGGCCTGCTAGGGCTGGGTGGTCAGGGTGTCGCGGTTCGGGGTGGGCTGGTCGCGACGGCGTGCAGGGCTTCCCAGGCGTCGGCCCAGGGCCAGTGGGTGGGGAGGTGCAGCACGAGCCGGCGGCCGGTGGCCGCGACCCGGCCGGGGACGTTGATGAGCTTGCGGCGCAGGGTGGCCCATCTGGCCTTGGCCAGGCCGGCGGCGACTGCGGCGGCTCGGGCGATGTTGAACGCGATCACCGCGAGGGCGACCCAGGCGGCGTTTGCGGTGTACTTGCCCGATGGGAGGTGCGCCAAGGGCCCGTCCTTGAGTTCGGCGATGACCTGTTCCACGATCGCGTGGTCGCGGTGCAACTGGTCGGCCTCCACGATCCCGAAGGTGGTGTTGGTGATGAACGCGTGGTGGCGGTAGGCGGCGATCAACTCTTGTTGCTGGCTGCCGTCGGAGGCGAGTGGCTGGAGCCGTTTGACGCGGCGCACGACCAGCCGGCAGGGCACGTGTTCGGCCTTGCGGCGGCCGGTGAACGCGACGAACCCGACTTCGGCGACCTCGGCGTCGGAGACCCAGCGTTGCTCGGCCTCGTCGAAGACGGCCTGGGGGTACTTGATCGGCTGCCAAGCATCCTCGGCGATCCCGGCGATCGCGGCGGTCACCTTCTTGGTCATCCGGGCGGTAACCGAGAACCACGCCTGGTGGCGCAGTGCCGCACCGACGAACGCCCACCCGTAGTAGGCCGAGTCGGCCCGGCACAGCAGGTGCCCCTTCATTCCCGCAGCGCGGGCGGTGGTGATTGCTTGGGCCAGCATCCGTCCCGCGCCCTGGGCCGAAGCGGTGCTGCCCTTGCGGAGCCGGGCGCGGGTGATGACCGGCGCCGCCAACGGGGTCGACAGGGCCGCGAGTTGGATGTTCAACCCCCGAACCCGGGTGTAGCCGTAGCCGGCGCCCTGCTTGCTGTAGCCGTGGACCTCGCGGATCGTGTCATCCACATCGAGGAACGCCAGCCCCTGGTCGGTGGCGGCGCCGGCGATCAGGCCGGGCACCCGACCGGTCAGGCCGGCCAGCAACCCTGCCCCGACAGCGTCGAGTTGCTGCACGTGGCCGTGAGTGAACGAGCGCAGGAACGTGCCCAACGTCGAGGGGGCCCGAACACCGGCGAACAACCTGTCCATGCCGCCATGACGCAGCAGGTCCAGATCATCGATGCTGTCCGCGCCGGCGAGCATCCCACCCACCACACCGGCCGCCTTCACCGCAGCGTTCGGCGAGGTGACACTCACCTGCCCTGCCAACAAGTCGTGCAGACCGGCGGACTCGGCCAACAACATGGCCGGGACCAGCCCGGCGTCCGACACCAAGTTCGGGTCATCGAAAACGGGACGGATCGTATGAGAGGCTTTCACTTACGGAGTGACCTTCTGAGTAGCCGGATGTGGACGTCGTACTCAACATCCTCCCTGCTCAGAAGGCACTCCCGTTCCACGCCACGCCCACTACATCGGTGGATCAGGGCTGAGACCCGAATGCTCAATGAAGCCATAGCAGTGATCGCGCCCGGCCAGGAGCTCACAACATTCTTCGACAGTCTGCTCGAACGAAGCGGCCGCACTGACCTCCCCGAGCGGCACGACGTGGAGATCCAATACTCCGACACCTCGGGCACCCGCTACAACGAACGAAGCGTCCTCGACCTAGCGGCAACCAAGGGCGCTCTCACTATCCGAGTGAAGTCACTGCACGACATTGGCAACACACTCGAGAAGATCGAACGTCTCCTCGACCGCGCGACGGTGCTCGGTCGAGACGGTTACATCGAAGTGGCGTCTGTTGTCGAGACATTCGACGAACATCGACTCCGCCTGGAGGCAGAAGAGGCTGAGAACGACAAGCAACGACTCCTATGGATGGAGCGATATCGGCCCGCCTCTCCCGAAACCGCCCAGCTCCGGGCAGTCGTGGCCGCACGCGCCGAGAGCGCGGTGCCACCGTCCGCAGGTTCACAAACGTCCTCGACCCGGGCACCCGACGCACCTGAGGACGAGTCTGCGAGTGGTCCGGGACCACTCCCATCGCAACAGGAGGCGACGCAACCTGACTGCACAGATTGATATCCAGGGAATGTGGTGGCTCCAGACAACGAGGAGCACAAGGTTGCGGTAGTGGGCTCGTTCAGGCGTTGGGACCCTGGCGTGGCCGCAGCCACGGAGCGGACAAGACGGATTGTGCGGCGTGACAGAGTGCGCAGAACCCTGCAGGGGTTGGCGGAGCTAAGGATGCACGGGGGATGCACGACGCCGGAAGCCGCTCCGACCGGGGCTGTAATCCCTAGTCAGAGCGGCTTTCCGCTGGTCGGGGTGACAGGATTTGAACCTGCGACCTCATCGTCCCGAACGATGCGCGCTACCAAGCTGCGCCACACCCCGATCGGCCCGGATCTCGTCCGGGCCGTGTGGAAGTCTAGCCGAACTCCTCGCCCTCAGCCATTCGAGCGCGGCACCAGGGTGAGCAGGCTCACCTCGGGCGGGCAGGCGAACCGGAAGGGCGCCATCGGCGACGTTCCGACGCCCGCCGAGACATGCAACCACGAACTCCGGCCGGCCGCGCGGTGGCGGCTGAGGCCCTTGGCCCGGGCGGTGGGCAGGTCGCAGTTCGTCGTCAGCGCGCCGTAGCCCGGCACGCACACCTGGCCGCCGTGGGTGTGGCCGGCCAGGATCAGCCGGACGCGGTCGGCGGTCATCGCGTCCAGCAGCCGGCGGTACGGGGCGTGCGTGACGCCGATCGCGAGGTCCGTCCCGGCAGTGGGACGACCGGCGACCGCCGCGTAGTCGTCCAGGTCGAGGTGGGCATCGTCGGTGCCGCGCACCTCCAGGCGCAGGCCGCGCACGTCAAGGCTGATCCGCCGCTGGGTGACGTCCTGCCAGCCACCCGCCGAGAGCGCCGTTCGCAGCCGGTCGGTGGGCAGGGGAACCTCGCCGGTGTCCGCCCCGTGATTGGCGGTCGTCCGCCAGAGGTAGGCGAGCGGGTTGGTCAGCGACGGTCCGGTGTAGTCGTTGGACGACGTCACGAACACTCCGGGACGTTCCAGCAGGCGGCCCAACGACTCAGCGAGCAGCTCGATGCCGCCGGCCTCGCTGATGTGGTCGCCCGTGCTCACCACCAGGTCGGGCTCCAGCCCGGCGAGGTGGGAGAGGAAGCCGGCCCGTGCGCGGTTCCGCGCCCCGAGGTGGACGTCGGAGAGGTGCAGCACCCGCAGCTTCGGCGACCTCGGCGGAAGCACCGGCACCTGCAACCGTCGGACGCGGAAGCTGCGGTTCTCCACCAGCGCGCCGTAACCGACGCAGGCCGCACCCGCCACCGCGAGGCCGCCGGCGAGCCGTCCGATCACGGGTTGCGGCCGCGGCCGCCGCCGCCAGTACCGGGCTCGGTCGGATCGGTGGGATCGGGTTCCTCCGGCTTGACCACCTTGGGGCCCGAGGAGATCACGATGGCCACCGAGCCGAACTTCGCCGTCGTCCCACTCGGCGAGGTGCGCAGTACCGTCCCCTTGGGGTAGCTGGAGTGCTCCTTGTCGACGTACGTGCGGAACCCGGCCCGGTTCAGGACGGACTGGCAGGTCGCCGCGCTCATGCCGTAGCAACTGGGGATGTCGACCTGCTGGCCACGCAGGATCGAGGCCGGCGGCTCGACGAACGACCCCTTCGCCCGGTCGGCGATCGCCTTGGTGAACGCCGGCCTCAGCAAGCGGCCACCCGCCTCCGAGCCGGAGGCGCCCCGCAACCAGACCTTGGAGTGCTTGAGGTAGGCGCCCCTGAGGTAGCTGCCGCGGTGCTTGTCCCAGTACTTGTCGTAGTAGGGGTCGTTGTCGTAGGAGATCATCGCGCCGGCGGCGAGGGTGGAGGTGTAGCCCATCGTCCAGATCGCCTTGTTGTCGGGCACCGTGCCGGTCTTGCCGGCCATCTGCAGCCCGGGGACGTACGCGTAGGTGGCGGTGCCGCCGTGGTAGGGGCCCTGGAAGATCTTGTTGATCGCGTCGGCGACCTCCGGGGTGATGATCTGCTTGCAGTTCGCGCTGGGGACGGCGCGCTCCGTGCCGTCCTTGTTGGTGATCGACTTGAGGATCACGGGGTCGCAGTGGACGCCACGAGCGGCGAAGGTCGCGTAGGCCTCGACCAGCGAGATCGGGGCGATCTCGACCGCGCCCAGGGTGAAGGACGGGTAGTTGCTGTACTCCTTCACGAGGTCGACCGACGACAGCCCCGGCTCCAGGCCGAGCCGCTTGGCCATCTTGACCGAAGCGCAGATGCCGGCGTCACGCTCCAGCTGGGCGAAGAACGTGTTCACGGAGTACTTCGCGCCGGAGAACAGATCCATCCGGCCCGAGGGACTCGCATTGGTCACCGACCAGTCGGGTGAGGGGAAGTTGCCCCGGCACGACTTGAAGGTCTCCCCCTTGAAGTTCATGTGGTACTTCGCGTTGTATCTCGTGTACGCGCCGAGCCCCTGTTCGAGCGCCGCGGCCGCCACGAAAGCCTTGAACGTGGAGCCGCCCTGGAATCCTCCGGTGCCGCCCATGTTGTAGGGCGCCGCGTAGTTGAAGTAGGTCTCGCCCTTCTTCTGGTTCAGCCCCATCTTCTGACGGTTCTGGGCCATCGCGATGATCTGCCCCGTGCCCGGCTCGAGCATCACGATCACAGCGACCACCGGGTCCTTGCCCGAGATGAAGCTGGAGATCGTCTTCTCCGCCTTGCGCTGCGCGGAGGGGTCGATCATCGTCCGGATCGTGAGCCCCCCGCTCATGATGCGTTCCTTGCGCTCCGCCACCGTTGAGCCCAGGCTCGGGGTCTTCAGCAGGGTGCGGAGCGCGTAGTCGCAGAGGAACGGGAAGTTCGCGTTCTGGCAGCCGAGCTTCACCTCGCGGCCCTTGCTGGTGTCGATCTTGGTTGCCTTGGCCGCGGTGGCCTCGGCGGTCGTGATCGTCCCGATCTCGGCCATCCGGTCGAGCACGTTGTTGCGGCGCTCCAGCGCCTCCTCGGGGTGCTTGAGCGGGTTGGTGAGGTTGGGGTTCCGCACCATGCCCGCCAGCATCGCGGACTCTGGCAGCGTCAGTTCCGCCGCGGAGTGGCCGAAGTAGCGTCGGGCCGCCGCCTCGACGCCGTACGCGCCGGCGCCGTAGTAGGAGATGTTGAGGTATGCCTCGAGGATCTCGTCCTTGGTCATCCGCTGCTCGACAGCGACGGAGTAGCGCATCTCGCGGACCTTGCGGGCCACGGAGTTCTCGGTCGCTGCGGTGCGTGCCACGGCGTCGTCCTTGGCATTGGCGGCCTCGACCTGCACCAGCCGGACGTACTGCTGGGTGATGGTCGAACCGCCCTGGGTGTTGCCCTGGGACGTGCGGGCGAGCGCCCGCAGCGTGCCGTAGAGGTCGATCGCGCCGTGCTCGTAGAAGCGGGTGTCCTCGATGTCGACCTGCGCCTGCCGCATGATCGGGGCGATCTTGTCCAGCGTCCGGTAGATCCGGTTCTCGTCGTAGAAGTAGGTCAGCACGCTGCCGTCCGCGTTCAGCAGCCTGGAGCGCTCGGCCTGCGGGGGGGTCTCCAACTCGGCCGGCAGTGATTTCAGACTGTCGGCCGCTGCCACTCCGCCGCTCGCGACCAGGCTCGCCATGGGCACCACCAGACCGGCCGCCAGCAGGCCGCCGATCACCGAGACCACCACGAACATGAGCAGCGAATACAGCTTCTTCCCCATGCGCATGACTTCTAGGGTACGTGACCGATCCCAGCCGTGCGCCACGGGGCCCGTCTCAGGCCGGGGGTGGTCTGGCCCCGGGGCCACCCATGGCATACCCTGTGGGGCACACCGGAATGCATTTCGACTACGCCGAAAACCTCAACAGGCGGCCCCCGCCCCACGTGAAAGGTGCAGAGCAATGGCGCTCTCCAGGACGGACGACTGGACCTTGTTGGCCAAGTGCCGCGGGATGCAGGACGAGTTGTTCCCCGACGGAGCCGACCAGAAGCGCGCCCGTGCCGTCTGTTACACCTGCCAGGTGCGCAACGAATGCCTCGCCGAAGCCCTCGACAACCGCATTGAGTGGGGCGTGTGGGGCGGCATGACCGAACGCGAACGCCGCCAGTTGTTGCGCCAGCGCACCGACATCACCTCGTGGACGTCCATCCTGTGTCCGAAGGGACGCCAGGGGGAGCACTGAGCCTCGCCCGCTGTCGGTCGGGCTCGTTAGGGTAGGCCCATGACGAAGTGGGAGTACGTGACCGTCCCGGTGTTGATCCACGCCACCAAGCAGATCCTCGACACCTGGGGTGCGGACGGCTGGGAGCTCGTGCAGGTGGTGCCCGGCCCGAATCCGCAGAACCTGGTGGCCTACCTGAAGCGACCGCTGGAGCAGGGGTGAACGCCGAGCTGCACGAGGTGCTGCCCTCGCAGCGCCTCGCCGGGCTCGGGCTGGAACTGCCGCCCGTCCCGGCGCCCGTGGCCGCCTACATCCCGGCGTTGGCCTCGGCCGGACAGGTGTACACCTCCGGGCAACTGCCCACCGTTGGCGGGGTGCTCCCGGTGACCGGCAAGGTCGGTGCCGAGGTCGACCCCGAGCAGGCGCGCGACCTGGCCCGAACCGCAGCGTTGAACGCGATCGCCGCGGCCGCGTCCGTCTCCGGCGGCGCGGACGGCATCCGCCGGGTCGTCAAGGTGGTGGTGTTCGTGGCGAGCACCCCGGAGTTCACGGGCCAGCCGCAGGTCGCCAACGGCGCCTCCCAATTGCTGCAGGAGGTGTTCGGGCCGCGCGGCTCGCACGTCCGCAGTGCGGTCGGGGTCACCGTCCTGCCGCTCGACTCCCCGGTCGAGGTCGAACTCGTTGTCGAATCCAGCGCCACCGCGTTCTGAGAGCCGGCTCGCGCTGGTGCGGCGCGCCCGGGCGATCCACCGCGTGCTCGGGGAGCTGTACCCGGACGCGCACTGCGAACTCGACTTCGAGAGCCCACTGCAGTTGCTGGTGGCGACCGTGCTCTCTGCCCAGTCCACCGACCGCCGGGTCAACACCGTCACCCCGGAGCTGTTCCGCCGCTACCCCGACGCGGTGGCGCTGGCCGGCGCCGACCGCGCCGAACTGGAGGAGCTGATCCGCCCCACCGGGTTCTTCCGCGCCAAGACCGACTCGCTGCTGCGGCTCGGTGCCGCGCTGGTGGGCGAGTTCGGCGGGGAGGTACCCGGCACCCTGGCGGAGCTGGTGACGCTGCCGGGGGTGGGACGCAAGACCGCCAACGTGGTGCTCACCGACGCGTTCGGGGTGCCCGGGATCACCACCGACACCCACTTCATCCGGCTCTCCCACCGCCTCGGCTGGAGTGCGGCGACCAAGCCGGAGCAGATCGAGGCCGAGGTCGGAGACCTGTTCCCGCGGGCCGACTGGCTGAGCCTCAACCATCGGGTGATCTGGCACGGCCGGCGCCGCTGCCATGCGATCCGTCCCGCGTGCGGGGCCTGTCCGCTGGGGCGGCTCTGCCCGTCGTGGGGGCTGGGGCCGACCGATCCGGTCGCCGCGGCGAAGCTCGTCCGGGAACCCCGCTCGTGAGGGCCGCCGCCGCCGTCCTGTGCCTGCTCCTGCCCGCCGGCTGCGCCGCCGTCCAGCCTGGGGCCGGGACGACGCCTGCCGCCACCGCGGCGGTCGACCTCGTCGCGGCCCGCCGGGCGGCGGGGATCCCCGACTGCCCGGCCGCGACCTCGGCAGCGCCGGTGGCGGGTGGCCTGCCTGCGCTCACCCTGGACTGCCTCGGTGGCGACGCCGGGCTCGACCTGGCCTCGCTGCGCGGCCCGCTGCTGGTGAACTACTGGGCCCAGTGGTGCCTGCCGTGCCGGCAGGAGGCGCCCCATCTGGCGGGCCTGGCGAAGGATCGCCCCGAACTCGACGTGCTCGGCGTCGACTACGGCGACCCCCAGCCGGGGCTGGCGATCGAGTTCGCCCAACTCGCCGGGTGGACCCACCCGCACCTGGAGGACCCCGAGCGACTATCGGCCGGCCCGGTCGGGGTGCCCGGTATCCCGTTCTCGCTGCTGCTGGACGAGCACGGACGGGTGGTCGCCCGGCACGCCGGGCAGTTCGACACCCGCGCCGAACTGCTGGCCTGGATCGACGAGGGGCTCCGAGGGTGACGGTGCCGGAGGAGTTGCTGCGCGCCCTGCCCAGGCTGTCGGCGCCGGACGCGCTGGCGGCGATCCGCACCGCACGTCCGCCCCGGGGCAAGCGGAGCGCGGCGGTGCTGATCCTGCTCGGGCCGGGCGCGGACGGTTACGAGCTCGTGCTGATCGAGAAGCGGGCCGACCTGCGCAGCCACGCCGGCCAGGTCGCCTTCCCGGGCGGCTCGCTGGAACCGGGGGAGACCGATCCGGTCGCGGCGGCCCTGCGGGAGGCTGCCGAGGAGGTCGGCGTGGTGGCCTCCGACGTGGAGGTGCTGGGCGTGCTGCCCGCGGCCCACATCCCCCGCAGCGGCTTCGACGTCACCTCGGTGGTCGGGTGGTGGCAGGCGCCGGTGGCGCTGCTGCCGGTCGACCTCGGCGAGGTCGCTGCCGTCCACCAGGTGGCGGTCGCGCGGCTGCTCGACCCGGCCAATCGCAGCACCTGGGTGCACCCCGGCGGTTTCAGCGGCCCCGCGTTCGTGCTCGACGACCTCTACGTGTGGGGGTTCACCGCCTACCTGCTGGACGGCCTGTTCGACCTGCTGGAATGGACCCTGCCCTGGGATTCGACCCGGACGACGAGCATCCCGCCGCGGTTCCTCAGCGAGCGGTTGTAGGGCCGGGCAGTTCGGGGGTGCGGCTGCCGCCGGTGAGTGACAGGTTCGCCACGGCCTGCTTGCCCTGCTCGACCGCGGCCTTGACGCTGTCGGCGGAAGCCTGGGCCTGGGCGATGGTGGCCTCGGGGGCGTTGAACACGAGCTGCTTCCGTCCGAGCAGGGCCAGGACGCCGGCCACCACGAACAGGAGCAGTGCCATCACCGAGAAGCCCCACGCGAGCGCGCCCAGCAGGGACAGGCCGAACCAGGCCGAGAAGCCGAGCGAGAGCAGGAACGACAGCCCGATGAACAGGATCGTCACGCCGGTGATGCCGACGTAGGCGGCCGCCCCGAACATGCCGGCGCCCACTCCGGCGGCCTTCGCCTGGGGCACCAGCTCGGCCTTGGCGAGCTCGAGTTCGCCCTTGACGATCGTGATGACGTCGGCCTGGATACTCCTGATGATCCCGGCGACGTCGGTGGGCTGCTCGGCCATCGTGACTCCTTCAGGCAGGTCGTGGCGCCAGCCTAGTGGGTGGCCCGGACGGTGGGGGCTACAAGCTGATCCGGAGGCCTTCCTCGGCTAGTTCCACCGGGGCGGTGAGTTCCGCGTGGTCGACCACAGCCCGCCAGCACGCAAGCGTGTAGGGCAGCAGCAGGGGTTCGGGCGGCCGTGCGGAGGTTTCGTACAGGGCCTCGACCTCGGCGAGCAGCGCCTCGCGTTCGGACGCCGTCGCGGCCCTGACGCCCGGCAGGGCGGCGACCATCGCCAGCAGTTGGGGCAGGGCGGCAGGCACCCAGATCCGGAACCGGCGTTCGGCGAGCTCGCCGAAGTAGTGGTTGCCGTTCAGTGCGGCGGCGGTGGCCGCGATGCCGGAGCCCGTCATCGCGGTCGGATCGAGTTGACGGACGAGACCGCCGAGCCGGCGTACCCACGGCACGGAGTCGTCCCGAGCGGTGTGCAGCACGGAGAGCCGGCCGCCGGGGCGCAGTACCCGGGCGAACTCGGCCAGGCACAGCCGCGGCGGCAGGTCGGCCAGGACTTCGGCGACCACCACGTGGTCGTGGCTGAACGGGGTGAACGGGAGCGCACTGGGGTCGGCCGCGAGGGCGAGCCAGCGGGGCCGTAGGCGGGCGGCGTCAGCCGGGCTGCGCTCGATCACGGTGATGTGGTCGAGCGGTAGGTGGCGGGCCACCGCCAAGGAGGCCCGTCCGACGGCGAGAGTCTGCCCTCGCGCACCGGGGGTGAGCCAGCCGAGAGCAGGCGCGGGAAGGCGTGGGGCCATGGGGGCATGGTACGGGGGCCACCCGGCCTGTGGACGACGACAGCCCCGGCGGCGGGGTTGTCCACAGGGTCGGAGCCGGGCGGCACGGACGGCGTCCGGCTCCCGATCATGAGGACGTGACGCAGCAGGTGGTGGTCGTGGCCGGGCCGGGTGAGACGCAGGACGTGGTGCTCTCGGCGGTGGCGGCCGTCGGGTTGCCCGGGCGGGTCGTCACCGGCGTGGAGGAACTCGGGCGGCTGTGGCGGGACGCTGCCACGGTCTTCGTCGCCGACGACCAGGCCGGACGGGTGGCGGCACAGGCACTGCCCGTCCGGGAGGGGGTGTTCCTGGTCGGGCGGGACGACGAACTGCTGGCGAGGTGGTCGGCGCCGCTGGGCGCGCGGGTGATACCGCTGCCCGCCGGGGTGGCCTGGTTGGGCGTCGTGCTGGCCGGCAGCGCGGCGGCGCGGGCGCCCGTGGTGGCGGTGATCGGCGGCTCTGGGGGCGTGGGAGCGTCCACCGTGGCGGCGACGCTGGCCTGTCTCGGTGCCGACCGTCCCGGAGCCGCCGCCCTGGTGGACACCGACCCCCTCGGAGGCGGCATCGACCTGCTGCTGGGCGCCGAGAGGGAGGCCGGCTGGCGCTGGCCCCGGTTGAGCGGCGCCGACGGCCACGTCGGCGAACTGCGGCGCTACCTGCCGGTGGTCGACGGTGTGTCGCTGGTGTCGATGGCCCGCGGCCCGGCGCTCGACCTCGCGCGGGAGCCCCTCGCGGCGATCGTGGGGTCGCTGCGGCGTGAGCACGCCCTGGTGGTGCTCGACCCGGGCCGGGGGCTCGGTGCCGCAGGCAGGGAGGCGATCCGGCTCGCCGGGCTGCGGGTGCTGGTGGTCGCCGGCAGCGTGCGCGGGCTGGCCTCGGCCCGCGAGACCGTTGGCGCACTGCAGTTGGAGCGGGTCGTGGCGGTGGTGCGTCCCGGACGGACGGGGCTGGGCGCCGGTCAGGTGGCCGACGCCCTGGAGCTGGAGGTGGTGGCGACCCTTCGGGAGGACCGGCGGCTCGCCGCCGCCGCCGAGCGCGGCGAACCGCCCCTGCGGGCCGGGAGGGCCTACCGTCGAGGCTGCGAGAAGCTGCTGCGGCGCGTCCTGCAGGGGTCGGGATGAACGAGCGGACCCCCCTGGAGGAGGTGCGCGGCTACCTCGCCTCCCATGGTCTCGCCGCCGGTCCGGTCGAGGTCGGCATGGCCCTGCGCAGCCTCGGCAGGCTCGCCAGTGAGGGCGCCGTGCGCGCGACGGTGGCTGCGCTGCGGCGCGACAGCGTCGGCGCCGGGCCGCTGGAGGACCTGCTCGGGCTGCCGGGCGTCACCGACGTCCTGGTCAACGGCCCCGATGAGGTCTACCTCGACCGCGGTGACGGCCTGCAGCGGGCACCGTTCGCGTTCGCCGACGACGCCGAGGTGCGCCGGATAGCGGTGCGGCTGGCCGCCTCGGTCGGCCGGCGGCTCGACGACGGCTCCCCGTTCGTGGACGCCCGGCTGCCCACCGGCGTCCGGGTGCACGCCATCCTGGGGGCGCTCACCGACCGCGGCACCTGCCTTTCGCTCCGGGTGCCGCGATCGGTGCCGCTCACTCTGGACGGGTGGGTGGCGGGCGGCACGATGGCGGCAGCCGCGGCCGACCTGTTGCGGGCGGTGGTCGGGCATCGGCTCGCCTTCCTGGTCTCCGGCGGCACCGGGACGGGCAAGACGACCCTGCTGGCGAGCCTGCTGGGGCTGGTGCCGCACGAGGAGCGGATCGTGGTGGTGGAGGACTCCCGCGAGTTGGCGCCGGACCACCCCCACTGTCTGCGGCTGGAGGCGAGGGCGGCCAACGCCGAGGGGGCCGGGGCGGTCAGCCTCACCGACCTGGTGCGGCAGGCACTGCGGATGCGACCCGACCGGCTGGTGGTCGGCGAGGTGCGCGGCGCCGAACTGGTCGACCTGCTGATGGCTCTCAACACCGGTCACGAGGGCGGCTGCGGCACGGTCCACGCGAACTCGGCGGCGGACGTGCCGGCGCGGCTGGAGGCGCTCGGCACCCTGGGTGGGTTGGGCCGCGCCGCCGTCCACGCGCAACTGGCAGCTGCGCTCGATCTGGTGGTGCACGTGCGGCGGCTGGGCGACGGCACCCGCTGGGTGGCGGAGGTCCACCTGGTGCGGCAGGACCGTGCCACCGGGCTGTGCGAGGCGGTCCCCGCCGTCCGGTTCCGGCCGGGGGAGCCAGCCGACTGGCTGGCGGCCGGGAGCGACCTGCGCCGGCTGGTGGCGGGGTGAGCGGCCTGGCCGCGATCGCGGCGGCGTTGGCGGTGTTGCTGTGGCTGGAGCCGGCCCGGGCCGGCCGGCTGGACGCCCGTCCGGCCAGGGAGTCGGGGAGGCCGCGGCAGTGGCTGCCGGCGGTACCGACGTTCGGCCTCGCGGCGGCGGGCGCAATCTGGGGAGGCTGGGCGGTGGGCGCGAGCTGCGCGCTGGTGGCGTTCACGGCAGTGCGGTTGCTGCGGATCCGGAGCCGCCGCCGGGACGTGTTGCGCGCCGAGGCCGAGGTCGCCCGCGCCTGCCAGGGTCTCGCAGGCCTGCTGCGGCTGGGGCTGGTGCCGTCGGAGGCACTGGCCGGCGCCGGCCGGGATTCCCCGGTGCTGGCCGAAGCGGTCGCGGCGCAGCGGGTCGGCGGCTCGGTTCCGGGAGCGTTGCGTGCGGCCGCCGGCGGTGCGCCCGGGCTGGCGGAACTGGCTGCCGCATGGGAGGTGGCCGAGGCGTCGGGGGCCTCCCTCAGTCGCACCCTGGAGGCTGCGGCGGAGCGGCTCTCCGCGCGGCAGGAGCTGCGCGCGACCGTGGAGGCGGAACTCGCCGCACCCAGGGCCACCGGCCGGCTGCTGGCGGTGCTCCCGCTGGCGGGGCTCGGCCTCGGGCTGGTGCTGGGCGGGAACCCGGTCGCCTTCCTCGGCGGCACGCTGGTCGGGCAGGGCTGTCTGGTGGTGGGCGTCGCGCTGGGTTGCGCCGGGCTGCTCTGGACGGAGTTGCTGGCGCAACGACACGGCGGGACGGGTGGGGTCTGAGGTGGGTGGGCTCGAGGTGGTGAGCGCCCTCGCCGCAGTGCTGGCAGTCGTGTGCTGGCTGCCTCCGCCGGCCGCCGCGAGGCTCGGAGCAGGCGTGGGTGGGCCCGGCGCGACCGAGAGAAGTGCGCCCGGCTGGCTGCGTCCGGTGCCGGACGCATTGTCCCCGGCCGCGCGCGGTGCACTGTCCACGCTGCTGGGTCTGGCGGGCTGGCTGGCTCTCGGGCTGTCGGCCGGGGGAGTGGTGCTGGCGAGCCTGCTCGGCCTGGCCGCCTGGTTCGGGCTGGGCCGGGTGCCGGCAGGCGGGGCCTCCAGACGGCAGGAGGCGCTCGCGGCGGCCCTGCCCCAGGCCTGCGACCTGCTGGCGGCGGTGGTGTCGGCCGGGCTGCCGCTGCGGACAGGGGTGGAGCTGGTCGGGCCGGCCGTGGGAGGGCCCCTCGGCGAGCTCCTGGGGGAGCTGGCAGCGAAGGTGGCCCTCGGTGTGCCTGAGGACGAGGCGTGGCGCGAGTGGGAGGACGAACCGGTGCTGGAACTCCCGGCCCGGGAGATCGCGCGGGCGGTGGGCACCGGGGCGGGCCTGGGACCGCTGCTGCACGCCCTCGCTCTGGGTGCCCGGCGGGAGGCAGCCGCGACCGCGCAGGTGCGCGCCAGGAAGGTGGGGGTCGCCAGTGTGCTGCCGCTGATGGCGTGCTTCCTGCCGTCGTTCGTGCTGCTCGGCGTCGTCCCGATCATCGGCGGCATCGTCACGGGCGCGTTCGGGTGAGTATCCACAGGCTGGAGCTCTCCGGAGCGTCATCCACAGGCGCCGGAACTGCCTGACCCATTTCGGACGAACCTCCCGAAGCTGTCGTTGCCTCCGCGGGGGAGGCGACGAAAGAGGAGGTAGTCATGGAACTGGTGGCAACGGGTAACCGTCGGACGGCGCGGAGCCACGACGAGCGGGGCATGACCACGGCCGAGTACGCGGTCGGCACGGTGGCCTCGGTGGGCATCGTGGGGGTGCTCATCGGGATCATCTCCAACCCCGACTTCCAGAGGCTCCTGTGGGAGCTGGTCAGGCTCGTGTTCGATGTCGCGACCAAGGCGTTCGCCTGAGTCGACCCGGGGAGCTCGGCGGCCGGTGCGCACCGGCCGCCGAGCGGACCGGGGCGCAGAGGCCGGCATGGTCACCGCGGAACTCGCGCTGGGCATGCTGTTCGTGGCAGCGGCGACCGCGGTCGCCGCCTGGGTGGTCACCGTGCTCGGCGTGCTGGTGCAGTGCCAGGACGCCGCGGCCGAGGTCGCCCGGCAGGAGGCGAGGGGCGACACGGTGGCGGCCGCCCGGGCCAGAGCCGACCGTCCGCCCGACTCCCGGGTCAGCATCACGCGGTCCGGCCGCTCGATCGAGGTGACGGTGCAGGTGGAGACCCGGCCGTGGGCCGACTGGCTGCCCGCCGTTCCGCTGAAGGCGACCGCCATCGTCCTGGCCGAGGACGGCTGACCTGAAGGGGGCTGCGATGAGGTGGCTGAGATGAGGCGGGGCCCGGACGAGGCCGGATCGGGAACGGTGCTGACGATCGGTGGGGTGGTGGTCGTGCTCGCGCTGGCAGTGATGGTGCTGTTCGGGGTGGGGGCGAACCTGGCGGTTCACCGGGCGCGAACGGCTGCTGACCTGGCAGCACTGTCGGCGGCAGCTGAATACGACGCGGGCGAGGAACCGTGCGGAGCGGCGACCCGGGTCGCCGGCGAGAACGGGGCCGCGCTGGCCGACTGCGCGGTGGTGGGCGACTCGTTCGACTTCGTCGTGAGCGTCACCGTGAGCCTGCCGGTGTTCGGTCCGGCCTGGGTGCCCGGCCAAGTGAGAGCGAGCGCGCACGCGGGGAGGTTGAGCGGCTGACGGGACGGCCGGGTCGGGCGATAGCCAGGACTGGGGGTGAAACGAGGGGCGAGGGTGAGGCGAGGCGGGTGAGGCGAGGCGGGTGAGGCGAGGCGGGTGAAGCCCGGTGGGTGAGCTTCGGGGCTCGGATCAGGCGGCGGGCAGCGGGCTGAGCACGAGGTCGAGCAGCGTGATGGCCGCTGCCTTGTCGAGGGGGCTGTTGCCGTTGCCGCACTTGGGCGACACCACGCAGCGGGGGCAGCCCGCTTCGCACGGGCACTGGCGCAGGGCGTCGGCGGTCGCCGCCAGCCACTGCGGCAGGACGTCGAAGGCCCGGTCGGCGAAACCGGCGCCGCCGGAGTGGCCGTCGTGCACGAAGACGGTGAGCTGTCCGGTGTCGGGATGCTGCACGGTGGAGAGCCCGCCGATGTCCCAGCGGTCGCAGGGGGCGAAGGCCGGGAGCAGGCCGATCGCGGCGTGCTCGGCGGCGTGGGCGGCTCCGGCGAGGGCGCGCTGGGGGATGCCGTGCAGGGCCTCGACGGGCAGCGTCCACCAGGTCGCCCTCGTGCTGAGCGTGCGCTCGGGCAGGTCGAGGGGGCTGCGGTCCCAGACCTTGCCTGTCTCGCTGTCGCGGCGGAGGTAGCCGGTGACCTGGGAGCGCAGCAGCACCGCGCCGAGGTGACCCACCGCGCCCCCGGGGAGCTGCCGGGTGCGGTCCTCGGCGAGGATGTCGAGGCCGAGATGGCCCTGGGCCTGGGTGAACCACGGATCCCGGCTGGGTACTGCCAGTGCCGAGCCCGCTTCGGGGTCGTAGTCGGTGATCCGCCACGGCTCGCCCAGGTGCAGGTAGATCGCGCCGGTGTGGACGGTCCGGTCGGCCGCGGCCGGGTCGACCTGGCCGATCACGCGGCCGGTACCTGTCTCCACCACGTCGACGGTGCCGCCGGCGAGGTTGCGCAGGTCGATGCCGTCCACCGCCCGTTCGGGTCGGGTCCAGTACCAGGCGGTGGCCCGTCGCCGCAGCAGCCCGGCGGCGGCCAACCGTTCGGCGAGGACTGTCGTCTGGGAGCCGAACCAGGCGGCGTCGGCGGCGGTGAGCGGCAGTTCCTGGGCCGCGGCGGCTAGGTGCGGGCTGAGGACGGCGGGGTTGTCGGCGTGCAGCACCACCTGTTCGACCGGTCGGTCGAAGACCAGTTCGGGGTGCTCGCAGAGGTAGGAGTCGAGGGGGTCGGGTCTCGCGAGCAGCACGGCGATGGCGTCCTGGCCGGCGCGACCGGCGCGTCCGACCTGCTGCCAGAGAGCGGCCAGCGTGCCGGGGAAGCCGCAGCTCAGCACGCTGTCGACGCCCGCGATGTCGACGCCGAGCTCCAGCGCGCTCGTGCAGGCGACCCCTCGCAGGGAGCCGGACTGCAACCCTCGTTCCAGTTCGCGGCGGTCGCCGGCCAGGTACCCGCTGCGGTAGGACGCGATCGGCTGGGGCACCGCCCGCTGGGCCCGCAGGGCGACCAGCTCGGCCTGCACCCGCGAGGTGGTGAAGGCCAGCGTCTGGCGTCCCTCGCCCACCAGCCGTGCCAGCAGGTCGGCGGTCTCGCGGTGGGCGTCCCCCTCGGGCTGCCAGAGGCAGAAGTCCAGGGCCGGGCGGCGGGAGGAGTCCTGGTCGACCAGCACCACGTCGGTGACGCCCGCGAGGCACGCCAGGTGCGCGTCGGCCGCGGTGGCGGTGGCGGAGCAGGCGATGAAGACCGGGTCGGCGCCGTAGTGGGCCGCCAGTCGCCGCAGCCGCCGCAGCACCAGCGCGACCTGGGCGCCGAACACGCCCCGGTAGCGGTGGGCCTCGTCGACCACCACGTAGCGCAGCCCGGCGAGGAAGCGGGCCCACCGGGCGTGGGAGGGCAGCACCGAACGGTGGAGCATGTCGGGGTTGCTCAGGATGAATTGCCCGAACTCGCGGGCGAACCGCCGCTCGGGCTCCTCGGAGTCGCCGTCGAGGGTGACGGGGCGCCACCCCGGCAGCGCGAGGTCGCGCGCGACGCGCAACTGGTCGTGCGCCAGTGCCTTCGTGGGCGCCAGATAGAGCGCGGTGTGGGCCTGCGGCACGTCCAGCGGACGGGCGCGCAACCGGTGGCCGAGGCTGCCGGCAGTAGTGGCCGCCAGCACCGGCAGCAGGTAGCCGAGAGTCTTGCCCGAGCCGGTGCCCGTGGCGAGGGCGACGTGACGGCCCGACCAGGCGGCGCCGGCCGCGCCCACCTGGTGCTCCCAGGGTCGTTGGACGCCGAGCCGTCCGACCGCCTGTCGGATCTGCGGGGTCACCCAGTCGGGGAAGGGCGCGGTGACGCCGGAAGCGGCGGGCCGGTGGTGGACATGGCGCAGCCGCGGGTCGTCCTGGAGCCAGGCGGGCAGCGTCACGACACAACAGTGCCACGGCCGTCCGACACCGCCCTCTCGCGGCCGCGCGCTGCGGCGATTCGAACGGGCACAGCGCAGGAGGTGCGCGCGAGCGGCAGGGCGCAGGGAATTGCCGTACCGGGTCCCTTCGACATGCTCAGGGGTTGGTCGGGAGCGATGGCTGGGCGTGTCTTCGGGGGGTGACCCTTCGTCGAGTTCAGGGGTCG
>Ga0073899_10001892_pt1 | contig 19051 bp, 14 predicted proteins | sample KloWWTmetaKNB5Ph_FD_88975 | JGI IMG/M metagenome (GOLD analysis project Ga0073899, IMG submission 88975) | Active sludge microbial communities from Klosterneuburg, Austria, studying microevolution and ecology of nitrifiers - Klosterneuburg... | ecosystem: Engineered > WWTP > Aerobic digester >... | reverse complement strand
TTGACCTTGTCGCCGGTGAGAATGCGGATGTAGTTCTTGCGCATGCGTCCCGAGATGTGGGCCGTGATGATGTGGCCGTTGTCGAGCTTCACGCGGAACATGGTGTTCGGAAGCGTCTCGGCAACCGTGCCTTCCATCTCGATCTGATCGTCTTTGGACATGCGTTCCAGCAAAAAGGGGTGAACGAAGGGCGCGGATTCTGACACGGAAGGGCTGAGTGTCAATGTTTTCCGTATTCAGACCGCCAGTTCTGCCGCTGGTTGTCGCCCGAAAACGATCGCCCAATGCGGATTTTCAGGTGCTTGTCGGCACAACTGATCAAGCCCGTCGATGAACTTCGCGCGTTCAAGCGGTTTCGCCCCGAGCAGCGCCAGATGGCTGGATTCAACTTGACCATCGAGCCAGACGAAGCCGGCTTCACGCAACGTTGCGGCCAACGCGAAGAACGCGGTTTTCGACGCGTTGGTGCGCAGCGAGAACATCGATTCTCCAAAAAAGACCCGACCAATCGCGAGTCCGTAGAGGCCGCCGACGAGGGTGTCGTCGGCGTGTACCGAAACGCAGTGGGCGTGCCCGAGTTGATGCAAGTCGATGTATGCGGCGCGCATGGCGGCGGTAATCCAGGTGCCGGCGGCCGCGTCGCGCGGTGCGGCGCAGGCAGCGATGACCGCAGGGAAATCATGATCGACTCGCACGGTCCATGAACAGTGACGCAGGAAGCGGCGAAATCGCTTATTTGGACGAACGCCATCGAGTTCGAAAATCGCGCGCGGCTGCGGCGACCACCACAAGATGGGTTCACCGTCGTTGAACCAGGGAAAGATGCCGGAGCGATACGCCATCAGCAGCCGTTCGGTGCTGAGATCACCACCGGCGCAGAGCAGTCCGTTTGGCTCGTCCAGCGCTTGCGCAACCGGTGGAAACGGCAGCAGTGGTGTGCGCGGCAGAATCGGAATGCGGATCATGCCGTCACCCCGTAGGGCGAATGTCGCATTACCGCATCGCGATAGTGATCGAGTTCGCGGGCCTCACGCTTCAAGTAATCAGCAATCGCATTGCGGAAACCTGGGTGCGCGAAAAAGTGCCGCGAATGCGTGCGCGTCGGCAGAAAGCCGCGTGCGATCTTGTGCTCGCCTTGGGCACCGGGTTCGAACACCGACAGACCCTGTGCGATCGCGTGCTCGATGCCTTGGTAGTAGCAGGTCTCGAAATGCAATCCGGGGGCATTCTCGATACCGCCCCAGTAACGTCCGTACAACACGTTCGCCGACTGCAGCAGGAACGAACTCGCGAGTAACTGATCGCCACGATATGCGAATACCGCCAAGGTCTGTCGCGGCAGATCGCGGCAGATGCGTGCGAAGAAATCACGCGTCAACGATGGTGTATTGCCCTTGTCGGCAAAGGTCAGGACATAACAGCGATGCAGGAAATCGATGTGCTCGGCTTCGAGTTCTTGGCCGTGGCGGCGTTCGAATCGCCAGTCATTGCCGAGCAATCGCGCGCGTTCTTGGCGGATATTTTTGCGCTTCTTGGCATTCAATGCATCGAGGAAATCATCGAAGTCGCGATAGCCGTGATTGTGCCAGTGGAATTGCCAGTCGCAGCGCGGCAGCCATTGTTCATCGAAAGCATCGCATTCGGATTCGCGCAGAAAATTCACATGCGCCGACGACCAACCGCGCGAGACTGTGTCAGTCGCCAGCGTCGCGACGAGCGCGCGGCGGTCAGCGTCGGTGCTGGCGAGCAGTCGAGGGCCGGTCACCGGTGAGTACGGCACCGCAACGAGGCGTTTCGGGTAGTAGTTGCCGATTGATCGTTCGTAGGCATCGGCGAAGGCAAAGTCGAAGACGAATTCGCCGTGTGAATTGGCCTTGCGGTAGGTCGGTGCTGCGGCGACCAAACGGTTATCGCGCCAAAGTGTCAGGTGCTCCGCGCACCAGCCGAGATCGCTACGCAGGCTGTCGGATGCTTCGATCGCATTCAGGAATGCATGGGCGACGAATGGATGATCGTCACCGCACAGCGCATTCCAGTCCGTCGCCGGCACCGCATCGATCCGATCGAGCCAGTGGACGGCGAGCGACACGCCAGAATCAACTCAGACCGATTTGGTCGAGATATTTCTCGGCATCGAGTGCGGCCATACAACCGAATCCAGCCGAGGTAATGGCTTGGCGATAGACCTGATCAGCGACATCACCCGCTGCGAATACGCCAGCAATACTGGTCGCAGTCGCGCCGCCGTCTATGCCGGTATGTACACGCAAATAGCCATTCTTCATGTCGAGTTGGCCATCGAACAGTTGTGTATTCGGCGAATGACCGATGGCAATGAACACGCCCATCAACGGCAACTCGCGTGTCGAGCCGTTGTCGACATGGCGGATGCGCATGCCGGTGACGCCAGATTCGTCGCCGAGTACTTCATCGAGCGCGTGATCCCAGATCAGTTCGATCTTTCCGGCGGCCGCTTTCTCGAACAGCTTGTCTTGCAAGATTTTCTCGGCCTTGAGCTTGTCACGCCGATGCACGAGGGTAACCTTGCGGCAGATGTTCGACAGATACAGCGCCTCTTCGACCGCCGTATTGCCGCCGCCGATCACGGCGACATCCTGATCGCGATAGAAGAAGCCGTCGCAGGTGGCGCAGGCGGAAACACCCTTGCCTTTGAACGCATCCTCGGAAGGCAGACCAAGGTATTTCGCAGTCGCGCCGGTGGCGATGATCAGGGCATCCGCGGTGTATTCGCCGTTGTCGCCGATCAGCCGGAATGGACGGGCGCCAAGGTCGGCGGTGTGGATATGGTCGAACACGATCTCGGTGTTGAAGCGCTCGGCATGGGCTTGCATGCGCGTCATCAAGTCTGGTCCGAGCAAGCCGTGGGCGTCGCCGGGCCAGTTATCGACTTCGGTGGTGGTCATCAATTGACCGCCCTGCGCCATGCCGGTGATGAGTACCGGTTTGAGGTTGGCGCGCGCAGCATAGACGGCAGCGGTGTAACCGGCCGGGCCGGAGCCGAGGATTAACAGGCGGCAGTGCTTCGAGGTGCTCATGTATGATTCCATGGTGACGTTCGGGTGCCGGCGTGCGGCGATAAGCCTGCAGCATGCGGGTGCGCGGCATCGATATCAAGGCTCGGATGATGGCGGTCGTCGGATGACGTCAGCATGATCCATAACGCATCGGGAACACGTGACGAATCGCAGCAAGGAGCCGGCCGCCGCCGCCGAACCATCGATCTGGGAACAGCGCCTGCGCGAAGCCGCAGTGTTGATGCTGATTCCGTTGATCGTCTACCTCGGCGTCTGTCTCTACACCTATCAGCCCAGCGATCCGGGTTGGTCTCATGCCGGTTCGGATGCGCCGATTCGGAATCTTGGCGGCAGCGTCGGTGCCTGGATTGCTGACCTCAGCCTGTACTTCTTCGGTGGCATGGCCTTCGCGTTTCCACTGATGTTGGCGGCGATCGCGTGGCGCTTGATCCGCGACGAGTCGGCGCTGCCGGGAACTCGGCATGATTCCGCTTGGTTGCTACTTGGTGCCGCCGGTTGGATTGCGAGCGGGGCAGGGCTCGCGCACCTGCATTTTTTCGAAGCGGCGTCACCGTTGCCTGCGAATGCCGGTGGTGTGGTCGGCGCCCTGTTCGGTGATTTGTTGCGGTCGGCTGCCGGCGAACTCGGTGCAACGATGTTCCTGCTGACGATTTTCTTAGTCATGCTGACGTTGTTTACCGGACTGTCCTGGTTCCGATTGATGGAGGCGATCGGCGCTAGCGTGCTGAATGCGGCGATGAAGCTGCGCAGCTTTTGGGAAGGCCGCGAAGAACGCCGTGCCGTGCGCGAAGTGCGTGAGGAACGTGAAGAGGTTCGCAAGGTCGAGAAGGTAAAACAGGCCAAGCGCGAACCGCTGAGGATCGAGCAGCCGACGCCGGTCGTCGAGAAGAGTGAGCGTGCCGAGCGCGAATTGCAGATCCCGTTGTTCAATTCGCTGCCGGCGGGTGAATTGCCGCCACTCTCCTTGCTCGATGACCCCAAACCGCAGCCGAAAGGTTATTCCGAAGAAACGCTGGAAACACTGTCGCGCCAAGTCGAGTTCAAGCTGCGTGATTTCAAGATCGATGCACAAGTCGTCGGTGCCTATCCGGGACCGGTGATTACGCGTTTCGAGATGCAACCGGCACCCGGCGTGCGCGGCGGCCAGATCAGCAATCTCGACAAGGACATCGCGCGCGGTCTGAGCGTGCAATCTGTGCGCGTGGTCGACGTGATTCCAGGCAAGTCAGTGATTGGTCTGGAAATTCCTAACGTCAATCGCGAGATCGTTTATCTCTCCGAGATCTTGCGCTCCAAGGAATACGACAAGTTGGGTTCGCCGTTGGCGCTGGCGCTTGGCAAGGACATCGGTGGACGCCCGAGTGTGGTCGATTTGGCCAGAATGCCGCATCTGCTGGTGGCTGGCACGACCGGTTCCGGCAAATCTGTTGCCTTGAATGCGATGGTGCTGTCGCTGCTCTACAAAGCCACCGCGCAAGACGTGCGCATGTTGATGATCGACCCGAAGATGCTGGAACTGTCGGTCTATCAAGGTATTCCGCATCTGCTGGCGCCGGTCGTCACCGACATGAAGGAAGCCGCAAACGGCCTGCGCTGGTGCGTGGCGGAAATGGAACGGCGCTACAAGCTGATGGCGGCAGTCGGCGTGCGCAATCTTGGTGGCTTCAACAAAAAAATTCAGGACGCCGAACACAGCGGCCATCCAATCCTTGATCCGCTGTTCAAACCGATGCCGGACATGCCGCAGTTGTCGGCAGAGCCGCTCCAGACCTTGCCTTATATCGTGGTGATCATCGACGAATTCGCCGACATGATGATGATCGTCGGCAAGAAGGTCGAGGAACTCATCGCGCGGCTCGCACAGAAAGCGCGCGCCGCCGGAATTCATCTAATCCTGGCAACGCAGCGACCGTCGGTCGACGTGATCACCGGTCTGATCAAGGCCAATATTCCCACTCGCATCGCGTTCCAGGTATCGAGCAAGATCGATTCGCGCACCATCCTCGATCAGAGCGGTGCTGAGCAGTTGCTCGGACACGGCGACATGCTCTATCTGCCGCCCGGCACAGCGACGCCAGAGCGGGTGCACGGCGCGTTCGTCAGTGACGATGAGGTGCATCGTGTCGTCAAGCATCTGCGTTCGATGTCCAACAAGCCGGACTACATCCCAGGCGTGCTCGACGAGGTGCAGATGCTCGGCGACGGCCAGGTGATTGGTGCGACTGGCTTGCCCGAGGCCGATTCGGAAGGCGCTGGCGGTGAATCGGATGCGCTCTACGATCAAGCCGTGCGAATTGTCACCGAATCTCGGCGCGCCTCAATCTCAGGTGTTCAGCGCCGTCTGAAGATCGGCTACAACCGTGCTGCGCGGCTCATTGAAGTTATGGAAGCGGCCGGTATCGTCAGCGGACCCAGTCACAACGGCAATCGCGAAGTGCTGGCGCCACCGCCGCCAAAGGACTGAGCCTCAAGTGGGGTTCAGGGTCGACGCCCACAATGTCGCTATCCCTTGGGTGTGCCGGACGGCGGCGCGCCTGTTGAACATGCGCTTTGGAGACGTCGATGCGATTGCTGATCCCGCTTCTGCTGCTGTTTGCGAATAGCGTTTTCGCCGCCGATGCGCGTGCGCGCCTCGAAGCCTTCGCGAACAGACTTGATGTATTGAGTGGCGAATTCACACAGACCACCTCGGATGCAAATGGCAGCGTGCAGGAAGCGTCGCAGGGCACCTTGGCGCTGGCTGCGCCGCGCCAGTTCCGCTGGCAGTATGAAGATCCATTCCCGCAACTGATCGTTGCCGATGGCAACAACGTCTGGATCTACGACGAAGACCTTGAACAGGTGACGGTGCGCAACCAGTCCACCGAAGAATCACAGTCGCCGCTGACCTTGCTGGTCGATTTGTCGCAACTTGATCGCGATTACGTCGTGCACAACCTCAAGGATCGCGATTCCCTGTCGTGGCTCGCGATGGTGGCGCGCGCCGAGGAACAGTCGTTCAAGCGGATCGAAATTGGTTTCGACGCGAACGGTCCAAAGCGCATGTTGCTCGAAGATTTGCTTGGCAACCGCACCGAATGGATCTTTTCGAACTGGCAACGTAACCCGACACTCGCTGCCGATACCTTCAAGTTCACGCCGCCGGAAGGCGTGGATGTGATCGGCGAGGCGACCGCGGGCGCCGAGGCCATTCCCTTGCAGTGAGCATTACACTCGGCGAATGACAAAACGCCGCACTGTGCAACCCGATCTACTGCCTGAACCCGAAACCCTGAAGCCGCTGGCCGAACGCATGCGACCGCGGTCGCTGGATGATTTCGTCGGGCAGGAGCGCTTGTTGGCGTCGGGCACCGCGTTCCGCCGCGCGATTGAATCCGGGCACGTACATTCGATGATTTTGTGGGGCCCGCCAGGTTGCGGAAAGACCAGCCTGGCGCGCGTGCTGGCGCGATATGGTGAGGCGGAGTTTCTGTCGATCTCGGCAGTTCTGGGCGGTCTTGCGGAGGTGCGTGCAGCGCTGGCCGAAGCAGCAAAGTATTTCGCTGCCGGACGGCGTACGGTGCTGTTCGTCGACGAGGTGCATCGATTCAACAAGGCGCAACAGGACGCGTTCCTGCCGCATATCGAACGCGGCACCATCGTGTTTGTCGGCGCGACCACCGAGAACCCATCGTTCGAGTTGAACTCGGCGCTGTTGTCGCGCTGCCGCGTGCATGTGCTGGAGATGGTCTCAGTCGAGGCGATTGTGCAGGCGTTGCAGCGGGCGCTGGCGGATGCTGAGCACGGTCTCGGCGCGTTCGATCTGCAGATCGATGCGGCGGCCCTGCACGAGATTGCGCGCGCCGCCGATGGCGACGTGCGTCGCGGCCTGACGCTGCTCGAAATCGCCGCCGAGCTTGCCGACCACGGGCGCATCGAAGCGAATGTGCTGGATCAGGTGCTGGCCGATCGCGTGCGTCGTTTCGACAAGGGTGGTGAGGTTTTCTACGATCAGATTTCGGCGCTGCACAAGTCGGTGCGCAATTCCAATCCGGATGCCGCGCTGTACTGGATCGCGCGCATGTTCGATGGCGGCTGCGATCCGGCCTATCTGGCGCGCCGACTGACGCGGATGGCGGTTGAGGATATTGGTCTGGCTGATCCTTCCGCGCTCGAAAAGACGATCGCTGCTTGGGATGCCTACGACCGTCAAGGCAGTCCAGAGGGCGATTTGGCGCTCGCGAATGTTGCCGTCTACTTGGCGATGGCGCCAAAGAGCAATGCCGCCTACGCAGCCTATGGCGCGGCACGAAAACTGGTTGCGCACACCGGTTCACTGCCGGTGCCGGTGGCATTGCGTAATGCACCGACCAAGCTGATGAAGGAACTCGGCTATGGCAGCAATTATCAATACGATCCGGACGTCGCCGGTGGCATCGCTTACGACCAGCAGTGTTTCCCGGATGAACTTGGCGAGCAGCGGTTGTATCGACCCACCGGCAATGGCATCGAAGCGCGTATTCGCGAGCGGCTAGAACAAATCCGTGCAGAACGCGCCAAGGCGGTGCAAGGATGAGTTGGACGAATCTGATCGCGGTCGCGAGCGGCGGCGCGTTGGGTGCCAGCACGCGTTATGGCATCAACCAGTGGTTTGTGCGCCAAGGCTGGTACGGCTTGCCGGCGGCCACGTTTGCGGTGAATGTGATCGGCTGTTTTCTGGCCGGGGTACTACTGGTCTGGCTGGATACGCGCCTGCAGGGCGCATTGTGGTGGCGCAACCTGTTGATGGTCGGCTTTCTGGGCGGACTGACGACGTTTTCGGCGCTTGGTGTCGAAGGCTTCCAGCTACTGCGCGCAAATCGTATCGATCTATTCGCATTGACCGTGCTCGCGCATGTGGCCGTTGGTGTACTTGCGGTCGCAGCCGGCTGGAAGCTGGGGCAGGTTGCTTTTCCGCATTGAATCGACACCCGTTGACAGGTGTGGCGAATCGCGTAGTTTCCGTCTGCGCATTCCGCGCTCGATGGGGAGATCGATATGAAGAAAGTTCTAGCCGCGGTCATTGCCGGCATTCTGGTGTGGATGTGGGGTGCAATCTTTCACATGCTGACGCCACTCGGTGTTGTCGACTTCAAGAACGAAGTCGCCGGCGAGCAGGTGGTGATGTCGGCGATGCAGAGTGAATTCACGCAGGGTGACGGCATTTACCTGTTGCCGAGCATGAATCTTGGCGACCACGGTGACGAGGCCAAGGCCAAGGCTTGGGCGGAGAAAGCCAAAGTCGGCCCGTATGCGTTCGTCGTCTATCACGGCAATGGGCTTCCGGGTGATCCGGCAAACATGGTTCCGCAGATATTGCATCAATTGCTGACCTCGACCATCGCCGCGTTCATGTTGGCGGTCGTGCTCGGCGCCATTCCGGGCAGTTACGCCAAGCGTGTCGGTGTTGCGACAGTGATCGGCGTTTTCGCTTGGCTAGCGGTCGCTGTGCCGCAGTTCACGTGGTACTACTTCCCGCGTGATTTCGCGATGGTCGGCGCGCTCGAGCATGGTGTCGGTGGGTTGTTGGCGGGTCTGGTCATCGCCAAACTGGTGAAACCGGCGAACGCCTGAATTCGTCATTGAGTGAAAGCAGGGCCGCGAGCGATAATCCGCGGCCTTTTTCATGGGATTTGCCATGCTCGATCCGGTCCTGTTCCGCACCAAGCTCGCCGAAACCGCAGCGCTGCTGCTCACCAAGCGCGGCTTCGTGATTGATGTTGCTGCCTTTGAAGCGGTGGAGGCCGAGCGCAAGCGCATCCAGACGCGCACCCAAGAACTGCAGAACCTGCGCAATACCCGTTCCAAGGCAATCGGGATTGCGAAGAGCAAGGGTGAGGACACGTCGGCGCTGATGGCCGAAGTCGCGAGCATCGGCGACGAGTTGAAGGCGAGCGAGCAGCGTCAGGCCGAACTGCTGGCCGAGATCGAGACGCTGGCTTTGAACGTGCCGAACCTTCCGCATGAGTCGGTGCCGCTCGGGTCGGACGAGCTGGGCAATGTCGAACAGCATCGTCGTGGCACGCCGCGCCAGTTTGCTTTTACACCAAAGGATCATGTCGATCTGGGCGCGCGCAAAGGCTGGCTAGATGCCGAAACCGCCGCGAAGCTGTCCGGCGCACGATTTACCGTGCTGCGCGGCAAACTTGCTCGCCTGCATCGCGCGCTCGCGCAATTCATGCTGGACCTGCACACGCAGGAACACGGCTACCTAGAAACCAACGTGCCGTTGATGGTCAACGCCGCCAGTATGCGCGGCACCGGCCAGCTGCCGAAGTTCGAGGACGATCTGTTCGCGACCGCCGGCGAAGATCGGCGTTACCTGATCCCAACTTCGGAAGTGCCGCTGACCAATATCGTTCGCGACGAAATAGTTGCTGCCGAAACCCTGCCACTGCGCATGACCGCGCATTCGATGTGCTTTCGCGCCGAGGCCGGTTCGGCTGGCCGCGACACCCGCGGCATGATCCGTCAGCACCAGTTCGAGAAGGTCGAATTGGTCAGTATCACCACGCCGGCGCAGAGCGACGACGAACACGAGCGGATGACGCGTTGCGCCGAAGTCGTGCTTGAAAAACTCGGTCTGCCGTATCGACGCATGCTGCTCTGCACTGGCGATATGGGCTTCGGCGCGACCAAGACCTACGACCTCGAAGTCTGGCTGCCCTCAGAAAACAAATACCGTGAGATCAGCTCGTGCTCAAACTGCGAAAGCTTCCAGTCACGGCGTATGCAGGCACGCTGGCGCAATCCGGAAACCGGCAAACCCGAACTCGTGCACACCTTGAATGGCTCCGGCGTCGCTGTCGGGCGGGCAATGATCGCGGTGATCGAGAACTATCAGAACGAAGATGGCTCGATCACTGTCCCCGAAGCGCTGCGCCGATACATGGGCGGCGCCGAATACATCGCCGGATCGGTTAGACTCGCACCCCCAACCGGCGCCCCGCGACCGCCGGAAGCATCACGGAGAGATGGCCGAGCGGTTTAAGGCACCGGTCTTGAAAACCGGCGTGGCAGCGATGTCACCGTGGGTTCGAATCCCACTCTCTCCGCCAATTTCGGTTACAGCCGTTGCACCGCAAACGTGTCGCACTTCGCCGCGTCGCCGGATTCCATGCCGATGCGGAACCAGCGGACGCGTTGGGCGCTGCTGCCATGAGTAAATGAGTCGGGGACGACTTGGCCGCGAGACTGCTGTTGCAGGCGGTCGTCACCGATGGCGGTGGCGGCATTGAGGGCGGATTCGACGTCGCCGGCTTCGAGCCACTGCAACTGGCGTTGCGCGTGATTGGCCCAGACTCCGGCGTAGCAGTCGGCCTGCAGTTCCTGGCGCACGCTGAGGCCATCGGCGCCCTCCATTTCCTCACCCTGCGCACGCAGCTTCGCGGTGCGTTGCATCACGCCGGTGACGTTCTGGATGTGATGGCCGACCTCGTGCGCGATCACGTAGGCGCGTGCGAATTCGCCGGGCGCGTTGAGTTGGCGGGTCATGTCGTTAAAGAAAGCGGTGTCCAGATAGACGCGCTGGTCACCCGAACAATAGAACGGGCCAACCGACGACGTGGCACTACCGCAAGCCGAGGACACCGAATCAGAGAACAGGACCAGTTTCGGTGCCGGGTAGCGTCCGCCTTCGAACGCCTTTGACCAGACATCTTCGGTGCTGCCCAGGATGGCGCGCACGAAATCGGTTTCCTCGTTCTCGGGCAACGCCTGCGGCGCAGCGTCGATCGGTGCGTCGCTTTGCGTTGTCGGACCAGCGCCGCCGCCGAGCAGGCTCAACAGTTCGGCGGGATTCTTGCCGAGGAACAGCGCGACCACGACCACGATCAGCAAACCGCCAATGCCCATGCCGCCGCGACCGCCCGGCATGCGCGGACCACCGCCGGCGTCGGCACCGACCACGTTGTCACTACGACGACCGCGCTTCCACAACATCGATAGACTCCTGCATTCTCGGTTCGCCAAGTGTAGCGATTCCCGGAGGGATTCAGCGCGGCACGACGGCGAGTGCGCGAATCGGGTCGCGGTCGCCGGTAGCGCATTTGCTCAGTGTCGGATCGAGTTGCAGTGCTTGTTGCGCTTCGCGGCGCGCGCTTTTGTTCTGGCCATCGTCGGCCAGTATCAGCGCCCGCAGCCCGCGAATGTCGGCGCGTTGGGCGACGTCACTGGCAGCGAACCGTTCGAAGATCGCGGCCGCCGCATCCAGCGTCGATAGTGCTTCATCATGGCGATGTAGATGACGCAGTGCGACCGAACGATTGCGAAGAATCGTCGCTGCATTGATATTTTCTGCAGTACCGTTGTGCTGTTGGATCGCGAGCGCGCGATCGAATGCGGACAGCGCTTCGAGGTAACGCTTCAGGGTCAACAGAATCACGCCACGACCGGCCAGTGCGATCGCGTATTCACCGTGTTGTTCGCCGAATATTTTCGCGCGCAAGGCGACACTGCGCGCGTTCGCGGTCAATGCCTCGTCGGGCTGGTTGGAGTGCAGCAAGGCATTGCTAAGATTTTGCCAAGTACGGGCACAATCGGGGTTGCGCTCGTCTTGTTTCGATGTCGCGCACAGCTCAGCGATGTCGCGGTATTCGGCAATGGCGTGGGTGACACCGATGCGCTCCCAGTCGATCGTTGCGGAGGTTAGGCGCGCCGACAACACCTTCGGATGCGTCGGTCCGAATAGTGCCGTGAACATTGCCTGCGCTTCGGCCACGTGGGTTGCGGCGGCAACGAGGTCACCGCGGCCGAGTTCGATCACCGACAGACTTTCGAGTAGCCCACCCAATCGCTCGTGTGGCGCTTTGAAAATCGTGCGCGATAAGGTCAGCGATTCGTCCAGTAGGGCGCGTGCCTCATCGAACCGACCCAACCCATGTTTGACAAACGACAGCGTCGCCAGACCGCCCGCGAATTCGGCGTCCTTGGGTGTGCGCGACCGCCGCCAAGTGTCCAATGCGCGTTCGAGTGGGCCTTCGGCGGCCTTGTTACGCCCGGCGTTTGCGCGCACCCATCCGGGCATCAGAGTACGAAAACGCGCGTCGCTGGCATCCGGTGTTGATAATCGCGCCGACCGTTGCGCCATGTCGTCAACGGTGGCAATGGCTTCGTCAAAGCGTGCCGCTGACAGCAGAATGTCGGTCCATGCGGCCAGTCCTTCGACTGCGACGAGATCGTCGCGTGTACGCAATTCCGTGATCAGCGGTTCCGCCAGTGCCACCGCCGCGGACGTGCGTCCGGCATTATTCAGTGCTTCAGCACGATCCAGCGTTGCCGCCAGCCAGTCGCGACGCAGTGATGGTTGGTCTGCGATCAATTCGGCGGCACGCGCATAGGCGTTCGCGGCATCGTCGTGTGCGCTCTGGGTCGCGCTGATGTCGGCATAAGCGACGTACAACGAGGCACGTGTGGCGGCATCCAGCGTACTGCCGGATTCCAGTTTTTCTGCGGCGGCTTGCACCAATTGCTGCGGCGTCGGGCGCTGTCCTTCAGGTAGTTGTGCCTGCGCTGACTTGAACATGCCGAGGACGAAATCGCGTACCGCATTGGCGCGCCCCGATTCGCGCCGCGCCTCGGCCGTGGCGGCTTCCGCCGCGCGTGCTTGCACGGCGGCCTCGTGCCCCTGCTGCACGGCGATACCCAGACTGACCAGCAGTCCCAGTGCGAGGCTCGCACTCAGACTAACGGCACCGCGGTGGCGCTGTACGAACTTGCGTGTGCGATACCAGCGAGACGGCGGATGTGCCGATACTGGCCGGCCGGCGAGGTGGTGCTCGATGTCGTCAGCCAAACGACCCGCATCGCCGTAGCGCCGTTCCGGGTCCTGTTCGATGGCCTTCAAGATCACATTGTCGAGATCGCCGGCGAGATTGGCGCGCAATGGTCGCGGTAACAGTCCAGCGGGCAAGTCGGTATCGGCGATTCGGCCGACGATGACCGATGGGCGCGTCGTCCAACCGCGCTCCGGGCGAACGCCGGTCAACAGTTCGTGCAGGATCACGCCGAGCGCGAACACGTCAGTAGCGGTCGAGATCGGGGCATTGCTGAACTGCTCGGGCGCGGCGTAGTCGGGTGTCAGCGCGACATGTGCCGTGCGCGTCGCCACGGCATCGTCGTCAAGTAGTTTGGCGATTCCGAAGTCGAGCAGTTTGACTTGGCCGTCGCGGGTAACCAGTACGTTCGACGGCTTGAGGTCACGGTGCACGATCAGCAGACGATGTGCGGCTTCAACCGCACGACACATGGTCGCAAACAAGTGCAGCCGCGCACGCAGGTCGAGTGCATGTTGACGCGCGTAATCGGTCAGGGGAATGCCGTCGATATGGTCAATAACGAGGTAGGGAATACCTTGCGCGATGCCGCCGTCAATCAGGCGCGCGATGTTTGGGTGATCAAGTTTGGCCAAGGCATCGCGTTCGCGCTGAAAGGCTTTCTGACGATCTGCCTCATGCAGACCGAAGCGCAGGACCTTGACCGCGACATCGCTCGTGGGTGCGCCATGGCGTGCGCGTGCGCGATAGACCACCGACATGCCGCCCTCACCGATACACGGCCCGAGTTGGTAGTCGCCCAAGACGCGGCCAGACCAGTCCGGTCGCAGCACGGCATCGGCTTGCACATCGGCATTCGCAAAATGAGCGTGGATCTGGTCCAGGATGCCGTCACTGGGCTGGTTTTCTTGAACGAGCAGCGCCTCAACTCGGCTGCGCAGAGCGGCATCGGTGCAATGCACGGCCAGCCAGTGTTGGCGGTTTGATGTCGGCTGCGCCAACGCCGCCTCGAACCAGGCGCGCAGACCCGCAAACGCATCGGGTGTCGGCATCATGGCAATAGCGCCTTTTGCAGAAACGCGCGTGCAAAGCGCCAGTCGCGATTGACCGTGCGCGTTGACAGGCCATGGAGTTCGGCGATGCGCTCGATGCCAAGACCACCGAACAAGTACAGCTCGACGACTTCCGCCGCGCGCGCGTCTTCCTGCGCCAGCGCCGACAAGGCACTGTCGAGCTCGAATGCGCGCTCCGGGTGGGCCATCAGTGGATCGAGCAGACCCTGTTCATCGCCAGGCAATTCCACCGCGATCAAGTCACCGCCAGACTTCAGGCGCGTTCGGGCGCGGGCACGATCGATCAACAAATGGCGCATGGCTTTGGCGGCGTAGGCATAGAAGCGGGCCGGGTCGCTGAGGTCGAGGTCGCTGCGAGCAGCCAGCGACAGATACAGATCGTGGACCAGCGCCGTGGTGTTCAGGGTGTCGCCGCGGCGACGACGTTGCGAGCGCGCGAGCAGCTTGAGTTGCGCATACAGACGGCTGAAGACTTCGTCGACCGGCGGCAATGGCGGGGAAACGGGGTCGGCCATCGGCGGCTCACGGAGCGGTTGCAGCGGAGCCGCATTCTTGCGCGTGGTTCGCTGCGATGGAATGGCTAGATGGATCATTCGAAGCTGTTTTCGAACAGTGGACCGCGGCAAAAGTCGGCGCTGGCGCGAGGATCGATCACGATGGCGTAGCGATTCCCTGGGCTCATCGCGATGCTCGGACTCGCGTTCAACAGGTACCAGCGCTGCAGCGATGGCTCGTAGCGGGCGCTGACGAGCGGCGTCGGTTGTTGGCCGTTACCGTTCACTGCAACATGCGGGTTCGCGCACGGCACGCCATTCAGGGCGGGATGGTCGAGCACTGACACTACCGGCGTCACTAGGCTAGCGGCCGAGATCGTATGCAGAAATACATTTCGGCTGGGTGCCTGCGCGTAGAGCACAAAGGCCGCGCCGTTCGGCATTGCGGCTGCATCAGTATTGACCACCCGCCATGCGCCATTCAGATACGCGGCACCGAATGGATGTGGGTTCGAGGTCGCGCTGAGGCCGGCACCGCGTGTCGCGCTGACCAGAAAGATCCAGTCGCTGGGGAGGCTGGCCCAGGTCGCGCCCAAGCTGGTCCCGGAGAACGAGAAATTGTTGCCAGCAGTGGCCACGTGCGTGCCCGCCGCGCTGCCTGTCGCCATCTGCAAGAGGGTGAATCCGGTGGCGACCGGCAGGTTCGTGCCGTCGTCACTGAGCAGCGACCAACGCTGTGTAAATTCTCCAAATGACTGCGAGATCGGACCAGCGCTGGCCGCATTTGAGCTCGAATTGCTCCCGCCACTGCGGGTGATGTGCATCAACGCACTTGCGTTGTCATCGAGTCCGGGGCGGCTCAGGGCGGTGCTGTTGGCACTGTTGCCGGCATTATGCGTGAACGTCTGGTCGCCGAACTCAAATGCGCCGAGATCAACCTGCGCGCCGATGCTGCGGCGCAAGCCATCGCCATCCAATGGCACCGCCATGCCCAAGTGCGGCAGGGCGTCGCCACGCGCAAGATAGTCGCTGATATCGATCGCGGGCGACGTGGCTTTCAGGCGTGGGTTGTCGGCAGACTGGAATTGCGGGTCGGCGAACAGCGTATTCAATCCGAGCGGTGCAGTATTGCCCGCAGTGTTGAACAGCAGGTTGTAATCATTGCTGATGGTGGGATGTCCAGCAGTCCACACCAAGCCTTCCGCCGGTGTGGCATTCGTTGGTCGCGCAACGATGTTGTTGTTGATGTGCGCCGTCACCGCGTTTTGCATCGGTGACGAGTCGAATAATGCGATGCCACGTCCGACACCGCGCAGGGTATTGTTGATGATGTCGTAGCGATGAATGCCGCTGCTCAGCGAGGACGAAATGCCGACGTCGGTGCCATCGATGCCAATGTCGATCAAATTGTCGATGACGCGAATCTCGAACGCGGAGCCGGCGCCGAAAGGTGCGAGGTTGACGCCACGGCGCAGTCGGCTGACGATGGCATCGGGGTCGGTGGTCGCGACGATACGGTTGCGGCGGATTTCGATGCTGCCATTGCCGGTTGTGCCCAACACGCTTAGCGCGACACGAGCGGCGCCTGGCGTCGGCGTGCCCGGTTGCGCTTCGATCACGTTGTCTTCGAACAGCACCTGCGCCGGGCTCAAAAGATTGATTGACACTGCCTGTTGGGTTCCCAGCGAGGCGCGCACCCGGTTTTCTCGCACGATGAGGTCGGTGGCGGAGCCACTGTCGGCAGCAAAGGTCCCGACGAATAGGCCGGCGGTGGAACCGCTTTGGGTAATGTCCATGCGTTCGACGATGGCGCTGCCTAGGCGCGTCGTCGAAAACTCGAAGCGGCCACCTGCAAAGGTCAAGCCGCTATAGACCAATTCAAACGGAACCGCAAAACCGGTGGCGCTCGGCGAATAATCGACGATCAGGTTGCGGCCTGCGGCCAGGACCGGGTGGAAGCCTTCGGCAGCACGCAGGCTGACCAATCGGTCCTCGATCAGTAGCGATTCGTCGATCACGGCGTTACTGGCGATTTCCACGATATCGCCGGGATTCACGCCGATCAGACAATTCTGCACGGTGTGATGGCAAGGCGGTGTGCCTGGCCAAGTGCGTACGGTCGCCTGCGCCGCACATGGGACGAGCAGCAGTGCGGTGAGCAGTTGCGTGAAGGGCAGTGGTGACGAGGACATCGTTGGCTCCGGGCAGAGATTGCACGGAGACAAGCGACATCCAGTGGACGATCACGACATGCGGTTATTCAGTACTTCAGCGCGGACCACGCGGCGGGCCACCACGGCTCGGTTTGCCACCGCCCCCGGGGCGTTGACCGCTAGGCCGAGAACCACCCGGTCGCGAACCGCCTGGACGCGACCCGCCTGGACGCGGACCACTGGGTCCGCCGGGTCCACGACCCTGCGGGCGTGGGTTGTCCATGAAGCTGTGCGAATCCATCGGGCCGGTGAACGTGGTCGGGCCGCGCTTGTTGCCGCCACCGCCCTCCCGACGCGGCTTGCCAGCGCCGGGGCCGGGGCCGGGCGCAAAATTGCCGGCCGGACGAGCGGGGCGCGAATCAATCCGATTGCCACGGTTGTCGTCGTCGTGCGATGCGCGTTGTTCGCCGCCAAATGAATTGCCCCGCTCGGGGCCGCTGTGCGCACCGGTAGCAGGACCGGCATCACGACGCGGCTTGCCTTTGAAGCCACCGGGCTTGCCGCCGGCCGGACGCGGTCCACCCGGCTTGAATCCACCACCGCCGGGTTTTCCACCGGGTTTGCCGCGGCGCGCGCCCGAACCCGGCTTGCGATCACGCCGGAAACCATCGTCGGAGACGCGGTCAAAGGCGCGCAGTTCGCGGCCTTCGTCTTGCTGTCCGCTCCAGCCTTCGGCCTTGCCGGAAGGACGGAACTCGTTCACCGATTTCTGCGCGCGGCGCACACCGAGCACCGCCTGCAGGGTCAGCGTGTCTGGCACATCGCCGAGGCCAAGTTCTTTGCGCAGCGCGACGATTTGATCGATCGGCAGCGCCTGATAGTGGCCGCGGCGCAGTTGTCGCGGCAGATCGATCGTGCCGTAGCGGATGCGCTTCAGGCGACTGACCAACATCCCCACCGCTTCCCACATGCGACGTACTTCGCGGTTGCGGCCTTCGCGCAGCGTCACCCGGAACCAGCTATGGGTTTCGCCCAAAGAAATAGTGTGGATCTCGTCGAACTGCGCTGAGCCGTCGTCGAGTTGAACGCCGTTCTTCAGACGCTCGAGAATGTCGTCGGTGACAGTGCCGTGGATGCGACAGACGTATTCGCGTTCGACTTCGCGCGACGGATGCATCATCGCATTCGCGAGTTCGCCGTCGGTAGTCAACAACAGCAGGCCGGTGGTGTTCATGTCGAGGCGGCCGATCGCAATCCAGCGCGCTCCTTTCAGCTTTGGCAGACGCTCGAACACAGTACGACGGCCGTCCGGATCGTCGGTCGTGGTCAGTTCACCTTCCGGCTTGTGATACATCAGCAACTGCACTTCTTCGGTCGGTGTCGGCATGGCGATGAATGACTTGCCGTCGATTTCGACGCGATCGCCATTGCGGATGCTGCTGCCGAGTTCGGCGACATTGCCGTTGACCTTGATCTCGCCGGCGCTAATGCGCTCTTCGATGGCACGGCGTGAGCCGATGCCGGCCTGCGCCATCACCTTCTGCAGGCGCTCTTCGACGACGGGTGCGCCCTCGCGGGTTTCACGCTTCAGGGACAGGACGCGGCGGGGCGTTTCTTCGTTGCTCATGCTTCAGTGCTCGTTGAAATCGGATTGGACGACATCGCCTTCCGGCGCGTCAGGGTCATCGCCGCTGCGGTCTTCGCTTGGCGTGGTGGCAGATTCAATGCCGGCGGCGTGTTCGGCCGGCGCCGTCAGATCTTCAATATCGCTGGATTCAACGGCCGTCTCGCGCTCGACATAACGGTCGTCGCTATCGATTGGTTCGTCGCCGTCGGCGAGTTCGATCGCAGTCGGTAGTGGCCCGATCGTGTCCGGGTCCAGCGCAAGTTGCGGCTCAATGTCGCTGAGGTCACGCAATTCAGCCAATGGCGGTAGTTCGTCAAGGTTCTTCAGGTTGAAGTAGTCAAGAAAGTGCTTGGTGGTGCCGAATAGCGCCGGGCGGCCAGGTACATCGCGATGGCCAACAATGCGAATCCACTCGCGCTCCTCCAGTGTCTTGACCATATTGGTCGACACCGCGACGCCACGAATTTGTTCGATCTCGGCACGCGTGATCGGCTGACGGTAGGCGATCAGTGCCAGCGTTTCCAGCAAGGCGCGTGAATATTTTGTCTGCCGTTCCGACCACAAACGTGAGACCCAGGGTTGCGTCTCCTTGCGAATCTGGTAGCGCCAGCCACTCGCGACTTCGACCAGCTCGACGCCGCGTTCGGCGCAGTCGGCTTGCAGTTCGGCGAGCGTATTCGCGATCGCGTCGACGCCCGGCATTTCTTCTTCGCCGAACAGATCGTTGATCTGCGTCAGCGCCATCGGCTGGCCGGCTGCGAGCAAGGCAGCTTCAACAATACGTTTCAACTGGATGGTTTCCATGGTCGGCGTGAACATCAGGATTCGGCTTCGATTTCGGCTTCGGCTTCGGCTTC
>Ga0073899_10001891_pt1 | contig 19062 bp, 13 predicted proteins | sample KloWWTmetaKNB5Ph_FD_88975 | JGI IMG/M metagenome (GOLD analysis project Ga0073899, IMG submission 88975) | Active sludge microbial communities from Klosterneuburg, Austria, studying microevolution and ecology of nitrifiers - Klosterneuburg... | ecosystem: Engineered > WWTP > Aerobic digester >... | reverse complement strand
GGCTTGTCGAGCTCGATGCGCACGTCGACCAGGGCCGGGATGTAGTCGTCGGTGCAGGTGCGGGCGCGGGCGAAGAACGCCTCGCACTGGGCCAGGAGCGCCGGGTCGGCGGGCGCGCTGGCGGCGGGGGTGGCGCTGGTGCGCGGGGCCGGGGAGGCGTCGGCGCCGCCGCAAGCGGCGAGGGCGAGGGGAGCGAGCAGCGTGGACAGGAGGAGGAGGGAGCGCATCGTCGGGCCTTTCGTTCGGGGTCTCGGACGCCATAACGAGGCCCGCGGGCGATCGTGACAGCGGGCGACGTCGAAAATGTACAGCGATCTCGCCTGCAACTGCGTGCGCGGCGGCGTGTCGGCGACGCCCGGCGCGCTTGCGGTAGTCGGGGCTTGGCGACCGGCGTCGGGCGGGCCATCCTGCGCGCGATGTCGCTCTTGCCTGTGTTCGAGCATGACGACCCGGCGCTGGCGCCGCGGTTCGATCGGTCCACGACGTTCGCGCGCGAGGTCGAGGACGCGGTCCACGCGATCATCGCCGACGTGCGCGCGCGGGGCGACGTGGCGGTGGCCGACTACACGCAGCGCTTCGACCACCGCGCGCCGGGGCCGGCGGGCTACGAGGTCACGCCGGCGGCGTGGGCGGCGCGGGCCCAGGTCACCGACGACGTGCGCGCCGCGCTCGAGCACGCCGCCGAGCGCATCCGCTGGTTCCACACCCACCAGCGCCAGGACGACATCGCCGTCGAGCGCGACGGCATCCGGCTGGCGCTGCGCACCGAGCCGCTGCGCCGGGTCGGGCTGTACGTGCCCGGCGGCACCGCGCGCTATCCGTCGTCGGTGCTGATGACCGCGATCCCGGCCAAGGTCGCCGGCGTGCCCGAGGTGATCATGGTGACGCCCGGCGCGTCGGCCGAGACCCTGGTCGCGGCGCAGATCGCCGGCGTCGACCGGGTGTTCGAGATCGGCGGGGCCCAGGCGGTCGCGGCGCTGGCGTACGGCACCGAGACGGTGCCGCGGGTCGACAAGATCGTCGGCCCCGGCAACCAGTGGGTCGCCGCCGCCAAGCGCATCGTCTTCGGCCAGGTCGATATCGACTCGGTGGCCGGCCCGTCGGAGGTGCTGATCATCGCCGACGCCAGCGCCAACCCGGCGTGGGTGGCCGCCGATCTGCTGGCCCAGGCCGAGCACGACGTCGAGGCCCGCGCGATCCTGGTGACCACCGCGCGCGGTCTGCCGGCCGCGGTCGAGCGCGAGCTCGAGGCGCAGCTCGTCGATCTGCCGCGGGCGGCGATCGCGCGCGCGGCGCTGCAGCGCTGGGGCGCGGCGATCCTGGTCCGCGACCTGGAGCAGGCGGTGGCGGTGGCCAACCGCTACGCGCCCGAGCACCTCGAGCTCGACGTCGAGGAGCCGCGCGCGCTGGTGCCGCGGCTGCACACCGCCGGCGCGATCTTCGTCGGCAAGTGGGCCGCCGAGGCCGCGGGCGACTACGTCGCCGGCGCCAACCACGTGCTGCCGACCGGCGGCGCCGCGCGCTACGCCAGCCCGCTGGGCGTCTACGACTTCGTCCGCCGCACCTCGGTGGTCGAGTACGACGAGGCCGCCGCCGGCGCCGACGCGTTGATCATCGCGACGCTGGCCGCGGTCGAGGGCCTCGACGCCCACGGCCGCTCGGCGACGATCCGCACCCGAGGAGGCAAGTCGTGAGCATCGCCCCGCTGGTCACGCGCGGCATCCGCGCGATGGCCGCCTATCACGTGCCGCGCCCCGAGGGCGTGCGCGCCAAGCTCGACGCCAACGAGTCGCCGCACCCGCTGCCGCCCGCCGCCGCCGAGGCGCTGGGCCGCGAGCTCGCGGCGGTCGCGCTGCACCGCTACCCCGAGGCCGATCCGGTCGAGCTGCGCGCGCACCTGGCCGCCGAGCTGGGCGTGGCGCCGGGCGCGCTCTCCTTCGGCAACGGCTCCGACGAGCTGCTGGCGCTGCTGTGCGCGGCGTTCGGCGAGCCGCGCCCCGGGAAGACCCGCGCGACCGTGCTGTATCCGGACCCGTCGTTCGTCGTCTACCGCATCGCCGCGCTCGGCCACGGCCTCGATCCGATCGAGGTGCCGCTCGACGACGACATGCAGCTCGACTTCGAGCTGGTCGACGACGCGATGACCGGCGCGGCGCCCAACCTGGCGTTCTTCGCGCTGCCCAACAACCCGACCGGCACGCTGTGGACGCCCGAGCGCGTCGCCGACCTGGCGGCGAAGCACCCGGGCACGATCGTCGTCGCCGACGAGGCGTACATCGACTACGGCGGCCGCACGCTGCTGGGTCGGCTGCCCGAGCTGCCCAACCTGGTGGTGCTGCGGACGCTGTCGAAGGTCGGCATGGCCGGGCTGCGGATCGGCTTCCTGGTCGCCGCCGACGCGATCGTGCGCGAGGTCGAGAAGGTCCGGCCGCCGTACAACCTGGGCGCGCTCAACCAGCGGGCGGCGCTGTGGATGCTGCGCACGCAGGGCGAGTGGCTGCGCGCGCGCGCGGCCGACGTGGTGCGCGAACGCGCGCGGCTGGCGGCGGCGCTGGCCGACGTCCCCGGCGTGCGGGTCTTCCCCAGCGAGGCCAACCTGATCCTGTTCCGCGTTGGCAAGGCCGGCGACGGCCGGGCCGGGGCGGCGTGGAAGGCGATGGCGGCGCGCGGCGTGCTGGTGCGCAACTTCGATCGGCCGGGCCCGCTGTCGGGCTGCCTGCGGGTGACCCCGGGTACCCCCGAGGAGAACGACCTGTTCCTGGCCGAGCTGCGGCTGGCCCTGGGCGCCTAGCTAGACGCTGTCACAGCGATCGCCGATAACCGCGGCATGACCGGTCGTTCGATGCGTCGGGGCTGGGGCGACCTGGCCCTAGCGGTGATCGTGGTGGCGGTGGTGGCGATGATGGTGGTGCCGCTGCCGGCGCTGGCGATCGATCTGCTGCTGGCGATGAGCTTCACCTCGGCGGTGGTGATCCTGCTGACCGCGGTGTACGCGCCATCGCCGGCGCGGCTGACCACGCTACCGACGATCTTGCTGGTGGCGACGCTGTTCCGGCTGGGCGTCAACGTCTCGACGACGCGGCGGATCCTGGCCGAGGGCGACGGCGGCCAGGTGGTGCGGGCGTTCGGGGACTTCGTGGCCCAGGGCGAGCTGGTCGTGGGCCTGGTGGTGTTCGGCGTGATCACGATCGTGCAGTACCTGGTGGTCGCGCGCGGCGCCGAGCGGGTCGCCGAGGTCGCGGCGCGGTTCGCGCTCGACGGCCTGCCCGGCAAGCAGCTGGCGATCGACGCCGACCTCAAGGCCGGGTCGATCGACGCCGCCGAGGCTGGGCGGCGCCGCGCCGCGCTCGAGCAGCAGTCGCAGCTGTACGGCGCGCTCGACGGCGCGATGAAGTTCGTCAAGGGCGACGCGCTCGCCGCGATCCTGATCGTCGCGATCAACCTGATCGGCGGCCTGGTGATCGGCGTCGGCTCGCGCGGCCTGTCGCTGAGCGCGGCGGCGAAGATCTACGCGGTGCAGTCGGTCGGCGACGGCCTGGTGGTGCAGCTGCCGGCCTTGCTGGTGGCGCTGGCGGCGGCGCTGGCGGTGACCCGCATCGCCTCGGCCGACGGCGAGCGCGCGGTCGGCGACGACATGGTGGCGCAGCTGGCGGCGCAGCCGCGCGCGCTGGCGACCACCGCGGTGCTGCTGGCGGCGCTGGGCCTGGTGCCGGGCCTGCCCCACGTGCCGTTCCTGGTGCTGGCGGCGGTGGCCGGCGGGCTGACGCTGGTGGCGCGCGCGCTGCCGGCCCGCACGCCGCCGAGCGCGGTGGTGGCCTCGGCGCCGGCGGTGGCGGCCGCGGTGCCGCGCGACGGCGTGACGATCGCGGTCGCGCCGAAGATCGGCGCGCTGCTCGATCGCGACGCGGTGGCGGCGGTGCTGGCCGACGTGCGCGCCGGGCTGGCCAGCCGGCTGGGCGTGCGCGCGCCGACGATCGCGCTGGTGGTCGACCCCGCGGTGGCCCACGCCGACGCCGAGCTGCGGCTGTGGGGCACCACCGTCGACTGGCTGGTGGCGCCGCGCCGCGCCGACGATCTGTCGGCGCCGCTCAAGGCCGCGCTCGACGGCTGCGCGGCCGAGCTGGTGCGCGCGGGCGGCGTGCAGGTGCTGCTCGACGAGCTGGGCCCGGGCCAGGCGCCGCTGGTGCGCGACGTGGTGCCCCGGGTGGCGAGCCTGGGCGTGCTGACCGACGTGCTGCGCCAGCTGGTGCGCGAGGGCGTGGCGATCCACGACCTCGGCGCGATCCTCGAGGCGCTGGCCGCGGTGCCGGCCGGCGCGCCGAAGGACGCGGTGGCGTTGACCGAGCACGTGCGCGGCCGGCTGGGCCGCGCGGTGACCGCCGGCGTCGCGCCGCGCGGCAAGCTCGAGGCGTGGACGCTCGATCCGATGATCGAGGACGCGGTGCGCGGCGCGATCCTGCCGCGCGACGGCGGGGCGATCGTCGCGCTGCCGCCCGACATCGGCCGGGACATCGTCGGCGCGGTCCGGCGCGCGGTCGGCGAGCGCGGCGTCGTGCTGACCGCCGGCGACGTGCGGCGCCACCTGCGCACGGTGCTCGAGCCCGAGCTGCCCGGCGTCGCCGTGGTCGCGCCGCACGAGCTGGTGGCCGGCGTGGTGGTCACGCCGCGCGGCCGCGTCGAGCTGGGCTGATCGTCGGGCGCGACCTGCGTGGTATCCTCGCCGCGATGTCGACCCGCGGCGCCGAGCATCACCACCACACGGTGGCCGAATGGCTGGCCCTGCCCGAGGACGCGCGCGTCGAGCTGATCGACGGCGAGTTCGTCGAGAAGGCGGCGCCGACGTTCGATCATGGGCGGTCACAGATGCGCACGGCGGGCACGCTCGGCGGCTCGTTCGATCGGCGGACCGGCGGACCGGGCGGTCTCGGGGGCTGGCGGCTGGGCACCGAGGTGGACATCGTGCTCGAAGGACGCGGCTACCGCCCCGACATCGCCGGCTGGCGGCGCGACCGCGTCGCCGAGGCGCCGCGCGCACGGCCGGTGACGATCCGCCCCGACTGGCTGTGCGAGATCGTGAGCGAGTCCAACCGCGCCGTCGACACCGTGATCAAGCTGCGCCGTTACCACCAGGCCGGCGTGCCGCACTACTGGATCCTCGATCAGACCGATCGCACGCTGTCCGTCTACCGCCACACCGCCGACGGCTACCTGGTGGCGCTGCGCGCCGAAGCCAGCGAGCTGGTCCGCGCCGAGCCGTTCGACGCGATCGAGCTGCGGGTCGGGGTGCTGCTCGGCGACGATCCCAACGACGACGCGTGATGGCGATGGTGATCCGCGCGGTGACGATCGCGACGCTGCTGGTCGCGGCCCCGGCGCGCGCCGAGCCTCGCGGCGCGATCGGCGCTGGCAGCGAGCTGGCGGTGCTGGGCGACGGGCTGGTGCAGCGGGTCGACGCCACCGCGATCGTGTACGTCACGCGCCGCCTGGGGCTCGAGGCGCGGGCCGGGCGGATCACGCCCGACGGCGCGCACGGCGTCGCGACCGCGGGCGTCGCCTACCGCGCGGCGGCGGCGCGGCCCAGGCTCGAGGTGGTGATCGATCTCGCGGTCGGCGTGGCGTGGCCGACCGCGCCGGCCGCGACCGCGGGCGTCACCGGCTTCCTGTGGCCGACGCGCCTGCCGATCGCGCTGACGCTGAGCGCGCGCGCCTACGCGCTGCCGGCCGACGACGCGCCGCTGGGGTTCTCGCTGGGGCTCGGCCTGGCGCTCGCGCGGTAGCGATCGGCGCACGCGATCCCCGCCGTTCCTCCCGCCGGGGTGACGGTGGATCGGCGGCGTGAGACCACCGATACTCCGCGCATGAGCATCACCCTCTATCACCATCCGTTCTCGCGCGCCGCCACCGTGGTGTGGATGCTCGAGGAGGTCGGCGTGCCGTACGCCCTCGAGTACGTCGACATCATGAAGGGCGCCCACAAGGCGTCGGCGATGCTGGCCAAGAACCCGATGGGCAAGCTGCCGGTGCTCACCGACGGCGACGTCGTCGTCACCGAGGTCGCCGCGATCGGCCTGTACCTCGCCGACCGCTACGCGGCCGGCCGGCTCGCGCCGACGCTCGACGATCCCGCCCGCGGCACCTACTTCCGCTGGGCGCTGTTCGCGCCGTCGGTGATCGAGCCGGGCTCGATGGCCAAGGCCGCGGGCTGGGACTACAAGCCGGGCCAGGCTGGTTGGGGCACCCACGAGGCGATGCTCGACGCGATCGAGGCCGCGGTGTCGAACGGCGACTACCTGCTCGGCGATCGCTTCTCGATGGCCGACGTGATCTTCGGCGGCACGGTGCGCTACATGCTGCGGTTCGGCATGCTGCCGGCCCGCCCGGCGTTCACCGCCTACGCCGAGCGGCTGGGCGCGCGCCCCGCGGCGCAGGCCGCCGAGGCCAAGAACGCGGCGATCGTCGCCGAGCACGGGCTCGGCAAGTAGCCCGCGCGGGCTACTCGCACAGCGACAGCGCGCCGAGGTTGGTCACCTGCGGCGGTGTGGGCCAGGCGCCGAACCTCCAGCCGCAGGTGGCCGCGACCTGCTGGCCGGTGGCGGTGTCGACGATCATCGCGCCGGCCTGCGCCAGCAGCAGCACCCGCCGGCCGTCGTCGCTGAGCGCCGGCCGCAGCGGCACGCCGCCGATGTTGACGGTCCACGCGAGCCCGCCGTCGTCGCGCACCGCGCGCACCACGCCGAGGGCGTCGATGACGAGCGTGACGTCGCCCGGCAGCGCGGTTGGCATGAACAGGCTGTCGGCGCGCAGCAGCGCCCGCGGCGCGTCCATCGTCAGGCCGCCGAACCGGATCAGGTCGCGGCCGTCGAACACGTAGACCCGCCCCGCCCGATCGATCTGCAGCGGCGGCGACGTGATCGCGTGCTTGGGGACGCCGCCGACCTTGTTGAGCGGCACGCCGGTGGCGAGCTGCGCGGCGGTGTACGTGCGCAACGTCGACGCGCCGTCGAGCGTGACCAGCGCCGGCGCGCCGTCGGTGGCCGCGTCGAGGAACCACAGCGCGGTCGAGCCGTCGCTGATCACCTTGGGCGGGCTCAGCGCGGGGGTCTGGCTGGTGTCGACCTTCATCACCCACACGCCGCCGCTGTCGCGGACGCCGGCCAGCCAGCGGCCGCGCGGATCCCAGACCAGCGCGCCGCTGCTGCCAGGCGCCGCGACGCGGGCGAGCTCCTTCGCGGTCGTCGCGTCGATCAGCACCAGCGCGCCGCGGCTCGTCAGCGCGATCAGGTGGGTCGCGTCGACGAACTCCAGCGCCGTCGCCACGTCGCCGACGTTGGCCACCAGGTCGCCCTCAGGGCCGACCGTCGGGCGGAGCTGGACGTCGCCGCTACCGACGGCCCACGCCGCGGTGGCGCCGTCAGGCGACAGCGTCGCGGCCTGGGCGTTGATGGCCTGGTAGCCGAGGTAGCGAGTGGCGCCGGCGTCGTCGGCGACGACCAGGTTCTGGCCCAGCCCGGCGACCACGCGGCCACCGGCCAGCGCCGGCGGGCAGTTGCGGCCGAGCGAGGTCGCCACCAGGTCGGCGTCGACGGCCAGGGCCGAGGCGACGTCGCCGCTGCTCTGCGAGTACGCCGCGATCGCGTCGGCCGACAGGAAGCCGAGCCGCTGCGCGCCGACGAACGACTGCGCGGCGAGCGCTCGCGGCGTGACGTCGGCGCCGGTGGCGGCGTCGATCACCAGGGCCACCGAGGGCGTCGACGGCTGCACCGGCCGCGGCGCGAAGTCGGCCCGGCGCTGTCGCGGCGCGGGCAGCCCGGGCCCGGGCGCGGGGCGGGACGCGGCGGGCGGTCCGGCGCTGGCGGCGGCCTTCACCGCCGTGGGGTCGGCGAAGTACGCCAGGTGCTTGCCGTCGGGTGCGACCGCCAGCTCGACCGGCGTGGTCGGCGCGACCGCCAGCGGCACCTCGCGCTGCCACGTCAGGTGGCCGCGCTCGATCCCCAGCGTCACCGCGGCGAACGCGCGGCCGGTGGCGTCCTGGCGGCTGACCAGCGCGACCGCGTCGCGCGCGCCCAGCGGCCGCAGCGCCTCGATGCGCGTGCCGTCGCGGCTGACCTCGTCGATGATCGCGCCGTGGCGATCGACCCGCGCGATCGACTGATCGGCGCGCGCGACCAGCCAGGTGCCGTCGGCGCCCGCCACCAGCCCCAGCGCCTGCGGCACCGCCGGCACGTCGGCGACGTCGAGCACCGCGCCGCTGGCGTCGAGGTGGTACAGGTGCGCGGCGCTCGAGCCGTCGATGGCGCCGACGGTGAAGCCAGCGCCGTCGCGGGCCACCTCGAGCGCGCGGGCGCCGTGCTGCGGCAGCGCCACCGGCGGCGCGCTGCCGTCGAGCGCGCGCCACAGCCGGATCGCGCCGAGCCCGTCGATCGACACCGCCGCGGTGCCGGCGCGATCGATCGCGACCGCGGTGACGAACGCGGTGTGGGGCGCGATCCGCGCGGGCTCGGCCGGGGTCGGCGCCACCGCCACGCCGCCGTCGAGCGCGCCGCCGCCGGCGCCGGCGTCGGTCGCGTCGACCGAGATCGGCGGCGTGGTGGTCGGCCGCCGCTTGTCACCGCAGGCGGCCACTGCCCAGATCGCCACGAGCACGCACGAGAGCCTCGACATCATGGGGGTGGAACGCACGATACCCCGGCGTCGATCCATGCAGGGCGCGGCCCGCGCCGCACGGCGTCAATGCGTGTGCGGCTCGTTCGGGTCGCAGTCGGGGCCGCAGGCGACCGGGCCGTCGTGGGGCCGGTCGGGGTCGCCGTCGTGCTCCTCGGGCTCGACCTCGGGCGTCGGACCGGCCAGGTCGCCGGCAGCCTCGGCGGCGTCGGCGGCGGCCGCGTCGCTGTCGTGCAGGCCGCCGGCGGCGATCAGCGCGGCGGCGCGCTCGGGATCGACGCCGGGCACCATGTTGGCGCGGGCCAGCGCGGCGACGTAGTACGCGTCCTCGCGGCGCGCCTCGAGCTCGCCCGAGGTGACCGCCTGCTCGAGGTGGCGCTTGAGGTCGCCGATCAGCCGCGACGGCGCCAGCTGGAACGCCTCCATGATCGCGTTGCCGACGCCGCCCGGCAGCGGCGGCAGCTTGGCGTCCTCCTCGACCAGCTTCTCCATGCGCTCGGTGAGCGCGGCGATCTGCTCGAGGATCGCCTTGCGGCGCCCCGGTCGCTTCGACGTGATGTCGGCGCGCGACAGATCCAGCAGGTCGCGCAGGTGCGGCAGCATCTCGCGGTGGAAGCGGCGCACCGCGCTGTCGGTCCACGTCGCGCTGTACTGGTTCGAGCGCAGGTGGTGGCGGATCAAGAACCGCACAGCGCGCCGCGCGTCGCGATCGAACACCAGCCGCTGCGTGACCTTGTCGAACATGCGCGCGCCGACCTCGGCGTGGCCGTGGAAGTGGACGCCCTCGGGCGTGAACGTGCGCGTCGGCACCTTGCCGATGTCGTGGAGCAGCGCGGCCCACCGCACCAGCGGCCGCCGCACCGCCTGCTTCACCACCTGCTTGGTGTGGCTCCAGACGTCCTTGTGCTGGCGGCCGGTCTCCTGCTGCAGGTGGACCGTGGCCTCGAGCTCGGGGAACACCTGCGCCAGGAGCCCGGTCTCACGCACCCACTCGAGCGCCTGATCGACCTCGCGGCCCATCAGCATCGGCTCGATCGCGGCCCGCAGCTCGGCCGGCTGGACGGTGAGGATGCTACCGCTGGCCTCCTGGGCGGCCTGCGTGACTGCGGCGGCCGGCCACTGCCCGTCTTCGGAGATCGCGCCCGCGATATCGAACAAGATCAGCGGGTTGGCTGCCGCCCACGCCCGGACGCGGTCCGCGGTATCCGGAGAATCCGGAGCGCGGAGCAAGGCCTCGAGATCAGGCGACGACACCGGCGGTACGTACCGGCGGGCTCGCCCCACGTCAAGGCCGCGACGTCGAGACCGACGGCACGATACGTGCTCCAGGCCGGCGCGCAGTGCAAGGACGTATCACCGCCCGCCAGCTCCCGCTCGCCGAGAAGTCGTGTCCAGGCATCGGGAAGCTCTACCGGGAGCTGTCGTCCGAGCCGGACACCAAGTGCAAGCCGGTGACATTTTTGCAGCTTCTCTGGATTTACGAAGGCCGCCGCTCGGCCGCTGAGGCTGCGCGTCACTCGAAGAAGTCCCGGCGCCGCCGGTAGCCGGTCCCTGGCGGATCGATCAGCCAGTGCGCCACGACGTCTCAGTGTGCATGGCGACGACGGGGAATTCTAGGACCCGAGTGTTGCCGATGGGTGGACGTGGGTGGATCGGCGACGCGCGAAACAGCCGCGCGAGCGGCGACGTTATAGAAGCATGAACCAGCGTCGACCGATCGGCGTGTTCGACTCCGGAGTGGGTGGGCTGACCGTGGTCCGCGCGCTGCGCGCCCGCCTGCCGGGCGAGGACATCGTCTACCTCGGCGACACCGCGCGCGTGCCCTACGGCTCGAAGAGCCCGCGCACGGTCGAGCGCTACTCGCTGACCTGCTTGCAGTTCCTGCTCGCGCACGACGTGAAGCTGGTGCTGATCGCCTGCAACACCGCCTCGGCCCAGGCGCTGCCCGCGCTGATCGCCGCCAGCCCGGTGCCGGTGATCGGCGCGGTCGATCCCGGCGCCGAGAGCGCGCTGGCCGCGTCGACCGGCCGGCGCGTCGGCGTGATCGGTACCCTCGGCACGGTGCGCTCGGGCGCCTACGAGCGCGCGCTGACCGCCCGCGACCCCGCGACGCGGGTGACGGCGCTGGCGTGCCCGCTGCTGGTGCCGCTGGCCGAGGAGGGCTGGGTCGACGACGACGTCGCGGCGGCGGTGGCCCGCCGCTACCTGACCGAGCTATTCGTCCGGGATCCGGACATCGACACGATCGTGCTGGGCTGCACGCACTACCCGCTGCTGCGCGACGTGCTGGCCCGGACCGCCGCCGCGCTGGCCGGCCGGCCGATCGCGATCGTCGACTCGGCGTCGGCGATGGCCGAGGCGGCGGCGCAGGCGCTGGGCGGCGACGTCACCGATCGCCGGGCCCACGCCGGCGCGCTGGCGTGCTTCGCCACCGACATCTCGCGCCTCGACGAGCTGGCGCCGCGCTTCCTCGGCGAGGCGGTCACCAGCTTCGAGCTCGTCGACCTGTGATCGGCGTCGCTTGCGCGGGCCGCGGCCTGTGCTCTCTTGCGCGCCATGTCGCCCCGCGCCGCGCTGCGCTCGCCGCTCCCGTTCCTGATCCTCGTCGTCGCCTGCGGTGACTCGACCACTGCGTCGCCCGACGCGCCCGCCGCGATCGACGCCGCGATCGACGCCCCGGTGTGCGAGGCCACCGGCTACCCGATGCCGATCCGCGCGACGTCGGTCGATCTGGGCGCGCCGACCCACCTGACCCTCGACGGCCAGGGCGCGCGCTGCGAGCAGATCGGCCGCGCGCTCCTGGGCGCGACCGGTCGGCCGGTCGAGCTGGCGCAGCTCGACGCCGCGGGCGCGACGGTGTCGTGCACCCACGACGACGTCCTCAACCGCGAGATCGTCCGCGTGCGCGCGCCCAGCTACGGCGGCCTGCCGCTGTTCGGCCCGGTCCAGGACGCGCTGGTCCACGTCGACGCGACCGACACGATCGTCTTCTTGCACGCCGACTACCTGCCGGTGGGCGCCACGGTCGCGGCGGCGTGCCTCGACGCGCCGACCGTCGGCGCCGGCGTGCCCGGCGCGGCGATGAGCTACCAGCGCTTCAACCTGTGCGTGCCGGGCCCGACCGAGAGCTACACGATCGCCAGCGACGACGTCATCGAGGTCGGCGCCGAGGGCTTCCTGGTCGACGGCGCCGGCGACCTGCGCCGGGTGCGCGCGGTCGACGTCTACCTGGCGCCGGCCCATGTCACCACCGCGATCACCAACAGCGACGCGTTCTGCTGCAGCGGCGCCACCACCGACCACTGCATCGGCCAGCGGCTGTTCATCGACGTCATCACCGGCGACGTGATCAGCCAGGCGCCGCACTGCCATACGTGCTGACGGGTTGATCGAGTAACCTCGGCCATGGCCGAGCGTCACGCGTCGCGGACCTGTCCCCTGTGCGAGGCCACCTGCGGCGTGACGATCACGCTCGACGGCGACACGCCGCTGGCGGTGCGCGGCGACGACGCCGACCCGTTCTCGCGCGGCTACCTGTGCCCCAAGGCGGCGGCGCTGCCGGCGCTGCACGCCGATCCCGATCGGCTGCGCACGCCGCTGGTGCGCGGCGCCGACGGCGAGCTGCACCCGGCGTCGTGGCCCGAGGCGTTCGCGGTCGCGATCGATCGGCTGGCGGCGATCAAGCGCGCGCACGGCGCCGACGCGATCGCGCTGTACCTCGGCAACCCGTCGGCCCACAGCCTCGACCTCATGACCTTCGGCCCGGTGCTGACCCGGGCGCTGGGCACGCGGCAGCGCTACAGCGCCAGCTCGGCCGACCAGCTGCCCAAGATGGTGAGCGCGGCGCTGATGTTCGGCGGCGGCCTGGCGATCCCGGTGCCCGATCTCGATCGCACCGATCGCCTGCTGATCCTCGGCGCGAACCCGGTGGTGTCCAACGGCAGCCTGATGACCGCGCCCGACGTGAAGGCGCGGCTCAAGGCGATCCGCGCGCGCGGCGGCAAGCTGATCGTGATCGATCCGCGGCGCACCGAGACCGCGGCGCTGGCCGACGAGCACCACGCGATCCGCCCGGGCGGCGACGCGGCGCTGCTCTTGGCGATGGCCCAGGTGCTGTTCGCCGAAGGCCTGGTGACGCTGGGCGCCGCGGCCGGGCACGTCGACGGGTTGGCCGCGGTCGAGGCGATCGCCGCGCGGTTCGCGCCCGAGCGCGTGGCGACGCGGGTCGGCATCGACGCCGCGACGATCCGCCGGCTGGCGCGCGAGCACGCGGCGGCCACGACCGCGGCCTGCTACGGCCGCATCGGCACCACCTGCCAGGAGTTCGGCACGCTGGCCAGCTGGGCGGTCGATCTGATCAACGTCCTGACCGGCAACCTCGACCGGGCCGGCGGCGCGATGTGGACCACGCCGGTCGCGCTGCCCGGTCGCCACCGCACCAAGGGGGACGCCAAGTTCGCGCGCCACCGCAGCAAGGGCGGGCTGCCCGAGATGTTCGGCGAGCTGCCGGTGGCGGCGATGGCCGACGAGCTGCGCGGCGGCGTGCGTGCGCTGATCACCGTGGCCGGCAACCCGCTGGTGTCGGCGCCCGGCGTCGACGCGCTGACCGCCGCGATCGGCGGCCTCGAGTTCCGGGTGGCGATCGATCCGTACGTCAACGCGACCACCCGCCTGGCCGACGTGGTGCTGCCGCCGCCGTCGCCGCTGGCCCGCGCGCACTACGACGTCGCGCTGTACCAGCTGGCGATCCGCAACGTCGCGCGCTACTCGCCGCCGACGGTGGCGCGGGCCGACGGCGCGCCGGCCGAGTGGGAGATCATGCTGACCCTGGCCAAGGGCCTCGCCGGCATGGGCGCCGCGCCGCTGGCGATGGCGGACGCCGGCGTGGCGCGCGAGCTGTGCGCGCGCGAGCTGGGCGACCTGGCCGCCGCCGGCACGCCGCTGGCGGTCACGGTCGATCAGGCGCTGGCCATGCTCGACGGCGAGGGGCCCGATCGCCTGCTCGACGTGCTGGTGCGGACCGGGCCGTACGGTGACGGCTTCGGCGTGCGCCCCGGCGGGCTGACGCTGGCGGCGCTGCGGGCCGCGCCGCACGGGCTCGACCTGGGGCCGCTGGCGCCGCGGCTGCCCGACGTGCTGCGCACGCCCGACCGCCGGATCGCGCTGGCGCCGGCGCTGATCGTCGACGACGTCGCGCGGCTGGAGGCGGCGCTGGAGGCCGCGCCGCCCGCGTTGGTGCTGATCGGCCGCCGCGAGCTGCGCAGCAACAACTCGTGGATGCACAACCTGCCGCACCTGATGAAGGGCGCCGATCGCTGCACGCTGCTGGTGCACCCCGACGACGCGCGCGCCCGCGGCCTGACCGACGGCGGCCGGGCCCGGGTGGCCAGCGCGGTCGGCGCGGTCGAGGCGCCGGTCGAGATCAGCGACGAGGTGCGCCCGGGCGTGGTGTCGTTGCCCCACGGCTTCGGCCACGACCTCGCGGGCGTGCGGCTGGCGGTCGCCCGCGCCCACGGCGGCGTCAACGTCAACCAGGTCAGCGATCCGGCGTTCCACGACGGCCCGTCGGCCAACGCCGCGTTCAACGGCGTCGCGGTCGAAGTCACCGCCGCGTCGGGATAACATCGCGGCGTGCCCGACGAACGCGACTCCGCCGGTACCGCGCCGACGGTGGCGCCGTCCTCGGACGCGGGCACCGACGCGACCGTCGCCGCCGGCGCCGGCGCCGGGCACGAGGGCACGCTGGCCGCGCCGCTCGCGCCGGTGGTGCTGGCCGATCTCAGCCTCATCGCGCACGCCGGCGCGAGCGGCGCGACCACCCGGACGATCGGTGACGATCTGCGCGGCGCGTCGATCGAGCGCTTCGACGAGGTCGCGCGCACGCGCTTCGAGCTGCTCGGCGAGCTGGCTCGCGGTGGGCTGGGTCGGGTCATGCGCGCGCGTGACCCCCGCACCGGCCGTGTCGTCGCGATCAAGGAGGTGCTGCGGCCGTCGCCCGATCTGATCGCGCGCTTCGCCCGCGAGGCGATGGTCACCGCCAACCTGCAGCACCCGGCGATCGTGCCGGTCTATGAGGTCGGGCGCTGGCCGTCGGGCGAGCCGTTCTACGCGATGAAGCTGGTGCGCGGGCGCGCGCTCGACGCGCTGATCGTCGAGGCCACCACCACCGCGGCGCGGATCGCGCTGCTGCCGCACGTGATCGCGATCGCCGAGGCGCTGGCCTACGCGCACAGCGAGCGGGTGATCCACCGCGACCTCAAGCCCGCCAACGTGCTGGTCGGGCCCTACGGCGAGACCGTCGTGATCGACTGGGGCCTGGCCCGCAACCTCGGCGAGCGCGACGTCGCGTCCGGCGCGCCGGTGGCGCCCCCACCCGCCGACGAGCCCGGCGCGACCGTGGCTGGCGCGGTGCTGGGCACGCCGGCGTACATGCCGCCCGAGCAGGCCGCCGGGGCGCCGCTCGACGAACGCGCCGACGTCTACGCGATCGGCGCGATCCTGTACCACGTGCTCGCCGGCGAGCGGCCCTACGCCGACCAGCGCACCGTCGAGCAGCTGCTGCGCGCGGTCGAGGCCGGGCCGCCGCGCGCGCTGTCCGCGCAGGCGCTGGGGCTGCCGCCCGAGCTGGTGACGATCGTGGCCAAGGCGATGGCGCGCGCGCCGGCAGATCGCTACCCGACCGCCGAGGGGCTGGCCGACGATCTGCGCCGCTTCCAGGCCGGGCAGCTGGTCGGCGCGCACCGCTACTCGCCGTGGCAGCGGCTGCGGCGATGGATCGGCCGCCATCGCGCGGCGGTCGCCACCGGCGCCATCGCGGCCACCGCGCTGGTGGGCTTCGGCGTGATCAGCGTGTCGCGCATCGCCCGCGAGCGCGACGAGGCCGAGCGCCAGCGCGCCGCGGCGCACGTCGCGCAGGCGCTGGCCGAGCGGCGGGTGGGCGAGACCCTCGAGGAGCTGGGCCGCCAGGCGCTGCTGGCCGGCGACCCCGAGCGCGCGCTGCCGTTCCTGGCGGCGGCCGGCGGCGCCGCGCCCGATCGCCCGACGCTCGCGGTGATGACCGGCCAGGCGCTGGCGTCGTTCGCCGGCGTGCGCGCGATCTTGCCGCGCCGCGAGCTGGCCGTGGGGGCGGCCGACCTGCTCGACGGCGGCCGCCGCGCGATCACCGCGACCGCCGACGAGGCGATCGCCTACGACGCCGCGAGCGGCGCCGCGCTGTGGCGCGCCGCGGGCGTGCACCAGGTGCTGGCCTCCCCCGACGGCGCGCAGGTGCTGTGCGCCGGTCCGGACCGCGAGATCACGCTGCGCCGCGCCGCCGACGGCGTGGTGGTCAAGCGGTGGGCGCTGGCCGCGCCCGTGCACGGCGCGCTGCTGGCGTGGAGCCACGACGGCCAGCAGGTGGCCGTGACCAGCAACGCTGGCGTGGTCGCGGTGGGCGCGCGCGACGCGCCGACGCTCACCGAGCGCACGCTGCACCACGGCGAGGCGTGGACGTTGGCCTTCGCGCCCGACGATCGGCGGCTGGCCACGGTCGGCGAGGACGGCGCGGCGGCGGTGCTCGACCTGACCAGCGGCGCGGTCTCGGTGGTCAGCGCCGCCACCGTCGCGGTGGCGTGGCTCGGCGCCGCTGAGCTGCTCAGCGTCGACCAGGACGGCGCGCTGCGGCGGTGGGCGCCGGACGCCGCCGGGCGCTGGCGCGTCGGCGTCACCCAGCTCCACGGCGCCGACCCCTACGGCGTCTACGTCGCGCCCAGCGGCGACTGGGCCGTTAGCTTCGGCGCCGGGCCGCGGGCGCGCCTGTGGGACCTGCGGACCGACACGCTGCGCGCCGAGCTGGTCGGGCACACGCTGGCCGTCTGGGCGGCGGCGGCGGTCGGCTCGTACCTGGTCACGGCCGACGAGCAGGGCGGCGTGCTGGTGTGGGATCCGGCGACCGGCTCGCGGCTCGCGGCGCTGCCGTTCGAGGAGCTCAGCCCGGGCCTCGCGGTCCGGGGCGACCAGCTCCTCACCTACGGCGCCGGGCGCCCCCGCATCTGGCGCATGCGCCCCGACGCGCCGCTGCGGCAGCGCCTGCTGCACGAGGCGCGGGTGCGCGGCCTCGCGTTCGATCCGGTCCGCCCGATCATCTGGTCGGCGTCCAACGACGGCACCGCCCGCGGCCTCGAGCTGACCACCGGCGCGGTCGTCACGCTGGGCCAGGCCGACTACCGCGAGGGCGTGATCGCCTCGCTGGCCGACGCGGCGGAGTTCCACGCCGGGCCCCGCGGCCTGCGCTCCATGACGCTGGCGTCCGACGATCGGCTGATCACCGCGCGCGAGGACGGCGCGGTGACGATCTGGGATCGGGTCCACGCGCTGCCGCTCGCGACCTGGCCGCACGACGGCCGCGCGCGCCGCGTCATCCTCTCGCGCGACGGTCGGCGGGCCTACGTCGTCGCCGGCGCGACGCTGTACGCCCACGACGCCGCGACCGGGGTGGTGCTGGCGCAGGCGCCGCTGGGCGCGCCCGGCTGGGACGTCGCGCTGCTCGCCGGTGACACCGTCGTCGCGACCCTCGACGACGACCACCGCGCGATGCTGTGGGACGCCGCGACGCTGACGCCGCGGCCCGGCGTGCGGCCGTTCCCCGATCAACTGCGCGACCTGCTGGTCGTCGACGACCGCCTGGTGGTGGCGTCGGCCGACGACGTGCTGATCGTCGACGCCGATGGCGGCGTGCACGGCCGCGCCAGCCAGGAGGCGACGCTGGCGGTGGCGTGGTCGGGGCGCGACCAGCTCGCGGTCGCGGCGTCGGTCGGCGACCTGGCGCTGCGGCGCGCGAGCGACGCGGCCCTGATCCGCCGCTGGCGCGTCGACGACGGTGTCGCCGCGCTGGCGTACCGGCCCGATGGCGCGTTGCTCGCTAGCGCCGGCGGACGGCGGGTGCGCGTGTGGGATCCGGCCACCGGCCGCGAGCTGATCGCGACGCCCGAGCTGCCGGCGCTGATGACCCAGCTCGCGTGGAGCGCCGACGGTCGCTACCTCGCGTTCGGCGGCGGCGCCGGCGTGGTCTACGTCTGGGACCTCGGCGGGCCCGGCGGCGACGTCTCCGCCCGCGCGCGCTGCCTCGCGCCGTGGCGCCTCGACGGCAGCGGCCTCACCGCCGCGGTGTTCGATCCGGCGGCGTGCCGCGAGGTCCTGTCACCATGAGCGAGTGACGTCGATCGCGGCGCGGAATATTCATCGCCGCCGCGGTGAGGCAACGCCGGCACACCCTGTAGCCAACTCTTCGCAGGCACGTCGCCCGTCGTGGCGCGTGTGGAGACTTCATGCCCCGCACCTCGTCATCGTCGATCGTCACCATCACTGCCGCCGCCACCGCCAGCCTCGCGCTCGCCGTCGGCCTCACCGCGTGCGTCCGCACCGTCGCGGGCCCGCTGCCGCAAGCCGGCCAAGGCCAGGCGCTCGCGCCGACCAGCGGCGGGGATGGCTACGGCGGCGGCGGCTACGGCGGCGCGAGCTATGGCTACGGCGGCGGCGGCTACGGCGGTGGCGGCTACGGCGGGTACGGCTACGGCGGGTACGGCTATGGCGGGTCGAGCTACGGCGGGGCGAGCTACGGCTACGGCGGCGCGGGCTACGGTGGCGCAGGCTACGGCGGCAGCGCGCCGCCGATCGTCGACATCTACGCCTGCCGCGTCGACGCCGACTGCACCGTCTACTTCCGCACCCAGGCGTGCTTCCCCGCCGATCCGATCGGCGTGGCGACCGCGAAGCTCGACGTCGCGCGGCGGCTGCTGCCCGTGCGCCACGAGGCCTGCGGCATGGGTGGCCCCGACTACGAGCGCCGCCGCATGGAGAACGAGGGCCGCTACGCCGCGCGCTGCGATCAGCAGCGCTGCGCCGTCACCGATCGCGGCCCGCAGCGCACGCCGTTCTGATCACGCGGCCGGCGGATCGAGCAGCGCGGCCGCCGCGGCGATCGCCTCGCTCGACCCGGCCAGCGCCAGCACGTCGTCGGCGAGGATCGTGTCGGTCGGCGCCGGCACCGGGATGCTGGTCGGCCCGCGCTGGATCGCCAGCACGGTGGCGCCGGTGGCCCCGCGCAGGTTGGTCGCGGCCAGCGTCTTGCCGACCAGCGCGCTGCCCGCCGCGACCCGCACCGCCGTGGGCGTGCCGAGCCCGGGCAGCACGGTCTCGATCGCCGACAGCGCGTTGGGCTCCGGCGACTCCGGCGGCGCGGCGGCCTCGGCCGGCTCGGTCGCGGCGCGTGGGCGGCGCGGCGTCGCCGCCGCCAGCACCTCGACGATCGCTTGGGCGCCGGCGCGCACGTGGGCGTCGAGGTCGCCGGCCGAGCGCCACACCCGCCAGGTCTCGAAGGCCACCAGCGCCGCCACCACCGCCGCGGTCAGCGACGGCGCGATC
>Ga0073899_10001890_pt1 | contig 19071 bp, 14 predicted proteins | sample KloWWTmetaKNB5Ph_FD_88975 | JGI IMG/M metagenome (GOLD analysis project Ga0073899, IMG submission 88975) | Active sludge microbial communities from Klosterneuburg, Austria, studying microevolution and ecology of nitrifiers - Klosterneuburg... | ecosystem: Engineered > WWTP > Aerobic digester >... | reverse complement strand
GTCGAGGGCCGGCTGTGCAACGTCAACGACCTGTTCTTCGACACCGACCCGCAGCTCGAGGGCTCCTTCAGCGCCACGCGCTGCCCGTGACCGCGCGGCTGCGACCGTGGGTCACAGCTTGAAGCCGGGCTCGGCGCGCTGGCTCGAGCGCGCCGGCGGAAAGCTCGCCCGGCTGGCCACGGCCTCGACGCAGCGACCGAGCGAGGTGCCCTGATAAGGCCTTCGCGCGCTCGCCCCCTCGACCTTGCCCGCCGCCGTGACGGTCAGCTGCACGTGCACCACCAGGCCGGGCAGCCCCCCGTGCTTGCGGCACTCGCCGACCGCGTCCGCGACCGCCGCGAAGCCCGCGCCCAGCGCCTCGGCGCTCAGCTTCTCCGGCACACGCCGCGCCCGCGGCTCGCGCTTCTTCGCGGCGTCGACCCTCGGCCTCGGCGCCTCCAGGGACGTCGCGGCGCTCACGGAGCGCTCGTCCGCCCATGGCTCCGCGCTCGACGCGGTGAACTGCGCCTCCGCGTCCGGCTCGTCGATCACCAGCGCCATCGGGCTCGCCGAGCCCTCGTCCGCCGCGCCACCCGGGACCGCCCAGCGGACCACACCGGCCAGGCCGAGGACCATCGCCATCCCCGCGGCGGGCCAGGGCCGGCGGCCCGCCGTCGCCCCGCGCTCGTCCGCCGGCGGCAGGGCCCGAAGCGCCGCCGCGAAGGCCTCGGCGCTCTGAAAGCGATCGCCCGGCTCCTTGGCCAGCGCCTTGAGGACCACCCGCTCGAGCGCCCGGCTGATGTCGGCCAGCGGCGCCACTCGCCGCGGTGAGGGCGGCGCCTCCATGATGTGCTTGCTGAGCGTGCCCATGAAGCCGTTGGCCCGGAACGGCACCCGTCCGGTCAGCATCTCGAAGAGGATCACACCGACGGCGTAAAGGTCGGTGCGCGCGTCGATCGGGTCGCTGCGCGCCTGCTCCGGTGACATGTACTCGGCGGTGCCCATCACCACGCCCGTCTGGGTCAAGTGCTGGTCGACCTCCTCGCCGACCACCTTCGCTATCCCGAAGTCGAGGACCTTGATGAAGTCGGCGTTGTCGCCGCGCTGCACGCGAAAGCAGTTGTCGGGCTTGATGTCGCGGTGAATGACGCCCCGCTCGTGGGCCGCGGCCAGCGCCGCGAGCACCTGCAGGATCATGCGCCGCGCTCGCGGCCACGGTAACCAACCCTCGCGGCGCAGCGTCGCCTTGAGGTCCTCACCGACGAGGTACTCCATCGCCAGGAATGGTAGTCCGCTCGGCGTGTGCCCATAATCCGTGATGTCGACCACGTGCTCGTGGCGGATCGCCGACGACGCCCGCGCCTCCTGCAAGAAGCGCTGGACGATGCGCGGCTTGCGGGCGAAATCCTCGCTCAGGATCTTGATCGCCACCTGCTTGCCGATCGCGGTGTGTTCGGCCAGGAACACCTCTCCCATCCCGCCCCGGCCGATCCGCCGCAGGATGCGGTAGCGATCCGACATCAGGGCCACCAGCTCACCCGTCGGGATCTGCGCAGGCGTCGGCGCTGGACCCGAACTCGTGACTCGCGTCGCGACCGCATCGATCATCGCGCTCGCATTCGGCTCCACGACCTCCAGCATAGCGCAGCCTCGCGGAGCGGCCCGGCCCGGCGATCGCGCGACCGCTGCCGGTTGCCGGACGTGACGGCCCTCCTATGCTCTGGTCCTGTGCTGTGTACGGCCCGCGGTCCCTGGCTGCACGCGTCGCTGCTGGCGACCTGGCTCGCGCGCGGAGCCGCCGCCGCGTCGCCCCTCACGCCGCCGCTCGAGCCCATCGAGTCGATCGCGGATCCGCGGAGCATCGCGACGCCGACCGAGGATCCGCGAACCCGCGTCGGCGCGCTGATCAACGAGGGTCAGGCGCTGTTCGACACCGCCGATTATGTCGGCGCGATCGACCGGTGGACCGAGGCCTACGCGCAGCTGCCCGACGCCCCGCACCTCGCCGCCGCTCGCAACCTGCTCGCCTATCAGATCGCCCAGGCCCACATCGAGGCCTTCGCCATGGACCCGCAACCGACCCATCTTCGCAAGGCCGAGCGGCTGCTCCTGCAGTACATCGCCGGCCTCGACCCCAGTGAGACCGAGCCCCGCCTCGACGCCGAGCAGCGGCTCGCCACCGTCCAGGCCCAGGTCGAGGCCGCCGCCGCAGCCGCCCGGATCCGGGCCGCCGCCGCCCGCCCGACACCGCCGCCCCTGGCCCCCATCGTTCGGCGCGCGCCCTCCGGGGCCCGACCCCTGCTGCTCCTCGGCGGGGTCAGCCTCGGCCTCGGTTGCGGGTTGCTGGCGGGCACCGCCGTGGCCGCCGTCACCGCCGCCGACCTGCACGACGGACGGCGGCAGGCCCTCATGGACGGCGCCCGCGAGGCCGAGCGCGGCCGCTTGCTCCTGCGCGAGACCCGGGCCCAGCAGACGACGATCGTCACCGCCGTCGTCGGCGGCGCCCTGATCACCACCGGCATCGCGCTCCTGATCGCCAGCCGCGCCCGCAGCCGGGGCTTGAGCGCCCTGCCGATGCTCTCCCCGACCCTCGTCGGCGCTCGATTGAGCCTGCGCTTCTGAGCCGTCGCCCCGCGCGGGCGCTCGCCTTTTTTTCACCGCGCCGGGTATCCTGACGAGCATGACCGTCCGCGCCCTGCGCCCCACCGATCTCGAGGTCCCGCGCCCGATCTACGTCGTGTGGGAGACCACGCTCCGATGCGACCACGCCTGCGCGCATTGTGGGTCACGCGCCGGAGACGCCCGACCCGACGAGCTCAGCACCGAGGAGCTGCTGGTCGTCGCCGACAGCCTGATCCGCCTCGGCGCCCGCGAGGTCACGCTCATCGGCGGCGAGGCCTACCTGCGCGGCGACTGCTACCGCCTGATCACCCACCTGCGCGACGGCGGCATCCGGGTGACGATGCAGACCGGCGGCCGCGGCCTGACGGCCGAGCGCTGCAAGCGGCTGAAGGAGGCCGGGCTCGCGGCGATCGGCGTCTCCGTCGACGGCACCGCCCTTGCCCACGACGAGCTGCGCGCCAGCCCTGGCAGCCACGCCGCGGCGATGGCGGGCATCGCCCACGCCCGGGCCGCGGGCCTGATCGTGACCAGCAACACCCAGGTCAACCGCCGCAACATGCATGCGCTGCGGGAGACCGCCGCCGAGCTCAAGGCCGCCGGGGTCGCGGTGTGGCGAGCGCAGCTGACGGCGCCGATGGGCCGCGCCGCCGACGAGCCCGACTGGATCCTCCAGCCCTACATGATCCTCGAGGTCATCGACACCCTCGCGGAGATCCAGCGCGAGTGCCTGGCCGAGGCCGAGCTGCGCAAGATCCCCGCCGAGCGGGCGTTCCACGTCCGCCTCGGCAACAACCTCGGCTACTACGGCCCGCACGAGCAGCTCCTGCGCGCGCGCCCCGGTCAGCGCGAGGCCCACTGGCAGAGCTGCGGCGCCGGCAAGTTCGTGATGGGCATCGAGTCCGACGGCACGATCAAGGGCTGCCCCTCGCTGCCCACCGGCCCCTACGCCGGCGGCAACGTCCGCGAGCTCTCGCTCGAGCAGATCTGGGCCCACAGCGACGTCATCGCCTTCACCCGCGATCGCACCCAGGACGAGCTGTGGGGCTTCTGCAAGGGCTGCTACTACGCCGAGGTCTGCCGCGCCGGCTGCTCGTTCACCGCGCACACCACCCTCGGCCGCCGCGGCAACATGCCGTTTTGCTACTACCGCGCCAGCCAGCTCCGCCGCCAGGGTCAACGCGAGCTGCTGGTCCACAAGCAGCGCCCCGCAGGTGACCCCTACGACTTCGGCCGCTTCGAGCTCGCGCTCGAGCCCTGGGACTCCGCCCCCGAGCCGCCACCACGGGTCCGCGCCCGCTTGCCGATCCTTAACACCTGACCGCGTGGGCTGTGACATGTCCGCATGGACATGTCACCTGTCCCCGGAGCCAGGTGATGGCCCGGGACCGCTATCGCGCCGCTCAGAGCGCGCCGGAGCCGTACAGCGGCTCGGACCCGCCGCTGCTCCCGGTCCCGGTCGCATCAGTGCCGCCGGTCCCGCTGGCAGAGTCGGTCCCCGGCACCCCGTAGTCCGGCTCACCGGAGGCCGACTCCGTGGACGGGACCCCGTACTCCGGCTCGCCGCCGGTCGTCACCGGCACGCCGTACTCGGGCTCCGGCGTGAACGTCGTGCCGCTCGAGTCCTGGCCCGTCGATGAGCCGCCCGTCTCGCTCGCGCTCCCGCTCCCGTCGGTCCCATCCGTGGTCGTCGGTTCGGGCTCCTTGTCGGGGCAGCCGCTGAGGACGAGGCCCATCAGCACCGCGGTCGCGGCCCGGGCCGCGCGGCCCTCGACGCTGCGATTATCGGCGCCACAGTGCGGGCACTGTGACTCGCTGGACTTGATGTGTTCGGCGCAGGCCGAGCAGGCGATGAGACGGGTGATCGGCAGCAACGGTGGTGCCATACAGCGGGAACTCCAGCCCCACCATCGCACACGGCGCCGCGAGCGGTCAACGCCCTCAGCCGAGGCCCATCGCCCGCAACGCCTCGCGCGCGTCCGGCTCGAGGCGCGCGAGGTCGACGCTGGCGGCCAGCGCCGCGAACAGCTCGGCCTCTCGCCGGGGCTCGAGGGCCTCGGCGCGCAGCAGCAGCTCCAGTGCCCGCCGCGCGAGCACTTCGTGCGCGGCCGCGTCGCCCGTCGCGGCCGCGCGCTGGATCAGCAGCAGCGCGTACCGGCGGATCCGCCAGGGCCGACGCAGCAGCAGCGCCGCCGAGCCCGAGTCGACCCGCGACAGGTGCGGATGGATGTCGCCGAACTCGGCCTCGAAGTTGCGCTCGGGGTCCTTCTCATCGGGGTGCGCCTCGTCGGACGCGCGGCCGGTCATCATCGTCGCCAGCGCCTTGCCGGCGCTCTCCACGAGCTCGAGGATGTAGTCGCGCCCGATCACGCATCCCTTGTATCAGCGCACCCGAAGGTCCTGACCGACCGATCCCGAAGGTCACGCCCACGCGCGCAGGCGCCCGCCTGCTCCGCCTCGCCCGGCCGCGCCGCCGGTGTGGTTCGCCGAAACCCGCCGCCTCGCCTGCGATATCCTGCGCGTCGGAGCAATACACCATGGCTTACAAGCTTCCTCGCGCCGCATTGACCCTGACCCTCTGCATCGCCGCCTGCACCGACGACGGCATCGCTACCACCGACCAGGGCAGCAGCGGCAGCAGCGGCGACACGACCGTCGGCACGACCACGAACCCGACCACGCCCACCACCACGGATCCCACGACCTCGGATCCCACGACCTCGGATCCCACAACCTCGGATCCCACAACCTCGGATCCCACGACCTCCTCACCTACCGAGACGACGCCGACCTCGACCACGGTCGACCCCACCACCGCCGGCACCGACACCACCGCGAGCACCGACACCACCGCGAGCACCGACACCACCGCGAGCACCGACACCACCGCCGACACCGACACCACGACCGGGGGCGCCGGCGTCTGCGGCGACGGCGTGCTCGACGACGGCGAGGGCTGCGACGACGGCGTCGACAACGGCGACATGAACAGCTGCACCAGCGAGTGCCAGCTCAACATCTGCGGCGACACCAAGGTCGGCCCCGGCGAGGGCTGCGACGACGGCAACCTCGACGACGCCGACGAGTGCACCAACGCCTGCGCCCTCGCCACCTGCGGCGACGGCATCGCCTCGGTCAGCGAGCTGTGCGACGACGGCAACGCCGACGACACCGACCTGTGCACCAGCGCCTGCACGCCCGCGAGCTGCGGCGACGGCTTCACCCAGCCGGTCGCGGGCGAGGCCTGCGACGACGGCAACGCCAACGCCGACAACGCCGACTGCACCACCCTGTGCAACCTCGCCATCTGCGGCGACAGCCTGCTGCACGACCAGGGTCAGGGCGGCGAGACCTGCGACAACGGCCCGGAGAACGGCCCCGGCGAGGCCTGCAACGCCATGTGCGCGCTCAACGTCTGCGGCGACGGCGACGCGAGCCCCACCGAGGGCTGCGACGACGGCAACGTGCTCCCGGGCGACGGCTGCGACGAGGCCTGTGTGCTCGAGATCTGCGGCAACAGCATCGTCAACGTCGGCGAGGACTGCGACGATGGGCAAAACGGCGACCCGGACGACGGCTGCACCGACCTCTGCAAGGTCCCGGCGTGCGGCGACGGCCTGCTGCAGCCGAGCACCGGCGAGACCTGCGACCTCGGCGAGGAGAACAGCGACAGCGGCGCCTGCACCCTCGCCTGCCAGTCCGCGACCTGCGGCGACGGCAAGATCTGGGCCGGCATGGAGGCCTGCGACGACGGCGACGCCAACGCCGAGACCAACGCCTGCTTGCCCGGCTGCACCAACAACGTGTGCGGCGACGGCTTCGTGCTGGTCGGCGTCGAGGAGTGCGACGACAACAACGGCGTCGACAACGACGGCTGCAGCAACGTCTGCAAGTCCGCCACCTGCAACGACGGCGTCAAGAACGGCAGCGAGGTCGACATCGACTGCGGCGGCCCGGCCTGCGGGATCTGCCCGTCCCTGCTGCTGCTCGCCGGCGGCAACACCGGGCCCAACGGCACGCTCGGCGGCACCTTCACGGCCGCGACCGGCTGGGCCACGGTGCCGCTGGCCGGGATCACCGTCGAGGGCGTGGCCCTGACGATGACCACCGCCAACCTCGGCGTCGGCCTGCAGCGCTTCACCCAGATCGGCAACCCGCAGGACAACCAGCTGCAGTACACCACCTGGGACAAGGGCGTGTGGTCGCCGGTCGCCCAGCTCGGCATCAACACCACCGCGAGCGTCCCCTCAATCACCGCCGCCAACACCACCGCACAGGCGGTGTTCCAGGGTCAGGACAACAACAACTACTACACCGCCTACGTCAACGGCGCCTGGACGGCGCCCCAGATGACCGGCACCTCCAGCGTCGCCAGGCCCCCCGACATCGCCGCGCTCGGCGACAACGCGGTGATGTTCTTCTTCGACAACCTCAACACCAACGACGGCACCGTCCGCCCCCGCAACGGCGGAGTCTGGGGCGTCAACACGGTCCTGGTCACCAACAACACGACCGGCTATGCGCCCCGCATCCTGACCCTGACCTCGGGCCCCGAGCTGCTCGCTATGTGGCCCGGCGGCGGTCCGCTCCGCTACTCGTTTCGCACCGCGGGCGTGTGGTCGGCCGCCGCGTCGGTCCCCGCCGCCTCCCCCGCCGCAGGCTTGCCCCCCAGCCTCGCCGCGCTCGTCGGTGGCGCCGTCGGCCTCGCCTTCCGCGACGCCAACAACAAGTTCCAGTCCTATCTGTGGAACGGCAACATGTGGCAGGGTCCGCTCCCGATGAGCGGCAACCCGACGATCACCGGCAGCCCCGCGATCGCCCCCGGCATCGGCTCCACGCTCGCCGAGGCAGCCTTCATCGCCAGCGGCCAGGTCTTCCACAGCCGCCTCTCCCTCCTCGGCTGGTCCGTCCCCGTCCCGCTCGGCGGCACCGACATGCGCAGCGTCGCCCTCGCCCGCAGCCACGATTGATCGCGGAGGCGGGCGCCCCGGACCGGACGCCCGCCTCTCATTCGCGCTCCGTCGCGGGTTGCGATGCCCGACCCAAGTTGCGACGCCCCGATGCGCGCCGCAGCCCCGCGCATCTGCGCTACCCTGCGGGGCATGCGTCACAACGCCCTCGCGCCCCTGCGTGACACACTCCTGCTCGCCCTCGGCCTCGGCGGCTGCACCCCCAGACCCGCCGGCGCCAACCCGGACGACGAGGGCCGCCCACCCGCCGCGCAGACCGGCGCCCAGCCGGCCCCGACGGCGAACGGCGGCCACGTGCGCGAGGAGGACAACACCGTGCACCGCGTCGGCGGCGAGACCTGCCTCGCCACCAACCCGCGCTCCCGGTGCAGCGACCCTGGCACCCACAACGCCAGCACCTGCAGCGCCGACACCGACTGCAAGGACGGCCCCAACCCCCGCTGCGTCCAGGACAGCGGGCAGGTCGGCGAGTTCTGTCAGTGCGACTACAGCTGCGCCACCGACGCCGACTGCAAGACCGGCGAGGCCTGCGTCTGCGGCGAGGCCCTCGGCGGCGATCATCACTCGATGTGCGTGACCGCGCGATGTCAGCAGGACAGCGACTGCGCATCGGGCATCTGCGGCCTGTCGGTGCACAACAACGGCTGCTTCGAGACCCGTGTCCTCGCCTGCCGCACCGCCGCGGACACGTGCAAGCGCGACGCCGACTGCGACAAGACCCAGGTCTGCGCCCACGACCCCAGCACCTCGACCTGGACCTGCCAGGGCTGGACCTGCATCGTCGGCCGCCCCCTGCTGGTCGACGGCGCCGCGCGCACCGCCGCGGGCGTCCCCCGCGGCGACTGGCACGATCCGATCCACATCTCCCCACCCCGCGATTTCGAAGCCCGCGATCTCGAAGCCCGCGATCTCGAAGCCCACGATATTGCGGCCCGCGATTTCGAGGCCCGCGATCTCAAGGCCCTCGATGTCTCGACCCTCGACCCCGCCACCGCGACGGCCCTCGCCGCGCACTGGCAAGCGATCGCCGCGCTCGAGCACGCCTCCGTCGCCAGCTTCGCCCGCTTCACCCTCGAGCTGCTGGCCCTCGCCGCCCCGCCCTCGCTGCTCGCCGAGACCCAGCGCGCCGCCCTCGACGAGGTCGAGCACGCCCGCCTCGCCTTCACGCTCGCCAGCCGCTTCGCCGGGCGCCCCGTCGGCCCCGGCCCGCTGCGCACCGCCGACCTCGACCTCGACCGTCCGCTCGCAGCCTTCGTCGCCGCGCTCGTGCAGGAGGGCTGCGTCGGTGAGACCCTCGGCGCCGCCGAGGCCGAGCTGCTCGCCGAGCACGCCGACCCCCGGCTCGCCGCGCGCCTCCTCGAGGTCGCCGCCGACGAGACCCGCCACGCCGCGCTCGCCTGGCGCACCCTCCGCTGGCTGCAGAGCCGCCACGGCGAGCCCGTGCGTCGAGCCGCACACGCCGCCCTCGACGATTGCGCCGCGCAGCTCGCCGGCGAACGTGCAGCCGTCACCGAGATCGTCGCGCCCGCCTGGGGTCTCCAGCCCCGCGCGACGCTCCTGGCCCACCGTCGCCTCACCCTCGACGCCGTCGTCCGTCCCCTGCTCGCCGCGCTGCTCGACGACGAGAACAAACATTCGGCCGCACAAATGTAGATATGATCATCGGAGACCGCCACGGGCGCTAGCCCCGCGAATCTCCACAGGCGCGCGCATCGTCGGCCGCAGAGGCTCATCGCGCGCTGGTGCTCGCCCGCGCGGCGCGGGCCTTGACATCGCCCGCGTGCTTTCTATGGTCAACGCGTACATCGGACTTCATGCGGCGGCACGTCCTGCCGCGTGAATGTCCGATCACGCAGGAAAGGCAGCCTCTTCATGAACCCGAAGAAGAACTCCAGCCCCTCGCATCAGCACCCCGACCGCGACCAACATCGCCGCGACCGGTCCGATCAGACCTGAGAACCGGGGCTCCCATGTCACGCAACAACTTCAACGCCACCGACGTCGTCCCGTACATCACCCGGATCCCGGCCCGCCCGGGTCAGCGAGCGGTGGACCAAGACGTCGACCTGCGCCCGACCCGCGACCTCGGCCAGGGCTCACACGTCCACCGCGAGGACCCCAACGCGGTCGACGGCCACGCCGATACCTCATACCCCGGATATGGCGCCTACGCGACCCTCGACGGCAGCCGCGTCGACAGCAGCGAATTTGCCGACCCCGACTGGGCCGGCGTCAAGCTCGAGCCGGAGCGCCCGGCCACGCCCGCCGCCCCGCGCGACTTCACCGGCCGCGGCCCGCACAACCATCGCCCCAGCGATCCCCGCCTCCTCGACGAGATCTGCGAGCGCCTGACCCACGACCCGCAGATCGACGCCTCCGAGGTCGAGGTCTCCGTGCTCGACGGCGAGGTCCTCCTCACCGGGACCGTCGAGCACAGCGACCTCAAGCACCTCGCGGAGGACATCGCCTTCCGCGTCGGCGACGTCCTCGACGTCACCAATCAGCTCAAGGTCGGGCCCCTCGGCGTCGCGCCCACGCCGGATCCCGATCCGCCGCAGGACCTCAGCCCGGACCCCGAGCCCGCCGAGGACCGATTCGCCCACCTCGTCCACGGCTCGCTCGTCGACCGCGGCGGCGAGGACGACGAGGAGCTGTTCGACGCCGGCGACGTCAGCGCCCAGCTCCGGCGCGCCCGCGCCCGCCGTAATCTCCGCGATCACGGCTCCCAGAGCCCGCGCGACACCTCCCGCGGCGAACGCATCGGCAAGCTGTAGACGACAGGACCCCGCGCTGCCGCTCACCGATCCCGGGGCGCGGGGCCCCTTCGCTGGCGCTCCTGTCCTGGCTGTCACCTCCAACTCCGCGTCACCGACAAACGCGCACGCACGTCTCGCCGCTCACTGCTTCTTGACGACGTCGAACTCGTCGATGACCTCGCCCTTGACGGTCTTGAAGTAGCCGTGCGCGGTCGAGGCGTCGCCGTCGACGTTGAAGCGCATGAACAGGACGCCGTCCTCGCCCGAGGCGCCCGGCTTCTCGACGCCGTTCTGGCGGTGGTAGTCGGAGGCGTAGAGCGTCGCCCACCACTGGTCGTCCTTGTGCAGGGCATCCTCGTAGGCCCGGATGCTCTTGCCGCCGAGGCCCGAGACGACCGTGAAGGTGCGGCCCGGCCCGACCTCGAGCAGCTCCGGGAGACCGGTCGCGCCGTGCCCGTTGCCCTTGTTGCCGATGTCGGTCAACGCGCGGGTGCGCGCATACGAATGCTCGTGCCCCATCACGATCGGCGCGCCTTCCTTCTGACAGTGCTTGAACGCGGGCCAGCCGACGTCGTCGCTCTTGTCGCCCGCCTGCAGGTCGCGCATGTTCTTGTGCCAGATGCACAGGCTCCACAGGCTGTCGTCGGCGGCCAGCGCGTCGGCGATGTATTGCTCGTGCTTCGCCTTCGTGCCGATGGTCCCGACCCCCGAGAGCACGAAGTGCAGACCCCGGTACTTGCAGCTCGAATCGACGCCCAGGTCGCCGGTGCAGGCCGCCCCCTGGACCTTCGCCAGCCGCGCCTTGAGCCCGCTCTGATAGCCGTCCCACTCCGCGACGTCATGATTGCCGATCACCCCGAACACCGGGAACGTGCCCCCCAGCACCCCCTCCATGTCCTTGAAGAACTGCGCCGGGTCGTCGCCATAATCGAAGTCGCCGAGCACGATCAGGAGGTCCGCGCCCTCGTCGAGCACCCGCTGATACACCGCCTTGGGCGCCGACCCGGCCCCCATGTCGCCGACCAGCGCCACCAGCAGATTCTCGTCGGGCGCGTTGGTCGGCGGCGGCGGCACGTCGCCCATCCCGGGCCCGCCCGTCGTCCCCTCATCGCCCGGTCCATCGCCGCTCGAGCCGCTCGAGCCGCTCGAGCCGCTCGAGCCATTCGACGGATCGGCCGGGGCCTCGCCGCTCGTATCCTCGCTCGTATCACCGCTCGTATCGCCGCTCGTGCTCCCCGCCGCGCCCGTCGTCGATTCGGGCGCCCCCGCGGTCGTCGTATCGCCGCTCGCATTCGGCGCGGCCTCCGTCCCCGAGCCGCCCGTCGACCCGGGCTCCGCGGATGAAGATGTGGATGAGGACGTGCCCTCGACGCTGGTGCTCCCCGCCGGCAATGTGCCCTGGCCCGGGGAGCCCGCGCTCAAGCCGTCCCCGCCCTCGCCTGGACCGCAGGCGAACGCGAGGATTGCCGGGAGCAGCAGTGAATGGTGACCACGTTGGTGTTGCAAGCAATCTCATCCTATCGGCGTTCCATGCGCTTGCAACCGATGATTCGCGGCGAAACCATCATTCCGGCGACGCCACACTACACGCGCAATCGCTGTAGGTGCGAACACCACTCGCACGCGACGATTCGCGTCAATCCGCGCATATAACATATCCTCATATGCAAACATTCGGGGTCGGCGCTCCTCGACCGCGAGGTCCCGAAGCCTCATATTCGTCGAGCACGACGCGAAACCTGTCGGCCCGCTCCCCCGATCCCTCGCAGGCCGCCCCCACCGGGCTCTCGTCGCCCCGGGCACCGCGCGCACCAAAACCGCCGGGGACCGCGCCGCGTCGCCGCGAGATCCCTCGATCGACGATTCAGCGGCCGGCGCCCATTACGCACAATTTCGCCGCTGCGCGATGCCCGGACCGCGACGGCGGCGGCGTCGCGGGCGCGGGCCCCGAGAGGCGCGTGGGACCGACAACTGCGGGCACCCGGCCCCAAAGCGGCCGATCGACCGTTGCGCCAGCGGGGGTCACCGCTACATCGACAGGCGAGGAGACACCATGCAACACGACATTCGTGCCTTTACCCGGACCACGCTGGTCGCCACATCGCTGGCGACGATGCTGTCCGTCGGCTGTCAAGACCAGGCCGATCGCCCCGACCAGAGCCGCACCGAGCGGGACAAGCCGGGCGCCGCGATCAAGATGCCCGCGTCGGCCATCGCGACCCCGCAGCCGACGCCCACCGTCGACCAGGTCCGCGAGGCGCCGTCGAGCTACTATGGCAAGAAGGTCCAGCTCGCCGGCGGGGTCGACGCGATCGTCACCGATCGAGCCTTCGAGCTCGAGGGCGCCGGCTGGGCCTTCAATGACAACATCACCGTGTTCACCAAGACGCCGGTGCAGATGACCGGCAGCCTGCTCTCCCGCGGCGACGAGGTGATCGTCACCGGCACCGTGCAGCCCTTCATCACCGCCGACGTCGAGCGAGCGATCGGCTGGGACATCAGCCGGGAGACCGAGATCAAGCTGAAGGAGCGCCCGGTGCTGATCGCCGAGTCGATCCGCAAGGTCAGCGAGTCCGGCCGCTGGACCGCGGCCGGCGCCGGCGCCCAGCCGATCGCCACGGTCGTCGCGCTGATCACCACGATGGACGTGACCGCCCTGGCCGGACAGCAGGTCGACCTCGGCCGCGAGCGCGTCCAGGCCGTGACCACCAGAGGCCTGTGGGTCGGCCCGAGCAGCATGAGCCAGGTGTTCGTCAGGCCGACCACGCCGCCCGCCGACGTCAAGGCCGGCGACATGGTCCAGGTCTCGGGCACGCTGCGCAAGGCCCCGGCCGACGCCGACAAGGCCTGGGACCTCCCGCCGGCGATGGCCAGCGCCGTCCGTGAGGGGATGATCTTCGTCGACGACGCCACGGTGCGCCCCACCCCCGGCGCGACCGCCCAGGCGACGCCAGACTAGGCGATGACGCGGACCAGCCGACCACCGCCGCCGGTATGAACGACGCTCCGCGGGCCAGGCCGCGGAGCGCCGACTGATTTGGTGATAATGCCAGCAATCTACATGTCTGGACATTCTCCCCTCCGTGTTCGCGCCCCGTGCGCTCGGCCGCCGCGCCGCCGCTGCCGTATCCCGCATATCGTGATTCACCGGCGTTCATGCGCAGTTGCGGCCCGCCGCCGCGCCGGGCACCACGCCCCTGCTGGCGCCCGCCGGAGAGTCGGTCCACACCATCGGACAAGGAGAACGTCACATGCTTCGCTGGGCACTCATCTTCTTTGTCATCTCGATCGTCGCGGCGATCTTCGGCTTCGGCGGTGTCTCGGACGCCGCCTCCGACGTCGCGCAGGTCCTCTTCTACATCTTCCTCGGCATCTTCGTGCTGATGCTGGTGCTCGGCCTCATCGCCGGGCGCAAGGTCCTCTGATCCGCGGAACAGAGGCGCCAGGGCCCCGCGAACACCCGTGTTCCGGGGCCCTGTCGCGACCGGCCGCTCAGGTCACCAGCCGCCAGATCGCCAGGAAGTGCACGAACGCCGCCGAGAACACGAAGACGTGGAACACCTCGTGGTATCCGAACACCAGCGGCACCGGGTTCGGCCAGCGCAGCGCGTAGACGATCGCGCTGACCAGATACAGCAGGCCGCCGGTCGCCAGCAGCAGGAAGTCGTCGGCGCCGACCGCCGTCCGCAGCGCCGGCACATACGGCAGCGTCAGCATCCCCATGAGCACATAGAGGCCGGCGTTGAGGCGCCGCGGCCCGCCGGGCCACACCAGACACTTGAGGATGCCCAGCCCCGCCGCCACCCACATCGCCACCAGCAGCCAGCCGCCCGGCCCCGGCATCAAGGACAGGCCCAGCGGCGTGCAGGTGCCCGCGATCATCAGGTAGATGTTCGCGTGGTCGATGCGCTGCAGCCACAGCAGGGTCCGCACCGGCCAGTGCGGCATGTGATAGAGGGTGCTGCCGATCAGCAGCACCACCAGGCACACGCCATAGACCGCGACCGCGGTGGTCGGCGCCCCCGGTCGGGCGGCGGCGATCAGCAGCACGACCGCCGGGATCGCCACCGCGGTCGCATAATAGTCGGCGACGCCGCGCAGCCGCGGGCGAATGATCGACGATGTGGCCGAGGAGGGCGACGAGGCGGACACGCCGCGGATAGTAGAGCCCCGCGCCCGAGTCCGGCAAGCCGCCCCGCACGCTGTTGCCGATGCATGACAGACAGGCGGCCCCAGCGGCCTGCCCGCCGCCCACGGCCCGCCCCGGCTCAGCGCGGCGCCAGCTCGCGCAGCAGCTTGACGGTCTCGGCTGCGGCCAGCGCCGGCGCGCAGGCGGTGTCGGAGATCCCCGACAACACCCGCGTCAGCGGATGGTCGATCGCGCCTGGAGCGGCCCACACCACCGGCGCCGCCGCCGTGATGTAGGCCGAGAAGTTATGATGCACCGTGCCCGGGCGCTCGCCGATCGCGTGGACGATCGCCCGCGGCGTCGAGCGATCGTCGGGGTCGCCCAGCAGCCGCGCCCCGATCTCGTAGCCGACCCGCACCCGCCCGCCCGTCACCACCAGCAGCGTCGGCGCGACCCGATAGCCGGCCGCCGCCAGCCCGGCCCGCAGCGCCTCCAGATACGGCAGCAGGTGCCCGGGGTCCATCATCGCCAGCGGGCTCAGGCCGTCGGACGCGACGATCTGCACGTCGAAACCACCGCCGCCGCCGCGCCGCAGCTCCTCCACCGCCGCCGCCGACTCGTCGGCGAGGCGCTCACCACGAGCCGGATGCAGGATGTAGTCGTCGCGCCCCTCCGCCCGCGTGCGCAGCTGCAGCGCGTCCGGCAGCGTCGCCAGGAACTCCGGCCGCCAGGCCGCCCGCAGGCAGGCCCGCGCGTCGACATAATTGGCCCGCAGCTCGGCCTCCAGGGCCGGCGCCAGGTCCCAGGGCGCGGCCCCGTGGCCCTCCGCCAGCGCGACCCCGCGGGCCCGCACCGCCGCCATCTCGGCGCGGCCCTCGGCGAGGATCTCCGCGACCTCGCGGACGTCGCCGCGGGCCCGGCGATAGCGCAGGAACACCTGCAGCGGCTCGCCGAAGTTCGGCCCCGGGCGACCCTCGCCGTCGAGCACCCCGAGCCGCTCGCAGAAGAAGCGCGCCACCTCGTCGTCGACCCGCAGCCCGCCGCGCGCGCGCAGGCGGACGTGGTCCTGGAACGAGGTCGTCAGATAGCCGAGCATCGGGTCGTTGCGGGTCGGCAGCGCCATCAGATAGCCGGGGCAGGCCGCGACGACCCGGTCCTGCACCCACTCGATGTCGTCGAGGTCGACCTCCATGTGCAGCGTGGCGCAGACGTCGAGGCCGATCATCAGGCCGTGCAGCTTGCCCATCGCAATGTCCTCGAGGCAGCAGCGCAGCAATTGTTCGCGGCTGCGAAACACCTCCGGGCCGATGAACCCCGCGACATCGTTGACGTGCACCCACGGCGCCGCGGCCCGCCCGGCGGCGACCTGCGCGGCCGCGACGGCGGCCCTGAGCAGGCGGACGAAGCCGTACTTGCGGGCCTCGTGCACGACCATGTCGACGCCGTCGCCGTGCCCGTTGGTGAGCTCCGAGCCCTGGCCGGTCTCGAAGTACATGCCATATTCGCCGCCGCGCTGCGCGGCATGCCGGAGCATCGACTCGAGCGAGATCCCGAAGGTCGCGTTCGCGTCGTCGCTGCCGGCCAGGCTCTGGAACCAGATCCCCGTGCTGCCCGGCGCCGCGGCCTCGAGCGCCGCCTGCACGTCGATGTGCGCGAGCACGCAGTGCGGCAGCAGCCCGGCGACCCCGAAGGTCTCGCGCAGGTCGAGCAGCGTCGCCTCGACCGCCGCCACCGCGGCCGGGTCGCTCGAGGCCGGGTTGGTGCCGAGCAGCAGGTCGCCGACCCCGTACGCCCAGCCGTCGAAGACCTGCCAGCGGATGTCCTCCGGGTGGTCGGTCGGCGAGTTCGGCTGCAGCCGCGCCGCCAGGCGCCCGCGCCCGCCGAGCTCGCGCCCCGGCAGCGGATGAAACAGCCGCGCCCCGAGGGCCACCAGCTCGGCGTCGCTCATCAGCTTGACCAGACAGGCGATCACGTCGCTGGCGAGGCCCGGCAGGATCGCCTTGACCTCCGCCTCCTCCGCGCCGAGCACGAAGTCCTTGAGCGCCGCGAGGGTCCAGCCGGCGACCCGTCCCGCCGCCGCCTGGTCGAGCCCGTTCAGCAGCGCCGCATACAGGCGATCCTGGCGCAGCGGCCGCGCCTGCAGCGCGCCGACCTTCGTCGCCGCCAGCAGCCTCCGCGCGCCGGCCCGCGCCTCCTCGTCGAGCGCGGCCACACCCAGCGTCGCGTCGCCCTCCTTGAACTCGCTGGCCGCCCCCACGATCGCCCGATAGGCCCGCTCGTCGAGGCCGCCGTGGACCCGCTCGAGGTACCCGAACACGTCCTCACCCGCCAGCGGCGCCACCCCGCGCCACCCCCACGCAGCCCCGCTGTCGACCCCGATCTGCATGGTCACGCCAGCGTATCGCGGTCGGCTCACGGCTTCCACCCGACGCGCCCCGACCGCGGCCGAAGGAGATCGACCCGGAGCCCTCCCGCGACCTCCGAGGACCTCGCGGCCTGTGGCATCCTCCGCCCAATGCCGCGCGCAACACCCCAGGGGCCCCTCCACCACGCCGCGCTGCTCCTGCTGCTCGCCGCCTGCACGCCGCAGCCCGCAGCCCGCCGCGACGCCGCTCCGACACCCCACGAACCCGCCGCCGCACCGCAAGCCCCGCAAGCCCCGACCCCGGCCGCGCCCGTCGACACCGTCGAGGTCCGCGGCCGCGTGCGCGCCTGGGACGGCGCCGCGATCGCCGGCGCCATCATCACCGCCGGGGAGGACGCCGCGCTCGCCGGCGCCGCCCCGGGCGAAGCCGACCCCGCGCTCGCCCGCACCGACGCCGCCGGCCAGTTCACCCTGCGCCTGCCCCCGGGTGGCCTCGTGGAGCTCCACGCCGCCGCCCCAGGTCACGCCGACGGCCTCGACGAGGGCCCCGCGCCCGGCCACGCCTTCGACCTGTGGCTCGCCCCCGAGGCGACGCTGGCCGGCGTGGTCACGCGCGCGGGCGCCCCTGTGCCCGGCGCCCGGGTCCTCGGCGAGCGCGCGGGCGGCCTGATCCCGCTCACCGCCGAGGCCGTGACCGACGCCGCCGGACAATTTCGCCTCGAGCGCCTCGAGCCCGGCAGCTACAGCCTGCGCGCCCTCACCGACGACGCCGCCGGCGCCGCCGCGTCACCGGTGATCCTCGGCCTCGCCGAGGCGCGCGCCGGCCTCACGATCGCCGTCACGCCGGCGCTGCGGATCACCGGGCAGATCGTCACCGCCGACGCGACCCCCTGCGCGGCCGGCGGCCTCGAGCTGACCGACGAGTCCCGCGGCCAGCGCCTGCGCTTCCCCACCGGCCCGGACGGCCGGATCCAGGCCCTGGGTCTCATGCCCGGCGAGTACCAGGTCGTCGCCACCTGCGAGGGCTCCCTGCCCGGCGAGTCAGCCCGCCTGGTGATGACCGACACCCCCGTGCTCGACCAGCTCTGGCGGGTCACGCCCGGCCTGGCGATCCGCGGCCGCGTGCTCGCGGCCGACGGCGGCCCCGCGACCCGCCTCCGCGTCCACGCCACCGCCGAGCCCGACCCCGACCATCCGCGGCCCAGCTACGCCGAGGTCGCCGTCGACGCGGGCGGCCGCTTCGTCCTCTCCGGCCTCGCCCCCGGCCCGTACCGCGTCACCCTCACCGCCCACCACACCGAGGCGCGCGCGGTCCCGCAGGAGCCGCTACGGGTCATCCTGCCCGACGACAGCGCCGAGCTCACGCTGCGGCTGCCCGTCACCGGCGAGCTGCGCGGGACCCTGCGCGACGCCGGCGGCCACGGCATCGATCGCGCGATGATCATGCTCGCCGGCTCGGCCGACGCCCTGCACGTGCTCGCGGCCGACGACGGCGGCTTCGTGTTCCCGAGCGTCGCCCCGCGCGAGTACCATCTGATCGCCCGCCGCAACGGCCAGCGCCTCGCCGGAGCGGCGCCCCAGGGCGAGGCCGTGACGGTCGCCGCCGGCGTCCTGACGACGATCGCCCCGATCGTCGCCACCCCGGACCTGCGCCTCACCGGCCTCGTCCGCGATCCTTCCGGCGCCCCGCTCGCGGGCGCCTTCGTGGTCCTGCGCGGCCGCTCGCTGCAGTTCCTCGCCCCGCCGGTCCAGACCGACGCCGCCGGCCGCTTCACGATCCCCGCCCTCGCCCCGGGCCGCTACCGCGTGCGCGCCTACCGACGCGGCGGCGGCGAGGCCAGCGCGGAGCAGGTCGAGGCCGGCAGCGACCTGACCCTCACGCTCGCCGCTCCCTGAGCCCGCCCGAGGATCTGCGCACAATCCCGGACGGCGACCCGATCGTCGTCCTCTGCCTCTGTGAGCCGCCGCGGACCCGGACCTGGCGCACGCGCGGGCGCGCTCGCGCCCCGTCGACGTCCGCGCGCCCGCCGGGGCATGCTGGACGGGTGCAGGCCACGTACCCGGAGCTCGAGGACATCACGGCGATCGACGGCGTCTGCGAGGTCGCCTGGACCCCGCCCGCCGCTTCCACGCGCCCCGATCACGCCCAGCCCGCCCTCCTGATCGAGATCCCCCACGGCGCGACGCGGCCCGCCGATTACTTCGGGCTGCGCGAGCGGCTCGTCGGCGCGCTGCCGCGGGACCTCGAGCATT
>Ga0073899_10001888_pt1 | contig 19076 bp, 30 predicted proteins | sample KloWWTmetaKNB5Ph_FD_88975 | JGI IMG/M metagenome (GOLD analysis project Ga0073899, IMG submission 88975) | Active sludge microbial communities from Klosterneuburg, Austria, studying microevolution and ecology of nitrifiers - Klosterneuburg... | ecosystem: Engineered > WWTP > Aerobic digester >... | reverse complement strand
CCGGCACCATGAAGCGTCACGGCTTCCACGGTGTGAGCGCATCTCACGGTGCCCACCGCAACCACCGCAAGCCCGGTTCGATCGGCGCCTGTGCAACTCCTGGTCGTGTCTTCAAGGGCACGCGCATGGCCGGTCGCATGGGTCACGCCACCGTCACCACTCAGAACCTCACCGTCCACGCTGTGGACGCCGAGAAGGGTCTGATCCTGCTCAAGGGTGCCGTTCCTGGCCCCAAGGGTGGTCTGGTGCTGGTGCGCTCCGCCGCCAAGAAGACCCAGGAGGCCTGAGTTCAATGGCTACCAAGACCCTCAAGGTTGATCTCCCTGCCGAGATCTTCGACGTTGAGACCAACATCCCGCTGATCCACCAGGTTGTGGTTGCTCAGCAGGCTGCGGCTCGACAGGGCACCCACTCCACCAAGACCCGCGGCGAAGTCCGCGGTGGTGGCAAGAAGCCCTACAAGCAGAAGGGCACAGGTCGGGCCCGTCAGGGATCGACTCGCGCACCCCAGTTCACCGGTGGTGGCGTGGTGCACGGTCCTCAGCCCCGTAGCTACGACCAGCGCACCCCCAAGAAGATGAAGGCCGCTGCCTTGCGCGGTGCCCTCTCTGACCGGGCCCGTGGCGGTCGCATCCATGTTGTCGACTCGCTGATCGCTGGCGACGCTCCCTCGACGAAGTCGGCTCTGGCCGCTTTGGCTGGTCTGACCGAGCGCACCCGCGTGCTGGTCGTCCTCGAGCGCGACGACGTTCTGACCTGGTTGTCACTGCGCAACGCCTCGGCGGTGCACATCTTGGCTGTTGACCAACTCAACACCTACGACGTGCTGCTCAGCGACGACATCGTCTTCACCAAGGGCGCCTACGACACGTTCGTGAGTGGCGCTCAGGCTGCTGCCCCCAAGTTCAACAAGGTGGTTGAAGCCAAGGGCGAAGACAAGCCAGCCAAGAAGGCTGCCAAGGCCGACGAAACCCACGTTGGTTCCGAAGAGCCGGTTGCCTTCGTCGGCACCGACGACGTCGAAGCTGACGAGTTCGCTGGCTCCGCCAAGCCCCTTGCCGACGGTGAAGCTCCGGCCGGCTATGACGTCAAGGGCAACAAGGACTCCATGAAGTACCACGAGCCAGGCGGCCGTTGGTACGACGCCACTGTCGCCGAGGTCTGGTTCAAGACCGCTGCCGACGCCGAAGCCGCTGGCTTCGTCAAGGCTGGCGCCCGTGCGAAGAAGGGTGAGAACTGATGAGCACGTTGCACAAGGATCACCGCGATGTGTTGATCGCACCGATCGTGAGCGAGAAGAGCTACGGCCTTCTCGACAACAACAAGTACACCTTCTTGGTGCGCACTGATGCCAACAAGACCGAAATTAAAATCGCGGTCGAAAAGATCTTCGGCGTCAAGGTCACCTCGGTGAACACCATGAACCGTCAGGGCAAGGTGCGTCGTACTCGCGTTGGGCTTGGCCGTCGCGCCAACACCAAGCGCGCCATCGTCAGCCTGGCTGAGGGTCACCGCATCGACATCTTCGGCCCGGTCGGCTGATCGGGAAGACGAGGTAACTAGACATGGCTATTCGTAAATACAAGCCGACTACCCCGGGCCGTCGTGGCTCGTCCGTAGCCGACTTCGCCGAAATCACCCGGACCACGCCGGAGAAGTCACTGGTCAGGCCACTGCCTAAAAAGGGCGGGCGCAACAACCAGGGCCGGATCACCACCCGTCACCAAGGTGGCGGCCACAAGCGTGCCTACCGTCTGATCGACTTCCGTCGCTACGACAAGGACGGCGTGCCGGCCAAGGTCGCTCACATTGAGTACGACCCCAACCGCACCGCCCGCATTGCGTTGCTGCACTACGCCGACGGCGAGAAGCGCTACATCATCGCTCCCGAAGGCATCGAGCAGGGCACCCCGATTGAGGCCGGCGTTGGCGCCGACATCAAGCCGGGCAACAACTTGCCGCTGCGCAACATCCCGGTCGGTACCACGGTGCACTGCATCGAGCTTCGTCCCGGTGGCGGCGCCAAGATCGCTCGTTCGGCCGGCAACTCCGCGCAGCTGGTCGCCAAGGAAGGCTCACGCGCTCAGTTGCGTATGCCTTCAGGCGAAATGCGCTACGTCGACGTTCGCTGCCGCGCCACCGTTGGTGTCGTTGGCAACGCCGAACAATCAAACATCAACTGGGGTAAGGCCGGCCGCATGCGCTGGAAGGGCAAGCGCCCGACCGTTCGTGGTGTCGTGATGAACCCGGTTGACCACCCGCACGGTGGTGGTGAAGGCAAGACCTCGGGTGGTCGTCACCCAGTGTCCCCGTGGGGCAAGCCGGAGGGTCGCACGCGTAAGCGCAAGGCCTCCGATGCCCTCATCGTCCGTCGCCGCAAGACCGGCAAGAAGCGCTGATTAGGGAAGTAGAAGAAGATGCCTCGCAGCCTTAAGAAGGGCCCCTTCGTGGATGGCCACCTGATGAAAAAGGTAGACGTCCAGAACGAGAAGGGCACCCACAACGTCATCAAGACGTGGTCGCGCCGTTCGATGATCGTTCCCGCGATGATCGGCCACACCCTCGCCGTACACGACGGGCGCAAGCACGTGCCGGTGTTCGTGACCGACTCCATGGTTGGCCACAAGCTCGGTGAGTTCGCCCCGACGCGCACCTACAAGGGTCACGTCAAGGAAGACCGGAAGAGCCGCCGCCGCTGAGGCGCCGCTTAGGAGACATGAAGTCATGAGTGAAGCAACGCGTGAGCGCGTGAGTGACCGCCGCTTGGCACTTCTCGGCGATGAGCCGGGTGCCTTTGCGAGCGCTCGCTTCGTCCGGATCACCCCGATGAAGGCCCGCCGTGTCGTCGACATGGTTCGCGGTCTGCCCGTCGATGAAGCACTGGCTCTCTTGGAGTTCGCCCCACAGGCGGCTAGCGAGACTGTCTACAAGGTGCTCGCATCGGCAGTGGCCAACGCTGAGACCACCGAAGGCCTGGACCGCAACACCTTGGTGTTGTCGGCTGCCAAGGTCGACGAGGGTCCGACCATGAAGCGGTGGCGTCCGCGTGCGCAAGGCCGGGCAACCCGGATCAACAAGCGCACCAGCCACATCACCTTGGTCGTTACTCCGACCCGCACAGCCACGAAGGGCCGCTGATATGGGACAGAAGATCAACCCGAACGGCTTCCGCCTCGGTATCTCAACCGACCACAAGAGCCGTTGGTACGCCGACAAGCTCTACAAGAGCTACGTCGGTGAAGACGTCGCGATCCGCAAGCTGCTCAGCAAGGGCATGGAGCGGGCCGGCATCGCCAAGGTCGAGATCGAGCGCACCCGTGACCGCGTGCGTGTGGACATCCACACCGCTCGTCCGGGCATCGTCATCGGTCGTCGTGGCGCCGAAGCAGACCGCATCCGCACCGACTTGGAGAAGCTGACCGGCAAGCAGGTCCAGCTCAACATCCTCGAGGTCAAGAACCCCGAGATCGACGCGCAACTGGTCGCCCAGGGTGTTGCCGAGCAGCTTTCGGGCCGTGTGCAGTTCCGTCGCGCGATGAAGAAGGCCATGCAGTCTTCGATGCGTGCGGGCGCCAAGGGCATCCGGATCCAGTGCTCGGGTCGACTCAACGGCGCGGAAATGTCGCGCTCTGAGTTCTACCGCGAGGGTCGCGTTCCGTTGCACACCTTGCGTGCCGACATTGACTACGGCTTCTACGAGGCCCGCACGACCTTCGGCCGCATCGGCGTGAAGGTCTGGATCTACAAGGGTGAAGTCGCTGGCACCCGCGCTGAGCGTGAAGCTCAAGCAGCTGCCCGCGCAGGTGCTCCCGGTCGTGGCCGTGCAGGCCGTGGCGGCGAGCGTCCCACCCGTGGCACCCGGGGCGAGCGCCCCGCACGTGCCGACCGTGACGCTGCTCCCGTTGAGGCAGCAGCAGCTGAGACGACCGGACAGGAGGGCTAGTCATGTTGATGCCCCGTAGGGTCAAGCACCGTAAGCAGCACCACCCCAAGCGCACCGGCGCTGCCAAGGGTGGCACCAAGCTCGCGTTTGGTGAATTCGGTATCCAGGCGCTGGAGAGTCACTACGTGACCAACCGCCAGATCGAATCTGCTCGTATTGCGATGACCCGCCACATCAAGCGTGGTGGAAAGGTGTGGATCAACATCTACCCCGACCGCCCGTTGACCAAGAAGCCTGCCGAAACCCGCATGGGTTCCGGTAAGGGTTCACCGGAGTGGTGGGTGGCCAACGTCAAGGCCGGTCGCGTGATGTTCGAACTTTCCGGAGTTCCTGAGGATGTGGCTCGCGAGGCAATGCGTCGCGCAATCCACAAGCTCCCCATGAAATGCCGGTTCATCACCCGTGAGGCAGGTGAATTCTGATGAGCGCTGCGAACGAACTCGACGACCTGACCAACGTCGACCTAGAAACCAAGTTGCGCGAAGCCAAGGAAGAGCTGTTTAACCTGCGCTTCCAGGCCGCGACTGGTCAATTGGAAAGCCACGGCCGACTTCGCTCGGTCAAGAAGGACATTGCCCGCATCTACACCGTGGTGCGCGAGCGCGAGCTCGGCATTCGGACTGCGCCGGGCAAGAAGGAGAAGGCCAAGTGAGCGAGAAGACCGAAGATCGCTCAGCACGCAAGGTCCGTGAGGGCCTCGTGGTGAGCGACAAGATGGACAAGACCGTTGTGGTCAGCGTCGAGGACCGTGTTAAGCACGCCCTCTACGGGAAGGTCATGCGTCGTACGTCGAAGCTCAAGGCCCACGACGAGGCCAACGAGTGTGGCATTGGCGACCGCGTCCTGATCATGGAGACCCGCCCGCTCAGCGCTACCAAGCGCTGGCGCGTGGTGGAGATCCTTGAGAAGGCCAAGTAGGTCTGAGGAGAAGAAGTGATTCAGCAAGAGTCCCGCCTCAAGGTGGCTGACAACACTGGTGCCAAGGAGATCTTGTGCATCCGTGTTCTCGGTGGTTCGGGTCGGCGTTACGCCGGCATCGGCGACACCATCGTGGCCACGGTCAAGGACGCCATCCCAGGTGGCAACGTCAAGAAGGGCGACGTCGTTAAGGCTGTCGTCGTACGCACCGTTAAGGAGCGTCGTCGTCCCGACGGCTCCTACATCCGCTTCGACGAGAACGCTGCGGTGATCCTCAAGAACGACGGCGAGCCGCGAGGCACCCGCATCTTCGGCCCCGTGGGCCGCGAGCTGCGCGAAAAGAAGTTCATGAAGATCATCAGCTTGGCTCCGGAGGTTTTGTGAGCATGAGCAAGATCAACATCAAGAAGGGCGACACCGTCAAGGTGATCGCTGGCAAGTCAAAGGGCATCGAAGGCAAGGTGATTGCAGTCCTCCGTGAGGAAGACCGCGTCATCGTCGAGGGCGCCAACCTGGTCAAGAAGCACACCAAGTCCATCGATCAAGGTGGTCGTGCAGGCAAGACCGGCGGCATCATCACCACCGAGGCCCCCATCCACGTGTCAAACGTGATGCTGGTGTCCGGTAACGGCACCACACGGATCGGCTTCAAGCGCGAGGAAGTTTCCAAGCGCCGCGCCGACGGTTCGACCTACAAGGCCCAGCGCTCCGTGCGCGTGGCTCGCAAGACCGGGAACGAGATCTGATGACGGCAACGCAAGAGCGGGTTACCCCCCGCATGAAGACCAAGTACCGCGACGAGGTCGCTGGCAAGCTGCTGGAGCAGTTCGCCTACGACAACGTCATGCAGGTGCCGGGTCTGGTGAAGATCGTGGTCAACATGGGTGTTGGCGAGGCAGCTCGCGACTCCAAGCTGATCGAAGGTGCAGTCACTGACCTGACTGCCATCACCGGCCAGAAGCCACAGGTCACCAAGGCTCGCAAGTCGATCGCTCAGTTCAAGCTGCGCGAAGGCATGCCGATCGGTGCGCACGTGACGCTGCGCGGCGACCGCATGTGGGAGTTCCTCGACCGTCTTTTGGCCCTGGCTCTGCCCCGCATCCGTGACTTCCGTGGTCTGTCTGACCGTCAGTTCGACGGTCGTGGCAACTACACCTTCGGTCTCACCGAGCAGGTCATGTTCCACGAGATCGACCAGGACCGCATCGACCGCCCTCGCGGCATGGACATCACGGTGGTTACCACTGCGACCAACGACGACGAAGGCCGTGCGCTGCTGAAGGCGCTTGGATTCCCCTTTAAGGAAGGCAACTGAGATGGCGAAGACTGGACTCAAGGTCAAGGCCGCCCGCAAGCCTAAGTTTGCGGTTCGTGCCTACACCCGCTGCCAGCGTTGCGGTCGCCCCAAGGCGGTCTACCGCAAGTTCGGCCTGTGCCGCATCTGCTTGCGCGAAATGGCACACCGCGGCGAACTGCCCGGCATCACCAAGTCGAGCTGGTAAGCCCCACTAACCCCAATCGCTGTAGGTCGCCTCGTTGCGAAACCACAGCAGAGAGAGAAACAACTAACCATGACGATGACTGACCCGATCGCAGACATGCTCACGCGTCTGCGTAACGCCAACCAGGCGTACCACGACTCGGTGTCGATGCCTTACTCGAAGCTGAAGGCCGGCGTTGCCGAGATCCTGAAGCGCGAGGGGTACATCACCTCGTTCGCTGTTGCGGACAACAAGGATGACAAGGGTGAGGCCGCCGTCGGCCAGACCCTGACGATCACGCTTAAGTACGGTCGCAGCCGCGAGCGCTCGATTGCCGGCCTTCGCCGCATCAGCAAGCCCGGTCTGCGTGTGTACGCCAAGCACACCGCGCTCCCCAAGGTGCTCGGTGGTCTCGGTATCGCGATCATCTCCACTAGCCAGGGCCTGCTGACGGATCGTCAGGCCAACTCCAAGGGTGTAGGCGGGGAAGTCCTCGCCTACGTCTGGTGACGGGGGAATATCACATGTCACGTATTGGCAAGCTCCCAGTCGTCGTACCTGCGGGTGTCGAGGTTTCGCTTGACGCACAGCTAGTGACCGTTAAGGGCCCCAAGGGCACCTTGACTCACACTGTCGCCGAGCCGATCACCGTCGGCCGTGGCGAAGATGGCGCACTCGAAGTCAAGCGTCCAGATGACCACCGAGTGTCTAAGTCGTTGCACGGCTTGACGCGCACCCTGATCGCCAACATGGTCACCGGTGTTACCGAGGGTTATGAGAAGAAGCTAGAGATTGTGGGCGTGGGTTACCGCGTGCTCTCTAAGGGCCCGACTGAGTTGGAATTCCAGCTCGGTTACTCGCACCCCATCTTCATCAAGGCCCCTGAGGGCATCACGTTCAATGTCGAAGCTCCGACCCGGTTTGGGGTTTCGGGCATCGACAAGCAACTCGTCGGTGAAGTCGCCGCCAACATCCGCAAGCTGCGCAAGCCTGAGCCTTACAAGGGCAAGGGTGTGCGCTACGCGGGCGAGGTCGTTCGCCGCAAGGTCGGAAAGGCTGGTAAGTGACGATGGCTATCTCACTGAAGTCCGGCAAGCACACTTCGGCGCGCACGGCTTCTCGCCTGCGTCGCCAGGTGCGCGGCCGCAAGAAGGTTTCGGGTACCTCGGAGCGTCCGCGCTTGGTGGTCACCCGATCCGCTCGGCACATCACCGTTCAGGTCGTCGACGACTTGGTGGGCAAGACGCTCGCGTCTGCCTCAACCATGGAGTCAGACCTGCGTGGGTTTGATGGTGACAAGTCCGCCAAGGCCAAGAAGGTTGGTGAGCTCGTTGCTGAGCGCGCCAAGGCCAAGGGCGTGGAGTCGGTCGTGTTCGACCGTGCCGGTAACAAGTACCACGGTCGCGTAGCGGCCCTTGCAGATGGCGCCCGTGAGGGCGGCCTCGCGTTCTGATCGAGACGAAGAGAGAAGGAAGACTCATGAGCGGACCCCAGCGCGGACGCGCCGGTGGTGAGCGCCGCGGCAACCGTGACGACCGTCGCGGTGGCCAGGCGGAGAAGAGCCAGTACATCGAGCGTGTCGTCGCGATCAACCGTGTCGCCAAGGTCGTCAAGGGTGGTCGGCGCTTCAGCTTCACCGCACTTGTGATCGTCGGTGACGGCGAGGGCTTGGTCGGTGTTGGCTACGGCAAGGCACGTGAGGTGCCGGCGGCAATCGCTAAGGGCGTCGAGGAGGCGAAGAAGAACTTCTTCCGCGTGCCTCGCATCCAAAGCACCATCCCTCACCCGGTCCAGGGTGAGAAGGCTGCCGGCGTCGTACTCCTGCGTCCTGCTGCTCCTGGTACCGGTGTTATCGCCGGTGGCCCGGTGCGCGCGGTGCTTGAGTGCGCAGGCATCCACGATGTGCTGAGCAAGTCACTTGGTTCCTCCAACCAGATCAACATCGTGCACGCCACTGTTGCGGCACTGAAGATGCTGGAAGAGCCCGAGGCAGTTGCGAGCCGTCGCGGCCTGCGCGTTGAGGACGTGGCTCCGGCCGCGCTGCTCAAGGCCAAGGCTGAGTCGGTTGCTGGAGGTGCCCACTGATGGCCAAGCTCCAGGTGACCCAGAAGAAGTCGTCGATCGGCTGCAAGCAGAACCAGCGCGACACCTTGCGCTCGCTCGGCTTGAAGCGCATCGGTGACACCAAAACCCACGAGGACCGCCCCGAAATTCGCGGCATGGTCCACACCGTTCGCCACTTGGTGAGCGTTGAAGAGGTGAAGTGAACATGGCTGACAAGACGCTGAAGTTGCACCACTTGCGTCCTGCCCCGGGCGCCAAGACCGCAAAGACCCGTGTGGGTCGCGGTGAAGGCTCCAAGGGTAAGACTGCAGGTCGTGGCACCAAGGGCACCAAGGCCCGTTACCAGGTTCCGGTTGCCTTCGAAGGTGGCCAGATGCCAATCCACATGCGGTTGCCCAAGCTGAAGGGCTTCAAGAACCCCTTCAAGGTGGAGTTCCAGGTGGTCAATCTTGACCGCATCGCCGAACTCTTCCCTGCAGGCGGCACCGTGGGCGTTGACGAACTCGTCGCTAAGGGCGCAGTTCGCAAGAACCAGCCGGTGAAGGTGCTCGGCGCAGGTGACATCGCTGTTGCGGTGAACCTGTCTGCGCACAAGTTCTCGGCAACGGCCAAGGAGAAGATTGCGGCTGCCGGTGGCACCGCAACTGAACTTGCCTGAAAAGTCCCAAAAAGTGGCCCCCGTTGTGACGGGGGCCACTTTTGCTTTTGCTTCCCCTCTCTTACGAACCGGACTTATAGTCAGGTTTGATTGACGGGCCGGGGGGCCCTTTTATGGGGGGAAGAAGTCATGTCAGCACGCCCAAACGTGGATGCCATCGCGGACGCGATTGCGCCGAAGGAACTAGTAGCTCGACGAACGGTCGCCGGTGGCGCGATGTGGAGCATCCCGATCATCTCGTCCGCGATCGCTGCGCCAGTCATGGCCGCCTCTGTGCCGCTGTGTAGTGAGTGTGTTGGAAACACTGGCGCACCCAACTGCATTCTCAGTGCCGGTGGTGACGGCAACTGCGCTTGTGCTTCTGGGCTGGTGTGCGTGGGCACAGGGCCGCTTGGTCTGGTCAACATCTGTGTTGGTACCAGCCTGCTGGCCGCCAGTTGTGGCGGCACCACTTGTTATGGCATCTGCCTGAGTGGTGGCGGCCTGATTCCGCCGCTGATCAATTCACTTGCCGCGGCGATTACGACTTTCGTCAACGTGATCGGCACGATCGCGGGCTCCGTCACTGGGACTACTCCGTGCACCAGTTCGGTGCCGCTTCCGAACAACTGGTGTGTCTCCCCGCTGACCGACGGCGGCCTAGGCACGCTGTGCACGTCGATGAAGTCATGCAACACGGGCACTGGGTTGCTCGGTGGTGCGGCGAGTTTGACCATTGGCACCGCGTTGGCAACCCTGAGCGCCACCTACAACACGCTGATCACCGCCTTGGGCACGCTCGGCCTGGTTGCGAACACCTCATGTGACTCGCCCTACGTGTGCACCCCTTTCCTGGAGGTCGCAGCGGGACAGACCTTCGACATGGGACTTGGCGGTGAAGCGAAGTACGGCGTCGACATGTACGTCGGGTTCTGCCAGTGCCCATCGGGCAAGGACTTCTGCTACGACAACGCCATCAACTTCCCCTGCACGCTGTCTTGATGCTCTCCTCAGCCCTGCACTCACTGGCGGTGCTCGTCTTGGCGGGCGTGCTGGTCTCATCGGCCTTCTTGAAGCTCAAAGATAGTGCTGCAGCACGGGCGAGTGTCGAAGGATTCACCGTCATCCCCGGGGCTCTCGTCACGCCGATCGCGCTCGCGTTACCTGTCGTGGAGTTGGTCCTTGGCATCGGGCTGCTGCTCACTTCTGCGAGCCCATTCGTTGTTGTTTCATCCGCCGTCCTTGTGCTGATGGTTGCCTTCACGGTCTTGGTTCTTCTCACGTTGAGCCGGGGGGAGGCTCCGGCCTGTCATTGCTTTGGTGCTGTCAGCTCCCAACCGATTTCGAAGTTCACCGTGGCGCGCAATCTTGCATTGACAGGGTTGGCGATCGTGGCCGTCTTGGGCAATCCGTATTCGGGATTCATCTCGGCCTTTGCAGAGAACCCTTGGCTGTGGCGCGCCTTCGTAGTTGCCCTGGCCGCGGCGGTTGGTTTGCTTGCCTGGGCGCTGGTCTCGCTTAGCGGGGCTCGCGATCAGGTGACCTCGTTGCGTGGAGAACTCGAGGTGCTCAAAGCGCAGTCGCGTGTGAACGAGCAGGTCGATATCCCTGACGCAACCGTGGTCGCTCCCAACGGGGAGTCCGTTCGCCTGGTGGACATGGTTGAACAATCGGGCAAGGCGCACTTGGTGATTGCCGTGGCGCCTGGGTGCTCGGCGTGTAAAGACGTCGTACCGATGATCCCAGGGTGGCGCCAAGAGATTGGTCAGCAGATCGAGATCACCTTGGTGAGTTGGAGTGGTCGCGACGAGGCGCTGGATAGTTACCCCGAAAGTGCGCAGCATTTGTACGCCAGCCCAGACGGAAGTGCCCTACGTGCACTCGGCGTCGGTGGCACGCCAGCCGCGGTCATCTTGGGACTCAATGGCAAGGTGGCTGCCGGGCCAGCCCATGGGATCGAGGCGATCACCGAACTCTTGGGCGCACTTATTCAAGCCATCACCGTGAACGCAGTGACAGGTCGACTGCATGGGCCTCAAGAGACCCGGGCTCTGGGTGGCGCAGACACCGGCGATGCGCACCTGCCGCCTGAGGGGACTGTGTTGCCCGATGTCATGGTCAGAGCCGAGGACGGCAGCGAGTCGACGTTGACCCAGGCTCTGCGGAGCCTCAACGTCAGCGATTCAGTTCCCGTGGTCGCCTGGCGGGACACCTGTCCTTACTGCGGCGAGATTGCACCCGACCTCCAACAGTTCTCACAACGCTCCGAGGTTGTTTTGCTCGTGAACGAACCGATCGCATCAGTGCGCGCCCAAGGGCTAAGCGGACCTGTGTTCCAAACGATCGGCGCCGACGCCTCGCGCGTGTTGATGGTGCCTGGCACTCCGGGAGGGATGCCGTTGAAAGACATGGTGACCCAACCCGGCGGTGGTGTTGGGGGCGGCTCGGTGTTGCGGATGCTCATCGATCGAGCCCGCGAGGCTGGCACCTATATCGCCACCCCACGGCTGGAGCACATGGAGCATCAGATGGCGGCCCAACCAGTGCCGGTGGGTGCACGAGCGCCGCAACTGCTACCCGTAGTGGACGGCGAGAGCAACGGCACACACTCCCACTGAACGCCAGTTTGACCCCTGTGGGTGACATGCGTTAGCCCTGATAGGCTGGAACGACTCGTGCCCGATGGGCTTGGGACCCATCGTTTAACCTGGAGGATCTGTGCTGGGCGCATTCGTCAACGCTTTCCGTACGCCGGATTTGCGCCGCAAGTTGCTGTTCGTGCTGTTCATCATTGCGGTGTTCCGATTGGGCGCGCAGATCCCTTCACCGGGGGTCAACGTGCCCAACGTGCAGGCGTGTTTTGCTGCAGCCCAAAAGGACAGCAACGCCATCTTCCAGGCGATCAACCTGTTCTCGGGCGGCGCACTGCTGCAGTTGACGGTGTTTGCGCTCGGCATCATGCCCTACATCACCGCGAGCATCATTTTGCAGCTTCTCGTGGTGGTCATCCCGCGCTTGGAAACCTTGAAGAAGGAAGGCCAGGCCGGCCAAACCAAGATCACGCAGTACACCCGATACCTCACCTTGGGTCTTGCCATCTTGCAGGCCACTGGCATCACTGCTTTGGCCCGCACCAAGAACCTCATTTCAGGTTGTGATCGCGACCTGCTCTATGACGACAAGATGTTCACCATCGTGCTGATGGTGCTCGTTCTTACTGCGGGCACGGCAGTCATCATGTGGCTCGGTGAGCTCATCACCGATCGCGGCATCGGCAACGGTATGTCGATCCTGATCTTCACCCAGGTCGTGGCTCAGTTCCCCGGGTCGTTGTGGCAGTTGAAGGTACAAAGCGGTTGGTGGGTTTTCGCTGCAGTGATTGTCGGCGGCATCGCAATCATGGCCGCAGTGATCTTTATCGAGCAGGCTCAGCGCCGCATCCCCGTGCAATATGCGCGCCGCATGGTGGGCCGCAAGATGTTCGGCGGTTCCTCGACGTACATCCCGTTGAAGGTCAACCAGGCCGGCATCATCCCGGTCATCTTTGCCTCCAGCCTGCTCTACCTGCCCTCGATGGCACTGCAGTTCAATCCCACGACCACCAACCCGGTGCTGCAGTGGATCGGCAAATACCTTGCCTCCCCTGACAGCGCGGTGCACATGGCGGCGTACTTCTTGCTGATCATCTTCTTCACCTACTTCTACGTGTCGATCACCTTCAACCCCCAAGAGGTTGCCGACAACATGAAGCAGTACGGCGGCTTCATCCCAGGCATCCGGGCTGGCAAGCCAACCGAGGAATACCTCAGCTATGTCTTGTCCCGCATCACGTTGCCGGGTTCGCTCTACCTGGGTCTGATTGCCCTGATCCCGCTGATCGCACTGGCCACCATCAGCGCCAACCAAAGCTTCCCGTTCGGCGGCACCTCGCTGCTGATCATGGTTGGTGTTGCGCTCGACACTGTGAAGCAGATCGAGGGCCAGTTGCAGCAGCGCAACTACGAAGGGTTCTTGCGCTAATGCGACTGATCTTGATGGGCCCCCCAGGGGCCGGAAAAGGCACCCAAGCGAAGTTTGTGGCTGCTCGTTTTGGCATCCCTGCGATCTCGACCGGCGATATCTTCCGAGCCAACGTCTCCCAAGGCACCCCGTTGGGTGTCGAGGCCAAGCGCTACATGGATGCCGGGGAGTACGTTCCTGATGAGGTCACCAACTCCATGGTGGCCAACCGCATCACCGAGCCCGATGCTCAGCCTGGCTTCTTGCTCGATGGATACCCCCGCACGTTGGCGCAGGTCGAAGAGCTCGACTCGATGATCGCGAGCACCGGACACGCACTTGACGTGGTCGTCGTGCTGACCGCTGACGAAAACGTCTTGGTGCAAAGGCTGCTGGCTCGAGCCGTGACTGAGGGGCGGGCAGACGACACCGAAGACGTGATCCGCCGTCGCCAAGAGATCTACGGCGAACAGACTGCTCCACTGATCGATGTTTACCGTGGCCGTGGGCTGCTCGTTGAGGTCGACGGCCTCGGTGAGGTCGATGAGATCACCGGGCGCATCTTCGCGGCACTCGCCGACGTACACCAAAGCTGAGGCATCTGATGTTCGGCGATCGTGGGATCGAGATCAAAACCCCTGCCCAAATCGAGAAGATGCGGGTGGCGGGGCTGCTGGTTGGCGAGACGCTGGAACTCTTGCGCGCAGCCGTGCGTCCCGGCATCACCACAGCCGAGCTAGACGCTATTGCCGAAGACAATATCCGGTCTCACGGTGGCATCCCATCGTTCAAGGGCTACTCGCACCCACCCTTCCCGGCAACCATTTGCGCCTCAGTGAATGACGAAGTCGTGCACGGTGTGCCCGGCGATCGAGTGCTCGCACCCGGTGATGTCATCTCAATCGACTGCGGCGCCATCGTTGACGGGTGGCACGGTGACGCCGCCATCAGCGTGGCGGTTGGCGAGGTCAGCGACGAAGTGCGCGAACTCATGCGCGTGACCGAAGAATCTCTGTGGCGTGGATTCGCCGCCGCGAAGCTCGGCGGTCGGGTCAGCGACATCTCCCATGCCGTTGAGAGCTACGTGCGCTCCCAGGGTGATTACGGCATTTTGGAAGACTTCACCGGTCACGGCATCGGCACTGCCATGCACCAACCGCCCAACGTCCCCAACTACGGGCGACCTGGTCGGGGAGCCAAGTTGGTGCGCGGACTGGCACTTGCTGTCGAACCGATGGTCACCCTCGGCACACATGAGACCGACATTGAAGATGACGACTGGACCGTGGTCACCCTCGATGGATCGATGTCGGCCCACTATGAGCACACCTTCACTCTGACGCCCACCGGTGCTTGGGTCTTGACCGCTCTCGATGGTGGCCGTGCCCGGCTCACCGCCATGGGCGTGCCCTATGGCGGGCCACAGTGAAGCCGTTTTTGCTGCTGAGCATTCGACCTGAACAGGTTGCTGCTGACAATGAGTACGACGCTTTTCGCACCTTCTCTGGCCTAAGTCATGACCAGTTGCACCGAGTGCAACTGACGGCCGGTCACCTTGGCCAGGTCAACTTGGCCGCCTGGTCGGGCATTATGTTGGGCGGCGGACCGTTCAATGCCAGTGACCCGGTGAAGTCTCCACTTCAGACCAGGGTCGAGGACGAGATTGCTGAGCTGCTCGACACGATCATCGCCGAGGACTTCCCGTTCTTAGGGGCCTGTTACGGCATTGGCACCTTGGGCACGCACATGGGTGCGGTGATCGATCAGCTCTATGGCGAGGCAGTCGGCGCCATCAATGTGACGCTCACCCCCGAGGGTCGGGGCGACCCGCTCTTCGAGGGACTGCCTGATCAGTTCTGGGCATACGGCGGCCACAAAGAAGCGGTCTCCCAATTGCCCCAAGAGGCGGTGGCGCTCGCGACCTCGCAGCGTTGCCCAGTGCAGGCGTTTAAGTACGCCGAGCGCGTCTACGCCACCCAGTTCCACCCGGAACTCGATCTGGCTGGACTCGCAACACGCATCGACGTCTATCGCAACGCTGGCTATTTCCCGCCTGACGCTGCCGCCGAACTCATCGAACTCGCTGGTCAAACGACCGTTGTGCACCCGATGAAGGTGCTGCGCAACTTCGTCGCACTGGCCGCTGGAGCAGGTCGCTAGGCGACAACCGCTCGCTGCGGCCCCTTATACCGCCGATTAACACTTGCTGGCGAACTTCCTCTAAACTGGCGTGTCGGCCCAACGTGGCTTTTGTGGTGTCTTGCGGCTGCCAGCCGCGGAGTCTGATCATCAGAGATCTGACCTCGCTTGTCTGGGAGAAGTTCCACGAGAGTTTGCGAGGTCCACCACCAATTCGTTGGTGGGCGGTTCCCGGGTCGAAACGGTAGATGAAGGCACCAACAGATTGGGAGACATGCCGAAGAAAGAAGGCGTGATCGAAATGGAGGGCTCCGTTGTGGAGGCTCTCCCTAACGCCATGTTCAGGGTCGAATTGACCAACAAGCACAAGGTGTTGGCCCACATCAGCGGAAAAATGCGACAGCACTACATCCGGATCCTCCCCGAGGACCGCGTGGTGGTGGAGCTTTCGCCGTACGACCTCACTCGGGGTCGCATCGTTTACCGATACAAGTAATCAAGCGTCCGAACCACTTGGGTGGTTCGAGCGCGCAACCAGCCGATTAACAAAGGAGGCCAGACGTGAAGGTCAACCCCAGCGTCAAGCCGATCTGTGACAAATGCAAGGTGATTCGTCGCCACGGCCGCGTCATGGTGATTTGCGAGAACCCCCGCCACAAGCAACGTCAGGGGTGAGGAGCGAACCGGAGTCGAGACGAAGTCTCGGCGGAGGTTCGCCCCGGAAGCCCTGACAAATTCAAAACCGTGACCAGCTTCTCGTAGAGCAGCCCACGGCAGCGAAAACCACAAACAACTAAATACCTTATCAACGTGATCGCTTAGGTCTCACAGACCGAAACCACCTCCGGAGCGGATGGCCGGAGACGAGGTTCCCACCTCGTACGCATCACGCCGACACCACCGTGAACTACCGAAAGGGAAGCCAACACATGGCACGCCTTGTTGGTGTTGATCTCCCGCGCGAGAAGCGCATCGAGATCGCACTTACCTACATCTACGGCATTGGCCGTACCCGCGCCCACCAGTTGCTGGCGGAGACCGGGGTCAACCCCGACCTTCGTGTGCACGAGTTGGGTGATGAAGAGCTCGTGAAGCTCCGTGACGCGATTGAAGCCAACTTCAAGATCGAAGGTGACTTGCGCCGTGAGGTGCAGGCCGACATTCGTCGCAAGATTGAGATTGGCAGCTATCAGGGTCGCCGCCACCGCATGGGTCTGCCCGTGCGTGGCCAGCGCACCAAGACCAACGCGCGCACCCGCAAGGGCCCCAAGCGCACCGTCGCCGGCAAGAAGAAGGCCAAGTAATCCGCGGATTGCTGACCTTCTATTCACGAGAATTTCTAGGAGATAACTGATGCCTCCCAAGAGCCGCGCAGCGGCTGGCGCCAAAAAGGTGCGTCGGAAGGAAAAGAAGAACGTCGCTCAGGGCGAAGCCCACATCAAGTCGACGTTTAACAACACGATCGTCACGATCACTGACCCCACCGGTGCAGTGATCTCGTGGGCCTCAGCCGGCACCGTCGGCTTCAAGGGTTCCCGCAAGTCCACGCCGTACGCCGCACAGATGGCCGCTGAGGCTGCTGGGCGTCGGGCAATGGAGCACGGCATGAAGAAGATTGACGTTTTCGTGAAGGGCCCGGGTTCGGGTCGCGAAACCGCAATCCGCTCGCTGGGTGCAATTGGGCTTGAGGTCGGCACCATCGCCGATGTCACCCCGACTCCGCACAACGGCTGCCGCCCGCCCAAACGTCGCCGGGTCTGACCGGTCGTACTGACAAGACTTAGAGGAGAAATAACCCATGGCCCGCTACACCGGCCCAATGACCAGGAAGTCACGTCGTCTCGGCGTCGACCTGGTTGGCGGCGACGCCGCCTTCGAGAAGCGCCCCTACGCCCCCGGCCAGCACGGCCGCGCTCGGGTGAAGGAGAGCGAGTACCGCAACCAGTTGCAGGAGAAGCAGAAGGCTCGCTTCACCTACGGCGTGATGGAAAAGCAGTTCCACAACTACTACGAAGAGGCAGCTCGTCGTTCCGGCAAGACCGGTGACAACCTGCTGCAGCTTCTTGAGTGCCGCCTCGACAACGTGGTCTACCGCGCAGGCTTTGCCCGCACGCGTCGCCACGCTCGTCAGCTCGTGGTGCACGGTCACTTCCTGGTGAACGGCAAGAAGGTCAACGTGCCTTCGTTCCAGGTGACCCAGCACGACGTGATCGACGTGCGCGAGAAGTCGCTGGAGATGACCCCCTTCATCGTGGCTCGTGAGACCCACGGCGAGCGGATCGTCCCGGGTTGGCTCGAGGTGCTTGCCGGTCGCATGCGCATCTTGGTGCACCAGTTGCCAGTGCGTGAGCAGATTGAACTTCCGGTTCAAGAGCAGCTCATCGTCGAGTACTACTCCAAGAAGTAGTCCTGCTTTGGAGGTGGTGCGTGAGTGCCACCTCCAAACACCAACTTCACATCTAAACCGCCACCAGTAAATTCGAGCCCTTCAAATAGCGGGCGGGTTCGGAAAGGAAACAAGAAGTGCTAATTGCACAGCGTCCTCAGTTGTCCGAGGAATCAATCGATGAGTTCCGTTCGCGGTTCGTGATTGAGCCCTTGGAGCCAGGTTTCGGTTACACCCTTGGCAACTCGCTTCGTCGTACTCTGTTGAGCTCGATCCCCGGCGCGTCGGTCACCTCGATCAAGGTCGACACCGCGTTGCACGAGTTCTCCACGATCGAAGGCGTCAAGGAAGACGTCACCGAGATCATCCTTAACCTCAAGTCGCTGGTCGTCTCTTCGGAGCACGACGAGCCCGTCACCATGTACCTGCGCAAGTCGGGCGCTGGCGACGTGACTGCTGCTGACATCGCGCCCCCGGCCGGTGTCGAGGTGCACAACCCTGACCTGAAGATCGCCACCTTGAACGACAAGGGCAAGTTGGAGATGGAACTGGTTGTTGAGCGTGGCCGTGGCTACGTCTCCTCAGTCCAGAACAAGGGTGCAGACAACGAGATTGGCCGGATGCCGGTTGACTCGATCTACTCGCCCGTTCTTAAGGTGACCTACAAGGTTGAGGCCACTCGTGTCGAGCAGCGCACCGACTTCGACAAGCTCGTGATCGATGTCGAAACCAAGCCTTCGATCCGTCCTCGTGACGCGATCGCTTCGGCTGGTAAGACCTTGGTTGAGCTGTTCGGGTTGGCTCGCGAACTCAACGTCGAGGCCGAGGGCATCGACATTGGTCCTTCGCCGGTCGATGAGCAGCTTGCCGCTGACTTGGCGTTGCCGGTCGAAGACCTGCAGCTGACCGTGCGTAGCTACAACTGCCTCAAGCGCGAGGGCATCCACACCGTGGGTGAGCTCATTGGTCGCTCGGAGCAGGACCTGCTCGACATCCGCAACTTTGGCGCCAAGTCGATCGACGAGGTCAAGTTGAAGCTGCACGAGATGGGTCTCTCGCTCAAGGACAGCGCACCTGGCTTCGACCCGTCGATGATCGCGTCGTACGACGACGATTACGACGACGACGCCATCGAAGACGAGCAGTACTAATCCACTAGCAATATCTACTCAAGTACCTAACACGGCTTGGGAGAAACAGAGGGAAATGCAATGCCAACCCCCAAGAAGGGTCCCCGCCTCGGCGGTAGCCCGGCTCACCAGCGTCTGATCCTTTCGAACCTCGCCACGGCGTTGTTCGAGCACGGTCGCATCACCACCACCGAAGCCAAGGCTCGGGTGCTGCGTCCGCTTGCAGAGAAGCTGATCACCAAGGCCAAGAAGGCCGAACTCGGCACCACCGCGTCCATCGCGGCCCGCCGTGAGGTGCTCAAGACCGTGCGCGACAAGTCAGTTGTGCACGTTCTCTTCACTGAGATCGGTCCGAAGTTCGCTGACCGTCCAGGTGGCT
>Ga0073899_10001887_pt1 | contig 19077 bp, 22 predicted proteins | sample KloWWTmetaKNB5Ph_FD_88975 | JGI IMG/M metagenome (GOLD analysis project Ga0073899, IMG submission 88975) | Active sludge microbial communities from Klosterneuburg, Austria, studying microevolution and ecology of nitrifiers - Klosterneuburg... | ecosystem: Engineered > WWTP > Aerobic digester >... | reverse complement strand
TGGCCTTTAGGGAAACAACTTGATCTTCGGGTTCTCAACCGGGGTCCCAGTGGAGTAGATAACCCCCGGCCGCTGAGCAGTGCGGTTGAGCAGACTCGCAGGGATCTTCTTCAATTTCACCGAATCGACGAACAGCTCACCCGAGCCAAAGCTGTACATGCCAACCCCCACTCGTCCGATGCTGTAGGTGTTGTCAACGACGGCAAAGACGTCGACCCCATTGATAGCGATCGAAATGACCCCACCGATGGCGGTCACCCTGAACGTGTTGTAGCCACCTGCGACCATCGACGGGACGATGCGCTGGGTCATAAGACCGGTTGCGGCGTCGCCGGCTGCGTTCATGGCGAACATGGACGCCTCGTTTCCGCTCCATCCGATGGCATAGGCCGCGTGGGGGAACGCATCGGAAGGTGAGGCCTGCGCGCTTCGGAAAAGAATGTAGCCCGGGGATACCCCAGTGGCCTTCGCGCGAACGGTGTAGACGAAGTTTGAGTACATGCCAGAGCGCTGGGTTTGGACCATCCGCCCCACCAAACCAGCGGTGTGCAGTTCTCCGCCGCTGCGAGTCCATGTGCCACTCACCGGTGTCCATCCGCGGGCATTGGTGGTGAAGGTGCTCTTGAAGTTCGCCCCCAGGGTCAGTGCCTGCGACGGGGACAACAACCCCAACGTCAAGGCCACAGCGACCACCACGACTCGGAGACGAAAAACGGGCTGACGAGTGGCCATGTGAACTCCCCTAGGGATGACTGTTGGCTATGCCTACCTCTCATTCGCCCATAGAACAAGGGTTGTTTGGCCCTTTAAACCGAAATCCCGACCCAAGACACTGGATCGGGATGAGGTGAGAGTGGTACGCCATGTAGGACTTGAACCTACAACCCGCTGATTAAGAGTCAGCTGCTCTGCCAATTGAGCTAATGGCGCTTGAAGCGGATCGAAGACTACCAGCGGGTCCGCATCGAACGAAATCGGGCACAAACCAGCTCATAATCTGAAACGTAGTCAACTTTTTTCTCTCGAAACTCGCTGTGATACTGGTCATCTGCGGGAGGGGCCGATACGGTTACGCCCAAGGGAACACCCTGGGGGGGTCTACCTTCCGAAAGGGGAAGCGCATGTGGCTCCTCCTATTTGCTGTTCTGGCAGCATTAGGCGCTGTCGTAGTCACCGTTGCACTCACCGCTGCGCGGCGCACCGAATCAGAGACCACCGACGCTGTTGACCCACTGACGGCCAAGATCATCGCCCAACGCAAGGCCGGAGAGCTTCGTCCCCCGGCAAAGCCAGCTCAGACCCCGACCTCAGAAGTCGTGCACTAAAGGTACAAACCCGTGTGAGCATCGCCGAGTCGATCGGCGGCCACCGCATGCAAATCTCGTTCGCGTACGACGATGTAGGTCTCGCCGTGAACCTCAATCTCAGCCTTATCTTCGGGGTCAAACAGCACCCGATCGCCGACCTCGACGGCTCTGACATTGCCACCCACGGCCACAACGCGCGACCAACTGAGCCGCTTGCCGCCCATCTCTGCCGTAGCGGGGATCAAAATGCCACCGGTTGAGCGACGCTCCCCCAACTCCGAGTCGACATTGACCAACACTCGGTCATGCAACATCTGGATCGGGGTGCGCTCTTCGGTATCGCTTCCTTTGGGCACCCTAGGCGCCACGCTGGGATTCACTTCACGATCTTGCGGATCACCGCAAGCAGCACGATCGCGCCAACCACCGCACCTGCGACCTTCATGATGTTGTCTTGCTTGGGCTGGCCAGACTCAGGATCAACGAAGAACGCCTTAGCCGCGCTCGATTGACGTTCGGCGATCGTGGCCGGCTTCGTGCGGTAGAGCAGTTCGTCGATGGTCGATGCCAACCGCTCACGAGTCTCTTCGATGTCGGCTTCGATCGACGCCGGTCCCCGGTGAGAAGTAGCCATCTGCTTTGTCTCTTTCGACGTAGTGCTGTTTGGCCCAACCCTACCCCGCTAAGTTTGGCCATATGAATGATCGCCTTCTTGTTGGCTCACCCGCCCCCGATTTCTCGTTGCTCAGTGACACGGGCTCAACCGTGACACTTTCGGAGTTGGCTGGGCGCACCGTCATCGTCTACTTCTACCCAGCGGCTATGACTCCTGGATGCACCAAACAGGCCTGTGATTTCACCGACTCACTCAATGCCCTTCGGGCTCAGGGGTACGACGTACTCGCCATTTCACCCGACAAACCGGAGAAGCTGGCCAAGTTCCGTGAGCGCGACTCCCTCACCATCACTTTGCTCAGCGATCCTGACCGCGCGGTCATGAAGGCGTGGGGAGCCTTTGGGGAGAAGAAGCTCTATGGGAAGGTCGTGGAGGGCGTCATCCGCTCGACTTTCGTCGTTTCACCTCAGGGCGAGATCTCATATGCGGCCTATAACGTGAAAGCCACCGGCCACGTGGCTAAACTCCGCAAAGACCTAGGCATCTAGACCACTCAGCGTTTAGGTCACTGCGCTCGTAGCCCAATTGGCAGAGGCACCAGGTTTAGGTCCTGGCCAGTGAGAGTTCGAGTCTCTCCGAGCGCACCAGCTTCGTCTGACGGCCCGTGGGAACGTTTTTAGTGTCGCCCCGCACAAATGCGCACCAAAGCGGATCCCGATGTGCCGACCCGACACTTTGACCGTGGGACAATCCGGACGTGAACCTACTTCATGGAACCCTGACCCGGACCGCGGCGAGGGTACTTGGGTTGCCACCATTCACAGGTGAACTGATCGATGGACCCACACGAGTTCGGTTGGTAGCCGTAGTCCTCGGCAGCGCCGGCTTGGCCATGCTGGAGTTCCTCGGCGTCATCACCATGGTTCCCCTGATGCAGTTCGTGGCCGGCATCGACCCCAACTCCGGAGCACTGCGCACTATTCAGGATGTGCTGGGCACATCGTCGCCAAATGTGGTCCTGTCCGTGCTTGCGGCGCTGATTGTTGGAGTGTTCCTGCTTAAAAGCGTGGCATCGCTCGCGTTCCGACGCTGGCAATTGAGGTTCATGGCGATGCAGGAGGTCACACTGGCCTCCAAGGTGCTCCGGGGCTACCTCACTGGGCCGTATCGATGGCACTCAGAGGACTCAACTGGCCACAAGGTCTACACGATGGAGGGCGCCACGACGGCTGGCTACTCCGCTGGCATCACCTCGGCCATGTCTGTGTTGACTGAAGTGATGTCGATCGCGATGATCCTGGTCGGCCTCGCGGCAATCGACCCCACGATCACGGCGCTGGCCGTCGCCTACTTCGGCCTCGGCGGCGTCTTGATCCAGCGCGTCATCCGCCCTCGCCTGATCCTTGCGGGTCAACAATCCACTGAGTTCGCCTTCGCCACCAGCCGCAATTCACTCGAAGCGATCGGTGCCGTTAAAGAGATCAAACTCCGCCAGGCTGAGGACGGATTCGTTGCCAGGTACGCCTCGGCCAGACGGCGAGGGGTCATCGCTCGCGCACGCGCAGCAATCCTCTCGGACTTGCCGAAGTACGTCCTGGAATTGATGTTCATCAGCATGATCGGCATCGTCGTACTCGTTGCCGCGCAGCGATCTGATCGCGCGCATCTGCTCGTCCTCATGGGCGTCTTCGTCGCAGCCGGCACCCGCATTCTGCCTAGCGCCGTGCGCCTCATTGGCGCCTTCAGTGGCCTGCGGCTTGCCTACACCCCCCTCGCGCACGTGATCGACACGCGTCGCCAACAAGAGCGCGCAGATCGCGAAGCCAAAGCCCGCATCAAGCCGGACGCACACCCATCTGGCGACGTCGAGGTTCGCAACGTTCGATTTGCCTACGATGGCGCCCCCGACGTGTGGGTGTTGGACGGCGTCAATCTGAACATTCCATCCGGAGCGACCGTCGCAATCGTCGGCTCGAGCGGCGCTGGCAAGTCGACGCTGATCGACGTCATCTTGGGCCTCTATGAGCCCCAAGGGGGTCAGGTTCTGGCCGGAGGCGTCGACATCGCCGACAACATGCCGTACTGGCAGCGGCAGCTAGCTGTTGTTCCTCAGAGTGTGTACCTCATGGATGACACGCTTGGCGCCAACATCTGCTTCGAGCAGCCGATGAACAAGGCCCTGATGGATGACGTTCTTGCCAAAGCCCAACTGACCGACCTAGTCGCCGCGTTGCCAGAAGGAATCGACACCCCCACCGGCGAGCAGGGTGCCCGCCTCTCGGGAGGTCAACGCCAACGTGTCGGAATCGCGCGCGCTTTGTATCGCGAGCCCAAACTTCTCGTCCTCGACGAGGCGACAAGTGCGCTCGACAACGAGACTGAACATCGCTTCACGCAAACCGTCGCGAATCTCCGGGGCCACGTGACAATGGTCATCGTCGCCCACCGTCTCTCGACGGTGCGTCACTGTGACCAGTTGATCTTCATGAGCAAGGGCAAAGTGGCCGCCAGTGGCACGTTCGAAGAGGTGAGCGCCCAAAACGCAGAGTTCGCCAACCTCGTGCGACTTGGCAGCTTGGCTACCCACGACCACCCAGCCGACTTGATGTAGATCACCCGGCGATTAGCTGGGGGCTGCTGGGCTCTGGTCACAACATCTGCCCCAACTTCCCATAGGAAACTTGCGCTTCCCATGTGAAGTTTCACCTGGGTTGCGCAAGTTTCACCGGGTATCCGGTGAAACTTCACCCCTGGCAGACCCCACAAAAGTACGACGACCGGTTCATGAACGCAGCGCGAGTGATGGGTTCAGCACACCGCGGGCAGGGTTGGCCTTCTTGGCCATAAACATTGAGCGATCGATCGAAGTAGCCCGACTCTCCGTTGACGTTGACGTACATCGCGTCAAAGGAGGTGCCGCCTTCGCGCAACGCGGCGCTCATGACGTCTCGGGCGTGGTTGAGCAGCGACTGCACCTGGGTGGCAGCTAACTCAGGGCCTGGCACTTCGCCATGCACTTTGGCCCGCCACAGGGCCTCGTCGGCGTAGATGTTGCCGATGCCGCTGACCAGTGACTGGTTGAGTAGTTGTCTCTTGATCCCTGGGAGCGAGCGCCTGACTCTCGCCACGAACGCCTCGTCGTCGAACTCAGGGTCGAGTGGGTCGCGGGCGATGTGCTCGATCTCTGGTGGCAACTGCGAGCCGCCCTCAGAAAGGGCCACTCCCCCAAACATCCGTTGGTCGACAAAGCGAAGTTCGCGATCGCTGAGGGTGAACCTCACTCGAAGGTGGCGTTGATCGGGGTCACCGATCTCGTTGACCAGCATTTGCCCACTCATGCCGAGGTGCGCAAGCAAAGCGTCACCGGAGTCGAGGGCCAGCCAGAGGTACTTGCCTCGGCGCCGCGCCGCCTCAAACGAGCGGCCCTCCAGTCGGGCTGCGAAGTCTGCGGGACCAGCTAGGTGGCGGCGTACGGGTCGGGGATGCAAAACCTCAACAGATTGGACCGGACGCGAGAGCACGTGAGCCTCAAGGCCTCGGCGCACGACCTCAACTTCTGGGAGTTCAGGCATCAGGCGAGAGGCTTGAATAGGCCGCCTGAGCAGCCTGCTGCTCGGCTTCCTTCTTCGATCGCCCGACACCGTTGCCGTACAACTGGTCGCCTAGGCGCACTTGGGCCGTGAAGACCTTTTCGTGATCAGGGCCTTCGTCTTCGATGAGGTACTCAGGCACACCCAACTCAAGGTTGGATGAGAGTTCTTGCAAGCTCGTCTTCCAGTCGAGACCGGCTCCGAGTTCGGCAGCGTCGACTAGCAGCGGATCAAACAAGTCGTGAACGACGCGGGCAGCGACCTCAAACCCGCCACACAGATAGATCGCACCGATCACTGCTTCGAGCGTGTCGGAGAGGATCGAGGCTTTATTGCGCCCACCTGTGGACTCCTCGCCCTTGCCCAGGCGAACAAACTCGCCCAGCCCAATCGCGCGCGCGACGTCGGCCAGAGCGCGCGCGTTGACCACGCCTGCACGCAGTTTGGCCAGGCGCCCCTCAGAAAGCTCAGGGTGGGTCACGTAGAGCGTCTCGGTGATGACGACACCAAGCACTGAGTCGCCCAAGAACTCCAAGCGCTCGTTAGTGGGGGCCGCTCCGTTTTCGTAGGCCCATGACCGGTGGGTTAGCGCCAACGCCAAAAGCTCGGCAGTCACATCTGGATTGCCGAGCTGAGCGCGTAGCGCGTCGTGGTCCGTCAGAGGACCTGGCGACGGTCGGCTTTGGCGCCGTACTGCCCACACTGACCACACGCACGGTGCGGCAGGTGCTTCGAGCCGCAGGCGGGGTTGGCGCAAGTCACCAATGAGGGCGCAGATGCCTTCCACTGCGACCGGCGGTGACGGGTGTTGCTGCGCGACATCTTCCGCTTCGGAACAGCCACTTCTTACTCCTTCTCAGCGGACCCATGGGGCCCGTCGTGTACGTCGTCGGTGTCAGCCTCGAGAGCCAGACTCTGCAAACCGGCCCAACGGAGATCAACCTGCTCCCCGTGCGAATGGCCCGGATCATCAGCTAGGCGCGCACCACACGTGGTGCACAACCCCGGACAATCAGGCTCACACAAGGGCTGGAACGGCAGTGCAAGCACCACCACATCCCGTAGCACCGGCTCTAGGTCGAGCAAATCTCCCTCTAGCCGACGGACATCGTCGTCGCTGTCTCCCCGAAGGTCGTCGTAGACATAGAGGTCTTGGAAGTCCACATCGAGGGTGTCCTCAATGGGCTCCAAGCAACGCACGCATTCGCCGTCGAGATCAGCTTGAGCTGAACCTGTGGCGAGCACGCCCTCCATGACCGCTTCGAGTCGCACGTCAATCACGACGGGCGAACCTTCAGGGACACCAAGAACTTCGATGCCTAGCTCTGCAGGCGCAGGTGCGGTGAAGCACTTCTTAATCATCGACCCCGGGCGGCGTCCGAGCTCGCGAGTGTCAAGCACGAACGGGGCTCTCGGGTCGAGACTGGTCAGGGCGTCACCTTGCATCTGGCATCTGTAGAACTTAGAAATGGTAGCCGTGAGGACCTCCGAGCAGCAAAACGCCTACCGGTGCAGGTCACACTTCGCCTCGGGCACGCTGAGCTAAGCGCTCGGTGAGCCGATCCAGAATCGCTGCTGGCACCAGGGCACTGACGTCGCCGCCGAACATCGCGACCTCCTTGACCAGCGAACTAGCCAGGAATGAGTACTCCGGGCTGGTGGGAATGAACACGGTCTCGACCCCATCAGCAAGGCTGGAGTTCATCTGTGCCATTTGGAGTTCGTAGTCGAAATCGGAGACCGCTCGCAGGCCCTTGACGATGGCGCGGATGTCGTTGGCCTCGCAGAAAGTGGTCAACAACCCCTCAAAACCAGCCACTCGCACGTTGGGGAACGGCGCACACACTTCACGCAGCATGCCCATGCGTTCGTCGGCGCTAAAGAGCCGCGCGTTCGACTTCGACTTGTTCACCCCGACCGCGACAACGACCTCGTCAAAGAGCATCGCTGCGCGCGAAATGATGTCTAGGTGCCCATTGGTCACCGGGTCGAATGAGCCTGGACAGACAGCGCGTCTCATGAAAACTCCCTTTGCTCGACGACAGCTAAGCCTAGAGGGGCGTCGTGGGGCCGGGCCCCACGCGTGATCAGCCTCACGGCAGGCTCGAGGAGTGCTCGAGGAAGATGAGTTTGGTCTCGCCGTAGTTCTTCTCACTCACGAGGTTCAGTCGATCGGGCACCTGAGGCACACCGTCGCGAGCACTGCGCTCAATGACGATGAGCCCGCGCTCGGCTAGAAGCGAGTCGCCCACCCGCTCAAGGAGCTCCTCGATGACCGCGTTCTTCACCGCGTACGGCGGGTCGACGTACACAACATCGAAGCGTTGGTCAGTGGCGGCGGAGACGAAGTCACTCACCGTTCCCGGCCGCACAACGCCACCCAAACCCAGCGCGGCCACGTTGGCTCGCAGCGCAATCAGTGCTTTGCGCTCGCGCTCTACCAGCACAGCGTGGTCTGCCCCTCTGGAAAGCGCCTCGAGACCAACAGCCCCTGAACCCGCGAACAGGTCAAGGAAGCTAAGGCCAGCTAAGGACCCGAATTCGGAGACCAACACCGAGAAGAGCGCTTCGCGCACTTGGTCGGTGGTCGGTCGGGTGCCATCGCCTTCGGGTGTCTTGAGGGGTCGTCCCTTGGCGGAGCCAGCGATGATCCGGGTCATCCCATCTCCAGGTAGTCGGCGCGATCTTCGAGATCCCACACGGCTTTGGCCAGGTCGGGATTGGTCGAGTAGGTCGGGTCCTGTGCGACGAACGCGGTGGCAATCTCGCGGGCTTCCTCGATCACCGCAACGTCTTTGGCGCTGACAACGCTGAGCAACTGCAACGTGCTGCGCCGTCCGCTTTGATCGGTGCCGAGCACATCGCCTTCGCGGCGCTGCACGAGATCGATCTCAGAAAGCTTGAAGCCATCACGGGTGCCAGCCACGGCATTGAGCCTTGCCAGACTCGGGGAGTCAGGTTCGAGGCCGCTCACCAGCAGGCATAAGCCTGCGTGACCTCCACGACCAATCCGGCCGCGCAACTGGTGCAGTTGGCTGACGCCGAACCGCTCGGCGTCCATGATCACCATCACGCTGGCGTTGGGCACATCGACGCCCACCTCGATGACGGTGGTCGAGACCAGCACGTCGATGTCACCGGCCGCAAAGGCACGCATCGTGGCGTCCTTGTCGTCAGCGGCCATCCGCCCATGCAAGGTGGCCACCCGAAGTCCGCTGAGTTCACCTGCGGCAAGTTCGGGACCGAGTTCCTCGACGCTGGAGAGCTCTGGACCTTCCTCAGGAGGAGGCTCGTCGCCAATGCGAGGGCACACGACGTACGCCTGCCTGCCTTGTGCGACTTCTTCACGCACACGCTGCCAAGCTCGCGCGAGCCAAGTGGGAGCGACCAGGGTGGGCACGACATTGGTTTGCACGTCGGCACGGCCAGCGGGAAGTTCGCGCAGCACTGAGATGTCGAGGTCACCGAAAACGGTCATGGCCACGGTGCGCGGGATCGGGGTCGCCGTCATCACCAGTACGTGAGGCGGCTGCTCGCTCTTGGCACTGAGGGCCGCCCGTTGCTCGACCCCGAATCGGTGTTGCTCATCGACCACGATCAGCCCGAGATCGGCAAATTGCACCTTCTCTTGCAGCAAAGCGTGGGTGCCAACGACGATGCCGGCCTCCCCACTCGCCGCGTCGAGCAAGGTCTCTCGGCGTTGAGCCGTGTTCATCGATCCGGTGAGCAGCGCGACCCTGGTGCCTTCGGGATCACCGCCCAATAGCCCGCCTCTAGCTAGGTCGCCCATCATCGCTGTCATCGACCGATAGTGCTGTTGGGCAAGCACCTCGGTGGGTGCCAAGAGCGCAGCTTGACCGCCCGAATCAACCACCTTGAGCATGGCTCGAAGCGCCACCACCGTCTTACCTGAGCCCACTTCGCCCTGAAGCAGGCGGTGCATGGGGTGTTGACCAGACAGTTCCTCCTCGATCTCCTCGCTCACTTCGCGCTGTCCCTGGGTCAGCACAAAGGGCAACTGCTGGTCGAACCGCTCCAACAACGAGCCACCACCGCTGCGGGCCACCGCAGGACGTGAGGCCAACATCGCCCGTCGCTGCGCAAGTGCGACCTGGGTAACGAACGCCTCGTCAAACTTCAACCGCTTCTTAGCCGCACCCAGTTGCTGGTGGTCTGCTGGCCCGTGGATCCAGCGCAACGCTGTGGCAGTGTCAAGCAGTTGCCGCTCCTCGCGCACAGCTTCGGGCAGTACGTCGGGCACGCGCTCGATCAGGTCAAGACCCATCGCAACGCTCTCACCGATCTGCCAACTCTCGATCCCTTGGGCAGTGCGATAGATCGGGATCAGTTCGGGGATCGCTTCATAGGCGGCGCTGGCGTCGCCCTCTGCGTCGTACATCTTCGAGCGGGGGTTGGTGAGTTCCCATCCGCCGTTGAACCATTTGAGCTTGCCGGCAAAGAGCCCATAGGCGCCGACCTTCATTGCCCGGGCGCGCCAGTTGGTGGTGTCGACGTACTTGTCGAACCAGGTCATCCGGAGTTGACCGTCTGCACCCTTGACGCGCATCTCGAGGCGGTAGGCCGTGCGGCCGGTGCGCCGATCTCGGTAGCTCTTGACTTCGTTGTGGACCACTTGGCCAAACATCGTCAACAAGTCACCCTCGTTGAGTTGGCCTAAGTCTGAGAGCGCTCCCTTGGCTACCCATGCGCGGGGATAGGTGCTAAGAAGTCCGCCCACCGTGCTGACCCCGAGCGCCTTTTCGACCTTTGCGGCCTCTTTGCCTGCGATCGCTGCGACGGGACTGTGCCACTCAATTCGCTCAGCCATCTAATTCGGCCATCTATTCGACCGATACCAAGATCGGGTACCTCTCTTGGCCCCCGTCGTACCTGACCACATCAATGCCGGAATAGGCACTATCGATGTAGTCCTCGAGTGAGTCCGCCAACTCAGTGCCCTGCACACCAGACACGATGGTGACCAGTTCTCCGCCTCCCGACAGCATGAGATCAATGATCTGTTGGCCAACAGATGTGAGATCTGAGCCGATGCGCACGAAGTCGCCCTCGAACACCCCCAGCACATCGCCGGCTTCACAGGGTCCCGCACTTGTCATCGCTTGCTTCGCCGCCACAGTGAGTGCCCCATGGCGGGCGTGGCGAGCCGCACTTGTCATCGCCACAACATCGGCCTCAAGGGCTCGTGCCGGCTCGTGTACGGCGAGTGCGGCGATGCCTTGCACTTGAGCATTGGTGGGCACGACGACCGCCCTGATGCCTTGATCACTAGCCGCCTGAGCAGCCGCCTCGCACACCTTCACCGAGTCAGCATCGTTGGGCAAGATGATCACTTCGTGCGCTTCGGTGGCCATGATTGCCTCCAGCACCTCTCGGGTGCTCGGGCGATGCCCTGGGCCACCTGGCAAAACCACTGCGCCAGCCTCGTTGAAGAGGTCTGCCAGCCCGGGTCCGGCTGCAACGGCCACGATGCGCCGCCCGCGCCGGGCCTCGCGATTGGCCTTGGCTTTGAGAAGTTGCTCGGCGAAGTGGGTCACCTTGATGCGTCGTGGTCGACCAGCGTCAATGCCGATTTCGACGGCTGCGCCCACATCGTCGACGTGCACGTGCACGTTCCAGAGACCTTCACCGCCGACAACCACGAGCGAGTCACCGAGTTGACCGAGGCGAGTGCGAAGCGTCTCGATCTGCTCATCTGCTGCTTCAAGGAGGTACATCACCTCATAGGCAGGCCCACCCTCGGTGAGGTCCTCCCCTGGCGTGGTTGGCACCGGGATCGCTGGCCTGCCGATTTCTGAGACTCGAACCTTGCGGCGGATGCCAGTGAGCACCTCAGCGACAGCGTCCAACAGCACACATAGCCCTCGACCGCCCGCATCAACGACCCCGGCGTTGGCCAGGGCAGCGAGTTGGCGTGGGGTCTCTAGCAGTGCCTCATGGGCTTGCTCAGCAGCCGCAGTGACCACGCCCGCGAGGTTGGCCCCGCCGTTGGCTGCTGCTTGGGCAGCTTCGGCTGCTTTGCGCGCAACCGTCAAGATCGTGCCCTCCACAGGCACGCCCACAGCGGCGTAGGCCGCATCGGAGGCTGCGGTCAGCGCATCAGCGACCACCTTGGGTGCATCACCAGTGGCTCCGGCCTTGCCGATGTGGCGAATGAGTGCACCGATCAGCTGGCTCAAGATGACACCGGAGTTGCCTCGGGCTCCCAGCAACGCGCCCCTGGCATAGGCCGCCCACGTGGTCACCAAGTCGGTGCCGTGCGCCTGCATCTCCTCGCGTGCCGACTCAACCGTCAAGAACATGTTGGTGCCGGTGTCGCCATCGGGCACCGGATAAACGTTGAGGGCGTCGATCTCTTCGCGCGCTTGGGCCATGCGCGTGCAGGCAAGCTCGGCAAAGCGTCGCAGGGCTGCCTCAGACGTGGCAGGATCGAAGCTCGTCACGACATGCACCCCCTCAACTCGGCTCGCGGTGTGATTTTGGCAGCAGTGCGCAGGTTATCGGCCCGCAACACGGTCTTGCCTGATGCCCACGATTCGCGCTGACCCATGGGCTTCGGTTAGTCTTATGCGGTTGCCCGGATCGTTGTCCGGTGCGTCAAGACTTTCATGTTCAGTATTACAAGAGGAGTTCACGGTGGCTGCCGTCTGCGACATCTGCGCCAAGAAGCCTGGCTTCGGCAACAACCGCCCGTGGTCACGCAAGATCACCAAGCGTCGGTTTGACCCCAACATTCAGCGTGTGCGTGCCACGGTTAACGGCACTCCCAAGCGTCTCAACGTGTGCACTGGCTGCCTCAAGGCCGGCAAAGTCACCCGCTGACACCTGCTTTTTAGCAAGCGCCTCGATTCCGTCGAGGCGCTTGCTGGTTTTTTGCTACTAGAAGTGGGTGAACCCGGCGGCGCCGTCGTACTGCGCACCGTCAACAAGCACCCCCGCGCCGGCCACACATCGGCCAATCACCACCCAGCCCTCAGGCACGTCTGAGTGGGCGAAGCAGGCAGCCAAGGGATGGTCATCCCCGCCGCCCAAGACGAAGGTCAACGGGGCGATCCCCAAGGCGGCACCCACTGATTCCAAGATGTCATCGACACTGAGCAATGCGGAGTCGATATCGATGCAGACTCCGGAGGCTTCAGCGATGTGCCCCAGATCTGAGACCAGCCCGTCAGAGATGTCGATCATCGCCGTGGCACCGGCGTGTGCTGCCTGAAGCCCTGCTTCGTAGGGAGGCTCAGCGCGAGCGTATGCAGCCACCGCAGCCCTGGGCGATCGAAAACCCCTGCTCAACACGGCAAGACCAGCAGCCGCCCAGCCTTGGCGCCCGCGCAGCGCGACCACATCGCCCACCCGAGCACCTGCCCTGGTGACAGGAGCCAGTTCGCACCCGCCCATGACCGTTACCGAAATCACGACTTGGCTGGCTTGAGTCACGTCGCCGCCTACAACGCTGGCCCCCGCCAGTCCCGCTTCTTCGCCGATCCCGGCTGCTAAGTCCAACGCCCACTGAGCCGACAAGGTCGGCGGCGCACCAAGAGCCACCACCATTGAGTGAGCGACACCGCCCATCGCAGCAATGTCAGCGAGGGCAGCTGCAGCCACCTCGCGGCCGATGTCGTGAGCCGAGGCCCAGTCGCGCCTGAAATGGCGGCCCTCCACGGCCATGTCTACTGAGACCACCACATGTGAACGGGTGCGCACCACCGCGGCGTCATCACCTGGACCCAAGAACACTGCGTCGCTTTGCGGGAAGTTGAACCTCGAAATCAACCCAAACTCGCCGATGTCGGCCAGCGTGGCGTCGCGCGGCAAGGGGGGTTGTGTCATGCCCCCATTATCCGGATGCCAGTTCCAACCAGTGGGCCAGACCGTGTAGGTTCAGGACTGTTCCCCGAACTCGAAGGAGACCGCCATGGTCGTTCAGGCCTACATCCTCATTCAGACCGACGTTGGCAAGGCTGCCGATGTCGCCAAGGCGATCACCGACATCAAGGGTGTCGTCATGGCTGAAGACGTGACCGGCCCCTATGACGTGATCGTTCGGGCTGAGGCTCGCAACGTTGATGAACTCGGCAAGTTGGTTGTCGCCAAGGTGCAGACGCTTGACGGCATCACGCGCACCTTGACCTGCCCGGTCGTTCACATCTGAACCCTGCAGTGACGCTTAGCCCCGCCTCCAGTTGGATGCGGGGCTTTGCTATCGGTGCCTCGATTGTGTGCCTGGCTGGCTGCGCCGTACCTGTGACAACGCCGGCGGGCGCCGATGCGGGCGCATGTCGAACCTTCCTGAACAAACTCCCCGCCACCCTCGACGGGCAACAGCGCCGCGAAGTCACTCCGGGTAATGCCTTGGGAGCCGCCTGGGGTGATCCGGCCTACGTCTTACGCTGCGGTGCGCCACTGCCTGCGGAGTACTCCCAGAGCCCGACCTGTGACCGGATCGAAGGTGTCGACTGGTTTGTGCCTGAGTCAGCGGCAAGCGATCAGACTCAAGATGCCGTGCTGATCACCTTGGGGCGTTCCCCTTCGATAGAACTGACCGTGCCCGCGAAACGCCGACCACCTGTTGATGCCCTGATCGAACTGGCCGAATACATCAAAGCCAACACGACCCAGACCGAGCAGGTTTGTCGCTAGCGAAGTCCGGTGCCGCGCTCGAGTGCCAAGTCGATGAGGTGCGCCACGAGGTCGGGGTAGCTCAACCCGGTCGCGGCCCACAGTTGCGGGAACATCGAGGTCGGAGTGAACCCAGGCATCGTGTTGATCTCGTTGATGAGCACCCGGCCATCACGGGTCACGAAGAAGTCGACGCGGGCTAGACCCTCCACTCCGAGGGCGTCGAAGGCTTGCACTGCCAGAGCGCGCACCCGCTCAGCAATGTCTTCGGGTAGGTCCGCAGGAATGAAGAGGCCGGTGGACTGATCAGCAAGGTACTTCGCCTCGAAGTCGTAAAACTCGTGATCCCCACCGACAGTGATTTCACCGGGCACACTTGCGCTCGCGGGGGCACCTGAGGCGCCGCCTATGACACCGCACTCAATCTCACGAGAACCAGCGGGTGCCGCCGCCTCCACCAAGACCCGCGGGTCATGCTCGGCAGCGGCTTCGATCGCGGCATCTAGGTGATCGAGACTGTGGACCTTGCTGATCCCAAAGGACGAGCCGCCTCGACACGGTTTGACGAACACCGGGAAACCCAACGAACTAACCGCTTCACGGATCGACTCAGGGTCGTGAGCCCAAGCTTTGGTCGTGACGAGCACGTGCGGGAGCACAGGCAGGCCAGATCCGGCGAAGACAACCTTCATGTAGTGCTTGTCCATGCCTACGGCGCTGGCGAGCACTCCTGCGCCGACGTACCTCACGCCAGCGAGTTCGAGCAGACCTTGAATGGTGCCGTCCTCGCCCCACGGACCGTGGAGAAGTGGCAGCACAACATCAACGTGTCCCAACACGCTTGGTGGTTGGTGCGGCTGGGCGATCGTGAGGTTGGTGCCGGTCTCAGACTGCACCAGGGCCACCGACCTGCCCTGCGAAATCGTTGGCAGGTCCCCCTGGTCACTGATCCGGAGTTGGTCTAGCCCGCCTTCAACGAGCACCCAGTCTCCGTTGCGACTGATGCCGATCGGCACCACGTCGTAGCGGGCTGGGTCGAGTGCCTGCAGCACACTGCCAGCAGTCACACACGAGATGCCGTGTTCTTCTGATCGTCCACCAAAGACGACCGCGACGCGAGGTTTAGCTTGAGCACTCATCAAGAACGACCCTACTGGTCTGCTCACTCATGGGTCACCACGCGCCCTAGGGTGAGCAGGTGACAACTGATGATCTTCACCCGCAGACGCTCGCCGTCACTGCAGGTCGACCACCCCACGAACCAGATGCACCGCTCAATGAACCCATCTGGATGGCGTCGACGTACGTCGCCGAAGGTGAGCGCGAATACGGCCGCTACACCAACCCGTCGTGGACCGCGTTTGAGACCACTCTGGGCGCCCTTGAGAGCGGTCAGGCACTCGCCTTCGCTTCCGGACTCGCAGCAGTCACCTGCGTGCTCGACTTAGTGGGCGCAGGCGGGCATGTGGTGGGCACCCGTGGGGCGTACAACGCGGTGATGACGCAGTTGTCTGATCTGGAGGCGCGCGGCCGACTCACTGCGGAGTACGTCGACCCCACCGACACCGCGAGTTGGACCGCTGCTGTCGCCGATGCCGACTTGGTCTGGCTCGAATCCCCCACCAATCCCCTCTTGGAACTCATCGACCTGCCCACGGTGATCGCGGCGGCCAAGGCGGCCAACGCATATGTGGTGGTCGACAACACCTTCGCCACGCCACTTCGACAGAATCCGTTGGCGCTGGGCGCGGATTTGGTGGTCCACTCAGCGACCAAGTTCATCGCCGGACATTCCGACGTGGTCATGGGTGCCTTGGTCGTCAGCGATCCCGAACTATTCGCTGTGCTCAAAGGGCGGCGTGACCTCCTTGGTGCCATCCCGGGGGCCTTTGAGGCCTGGCTGGCACTGCGCGGCCTGCGCACCCTCGGGGTGCGCCTCGATCGAGCCGAAACCAACGCCGAGGAACTGGCTCGCCGACTACGCCAGCACCCATTGGTCACCCGTGTTCGCTATCCAGGCTTCGGTGCGATCGTTTCGGTGGAACTCAGCTCAACCCAGATCGCCATCGACCTCACTCACCGCACCCAGTTATGGACCCACGCCACCTCACTGGGTGGGGTTGAGTCAACCTTTGAACGCAGGCGGCGCTGGCCGGCCGAACCTAGCCTCGTGCCCGATGAACTAGTGCGACTCAGCGTCGGCATCGAGAACGTCGAGGACCTGTGGACCGACCTGTACAACTCGCTTACCTGAGTCGGTGCTTTGCCCGGATGTTTGGCGCTTTGCGGGGAGGATCCCCCGGGCAAAGCGCCAAAGTCACAAGTAAACCTGTGACTTTTACACCCGCAAAAATCTAGTCCCGCTCCGGCTTCGGAGCCCGCTCAACGAAGGCATCGATCATTTCGCTGGCGGTGATGTTGCCCTTGACGACCTCATCAACCTGCTCGGCAATGGGGGCATAGATGTTGTTGCGCTCAGCTAAGTCGCGAATCGATGCACACGACTTGGCACCTTCAGCTACTTGGCGGGTGGAGGCGTAAATCTGCTCGACGGTGAGCCCCTGCCCGAGCTTCTCTCCGAAGGTGCGGTTGCGCGAGAGGGGTGAGGAGCACGTCGCCACGAGGTCGCCCAAGCCGGCCAACCCCATCAGTGTCAGCGGTTCAGCGCCAAGTGCCACAGCAAGTCGCGCGGTCTCGGCGAGTCCTCGGGTGATCAGTGAGGCGGTGGTGTTGTCACCGAAACCCAGGCCAACCGCAATTCCCACACACAGGCCCACCACGTTCTTATAGGCACCGCCCATTTCGCAGCCCACGACATCGGTCGTGGTGTAGGGCCGAAAGGCCCTGGTGTGCGAAATGGCTTGGAGTTCGCGGGCAACGTCTTCGTCAGCGCAGGCCACGACAGAAGCCGCCGGTTCGCGCCGAGCAATTTCCTTTGCCAGGTTAGGCCCGGAAACAACTGCGAGGCGTTCAGGCCCGGCGTTGGTCACCTCAGCGATGACTTCACTCATCCGCTTGACGGTGCCGAGTTCCACACCCTTCATCAACGACACGAACACTGTCTTGGAGTCGACTGCTGGTGCCCACTCGGTGAGGTTGGCTCTCAGGGTTTGTGAGGGCACCGCCAGCACCATGAAGTCCGCATCTTTGAGCGCCTGCTCGTGATCGTGGGTGGCCATGATTGCGGGCGGAATCTCAATGCCAGGGAGGTACTCCGAGTTCTCCCGACTCGAGTTGATCGTGTCGCACACGTCTTGGCGCCGACCCCACAACGTCACGTCGTTACCGGCATCAGCGAGCACCAGAGAGAACGCGGTGCCCCACGACCCTGCTCCAAAAACGGCTACTTTGCTCATTTAGAGCCCCCCTTAGGCGCCTTCTTCGGATTGCCCGTTTGGCGTACCCCGGCTTTGCGCGGATCAAAACGCGTCGCAGGCGCTGGCTCGCCTCGCAGGTCGACAAGAATTTCAGTGATCGCATCCATGATGCGGTTGGTTGCCTCCGTCAGCACCTGGGCAGTCATCGGCTGCCCACTGAGGTCGCTGAGGTCAACAGGGTCTCCGGCCTTAGCCACGAGGCGCTTGCGCGGAAACAGCTTCAGCTTCGAGGAGTACGGCGCCAATAACTCCTGCGGACCCCATTGAGCTACCGGGATCACCGGGCATCCGGTCGTGAGCGCGATGCGAGCCGCACCGGTCTTACCAGTCATGGGCCACAGATTCGGGTCGCGAGTCAGAGTGCCTTCGGGGTAAATCCCGATGAGTTCACCGTGACCGATGCCTTCCACGGCTGCCGAGAATGCGCTGGCGGCGTCGGTAGTCAGCCGCTTGACCGGGATCTGACCGGCACCTTTGACCAGCGTTTTGAGAATCGGGGTGTGGAAGACCTCGTCTTTGGCGAGGTAGCGCACGAGTCGACCCTGGTCGTAGAGGAACAACCCGAACACCAGTGGATCACTGTGGGAAATGTGGTTGGCGACCACGACGCAGCCACCGCTAGCTGGGACTTTATGCCCGTCGATCCATTCACATTTGGTGAAGGCACGAAAGACCGGCTTGACCACCCCGACCACCGTGGCGAACGCCCATCCGCGGGGTTCGGTCACGTCCCTGTTCTTGAGCACCAAGTCTCCTCCTGTGTAGTGGAGATCACCCTAGTGCCCATTGGAGCCCGGGAGCAGGCAGGATGCGTGCGTGCAGAAGTTCACGTTGGTCGTTCCGGTGAAGTCATTGGATGTGGCCAAGTCACGCCTCGAGGTCGGCACGGATCGGCACGCGCTAGCACTGGCCTTTGCCCAAGACGCCTTAGCAGCGGCTCTGAATGCCAAGCGGGTGCGCCAGGTTTTTGTGGTCACTGCTGATCCGACCCTGTCAGCGGCGGCCCGAACTGGTGGCGCCGTCGTACTCCCCGATGAAGGGGACGGCGACCTGAACGAAGTCCTGCGCGCAGCAGCCGGGAGGTTGCCGCATGGCTCGCATGTGGCCGCGATGTGCGCCGATCTGCCTTGTTTGACGGCCGAGGAACTTGATCAGGCGCTAGCTCAAGTGCCAGCACATGGCCAAGGTTTCGTGCCCGATGCCGACGACACGGGCACCACATTGCTGGCGACCCACGACGTGGCCGCCTTCAGTCCACAGTTCGGGGTCGGCTCGCGAGCGGCCCACCTGCGCGTTGGCGCTCACGAAATTGCCCGCGAGTGTGCCCGCTTACGACGAGACGTCGACACCGCCGCAGATCTAGCGACAGCGCTCTATCTTGGGGTCGGCCCGTACACCGAGTCGGTGCTTAAGAAGGCTTAGCGGACTTCTTCTTGTCAGGAGACTTCTTGTTCACAGAAGTCTTGTCCACAGTGCTCTTGTCCACAGTGCTCTTGTCCGCAGTGCTCTTGTCCGCAGGGGTCTTGACCGCGCTCTTCTTGGGTGACGCCTTC
>Ga0073899_10001886_pt1 | contig 19084 bp, 18 predicted proteins | sample KloWWTmetaKNB5Ph_FD_88975 | JGI IMG/M metagenome (GOLD analysis project Ga0073899, IMG submission 88975) | Active sludge microbial communities from Klosterneuburg, Austria, studying microevolution and ecology of nitrifiers - Klosterneuburg... | ecosystem: Engineered > WWTP > Aerobic digester >... | reverse complement strand
GGAGAAGGTGCGGCTGATGAGCAGGTTGGGAAAACGGGACAGCCAGGCGATCGCGTCGTAGCGCTGCTCCGGCCCGAGGTATTCGGTGTAAGCCTCGTCGAGCACCACCAGAACCTCGGCAGGCACCTTGCCCAGGAAGGCCTCGATCCTGTCGCCGGGAAGGAAGGTGCCTGTCGGGTTGTTGGGATTGGCAATGAAGATCACCCGCGTGGCGGGAGTGATCGCCGCCAGCATGGCATCCAGGTCATGGCCGAAGTTCTGCGCTGGCACCTCGACACCACGGGCGCCCGTCGCCTGGGTGGCCAGGGGATAGACGGCGAAGGCGTGGCGGGCATAGATGGCTTCCCGGTCCGGACCGAGGAAAGCCCGCGCCGCCAGCTCGAGGATGTCGTTGGAACCGTTGCCCAGAACAATCTGGTCCATGGCCACACCGTAACGCCGGTGCAGGGCATCCTTCAGCTCAAAGCCATTCCCGTCGGGGTAGCGGGCGATGTCTGCCAGCGCCGCCTCAATGGCTGCCCGGGTCTTCTCGCCGATGCCCAGCGGGTTCTCGTTGGAGGCCAGCTTGACGATGGACGCCTCCGCCAGCCCCATCTCCCGGGCCAGTTCAGAGATCGGCTTGCCGGGCTGATAGGGAGAGATCGCCCGGATGTAGGCGGGCGCCAGATCACACAAACTCATGAACAACTCCAGGGGAATCAGTACACAGCCTGGGGGTAGGAACCCAGGATCTTGAGATAGGCGGCCCGGCTGGCCAGTGCATCCAGCGCGGCCTTCACGGCCGGATCATCCCGGTGGCCCTCGATATCCACGTAGAAAACGTACTCCCACAGCGCCGCACGGGCGGGCCGCGACTCGAGGCGGTTCATGGACACACCCGCCTCGGCCAGCGGCGCCAGCAGTTCGTGGACGGCGCCAGGACGATTGCTCGCCGACATGATCAGGGAGGTCTTGTCCGCTCCCGTCCGGCCTGCATCATGCCGCCCAAGTACCAGGAAGCGGGTGGTATTGTTGGGCTCGTCCTCGATGCTCTCCACCAGGCGGGGCAGATCGTAGCGCGCCGATGCGGCCTCTCCGGCAATGGCCGCAGCGCCCGGCTCCAGGGAAGCAAGACGCGCCGCTTCCGCATTGCTGCCAACGGAAATGCGCGGAACGCCTGGAAGCGAACGGTTCAACCATTCATGACACTGGGCCAGGGACTGGGCGTGGGAATACACCTTGGTGATTCGGCCCAGCTCCGTTTCGCGGGTCATCAGGTGCTGATGGATGCGCAGCACGACTTCGCCACAAATCTTGAGCGACGACCCGAGCAGAAGATCAAGGGTGCGCCCCACCGCGCCTTCCGTGGAGTTCTCGACCGGTGCCACACCATAGTGGGCATGCCCGGCTTCCACTTCCCGAAAAACGTCGTCGATGGTGCTTTGCGGAGCAAGACGGGCCGCATGCCCGAAATGCTTGACCGCGGCGCTCTCGGAGAAGGTGCCCAGGGGCCCCAGGAAAGCAATGCCCAGCGGCGTTTCCAGAGATAAGCAGGCCGACATCACCTCCCGAAAGAAGAAGGTGACACTCTCGTTGGGCAGAGGACCGGCGTTGAGGTCCTGAATGCGGCGCAGTACCTGTGCTTCACGCTCGGGTCGGTAGATGTAGCCCGCATCGCCGTACTTCGCCTTGATCTCGCCCACGTGCTGCGCGCACTTGGCGCGCTGATTGAGAAGCGCCAGCATCTGTGCATCGATGGCATCAATCTGCTCGCGCACCACGCCGAGCTCCTGCAGCATCCCTTCGTTCATGCCTTCTCCTGAGACCCCAAAACCCTGCCTGCTCACGCCTTGCGTGCGGCGAAATCCTGCATCAGCGCCACCAGGGCATCCACGCCTTCGAAGGACATGGCGTTGTAGATCGACGCCCGCATGCCGCCAACCGACTTGTGCCCCTTGAGGCCAGCCAGCTTGCGCTCGGCAGCCTCCGCCAGGAACTCGGCATCCAGGGCGGGATTGGACAGCGTGAACGGAACATTCATGCGCGAACGACAATCCGCAGCCACCGGGTTGCGATAGAAGCCGCCACTCCCCTCGATGGCGTCATAGACGCGCTTCGCCTTGGCGATATTGGCCTGCTCCACCGCCGCCAAACCACCCTGGGACTTGAGGTTCTTGAAGATCAGCCCGGCAAGGTAGATGCCGAAAGTGGGCGGCGTGTTGAGCATGGAGCCGTTGTCAGCCATGGTGGCGTAGTTCATCACGCTGGGCGTGCTCGCCGAGGCCTTGCCCAGCAGATCCTCACGCACGATGACCAACACCAGGCCCGCCGGGCCGATGTTCTTCTGCGCGCCAGCATAGATCAAGCCATAGCGGGACACATCCATAGGGCGCGACAGGATGTGGGAGCTCATGTCGGCCACCAGGGGAACACCCGCCGGCACCGTGGGCAGATCGAACATCTCGACGCCGTGGATGGTCTCGTTGGTGCACACGTGCAGATACGCTGCGCCGGGATCAAGCCTGAGCTCGCTGGCCGCCGGCAGACGGCTGAAGCCGTCGCCCTCGGTGGAGCCGGCCAGCCGGACGGGCCCCACATGCTGTGCTTCCTTGTAGGCCTTCTTCGACCAAGAGCCGGTGACGATGTAGTCGGCGGAACGCCCGTCGAGCAGGTTCATGGGGATCTGGGCGAACTGCTGGGTCGCCCCGCCCTGCAGAAACAGCACCCGGTAGTTGGACGGAATGCCCATCAACTCGCGCAGATCGGCTTCGGCCTCGTTGATGACCCCGGTGAAATCCTTGCCCCGGTGGCTCATCTCCATGATGCCCATGCCGGTACCGTGCCAGTCGAGCAGCTCGTCGCGCACCTGCTCAAGTACGGCCGTCGGCAACACCGCCGGCCCCGCCGAGAAATTGAAAATCCGCATCGTCTGAATCCTTGCTCCGTCAGTCAGCTCAGGCCTCGGGCGGGGTGGCTTCGTCACCCGCATCGCCCAGGACATCCTGGTCTTCCTCTTCCCCTTCGAGAATCTTCTGCACACCGGACAGGACACTGCCCTCATCCACCGCGATCAGCGTCACCCCCTGGGTGGCGCGGCCCATCTCGCGGATCTCCGCCACACGGGTGCGCACCAGCACACCACCGGTGGTGATGAGCATGATCTGATCCTTCTCGGTGACCAGCGTCGCCGCCACCACGCGACCATTCCGGTCGGAGGTCTGGATAGCAATCATGCCCTTGGTGCCACGGCCGTGGCGGGTGTATTCGCCGATCGGCGTGCGCTTGCCAAAACCGTTCTCGGTGGCGGTGAGCACGCTCTGCTCCTCGTCACCGGCCACCAGCATGGCGATCACGGTTTGACCGTCCTCCAGCATCATGCCGCGCACACCGCGAGCCTGGCGACCCATCGGCCGGACGTCGTTCTCGCTGAAGCGCACAGCCTTGCCGGCATCGGAGAACATCATCACATCGTGCTGGCCATCGGTGATCGCCACGCCCACCAGGTAATCGCCTTCGTCCAGCCCAACGGCGATGATGCCGGCCTTGCGCGGGTTGGCGAAATCGGTGAGCGGCGTCTTCTTGACCGTGCCCTGGGCCGTGGCCATGAAGATGAAATGACCTTCGTCGAACTCCTTGACCGGCAGCACTGCCGTGATTTTCTCACCCTCCAGCAGGGGGAAGAGATTGACGATGGGCTTGCCACGGGAGTTGCGGGTCCCTTCCGGCACCTCGTAAACCTTGAGCCAGTACAGGCGGCCACGGTTCGAGAAGCACAGGATATGGTCGTGGGTGTTCGCCACGAAGAGCTGATCGACAAAATCGTCGTCCTTCACTGCCGCAGCCTGCTTGCCCCGGCCGCCGCGCTTCTGGGCCCGGTAGTCGGTGAGCGGCTGACGCTTGAAGTAGCCGGTATGGGACAGGGTCACGACCATGTCCTGGGGCGCAATCAGGTCTTCAATATTGATGTCGGCGGTATTCATCACCAGCTCGGAGCGACGCGGGTCGCCGAACTGCTGCTTGATGAGGTTGAGCTCGTCCACGATGATCGCGGTGATGCGCTCGGGGCGCGCCAGGATGTCGAGCAGGTCGGCGATGGTGGCCATCACGTCCCGGTACTCGGCGACGATCTTGTCCTGCTCGAGGCCGGTAAGGCGCTGCAGACGCAGTTCGAGGATGGCCTGAGCCTGGGCATCGGACAGGCGATAACCCTGGGCCGACAGACCGAACTCGGCGGCCAGACCTTCCGGACGATAGCTGTCGGACGCTGCCCGGGACAGCATCTCCTCTACCAGGGCCGAGCGCCACTGACGCGCCATCAGGGCCTTCTTGGCTTCCGGCGGCGTCGGTGCAGCCTTGATCAGGGCGATGATCTCGTCCACGTTGGACAGGGCCACCGCCAGGCCTTCGAGGATATGGCCGCGCTCGCGGGCCTTGCGCAGCTCAAAGATCGTGCGGCGGGTGACAACCTCGCGCCGGTGGGCGAGGAAGCAGTCCAGCATCTGGTACAGATTGAGCAGGCGCGGCTTGCCATCCACCAGCGCCACCATGTTCATGCCGAAGGTATCCTGCAACTGGGTCTGCTTGAACAGGTTGTTCAGCACCACATCCGGCATCTCGTTGCGCTTCAGTTCGACCACCACGCGCATGCCCGATTTGTCGGATTCGTCGCGGATCTCGCTGATGCCTTCGATCTTCTTCTCGTTGACCAGCTCGGCAATCTTCTCGAGCAGGGTCTTCTTGTTAACCTGGTAGGGCAGCTCATCGACGATGATCGCCTGACGGTCGCCCTTGCCGATGTCCTCGAAGTGCGTGCGTGCGCGCATCACCACCCGGCCGCGCCCGGTGCGGTAGCCCTCATGGACGCCAGCGAGGCCGTAGATCAGGCCGGCAGTCGGGAAGTCGGGGGCGGGAATGATCTTGATCAGATCCTCGATCGTGGTCTCGGGCTCCTGCAGCAACTTGAGGCAGCCATCGACGATCTCGGTCAGGTTGTGGGGCGGAATATTGGTTGCCATGCCCACCGCGATACCACCGGAACCGTTGATCAGCAGGTTGGGCACCCGCGCAGGCAGAACCAGCGGCTCCTTTTCGGAGCCATCGTAGTTGGGCCCGAAATCGATCGTTTCCTTCTCGATGTCGGCCAGCATTTCGTGGCCGATCTTGGCCATGCGGATTTCGGTGTAACGCATTGCCGCCGCACTGTCGCCGTCCACCGATCCGAAGTTGCCCTGACCATCAACCAGCATGTAGCGCAGGGAGAAGTTCTGGGCCATCCGAACGATGGTGTCATACACCGACTGGTCGCCGTGGGGGTGATACTTACCGATCACATCCCCAACGATACGCGCCGACTTCTTGTAAGCCTTGTTCCAGTCGTTGCCAAGCTCGTGCATGGCAAACAGCACACGGCGGTGCACCGGCTTGAGGCCGTCTCGCACGTCCGGGAGGGCCCGCCCGACAATCACGCTCATGGCGTAATCCAGGTAGGCATGACGCATCTCGTCTTCGAGGCTGATGGGGAGAGTTTCTTTGGCGAACGGGATCATGGCACCGCGAGGAATCGACTATTCGTCGAAAAGACGAAAAACAAGGAGTTTATCACGCCACCAGTGCCCCACTCCCGCCAGCTGTTGCACCCGAACCCCGCACCCGGCGCCACAGCCCCGATTGTGATCCCCTCATCTCATATGCTCTAATCCGCGAGCACCCGAACACCACAAGACAGGCGCCTCAAGCGCCTCACTTTATATTGAGGAGGAAACCCGATGACCGCAGCAAACTTCCGTCTGACGACAGCCACCCTTCTGATGCTTGCCGGCTTCTCGGCCATGGCCCAATCCAAGGACATCGTCGTCGACCCGAAGGGTGAAGTCCCTTACGCCATCGACCAGCGCAACGTCGTCGTGAAGAGCGGCGCAGACCTGTGCTGGCGCACTGGCTACTGGACGCCGGGCGCCGCTGGCGAAGCCAAGGCAGGCGCAGTTCCGGTGGCGTGCGAGTGCGACAAGGACGTTGTCGGTGCTGACAAGTGCGCGCCGGCTGCAGCCGCAGCCGCCCCTGCCCCCGCTCCGGCGCCGGTGGTCGCTGCAGCCCCCGCACCCAAGAAGTGCGACTTCAGCATGACCCTCCACACCGACCACACCTTCGCCTTCAACAAGGCCGTGCTGGGCCCCATCGCCAAGAAGAACCTCGACGACATGATCAGCACCAAGCTTGCCGCCTGTGCTGAAGTGAAGTCCGTGATCATCACCGGCCACACTGACCGCCTGGGCACCCAGTCCTACAACCAGAAGCTCTCCGAGAAGCGGGCTGAAGCCGTCCAGACCTACCTGGTAAGCAAGGGCATCAAGGCAGACCTGATCGACACCATGGGCGCCGGCAAGACCCAGCCGGTGCAGAGCTGCGACGACAAGCTCGGCCGCAAGAAGCTCATCGAATGCCTGGCCCCCAACCGCCGCGTCACCCTGGACGTCAAGGGCCCCGCCAAGTAATCTCCGGCTCATCAAACCACCCTGAAAACCCCGCCTCACAGCGGGGTTTTTCATATACGGAACCCGTCCCATGACGCCTGTCCCGGTCGATCTGCTGATTGAAGCCCGATACCTCATCCCGGTCGAGCCGTACGACACCACCCTCGAACATCACAGCATTGCCATCCGTGACGGACGCATAGCGGCCATCCTCCCGACGGACCAGGCCAGAACCCGCTTCAACGCCGCCGAAACCGTCAGCCTTCCGGAACACATCGTCACCCCCGGGTTGATCAACCTCCACTCCCACGCGGCCATGACGCTGATGCGCGGCCTGGCCGACGATCTGCCGCTGATGCGCTGGCTGCAGGAAGCCATCTGGCCCGCCGAGGCCCGCCACGCCTCCCATGCATTCGTCCGCGACGGCAGCCTGCTGGCCGGCGCAGAAATGCTGCGCGGGGGCGTCACCACCTGCAACGACATGTACTTCTTCCCGCAGGCCAGCGCAGAAGCTTTCGACCGCCTTGGCATGCGGGCCGCGCTCGGTATCACGGTCATCGAGTTTCCATCCCAGTACGCATCCGATGCCGACGACTATCTCCACAAAGGGCTCGCCACCTTCGAAACCTGGCGCGACCACCCCCTGATCAGCTTCACCCTCGCCCCCCACGCCCCCTACACGGTCTCCAACGCCAGCTTCGAGCGCATCGGCACCCTCGCCGACGAGCTGGAGTTGCCCATCCACATCCACATCCACGAAACCGTCAGCGAAATCAACGACAGCCAGCGCGACTTCGGCCAGCGTCCGATCGCACGCCTGGAGAGCCTGGGGCTGCTTGGCCCCTATCTGATCGGCGTGCATGCCGTCCACCTCTCCGAGGAAGACATCGATCGCCTCGCCCTGCACCGCTGCGCCATCGCCCACTGCCCGACCTCGAACATGAAACTGGCCAGCGGCGCAGCCCCCGCCAACCAGCTCCTCGGGCGCGGCCTCCCCGTCGGCCTGGGCAGCGACGGTGCGGCCAGCAACAACCGTCTCGATCTGTGGCGTGAAATGCTCCAGGCCAGCCTCCTTGCCAAGCTCGGCACCGGTGACGCATCATCCCTCCCAGCCCATGAAGCCTTGCGCATGGCAACCCTGCACGGCGCCCGCGCCCTTGGCATGGATGAGCACATCGGGTCCCTTCTGCCCGGCAAGGCGGCAGACATCTGTGCCCTGCGCATTGATTCACCAGACAGCCTGCCCCTCTTCGATGCCGCCTCGCACGTGGTGTACGTCCTTGGAAGACACAACGTTTCCGATGTCTGGATCAACGGTCAGCGGCGGTTAAGAGGTGGCGAACTGTTGCAAATATCCAACACTGAACTATTGAGCATCGCCCTCCTATGGCAAAATAAGCTCCGCCAATGAATTGGATATGCTGCCTGAGTTTATAGTGCACTTTGGCAGCCTGGATGAATCTTCCGGTTCTACCCCTTTGCCTTGCGACGAGGAAAACGATGATCAAACAAGCCAAAAAACAACTGCTGATGGCCGCTGCACTTGCCGCTCTCGGCCTGTCCGCCTCCGCCAGCTTCGCCAAAGATGTCGTCGTCGATACGAAAGGCGAAGTGCCTTACGTGATCGACTCCCGCGCTGTTGTGGCCCGCAGCGGTCACGACCTGTGCTGGCGCACCGGCTACTGGACCCCGGCTGCCGCCGCCAACACCATGGCCGGTGAATTCCCCGTCGGCTGCGAATGCGACAAGGACGTCGTTCCCCAAGAGAAGTGTGTGAAGGCTGCCGCCCCCGCCGCTGGCTCCAAGGCTGCCCCGCTGGCTGCCGCTCCGGCTCTCGTTGCCGAGAAGATCAAGCTGGCTGCCGACGCCCTTTTCGAATTCGACAAGGCTGTCCTGCTGCCCGCTGGCAAGGCCAAGCTTGACGATCTGGCTGCCAAGTCCAAGAGCGTGAAGCTCGAAGTCATCCTGGCCGTTGGCCACACCGACCGCATCGGTGGTGATGCCTACAACCAGAAGCTGTCCAAAAGCGCGCTGCCGCCGTGAAGGACTACCTGGTCGGCAAGGGCGTCGAAGCCAACCGTGTTTACACCGAAGGCAAGGGCGAGAAGCAGCCCGTGACCGGTGACAAGTGCAAGAACCTCGGCAAGGATTCCGGCAAGAACAAGAAGCTGGTTGAATGCCTGCAGCCGGACCGTCGCGTGGAAATCGAAGTGATCGGCACCAAGTAATCGCCGACACCAAGTATCCTGCAAGTCCTCAAAAAGCCCTGCCCAGCAGGGCTTTTTGTTTTTCCGCAGACCGGCCTCTCGCCCTACAATCTCGACCTGACTTCACGAATATCCGAAAACGCCTCACGCCATGAATGCCGATCCCGCCGAACTGCAAAAATTCAGTGACCTCGCCCACCGCTGGTGGGACCCCGAATCCGAGTTCAAGCCCCTGCATCAGATCAACCCCCTGCGCCTCGACTGGATTGACAACACAGTCGGCCTGAGCGGAAAGAAAGTGGTGGACATCGGTTGTGGCGGCGGCATCCTTGCGGAATCCATGGCTGCCCGCGGCGCGGAGGTGACCGGCGTAGACCTCTCCGAGAAGGCCCTCGGCGTTGCCCGCCTGCACCTCTACGAGAGCGGCCAGACCGTCAGCTATCGGCACATTTCAGCAGAAGACATCGCCCAGGAATCGCCCGCAAGCTTCGACGTTGTGACCTGCATGGAGATGCTCGAGCATGTGCCCGATCCGGCCAGCACCATCAGGGCATGCGCGACCCTGGTCAAACCTGGGGGCAAGGTCTTCTTCTCCACCCTGAACCGCAACCTGAAAGCCTACCTTCTGGCTGTCGTCGGGGCGGAATACATATTGAACCTGCTGCCCAAGGGCACCCACGAGTACGCCAAGTTCATCAAACCGTCCGAACTGTCTCGCTACGTCCGGGAAGCCGGACTGAACGTCGAAGAACTGCTCGGCATGGGCTACAACCCATTGACCAAGATCTATGCTCTCGGTCGCGACACCGACGTGAACTACCTGATGTGCACGTCACGGAATGCCTGAAGCTGTCTTTTTCGACCTGGACGGCACACTCGCCGACACCGCTCCCGACCTTGCGGGCGCCCTCAACCGCCTGAAGGCAGAACAAGGACTGGTACCCAGCCCGCTGGCCCAGCTGCGCCCTCAGGTATCAAACGGCGTGCGCGGGATGCTCGGAGTCGGGTTCGGCATCACGCCTGACGCCCCTCCCTACCCCGCACTTGCCGAACGTTTCCTGCATCTCTACGCCACCGCCCTCTGCGTCGAGACAAGACTTTTCGCCGGCATGGACGAGCTACTCTCGCATCTTGACGATGCTGGGATAGCCTGGGGCATCGTCACCAACAAGGCCGAGCGCTTCGCCCGCCCCCTGATCGACGCCCTCGGCCTCACTGCCCGCTGCGCCTGCATTGTCGGTGGCGACACTGCCGCACGCCCCAAGCCCTTTCCCGACCCCCTTCTCCACGCCTGTATCTCGACGGGCATGCTCCCTGCCGACTGTTTCTATGTCGGGGACGACATCCGCGACATCCAGGCCGGCAAGGCGGCCGGCATGCGCACCGTCGCCGCCGCCTACGGCTACCTTGGAAGCTCGCCCCCCATCCCCACGTGGGACGCCGACGCCATCATTGCGCACCCGCTCGACCTACTCTCCCTGCTGGGAAAACACTGAGGGCGTGCTATCATCTTCATGTGATCAGGTAAAAACCTGAGCGCGGCAGTAAACACAAGGGGCCGACTTGGCTTCGACGTGGGTTGCAAAGCAGATCAGGGCATACCGAGGACCAGTTACCTCGTAAATCCACTGGAAATCTACAAACGCCAACGACGAGCGTTTCGCTCTGGCCGCTTAAGGCCTAAGCCACTGCACTGACAGGTCTCCTGGGTCAGATGGGGTAAAACCCGCCGCAGTGTCATTTACAGGGACTAGCAATGGATTCGGGTTACTTGGTCCGGCGCGAAACTCAAGGTGACTCGCTTGTGGTCGGCCTGCCGATTGGCTAAACCACGGGTTAAACCCAAATAGGTCGGCTAAGTATGTAGAACTGACTGTAGAGGACTTGCGGACGGGGGTTCGATTCCCCCCGGCTCCACCAATTCAACGCCAAGTGATTGACCTCACTTGGCGTTTTTCATTTTCCACACACGCACGGACAAATCTTCCACGCCCCCTCAGCGGGCAATATCCACCAGGCGGGCCACGCCGTCGATCTTTTGCCCCGGCCTGACGCCCTTCTGACGGAACCAGCCCAGGTTCATTTCCAGAGCAAAGCGGGCCGGCTTGGCGGCGCAGTGATTGTCTTCGGTCTGGGGCTGCATGTCTTCGACGTTGAGGATGCGCCCCTCATCATCAAGGAAGGCGACGGACAGGGGCAGCAGCGTGTTCTTCATCCACATGCAGTGACGCTGGGGCTGGGTGAAGACGAACAGCATGCCCTGATTGGCGGGCATGCTGCGGCGTTGCATCAGCCCGGTCATGCGATTCTCCTGGGTAGCGGCCACCTCGGCTTCGATGCGGTACATGCCGGCCGAAAGCTCGGTACGGGGCATCGCCGACTGGGCGTGCACCGGGACGGAAAGCACAAGTGCGGCGAACAACGACACAGCAATGCGGAGCAGCGGCATGGCAATAACGATCCGGGAGAACGATGTGTGCGAACTTAGCATGAAACCGGTTTCAACTCCTGCGACGTGTGGGCCTCTGAGGGGGAGCCCCATCACGGCGGGATGAGGGGCGGGGCCGCGGGGAAGAGATCGATGCCGGGGTCGTCGGAGCCCCGGTGGGCTCCACGACGATCTGGCGCCACTCCCCGGGCGCAATCCCATCTAGAGACCAGCCCCCTATCCGCGCCCTGACAAGGCGCAGAGTGGGAAAGCCGACCTTCGCTGTCATGCGCCGGACCTGACGGTTCTTGCCTTCCTTCAGGACGATTTCAAGCCAGCAGGTGGGAATGGACTTGCGCTCGCGGATCGGGGGATTGCGCGGCCACAACCAGGCGGGTTCGCCGACCAGGCGGGCCTGGCAGGGCCGGGTGATGAAATCGCCCAGATTGACGCCCGCCCGTAGGGCCTCCAGCGCCGCCTCGTCGGGCACGCCCTCCACCTGAACCAGATAGGTCTTTGCCAGCTTGTGACGCGGATCGGCTATACGGGCCTGCAGGGCGCCATCATCGGTCAGCACGAGCAAGCCTTCACTGTCCGTGTCGAGCCGACCCGCTGCGTAGACCCCTGGCACCGGGATGTAGCCGGCCAGCGTCTCGCGACCGGGTTCGCCGGTAAATTGACAAAGGACGCCATAAGGCTTGTTGAAGAGGATCAGCGTGCTCATGGGTCAGGCTCCAGAAACAACAAACCCGCCGGACCGGCGGGTTTGTCAGGCTGCGCAGATACGCTCAGACGGCGTAACGGCGCAGACGCAGGGAAAAGTCCTCCAGTTGCCGGATACCGCTTTTCTCGGCCCGGGCAATCCAGTCCTGCAGATCCTGAAGCAACTGTTCGCGAGTGGCGGTGGAGCGGGCCCATAGGGCGGTCAGCTCCTGGCGCATGGTCACGACAGTCTGCAAGCGGGAATTGGCCTGCAACACGGAGGCCAGGCGGGACTTCTCCTCGGGGGCCAGCTCGCTCTCGTCGGCAGCCAGCCAGCGGCGCAGCTCCGTGACGCTGAGCTTGTCGCCAGACTGAGCCTTGAGTGCGGCGAACTCCTCCTGCGCGATAAGCTTGAGAGAGTGCACGTAGCGGGTCATCACGTCGTAGCGACAGGTGATGATGGCCTGCAGCGTGTCGAAATCGGCCCGCGCCTTGGCAATCCCGAATTTCGGGGTGGGAATGGTCTTCTTGACCCGGGCCAGGCCGAGCATTTCGAGGATGCGAATGTACATCCAGCCGATGTCGAACTCGTACCAGCGGGCCGATAGCTTGGCCGACGTGGCAAAGCTGTGGTGGTTGTTGTGCAACTCCTCGCCGCCAATCAGGATGCCCCAGGGAAAAAGATTGGTGGAGGCATCTGCACAATTGTAGTTGCGATATCCCCAGAAATGCCCCAGTCCATTGATGACACCGGCCGCCCAGAAGGGAATCCACACCATCTGCACCGCCCAGATGAGCACGCCGGGCCAGACGCCGAAAAGAAGGATATCGGCCGCCAGCATGATCACGATACCGCTCTTGGGGTGGGCCGAGAGAATGTTGCGCTCGACCCAGTCGTCCGGCGTGCCATGCCCATAGCGGGAGATGGTCTCCCGATTGCGGGCTTCCTTAACGTAAAGGAGAACGCCAGTCCAAAGCACCTTGTTAATGCCGTGGATCTGCGGGCTATGGGGATCTTCGGATGTCTCGCACTTGGCGTGGTGCTTGCGGTGAATGGCCGCCCACTCCTTGGTCACCATGCCGGTGCTCAACCACAGCCAGAAACGGAAAAACAAAGCCGGCAGGGGATGCAGATCAAGGGAGCGATGCGCCTGATGGCGATGCAGGAAAATGGTGACCGAGGCGATGGTCACGTGGGTCATCGCCAGGGTGACGACGACGTAGCCCCACCAGGGCATGTCAAGCAATCCGGAAAACATCAGGCCGTGCGTCCTTGTTCGAATAGTGCGCGGATTCTAGTCGAGCCCCCTCCCCAAACCAAGGAAAGTACTCAAATATCCGGGCCTTGGCGTCTGTAGCACAGCTTTACTGTGGCTGAATCGAGACAGCGCCGCCCAGGGCTTCTATCGGCGCGGATGGGGCCGGGTTGAGGACACGGACCTCCCGCTGGGGAAAAGGGATCTCGATGCCCTCCTCCTTGAAGCGCCGCCAGATCTCCAGATTGATCGCCGAACGGATTCCCAGGGTGCCTTCTGTCGGGTCGCTGATCCAGAAGCCGAGCTGCAGGTTGATGCCGCTGTCGGCAAAAGCCTCCACAAAGGCGCCGGGCGCCGGATCGGTCATGACGCGGGGCTGATTGCGGGCAGCTTCTACCAGGATGGCCATGGCCTTCTCCAGGTCGGTCGCATAGCTCACCTGAACGGGCAAGGCGATGCGCACCTTGGGGTCAGTGAAGGTCTCGTTCTGCACCACCGCACCGACAAGGGTTTCGTTGGGCACAATGGATTCGATTCCGCTCATGCCCTTGAGCACCGTGTAACGGGTGGTGATCTGACTGACCACGCCACGCTCGTTACCCACCGAGATCAGGTTGCCCATGCGGATCGAGCGGTCCAGCAGCAGAATGAAGCCTGACACGTAGTTGGCGGCGATCTTCTGCATGCCCAGACCAAGCCCGACCCCCAACGCCCCGCCAAACACCGACAAGGCGGTGAGATCGATGCCCACCAGAGGGAGGCCGATTGAAACCGCAAGGATGATCAGCAGGGCCTTGGAGAGGCGTGCAAAAACCAGCTTGAGGTTGGCGTCCAAACCCTCGGTGTGCATCAGGCGGGCTTCCACCACGCCGGCCAGCCACAGGGCGATGAGCACGGTCAGCATCACCGTCATCAGGCCCTGCAGCAGCATCCACAGATTGACGCTGACCTTGCCGACGGGGAAGCTGATCTGCTCCAGCCCGTCGATGACCGCCGGCAGCACTCCGATGATGTGCAGGGCCACCACCACCCACGCACCAAAGGCAAAGAAACGTTCGAAGGAAGCCAGCCAGCCAGCCCGAGGGAAAGCCCGCTTGAGGGCATGGACAGTCAGCCTGATCACGGCCATGGCCATCAACAGGGGCACCGCGAGCTTGAGCAGATTGACGTGGTGCCACCGCTCGAGTGTGACCCGGGCCAAAGCCACGAGCAGCAACGCCGACAGAGGAAAGACCACCCGCCGCAGCCCCTCCTCGCCGGCACCGCGCACATAACCGAGGTCGCCCGACTGCCGCCGGTGCAGCACCGCCTTGACCTGACGGGCAATCAGCCCGGCCATCAGCAGGCACACCACAAGCACGCCCACCTGCCAGAAAATTGCCGGTTTCTGGATGTCGTCCCACAGTTCAATCAGCAAGTGTGCGATCTGGTTCTCTTCCATCCTTTTTCCTCTTCCGTTCGGGCAGTTCGTCGAGACTGTGCAGCAATTGCGCTTCGGCCTTGTGACGCCGCCAATTGCCCAGGTAGGCCCTGACCAGCGCCGGGTTGCCGCGCAGGATCAACAGGTTTTCTGCATTGGCCACCCGCGCCGAGCGGGTGAAGTTGTACGACCCGGTCACCACCGCTCCACGCACCGTTGCCGGGTCGAAGAGCATGACCTTGTTGTGGGCGATGTTGTGACGAGTCTCCACCCACACCGGCACACCGGCAGCCATGAAGTCTGGCAGCCTGCTGGCCGATGCGGCGCGATTGCTTTCCGCGTCGAGCATCACCTCTACACGCACCCCGCGGCGGTGGGCGGCGATCAGGGCCCGGGCCAGGGGTTTGCTGGTGAATAGATAGGCCTGCACCAGAATCTGTTCCCGGGCATCGTCGATGGCCTTCAGCAGCGCCGCTTCACCGTCGCCCCACGGCGAGAAGATCACCTCCACCGTACCGGTGGCTGCCACATTGACCGACGGCTCGGGCGCAAGCGCCCCGACCGGGGCCGCCAAGGCCAGCGCCAGGCCGGCCAGCAGCCACCGCCAAGCCGGCATCAGGCCTTGCGCTCAAGCACGGCAGCAAAGAACCCATCGGTATCGTGGGCCAGCGGGGTCAGACGCAGCTGCTCGCCGCATTCAACGGCGATGCCCTGCTTGGCCAGCACTTCCTGGGCATTGACCAGCGCAAAGCCCTCGTTGGCAGCCAGGAAAGCCTCAACGATGGCTTCGTTCTCTTCGACCAGCAGACTGCAGGTGGCATACACGAGACGGCCACCCGGCTTCACCAGACGGGCTGCACTGGCGAGGATCGCAGCCTGCTTGACGGTCAGCTCGGCCAGGGCCTCGGGGCTCTGGCGCCATTTCAGGTCCGGGTTGCGGCGCAGGGTACCGAGGCCACTGCACGGCGCATCCACCAGTACCCGGTCGATCTTGCCGGCCAGACGTTTGACCCGCGGATCGTTTTCGCTGGCGATGACCACCGGATGGATATTGGACAGGCCGGAGCGGGCCATCCGCGGCTTGAGCTTGGACAGGCGCTTGTCCGACACATCGAAGGCATACAGGCGGCCGCTGTTGCGCATCAGGGCGCCCAGCAGCAGGGTCTTGCCACCGGCACCGGCACAGAAGTCCACGACCATCTCGCCGCGCTTCGGCTGCAGCAGGTAGCCCAGCAACTGGCTGCCCTCGTCCTGCACCTCAAAACTGCCATCGAGGAACAGCGGGTGTTTCTGCAGCGCCGGCTTGCCCTCGAGGCGCACGGCAGTGGGCGAGAAGCGGCCCGGCGCACAGGCAATGCCGTCAGCTTTAAGGCGTTCGATGAGGGCATCCCGATCAATCTTGAGCGTGTTGGCCCGCAGATCAAGGGGGGCCGGCCGGTTGAGGCTCTGGGCCAGCGCCACCAGTTGCTCCGGGCTCAGGGTGGCGAGCAGGCGTTCGGCCAGCCAGTCGGGCAGATCGGCCGACTCCGCCAGGGTCAGCTCACCGCTTTCGCGGCCCTTGATCTCGGTGAAGAAGTCGGTATCACGACCATGCAGGCCGTCACCCAGTTGGCGCAGGGTGGTGCCTTCGACACGCGCCAGCCAGGCCAGCACCAGGTGCCGGGTTGACGCTTCCGGGCCGCACAGGCGCTCAAGGGTGCGCTTGCGCCGGAGCACGCCGTACACGGCCTCGGCCACAAAAGCCCTGTCCCGCGCACCGAGCTCGCGCAGATCACGGAAGTAGCGGGACAGCACCGAGTCGGCGGGGTAATCAAAGCGCAGCACGGAACGAAGGGCCTGGCTGGCGGACTGGATCTGGGCGGGGGTAATGGTCATGTGAATCCGATACGGGAAAATAACAGCCGGGCGCCACTGCACCCGGCAAACTGTCTGAACTGCTACTGAGGCGCGGCCCGTTTGCCCAGGTCCACGCCGGTGGCGACCTGGTCGAGCACATCGCCATTCTTGTCGGTGATCTTGAGACGCACCGGCAGGTTGGCGTAATCCCGGGCCAGCCAGATGTCGATCTTCAATTCGCCACGGTGGCCCGTACTGCCGAGATGGTAGGCGGAAACGCGACCCGCCGGCACCTCGATCTCCTCGATGCCGAGGTTCTCGATCACCGAACGCACCGCACTCTTGCCGGTCACCACCAGCAACTCGGCCTTCAACGGCCCCTCAGGCTGAAGGGACAGGTGGTGCATCAGGGACAGCACGTCCTGGTCGCCCTCGGCGATCGAGAACTCCCGCTGACGCTCTCCAGCCACCAGCACCACCTTGGCCGACGACCAGTCAAAGTCGGCCTGCTCACGCATCCGGCCATCCCGTTCGACAGTGAACTTCTCGGGTTGCAGGCCCCGAGGACCGATCCGGCCTTCGCTGCGCTGGACCATCCGGAACGGCTTGATCAGCCCCACCAGGCCCGAGGTCTCTATCACCGTCTCCATGGAGTAATGCTCCTGATCGTGGGTCCAGGCGTGGGTGGTACGACCGATGATGAAATTCTGCTCGCCACGGATCACGTTGTACTGGATCTTGCCTGATGCCGCCCACAGCTCGCCCAGGCTCGGCCCGGCGCCCTTGGCGGGCATTCCGCCGGCACCGCCCTTGCCGCTGCCGACGGCCCCGGCCTCGGCATCGGGGGGCGGGTCGGTGCGGCGGGCTGCATCCTGGCCATCGCCCTCATTGCCCGCCAGGGCTGCGTCCGGCGCAAGCTGGGCCGCGGGAGCGGCTGAAGCCTGCGGCTCGGCCGCCTTGACCGGCTTGCGTGGCCGGGGGCGCGGACGGGGTGGCGGCGCATCGCCCAGAACCACACGCTTGCGATCCGGGCTCTTCAGGGTCGGCTGGGGCAGCGGTGTGAGGCGCGCATCCAGAGGAGGCAGCACGCTGGCCTTCTCGTTGGGAATTTCCCAGGCGGGCCCGAGCAGCACGAACAGATGCACGACCGCAGAGACAGCAATCGCAAAAACCAGGGTGCGGTCGTAACGCCCGGCGGCTGCGGCCATCGACGACTCAGGCCTCGACCGGCGGCACCGTCCAGCCGTCGGAGCCGGCGGGCTCATCCTTCACCCGCACCCCGCCTGCCTCGGTGAGCTGCAGGCGGCCTTCCACAAACCAGCGCACGGCCTGCGGGTAGATACGGTGCTCCTGCACCAGCACACGGGCGGCCAGACTGTCCTCGTCGTCACCTTCCAGCACGGGCACGGCGGCCTGGATCACCACCGGACCGCAATCCAGGGTTGGGGTGACGAAATGCACCGTGGTGCCATGCACCCGCACCCCGGCCTCCAGAGCACGCCGGTGGGTGTGCAGGCCGGGGAAAGACGGCAGCAGACTGGGATGGATGTTGAGCAGGCGACCAGCGTAGCGACTGACGAAGGCATCGGTGAGTACCCGCATGAAGCCGGCCAGTACCACCAGATCCGGAGACAAGGCATCGATCAGCTCGGCCAGGGCCGCGTCGAAGGCCTCCCGGGTCGGGTAAGCCTTGTGATCCAGTACCCGGGCTGCAATGCCGTGACGGGCGGCAAACTCCAGACCGCCGGCGTCCGGCCGGTTGGAGATGACGGCGACAATGCGTGCACCGGGGATCTGCGCCCGGACGATGGCTTCCATGTTGCTGCCACGGCCGGAGATGAGAATGACAATATTCCTCATATCCTGCTCATCCCGCCACCGGCGCCCGCCGACTCTTCAGCCAGCCGATGAACACCGGAATCAGCGAGATGGCGATGATGCCCAGGATCACCACCGACAGGTTCTTCTTGACCACCGGCATGTTGCCGAAACCATAACCAAGCCAGGTCAACGAGAAGATCCAGATGCACCCACCTAGAAAGTCGAGGGCCACGAAGCGGCTGTAGGTCATGCGTGCCACGCCGGCCACGAAGGGCGCAAATGTGCGCAGCAGCGGCAGGAAGCGGGCAATGATGATGGTCTTGCCGCCGTGGGACTCAAAGTAGGCGTGGGTCTTGTCAAAGGCCGCCCGATTGAACAGGCGGGAATTCTCCCAGCGGAACACCTTTGGGCCGATGCTATGGCCGATCCAGTAGTTGGTGTTGTCACCCAGAACGGCTGCCGCGAGCAGCACGCCACACAGCACATAGATGTCCATACCGCCAGTCGCCGCAAGGGCCCCGGCCACGAAAAGCAGGGAATCGCCGGGCAGAAAGGGGAAGATCACCAGGCCGGTCTCGCAGAAAATGATCAGGAAGAGAATTACATAGATCCAGGTGCCGTACTGGGCCGTCAGGGCTGCCAGGTGAACGTCCAGATGCAGGATGATGTCGATGAATTGAGTAAGCAGTTCCATTGCCGCGCCGCAAAAAAACGAGACCGCCATGATACCGGAGCAAGGCCGCTGCCGCTTGATGCGGGCGGTACATCCGGTAGCGTCAAGCGGTACGCTGTCACACGGAGGCAGCGCTGGATGGTGCAAACTTTGGCACCTCCCCGTCTCGCGAGGGACATTTATCACACAAGGACAAATGCCTATCCATTAGTATTCGGGGCCAATCAACGACCCGTGTCGTGCACCTTCTGCCCCGCGCGCAACGCGGGCTCGCTGATGCGCGTCCAGCAGG
>Ga0073899_10001885_pt1 | contig 19099 bp, 16 predicted proteins | sample KloWWTmetaKNB5Ph_FD_88975 | JGI IMG/M metagenome (GOLD analysis project Ga0073899, IMG submission 88975) | Active sludge microbial communities from Klosterneuburg, Austria, studying microevolution and ecology of nitrifiers - Klosterneuburg... | ecosystem: Engineered > WWTP > Aerobic digester >... | reverse complement strand
TTTCATGATGAAAACCGCTGTCATTCCTCAAGTGCGTGTCGATCCTGAGCTTCGCGCTGATCTCGATTCGGTGCTGTTGCCAGGCGAAACGCTGACCGATTTCGTCGAGGCTTCGGTTCGCAATGCCGTTGAGTTTCGGAGGGTGCAAACCGATTTTGCAACCCGTTGCAACGCCTCGTTGGCTCAGTACGAGCGCACAGGGATCTCCGTACCAGCAGACGTCGTCCTCTCCAAGCTCGAGGCCAAGGTCGCAGCACGGGTCAAACAGCTGCGGAAATGACGTTCAAGGTTGAGTTCACTCCCGAGGCAGAGGCGGATCTGAATCGACTGTTCGACTTCTTGCTCGATCGTGCCGAAACGGTTGAAGAGGCAATGCGCGCTGACGAGGCCCTCGAGCTCATTCGTTTGGTGGCCACCAGCCACCTCTCAACGACCCCCTATAGCTACCGGAAGGTAGGCGCTCGCCCGACGTTGCGCGAACTCATCGTTCCGTTCGGCGCTACTGGGTACGTCCTTCGCTTCGACATTCGCACCCCGGAACTGGTACTGGTGATCGGCGCACGTCACCAGCGCGAACAGGACTACCAGTAGCCTCATCCAAGCGTCAGCGATTCTTCAAGACCTGGCCGGCCAGAATGCCGCCCCTCGTGAGCGCCTCCTGCTGACCGTGAGCCTGAAACCCAGGATGCGCCACGAAGCCGACAGCCGGCGCGGGTGCTGCCAGCTTGACCGGTGGCCATCGTCGCCAAGCGGCACCGGCGCATCGTCGTTGGCCCCTCAACGCTGACTCAAGCGCGCACGCGCGCACCCGGGGCGATCGTCGGCGGCGCCGCGTTCAGCGCTTCGATGGCCAGCCCGGCCGCAGCCTTGTAGCGGGCCATGAAGGCCTCGCGTTCGGCCGCGGGAATGACGGTCTCGATGTCGTCGAACACACCGCCGCAGCGCTCACAACAGCGCGCCCAGCGCAAGCCCAATTCTCGGTGCCGCCTCAGCGGAGGCCACGGTGAAGAGCAGGCTCATGGCGACGCCACCTGCGGTCTGGCCCGCCAATCTGGCGCTGGCCTGCATGCCCCCTGCTGCGCCGCTTCTTTCGGGCGCTGTCGAAAGGAGCATGTTGCGGTTGTTCGGAACCTGAAAGAGGCCGACCCCAGGCCACACAACATGGTGAGCGGCACCAGCGGCAGCAGGTCGCCTTCGAGCGGCCACAGCGCGGCGGCGGCGAGCCCGACGGCAAGACCGACGCCGCCTGCAGCACATACCCGGCCGGTCGCGACACGATTGGCAAGCCGGCCCGCCAGAGGGGAGGGGCCACGATGGCCACGGTCAACGGCCATGCGGTCATGTAAAGCCCGGTCGTCTGCGTGTCCCGGCCAAGGCCGTGCTGCAGATGAAACGGCAGCGCGAACAAGCCCATGGTGACGCCGGCAAAGCAACACATCGAGGCGATCACCGACGTGCGGAAGGAGTTGGCACGCAGCAGGTCGAGCGGGATCAAGGGCGTTTCGCTGCGCTTCTCCCGACGAACCAATATGGTCAGGCCGAGGGCCGCCGCGGCGAGCCGGACGGCGGCGATCGCCGGCGCGGTGATCAGCACTTCCGCGCCGACCACCAGTGACGCCAGGGCCCCGACATTCAGCGCCAGGCTGACGGCGTCGAGCCTTCGCGCCGAGCTGGTGCTGAGGAGCCACGAGGCGCAGCAACGCCATGCCGAGTGCCAGGATCGCCGCCGCCCCGAGACCCTGGAGGAAGCGTGCAGCGACCAGCCACGGCAGCGATGGAGAGAGTGCGCACAACACGGACGCGACTGTGAACACCGCGATAGCCACCGATGTCGAGCTGGCTCAGGTTCACGGCCGTGCCCGCTGCCGGCGGCACCAGGTCCACTCAGGCTGGTGCGGCGGCTCTGTAGCAGTTGTTGAAGACCACGCCGTAGAGGTCGTTGTAGTGGTCGTTCCACCAGGTCAGCACCTGGCCGTCGGCCGAGTGCGTGGTGACGTCGACAACGCCGGCAACATCGCCATAGGTTTGCTGCAGTCGGCTGAAGGTGCTACACACGCCGCTGGTGGTGGTGCAGGCAACCAGGGGTTCTGCGGCGCTGCGGCCGAAGTCAAGGGTGTAGGCCTGAGCAGAACTGCCCAGGGCGGCGCAGAGCAGGGTTGCGCTGGTGCTGAATGAAGGTTTCATGGTGCGGGTTTCTGGTGGTGAGGGCAGGGGCTGAAGGCAGAGGTGCCAAGCCGCGTGCTGAGGGCCAGCGGCATGGCCGGCAGTGTGTTTTTCCGCCCGCTGCGCGGCGTCACCCGAAGGAGCCATCGCCAGTGCCCGCGACGGGCCATGCGGGGGCTTCAGCCTGCCGTGGTCATCCGGCACACTTCATGGCACGGGCCCCGATGTCTGCCGCGAAAACACTGCCGCCACCCATGGACACCCTGCGCTTTCCCGCTGCCAAGATCCAGCCGCCCCGCCTGCGCCTGTCGCGCCTGCCGCGCACGCAGCTGGACGACGCCATCGCTCAGGCGCTGGCCACCCACCGCGTGGTGCTGCTGCAGGCCCCCGCGGGCTTCAGCAAGACCACCGCACTCGGTGCGCAGCTCACGCGGCTGGCCGCGGGCACGGCCAGCGCCTGGGTCTCGCTGGACGACGATGACGACGCCGAGCGCCTGTTTGCCTGCCTCGTGGCCGCGCTGGAGCCGCATGACCTGCCGTGGCGCACGGCGCCCGAGGCCTTGGTGGCGCTGGCGGGCAGTACGGACGCGGGCAGCACGAACAGCGGCACGAACGGCAGCGGCCTGAAGCGCGCCATGGCCGAGTTGCTGAACGCGCTGGCCGACAGCGATGTGCCACGCGGCGTGATCGTGCTCGACGACCTGCACCGAACCAGCGCGCGCAGCACTTTTGCGCTGCTGGACACACTGATCGAACGCTTGCCGCCGCGCTGGACGCTGTTGCTGGCCAGCCGTACGCCGCCGCCGCTGGCGCTGGCACGTTTGCGCGCCAGTGGCGACCTGGCTGAGTTCAACCAAGACGAATTGCGCTTCAGCCGCAGCGAGGCCCTGGCGCTGTTTGCGGGTGACGCCACAGCACAGACCGACAGCAGCGTCGCCGAGCTGGCGACGGAACGCGCCAGCGACCTCTTCGAGCGCACGGCCGGCTGGCCAGCCGGCCTGGGCCTGGCGCTGCTGGCGCTGCGCGGCCGCAGCGGTGCTGCTTCTGGGGGCCCAGCTTCCGGCGGCGCGGCCAGCGCCAAATCGGCGGCCGGCAGCGCCCGTCTCATCGACCGCCACCTTTTCGATTACCTGGCCGCCGAGGTGCTGGACGACCTGCCGGCGCCGCTGCACGACTTCTTGCTGCGGGTGGCGGTGCTGCGCGAGCTGACCGCCGGCCGCGCCGCCGCCGTCAGCGGTGACAGCCGCGCCGCCGAATGGTTGGACGAGATCGAACGGCGCGGCCTCTTCGCCACGGCGCTGGACGCGCAGGAGCGCACCCTGGTGCTGCACGACCTCTTCCGCGACGCGCTGCTGGCGCGCCAGGCGCTGCGCCTGCCGGGTGAAGCGCCCGATCTGCTGCGCCGTGCAGCGGCTGGCGAAGGCGATGCGCTGCGCCGCGTCGGCTACCTGGTGCGTGCCGGCGACTGGGCGCTGGCCGAAGACACACTCGATGCCGCAGCGCCCGAACTGCTGCTGCTTGGCGGCGGCGGCGAGGTGTTGCGCCTGGTGGAGCAGTTTCCCCTGGCACATCACAGCGCCAGGCTGTGCCGGCTGGCCGCCATCACTTGTGGCCTGCGCTGGCAGTGGATAGAGATGGCGCTCTGGGCCGAACAGGGCGTGCGGCTGGCCCAGGCCGCCGGGGACGTGCCGGAGCTGCAGCGTGTGCAGGCCATGCTGGCCCACGCGCTCTACCCGCTGGACCGCAATGTCGAGGTGGAAGAACTGGTCGAGGCGCTGCGCGGCGACGACGTGGCGCCCGAAGCGCGCCTGCTGGCGCTGATGGCCGACTGCTCCCAGTGTTACCGCCGCGGCCAGCACAAGCTGCTGACGGCGCGCTACGCCGAACTGCTGGGCCTGCTCGCCGGCCGCGACGAGCTGCTGCTGTGGTGGCTGTGCGTGCCGGTGACGAACTGGACCACCATCGCCGGCATGTCGGCCCTGATCGACCGCTACCTCGCCGCTGTGCTGCCGCGCATCGGCGAGCGGCCCTTGCCGATGCACGGCGAAACGCGCGTGCTGCGTGCCTTCCAGGCGCTCTGGGCGGGCCGCATCGAAGCCGCGCGGGCCGACCTGCGCGAAGCCGAAGCAGACATGAAGTGGCTGGCCGTGTCGGGTGAGCTGTCGTGGTCGGCGAACATGTTCCACATGTTTCTCGACGCCATGTGCGGCAACACCGGCGCGGTGCAGGCGCGGCTGGACGAGCGCATCGCCAGCTACGACGAGGCCCCGGAGGAACAGCGCCGCTTCTGGCGCCACCAGACGGCGATCTACGGCGTGCGCCTGAACGGCACCTTGGGCGGCGAACCGGTGGCGCTGCGCGGCTGGGCGGCCATGATCCGCGAGAACCCGCTGGAGGACGACACCGCCTGGAACCCACGCGCCTGGGCCGTGCGTGCACGCTATGCGGCGGCCACCGGGCGCTGGGAAGAGGCCGCCGAACAGTTCCAGCTGCTGCTGCCCAAGCTGCACGAGATGGACGTGATGGGCCAGCGCACCGATCTCACGCTGCGCGCCGGCCATGTGCTGCTGCGCCTGAAACGGCTGCCCGAGGCCGCTGCCGCGGTGGCGCCGGTGATGGACCGCCTGATCATCGAAGGTGTGCGCGGCCAGGCCCTCATGTGCGGCCCGGCGGTGCTGCAGGAACTGGCCGGCGCCCCCTGGGGCGGCCTGCTCAACCCCACGCAGTGCGAGGAACTGCAGGCAGCGGCCTTGCTCTCGGCCACGCTGCAACGACGCACGCCGGCTGCCGCGCCTGCCACGGGCGACGAGCTGCTCAGCCAGCGCGAGAGCGAGGTGCTGGAACGCATCGCCGCCGGCGACAGCAACAAGCTCATCGCGCGTGCGCTGGACATCAGCCCGCACACGGTGAAACGGCATGTCGCCAACATCCTCGACAAGCTGGGCCTGAGTTCACGCGGCCAGGCCGCCGCCTGGCGCAACGGCCGCTGATCGAACGCTGATCGACCGCTCATCCTCCCCTGCGGCGAGAGCGGCATGGCCCGTCGCCGTGGCCGCGATGGCCCGTTCGGGCGATGCCGCGTGGCCCCCTGGTGCGCAGACTGCGAAGCACGCCGGCAAGCCGCCGGCAGCGATCGCAACCGAAAGCCACCATGAACCACGACACCACCTTCCCCGGCCACACCCAGGCCGCCATTTCCGTCACCGCACCGGGCATGCCCTCGAAGGCACCGCGCTTCGACATGTACTGTGCGATCCACAAGGCGCTGCGCCAGTGCATGGCGCACACGCTGCACCGCATGGGCGCGTTGGATGCAAGCGAAGACGTCGAACGCAACGCTGTGCTTGACGACGTTGAGAGCCTGCTGGCCACGCTGCGCGGCCACCTGCAGCACGAAAACGACTTCGTGCACACCGCCATCGAGGCGCGCCAGCCGGGCGGCGCACGCCAGACCGCCGACGACCACGTCGAGCACCAGGAGGCCATCCGCAACCTCGAAGACGAGGTCTCTTCCCTGCGCCACGCGCACGACGAACATCGCCCGCAACTGGCGCTGAGTCTGTACCGCCACCTGGCCGCCTTCATCGGCGAGAACCTGATGCACATGCAGGTGGAGGAAACGCGCGGCAACACCACACTCTGGGCGCTGTACAGCGACGAAGAGCTGGTCGCCATTCACGACCGCCTGGTAGCCAGCATTGCGCCGGCCGAGATGGGCCATGCGGTGCGCTGGATGGCCGCGGCGCTGAGCGTGCCGGAACTGGTAGCCGTGTTCAGCGACATGCGCGGCAAAGCGCCGCCACCGGCCTTCGAGGCGATGCTGGGCGGCGCCCGCACGCAGCTGGACGAACGCCGTTGGGCGCAGCTGGCGCGCGCCCTGGGCCAGCCTCCCGTGCCCGGGCTGGTGACGGTCTGAGGCGCTGCGCGCCTCAGCGCAAAGACCAAAGCTCTGGTCCAGCCGAGACCGCATCCCAGAACGATTCACGAGGAAGAGAATCATGAAAGTCATGCAGCGAGTCGCTGCCACGTTGGGCAGCTGTTTGCTGCTGCTCGGGTCACTCGTCGCCTGCAGCGGTGGCGGCAGCAGCCTCAGCCCGGGCGTCAGCCCCGGCGCGGGTGATGGCCCCCAGACGGTGGCCTTTGCTGACGGTTTCAGGGCCGTCGGCAGTTCCGACAGCACGGTCAGCCTGGGCTGGACGAAGCTGGCCGGGGCCAGCGGTTACACCGTGGAGCGCAAGCAGGACAACGGCGCCTGGACGGCGGTGGCCGTGCTGGACGCGCAGGCCCAGCACCACCTCGACGGCGGGCTGCAGCGCAACACGCGCTACAGCTACCGCGTGCGTGCCGACGGCACCTCGCAGCAGGCCGAAACCACCGCCGACACCGGCGAAGAGGCCGCGCTGGTCACGCCGCTGGGCGCGGCCACGGGCAGCGCGGTGGCGCAACCGCTTGGCGCCATTGGTGGCCGCCTGGTTTCGCCTGACGGGCGCATCAGCATCGAGGTGCCGGCCGGTGCGCTGGCCGCGGACACCGCCGTGCGCCTTCAACCCATCGCCAACACGGCGCCCGACGGCATCGCTGACGGCGTGCTGTTGCAAGTGGACGGCGGCTTGAGCAAGCCGCTGGCATTGACGGTCAGCTACGCCGAGGCCGTGGCACGTGATGCCGATGGCCTGGGCGTGGCGCTGCAACGCGCCGACGGCAGCTGGCTGGCCCTGCCAATGACGGCGCTGGACAAGGCCACGCGCACGCTGACCGTGGCGCTGGACGGCCGGCTGCACAGCGGTGCGCCCGCATCTGCACCTGCATCAATTCCGGCGCCTACGTCCGCACCAGCGGCCTTGGCCACAGCCAGCAGCTTGAGCAGCAGCGCGGCCAGCGTGACGCTGGACTTCCGCGTCGTGCTCTACCGCGACTTTTGCCTGTCGCCCCGCCAGGCCACGCTCAAGCTTGGCGAGAGCCAGGTTTTTGTGCCCTATGCCTACACACGCGGCGTCATCGGAACGGTGTGCGTAGCTGACGACGTTTATGGCTGCATACCCATGCCGCTGATTGGCGCCACGACCGTGCCCTTCGAGAACAGCAAGCCGGGTTATTCGCGACGCTGGTATGTGTTTGCGCAAGAAGGCGGTGACGCTGCCAGCGGCACGGTGACCCCGCGCGCCACGCTGGGCGCCACCTACCGGGCGCCAGCGCGTGTGCCCGATGTCAACCCGGTGCTGGTCAGCTTCGTCAGCACGAACCAGCAAACTGGCCGCACCGTCACGGTGACCGCCAGCGTCACCGTCAAGGAACCGGTGTGGACCGGCATCGCGCGCGGCACGCTTTCGGCGGCGGGTGGCGGCCTGGCCTTCAGCCTGCCGATACAGGCGGTATGGGCCCCTGACCCGCAGGGCAATGACTCGCGCTTCACCGCGAACGGAACACAGGGTCTGGGCGTGATCGAGATCACCTGCACCGGCAGCGTGTCGCCGTCCAGCGCGGTGCTGCCGCCGGGTGCGCTGGTGATCGACCGCATCGTCAACCCGCCGCGTTACACGCTGGACGTGGGCAGCGTCTGGCGCAACACGCTCACCGGCAGCTGCCCGGGCCAGGGCAGCGGCAGCGTTGCCTTCGACGTGCCCGGGCGCTTGCTCGTGGAAGGCACGGTCGACGGCAACGGCAGCTCCATCACCGGCAACGCGGTGGTCAACGGCATCGCCTGGGACTGGGCGCTGGGCTCACAACTTTGAACGGACTCATCCGCATGAAGATCTTCACCTCATTGCTCCTTGCGACGGCTGCTGCGACAGCTGCCTTCAGCGCCGGTGCGCAGGCGCAGGCCCCCGAGTCGGTGGCGGCGCTGCTCAAGGCCTTGCCCGAATTGCCGGCCAGCGCCGAGCAGGCTGCCACTTGGGTCGACAAGACCGGCCGCATCGTGCACCCCGCGCTGCTGCAGCTGCAGGCGGCCATTGCTCAGCATCAGCAGGCGATGCAGCGCATCGCGGCCGCGCAAGGCCGTACCAACGTCGACCAAGGACAGGTCGTCACCGACAACATGCTGCGCGGTCTAAAGGACGAGGGCATCGACGTGCAGCGTTTGCAGACAGACCCGGCCTACGCACAACAGGTGCAGGACCGCATGCGCCGCATGACGCCGGCCGAGCAGATGGCGATGGCGCAACGCATGTCGCAGCCCTTGAACAACGACCGGCGCTTCGTCAACCAGGCCGCGGCAATGGAGAAGGACAAGCCGGCCGCACGCGCTGCGGCCGAGGCCGGCATGGTCTACGCCCAACAGCAGCTGCAGCGCTTCGAGCGCCACGGCGTGCTGTGGGTTGACACCGAAAATGCGGTGCAGCGTGTGCGTGCCCGCAAGCTGACGGTGGACGTTCCCAAGCCGGGCATGGAGTGGGACAACCCTGGCTGCGACAAACGCTGCCAAGCGCAGTGGGAGGCCTACGCCGCGAAGATGCTGCCCTTGATGATGGCGCGCGAGAGCGAAGTGCTGGCGCTGCGTCGCGACGCCGTGCAGCGCCAGCGTGCGGCCGTGGCGCCGGACATCGCTACCGCCGAGCGCCACCTGCAGGCGACCGAGTTCAGTCTGGCGTCCACGAGCCAGGTCAACCAGGGCTACATCGTCGGCTACGACAGCGCAGCGGTCGCCGAAATCCAGGGCCTGCTCGCCCGCACGGTCGAGGCCGTTCAGCGCGCGGCGGTGCTGCCGCACTGTGGCACTCAGGCCGTGTTGGTGCCGTTGGCGGTTTGCCGCTGAGGCTGCTGGTGCGGCCGCGAAGGATTGCAATGGGCTGGCCAGTCGGTACTTCAGGACCAACCACTGCGCCTTGGCGGGTGCGCAACGCGTCCACCGTGGCCCGTTGCCGCACGAGGCCGACGAGGCTGTCGCCGCATGCCAAGCAGCGACCACCTCACTGTCTGCTCTTCGGACACCAGATCGGCTGGCGCGCCGTCAGCAGAGGGTCAATACCGCGAGTCCAGGAGGGTCGACTGCACTCAAAGGCAGGCGACGCCGTGCCGGTTGACGTCCCACTTCCGATGGACCCGCCTGACTTCGGGCTGTTCCAGGCTCGACGGCCATTCGTTATGCTCGTTCGACCTTGCGCAGACACGGAGGCCCACCATGCCAATCCAAGGCCCGCCCCTGACATTCAGTCGACTGACCGATCCGTACCCCGGCACGGGACTTGTGGTCTCCAAAGGGGAGTACGAAAGCTTCCGGGCGGCACTGCGCGCAATGGAGATCAAGCTAAAGCACGACAAGCACACGCTGGGCCGATTCAGCCCAACCGCAGGCATCACGCTGCCGGCAGCTACCCCTGATTTGGCCACCTTGGCCGACGAGTTCTTTCACGCCTGGAATCACCTGCATGAACGCGGCAAGTACCTGGAGGCTGAAGCAGCCAGGTGGCACCGCGACATCTACCAGATGGCGGTGGACGTGTTCAAGAAGTCCGGCAAGGGCACCTCGGGCCTGCCTGACGGTTTCGAGCGGACATTCCATCAGCTGGAGGCCCTGAACTTCCTGGTGTCACCCTTGCACAAGCCGCGCTTTCTTGAGCGCATCGACAATGACTTATGGCTCTGGGCACTGGCCTGGAAGGCGGGCCTGCCGGGTGGCGGCTGAGTGGCCTGATTTTCTTCGGGCGCCAACGCTGGCCGACCTTGGCCGGCCGGGCCGATGCATCGAAGGTCAGGTTACTGGTTCGCTCCCGTACTCACACTAGCGCTGCACTGCAGCCTTCCCAAACTCAGGTCCGGCGGCCACTGATCGAACACGCCCCCCCACTGACCTCAACCCTCAAAACAAAAACCCCCTCACAACTTCACTGGCCCCTCGCTGCCCGGCAGCAGCACCTGCCCCGCCGCCTCGCGCGCCTGATGTTGCCGCGTGCGGTCGACGTAGTTGTCGGCGCGCGCCAGCTGGTCGCGGATCAGCGCGTTGTTCTGCCCCATCACGTCGATCGCCTTGGCGCGAAAGCTGTCCATCGCGTCCATGGCCTGAAAGGTCTGGTCGAACATCTCCTTGATCTTCTCGATGCCCAGCATCGGGTTGCTGGCGAACTGCGTGGTGGCGTCGACATGCTGGTTCAGCGCACGGCCGGTCTCGCTGATCAGATTGCCGATGGTGGCGTTGACGCCCTGCAGCATCTCCATCACGCGGATCTGGTTGCCGGTGGCGCGTGCAACCGTCTGCGCCACAGCCAGCGCGCTCATGCCGGTGGTGGCCACGCGCGTGCAACCGTTGATCATCTCGCGGCCGGTCTTCTTCAGAACGTCCAGCGCCAGGTAGCCGTTCACGCACACCGCCTGCTGGGTCTGGATGTCGGTCAGGTTCTGGCGCGCGTAGAACAGTACCTCTTGCCGCAGCGCCTGCGCCTTCTGCGGGTCGCTGGCTTCCAGCGCTTTCACCTTCTCGTCGAGCCGGGCGTCCAGCTGCGTGGCAAAGCGTGACGCCGCGGCCAGCTTGGTCATCGCTTCCCACAGCTTGGCGCGCGTGGACTCGATGTCGACCACGTCCTTTTGCATGTCGTCGCGTGCCGCATACAACTGGCCCATGCTGGTCTTCAGCTGCTCGGCCGCGCTCTGGTATTTGCGGAAATAGGCTTCGAGCTTGTTGCCGAACGGGATCAGCCCGAGCAGCTTGCGCGGCTGCAGCAGGTCACCGTCCTTGCCCGGGTTGAGCTCGTCGAGCTGCTCGCGGATGGCCCCGATCGCCTTGTAGGCCGGGCTGTCCTCGATGCCATCGAAATTGCGCTGCATGAAGCGGCCCTGCATCAGCGACGAGGCATTGCTGATCTCTTCCTTGCCGAGCGCGAAGGCGCTGTCCAGGCGCTGCTTGAAGGCGTCGGAATGCACGTCTTCGCTGGCCAGTGCGTCGATGAAGCGCAGCACCTGGCTGTCGACCTGCTGCGCCAGCTCTGGCTTCAGCGGCACCGCTTCGCGCGCGGCTTCGACCGCCACCGGGGTGATGACTTCGGGTGGTTCGAGCGTGAACGCCGGCAGGCTCGAGCTCGTGGTGGCGGTGGCCGTGGGCTTGGGGTCGCTCATGACTTCTTCTCCGGGTCGGGGGGCAGGTTGAGTGCCGGGGCGTCCAGGCCCTGCGGCGTGAACTTCTGGCTCAGGAACTTGCTGTGCACCAGGAAGGCATGCGCGTCCTGCCCGGCCAGGTCGTCGCCGAGCTGGCCCACCTTGGCCTCGAGCTCGATGATGCTCTCCTTGAAGGTGTCGACCGCGGTCTTGCCGTTGTCCAGCAGCCGCGTGGTGGCGTAGCGCGCCGGGATCGACAGATAGGTGTTCAGCGCTTCGGGCAGGTAGCTGATCGCGATGTGGCGGGCGTGAAAACTGTCCTGCAGCGACAGGTTGCCCTTGCTGCGCTCCCACTGGTGCAGCAGTTCGTCCAGCGCCTTGCACAGCTCCAGCACCCGCGCCTGCAGGCTGGCCGGGATCTTGTTCTCGGGGTTGAATTCGGTCAGGCGGCGCACACCGTCGAGTGCACGCTCCATGGCCTCGCGCGCATCGCCTTCGTCCTTGAAGTCCAGCGCTTCCCATTCGGCCGCATTCCACGACGGAATGCCCAGCCACAGCCCGCCGACCACCCAGCCCGCGGCATAACCCAGCAGCGCCACGCCCAGCCCTGCCGTGCCCAGCAGGCCCAGGCCCTTGAGCAGCAGCACCGCGCCGCCCAATGCCAGCGCGCACCAGTGCGCGGGTGCGGTCAGGATGCGAAGCAGGCGTTCGAACATCGTGCTACTGATAGGCCCTGATGTCCTTGAACACGCTGTACAGACTGCGCTTGCGGGCATCGAACACCTGCCCGCCGGTCAGCTTGGCCAGCTCTTTCAGCTGCGCTTCGTTGGCTTCGCCAAACAGCACCCAGAACACCGGGATCGCGCGCACGTCTTCGGGCAGCGCCGCGTAGGCCTGCTTGAACTGCTCGAAGTCGCGGCCCTTGTTGACCTCGCCGTCGGTGAAGGCGACCACCGAATACTGGTAGCGCGGGTTCCTCGCGCGTTCGGCCAGCATGTGCTGCAGCGACTTGTACACCGCGTCATACAGCGCGGTGCCGCCCTTCATCTGCAGGTTCTCGGCAAAGTCGCGCACGTCGGCCAGCACCTTCTGCTTGGCTTCGGAATCAGCCTGCTCGGCCACGCCCCTGGCGCCGGCATTGCCCGCCGGCACCTCGAACCCTGTCAGGCCGTAGGGCACGTCGGAAAAAGGCTGCAGCCAGACCTTCTCGCGGTTGGTCAGTTTGGCGATGCGACCGGTCAGCGACGCGTCGGCGCCGGCGATGTAGCCCATCGCCTGCACCAGTTGCTGGCGCCGTCCGCCGCCTTGCATGCTGCCGCTGGTGTCGAGCACGAAGGTGCTGGCGATCGGCGTGCGGAACTCGTTCAGGTAGGCTGCGATCAGGCCGTCGGCCAGTGCGCGGTCGGGCGAGAACGGCAGCTCGATCTGCAGGCCCGACTTGGGCAGCAGGTCTTCCACGCGCGCCGCCACCTCGGGCTTGATCGGCCGGCGCAGCGTCTGCCGCGCCAGCCAGGTCTGCGCGGCGTCGCCCTTCAGGTAGGCCACCAGCTTCAGGTAGTCGTCACGACGGCTGTCGTCCAGCAGCATGAAGGGATAGTCGGCGTTGCTCACGCCTTCGAAGGGGTAGATCAACACCAGTTTCTCGCGCAGCTTGCCGCTGGTGTTCAGGCTCATCAGCCAGCTTTCATAGTTGATGAAGGCATTGGCCTTGGTCCCCTGCTGCAGGATGAACTGCTCGGACAGATAGGTCGAGTTGTCGCCCGGGATCTTGTAGCCCTTGAGGAAATCGGCGATCGCGCCGCGGTCGACGTCGTCCGCCGACAGCGCCTCGGCCTTGCCGCCGCTTGCCGCCACCACACCCATCAAGGCCATGAAACCCTGGTTGCTGGTGGCCGGGTTGCTCAGCGCATAGCGCAGCTTGTTCGTCTTGGCGGCCTGCGCGATGTCCTTCCAGGTCAACTTCAGATCGGGCTTGTCCCAGCCGTAGCGGCGCGCGTCGCTTTCACTGACACCCACCGCGATCGGCGACAGCATGATCTTTTCCTGCAGCTTCACACGCTGCTGTCCCTGCGGGCTGGCCAGCAGGTACTTGGCGTTGGCGAACCAGGCGGCTGCGGACTTGGCCTCCCCGGTCAGCACTGCCTCGGTGCTCTCCATCGTGCCGCCAAAGCGGAACTTGAGCTTCACGCCGGTGGCCTTGAGCGCCATGTCCTCCAGGGGCTGCACGTCGCGCAGGTCGCTGGTGGCCAGCACGGTGAACTCGGCGGCGGCCACGGGCGCTGGCGGCGGTGGCGGGGGCGGCTCGTCGTTCTTGCTGCAGGCCATCAACATCAGCAGCATCGACAGGCTGGCAAACAGCCAGCGGCGGGTCAGCTTCATTGCGCCATCTCCTTGGCCACGGTATCGATCATCTCGGCCATGATCTCGGCCGACGGCGGGTCGACCACCTGCGTCAGCCGCGGCTCGACCGCCAGCCCGGTGGGCTTGAGCGCGGCCACGAACTTGTCGGTGTCGGCGATGCGAAATCCGTATTCCACCGCGATCGCCTGCAGCTCGGCGTCATTGGCCAGGGCCTCGCCCAGCAGCTTGGCACGCTCGTTCATGGCCACGAAGACCACCTTGTTGACGATCGTGGGCAATGGGTACAGCAGCACCATGTCGGCGCCCACGCCGCCCTTGGTCAGCGCGTAGCGCACCAGCTGGTTTTCGTAGATGAAGGCCATCGGCGTCTTGCCGATGCCGATGGCCACATAGTCGTCGAAGTTGCCGTCGACGTAGTTTTCCTGGTAGCCCTGGCGCTTGAACAGTTCGGCCAGCTTCAGCGCCACCTGCTGCGCGGTGGCGCGGTCGGTGACGATGTCGCCCTGCAGCGCCTGGCTGGTCAGCGCCAGGTACATCGCACCCGAATTGCTGCGCCGCAGGTCGGTGGTCGACACCAGCACGCTGCGGCCCACGTCATAGGCGGCCGCGCCTTTCAGGTCCTTCCAGCGCTTGCGCGCCAGCATCAGTTCGGTCAGCTTGCCCATGTCCACGCCGTAGACCTTGGGCGACACCGCCTTGGCCACGCCGTTGGTGACCAGGATCCGGGCAATCGATTCCCACGACGCGATGACCATCGGTGTGTGGAACGGCGCCATCTGCGTGGCCGGCAGATTGGCCTTGCGCGCCGCGTCGACGATCTGGTTGGCAGCGACCACGCCCGACGGGAAGAAGAAGTCGGGGTTGGCACCGGCCACCACCTTGGCGCCCATATCGCGGCTGCCCACGCGCAGCACCGACACCGGCAGCTTCTTTGCGGCCAGCGCGCGCACGACGCGCTCGTCCTTGAAGTAGGTCTCGACGTCAAGCGCAATCAGGCCCTTGAGCACCACCGTGCTGGCCGCATCGTCCGCCTGCTGCTGACCGATGCGCACCTGCTGCTGGCCCTGCAGCGCAAAGTACAGCGCGCCGCCGAACACCGCGACGAGCACCGCCGTGATCACCGCCCGCCTGGCTGTGGACATCGCCATGCCGCTGCTCCTTGTTCTTCTTCGCGCAACTTCAGGTGCGCGGCAGTGTAGTCGGCGCCGCCAGCTCGTCCAGGCTCTTGCCCTGCTGTTGCAACAGCCCTTCCAGCAGCGGCAGCAGCGGGCCCAGGCGCTCGTCGATGGCGCTGCGCACGGTGTCGACGAAGACCTGGGTCGAACGCTCGATCTCGAGGTTGAGCGCGTCGCCCTCGGCCTTGTCGCCGAAGGTCGTCATGCGCAGGGTCTCGGGAATCAGCCAGACCTCGAACCAGCCGCTGCCGTCGCGCTCACGCTGCGCCTCGGCCACCGTCAGGCTGGCGCCGTTGACCGCGATGTAGCCCTTGGCGAACACATAGCGCATCCAGGGTGCCGGCACCACGATGCGCAGCACGCAGTTGTTCTCGGGCCGCCGCATCTGCGCAAGCTGCGCCATCACGTCGACATGGCCCGACAGCGGGTGACCACCGATCTCGGCACCGTCGCGCGCGGCGCGCTCGACGTTGACGCGACTGCCTTCGCGCAAGGCCGCCAGCGTGGTCAGCGCCAGGCTTTGCTGCATGACGTCGAAGTCGGCCGCATCGCTGCCCTGCAACGCGGTCACCGTCAGGCAGGTGCCATCGACGGCCACGCTGGCGCCGATGGCCAGACCGTCGGCAAAACCGGGCGGAAACTGCAGCCTGAAGCTGCGCAGGCCCGGGCGGTCGTTGACCCGGGCGACATGCGCAATGCCTTGGACGATGCCGGTGAACATGGGGCCGCGAGCTTAGCAGCCGCTGCGCCGGCCGAAGTGCGCTCAGGTCACTTGAAGCTGACCTTGACCACCGGGTTGCCGGGCAGGCCCTGGTACTGCACCTCGACCGCGAGCCCGGGCTTGGGCGGCATCAGCTTGGAAAACGAGCCCAGGCTGATGAGGTCACCGACCTTCATCGCCTGCCCGTTTCGCGCCATGTCCTGGGCCAGCCAGACCACGGCGTTCAGCGGGTGGCCGAGCACGTCGCTGCCCTTGCCGCGGTCGAGCTCGACGCCGTCACCCTTGACCACCGCCACCATGTCGCGCAGCGCGTCACCGATGCCAGCCTGGCCGGCCACCGCGATCGGTTCACCCAGCACACCCAGGCGCGCGCCGACGTTGATCGCGGTGACGCCGGCACCGTTGAGCTTGGGCGGCGCCGGCACCTGCACCACCAGGTCAGGCAATTCGATGAACGGGATCACCTGGTCGATCGCCTTCAGCACATCGTCGACGTTGGCCGCGCGATTGATGGCGACGTTGCTGACACGCACCAGCAGGTCGGCCTCGAACAGCGGCCGTGACCCAAAGCCGGCTTCGACCACCGCGCCGTTCTTCAGCAGCATCGGGCCATACAGCGTGCCCCACACCGGCGCACTGGCGTCAAAACGCTTTTGCACCGCCGGGTTGGTCAGCCCGGCCTTGTAGCCCACCGGCGCGCCCATGCTGGCCTGCAGCAGGCGGTTGAACTTGGCGCGCGTGCACTCGCCGTCGGCCAGCGACAGGCCCTCGGGGTTGGCCGCCGGCTTGCGCTGGTTGTAGGCGTCGTACATCGCGGCCACCTCGGCGTCGCTGAGGCAGGCTGCCTGGGCCAGGCTGGCTGCCACCAGCAACAAGGGCGCGAGCAGCAGCGCCGGCTTCTTCGTGAGTTTCATGAATCGTCTCCTCTGGTTTGTGATTGCTGACGCCGCGCATCGTAGCGACGACGGGCTAAAGTCGAAAGCCTGGATCACCCATCCAGCTCGATTGACCCACCGTCCCAGACACCCCATGACCACCGCCCTGCCCGCCTTCGAACTGCTGCCGCGCAACCTCGACCCTTACCGACAGGGCAATATCGGCGTCGCCTACGTGCACCGCTTCGAATCGGGCCGGCCCGGGCCGCACGTGCTGATCAATGCGCTGACGCATGGCAATGAGTTCTGCGGCATGGTCGCCGCCACGCAGTTGCTGGACCAGGGCGTGCGGCCGCTCATCGGCACCCTGACGGTCAGCTTCGCCAACGTGGCTGCCTACGAGAGCTTCGACATCACGCGGCCCTTCGACAGCCGGCAACTGGTGCACAACCTGAACCGCATCTGGTCGGACGAGCAGCTCGACGGCAGTGAACACAGCCCCGAGCTGCAGCGTGCCCGCGAGTTGCGCCCGGTGGTGGCAGCGGCCGACCACATCCTAGACCTGCATTCGACCAGCCAGGACGTGTCGCCGTTCTGGGTCTACCCGCAGTTCGAGCGCAACGGCGCGGCCGCCCTGGCCATCGGCCGGCCAGCCACGCACCTGGTGATGCCGGCCGGCAAGGGCACGGGCACGCCGCTGATCCGCCATGGCCTGCACGGCACACTAGGCCACCACGGCGTGGCGATGGTGGCCGAATGTGGCCAGCACTTCAAGCGCGCCAGCGGCGAGCTGGCGGTCGAGGTGACGCTGGACTTCCTGGCGCACTTCGGCCTCATCGCGCCGCGGCCGGCCGCGGCGGCGCCACAGCTGCGCTTCGAGCTGCTGCAGACCTGGGTGGTGAAGACGCCCGACTTCCGCTTCACACGGCCGCTGATCGGTTTCGAGACCTTCGCGGAAGGCGACCTGATCGCCACCGATGGGGGTGACGAGATCCGCGCCCTGTGCGCCGATTGCACCGTGCTGATGCCCACGCGCGCACCCATCGTCGGCCGCGAAGGCGTCTACCTGGCCCGGCCCTTGCCATGAGCAGGGGCGCGCCCGACGCCGCCACGGTGCAGGCCTTCAGCCTGGCCGCGCCGCCGCCGGGTTTCATCGACGACCCCTACCCCTGGTACGCCGCGCTGCGCCAGCACAGCCCGGTGCACGCGCTAAGCGCCAACAGCGTGCTGCTGACCCGGCACCAAGACGTGCTGGCGGTGTACCGCAGCCCGCAAGTCAGCTCGGACAAGCAGGTCGAGTTCGCGCCCAAGCTGGGGCCGGGCAGCCCGCTATACGAACACCACACCAGCAGCCTGGTGTTCAGCGACCCGCCGCTGCACACGCGCGTGCGGCGCATCCTGATGGGCGCGCTCAGCCAGCGCATCGTCACGCGCATGGAGCCCGGCCTGGTGGCGCTGGTCGACGGCCTGCTCGACCGCTTGGCCAAGCGGCCGACGCCCGACCTGATCGAGGACTTCGCGGCGCAGATCCCGGTCGAGGTGATCGGCAACCTGCTCGACGTGCCGCATGCCGAGCGCGGCCCCTTGCGTGACTGGTCGCTGGCCATCCTGTCGGCGCTGGAGCCTGCACCCGGCCCCGATCTGCTGGCGCGCGGCAACGTCGCGGTGACTGCCTTTCTGGCGTATCTGGGCGATCTGATCGCACGCCGGCGGGCGTCACCCGGTGACGCCGACACCGACGTACTGACGCGGCTGATCCAGGGCGACGACGAAGGTTGCCTGAGCGAGCGCGAGCTGATGCACAACTGCATCTTCCTGCTCAACGCCGGCCACGAGACCACCAGCAATCTGATCGGCAACGGCATCGACGCCTTGCTGACGCACGGCGACCAGCTCGAGCGGCTGGTGGCAGAGCCCGGCCTGATCCCCACGGCAGTGGAAGAACTGTTGCGCTTCGAAAGCCCGCTGCAGCTGAACAACCGGCGTGCCACCGGACCGGTGCCGATCAGCGACCGCGTGCTGCCGGCCGGTTGTTTCATCACGCTGGGCATCGGCGCGGCCAACCGCGACCCGACCGTCTTTGCCGACCCCGAGCGACTGGACATCGCGCGCAAACCGAACAATCACCTGGCGTTCGGCCAAGGTGCCCACGCCTGCTCAGGCATGAACGTGGCGCGGCTCGAAGGCCGCATCGCGATCGCAGCGCTGCTGGCGCGTTTCCCGCGGCTTCAGCGCGCCGGCGCGCCGCGGCGTGACCAGCGCCTGCGTTTTAGGGGTCTGCGCGCGCTGCCGGTTCGGCTGGCTTGACGGGGCCGCTGAGAACCGCCACCCTCGCGACCGGTCGAAAACCCTCTGACAACCTGCGGCCCATGCTCAAGATTCCGTCGACTTCCCGTGAATGCTGGCTCTACGGCTGGGACGAGACCCGGCAGACCGACTCTGCATTGCGGCGGCAGGATCCGCACGCCATCTTGCTGTGGCTGCGCAGCTATCGCGCTGAACCCGAGGCCATGTCGGCGCTGCGCGAGGCCTTGCGCCGCTATGGCAACGATCCAGGCGATTTGCTGCGGCTGGATGATGAACAGGTGTTGCAGCGGGTTGCGGCCGAGGTTGAACTGGGCCGCATCGTGGTGTCGGGCGATGCGCTGGGTGGCTCGGTGCCCGGGGGTGGCGGTGCGCCCCCGCCGCCACCGCCGCCACCGCCGCCTCCACCGCCCCCACCACCACCACCGCCGCCTCCCCCACCGCCACCCCCTCCGCCCCCGCCACCCGAGAAG